>SKDZ01000093.1_pt1 | contig 77119 bp, 58 predicted proteins | sample 4826551 | NCBI WGS metagenome assembly SKDZ01 (sample SAMN11008822, study PRJNA524170) | human gut metagenome | biome: Human fecal sample; material: Feces; isolation source: fecal sample from pouch patient p12, p15 | host: Homo sapiens | place: Israel: Tel-Aviv | collected 2016-02-02 | reverse complement strand
TAGCATCTGTCGGAATCCTTCCATGTTCTGCAAGTCTTACCCAATTCATTTTTTGCTTATTTGCCTTCCTGCTGGAGGAAAAGCCTTCAAATTTAACATGGGTATTACTGAATCGTATCTTAACGTTGTCCTGATAGAACTTCGGCATTGACCTCTTTTTTGACTTGAATCTCGGGAATTTCTGCAAACCCCTGAAAAAGTTCTTATAAGCAGTACAGGCATCTTTGATCGCCTGTTTTGTTACATTATTTGAAATATTCAATAACCATGTATATTCATCAGAATGTCTAAGCTTTGTAAATTCTTTTCTGAGTTCTGCATCTGAAATGAATTTTCCGCCTTTTTCATAGTTTTCTATTTCCCTTGACAAAGCCCAGTTATAGGCAAATCTTGAAGCACCGGCGTACTGAAACAACTTAGTTTTCTGCACGTTATTTGGTATCAACATTACTTTTATGGCTTTTACCATCTGCTTCCTCCTGCATCAATTCCCGGATAAGTTTCTTAGCTTTGTTTGCTCGTTTTCCTTGTAATTTGCAACTGAATACAGTGATTATCTGAACCAGATCTTCAACAAGTTCCTGCTGTTCGGACTTTTCAGTATTATCAATAATCTCAATCTCACAATTATAAAGTGAAGCGATATATTCTATCAACTCAAAACCAAATCGCAGTAACCGATCTTTATACAAAACAACAACCTTTTCAACCTGATTTTGAGATATTCGCCTGATTAATTCCTGGAGCCCTTTTTTCTTATAATTAATTCCGGAACCGATATCACTTATTATCTCAAACGGCTGTCCTTTTGCCAGAAGATATGTTTTAACATTATCGATCTGTCGTTCCAGATCATCTTTCTGTTTATGACTGGAAACACGACAATATCCAATTGTAATGCGGTTTTTAGGCTTTACATTTATTACCTGGTTGAGTTGCTCATCAGAATAATATCTATAGCCACTTACTGTAGTATGATGCGGATGAAGTTTTCCATTGGCATCCCAATTTCGTAATGTCTGGGCAGATACGCCTATAATTTTTGAAAATTCATGTATAGAATAATATTTACTCAAAGTATCAACTCCTTTCAATAATATTCTACTCTAATATCTTATAAAACTCAACATATACTTATATGATTTTATAATTTATATTTAACTGTTAATTCCCCTCCTGTAAAATAATATCCATCTGATAGCAGTTTTTTTCAATATCAAATATCATATCATTTATATTACTAAAAGTAAATAGCAGCTTGACTTATTTGCTGTAACTACATATAATTGTTGCGTAACGAAATCTTAAACTTACATTTTGAAAATACAATCGTGATTTCGGATAAAAAGCAGGAATTGATGGAGGAAAATGAGAATGTCAAAAGATGAATATTTAATCACAGATGCCCCTCTTAAAGCACTGACTGTTTTTGCAATGCCTATGATTCTGGGCAGCTTCTTTCAACAAGTATATAATATGGCTGATTCCATTATCGTCGGTCAGTTTGTGGGATCCTCTGCACTTGCGGCAGTTGGAGCCTGTGCCGCTTTGACCAATGTTTTTATCTGTGTGGCTTTGGGAGCCGGTGTAGGAGCAGGTGTACTTGTGAGCCGCTATTTTGGAGCTCAGAATTATAGCAAAATGAAAACAATTGTGTCAACATCGTTGATCAGTTTTCTGATTCTGAGTATACTTCTGGGGGTTTTTGGCTTTGTTTTTTCTCATTTTATGATGAGTTTATTACAAACACCTGCTGACATACTGGATGAAGCGGTACTGTATCTGCGTGTTTATTTTGTGGGATTTCCCTTTCTGTTTATGTACAATATCCTTTCAACGATGTTCAATTCCATCGGTGAATCGAAGATTCCGTTGGGCCTTTTGATATTTTCTTCTGTTTTGAATATTGTTATGGATCTTTGGATGGTGGCAGGTTTAGGGCTGGGTGTGTTCGGTGCCGCCCTTGCAACTCTCATTGCGCAGGGGATTTCCGCAGTGTTTTCGCTTTTGATTTTCTTTAACCGGATGCGTCGATATAAAAGCCGCTTTAACTGGTTTGACAGGCAGGAGTTACATTCCATGCTTCGTATTGCAGTACCATCGGTTCTTCAGCAATCCACAGTGTCAATTGGTATGATGATCGTACAGGCGGTTGTAAATCCCTTCGGTACACAGGCGCTGGCAGGTTATGCGGCAACCATGAGAGTAGAGAATGTTTTTTCACTGATATTTGTATCCATTGGAAATGCGGTTTCGCCCTATGTTTCCCAGAATCTTGGAGCAAAGAAAATTGAACGTATCAAAAAAGGATACCATGCTGCACTGGTGTTGGACCTGTGTTTCGCAGTCCTTGCTTTCATAGTCATTGAAACACTGCACACCCCAATTTCTTCCTTATTCCTTGGAAAAGATGGAACCGCTCTGGCATATCAGGTGTCCGGGGATTATATGAAATGGCTGGGATATTTCTTTATTTTTATGGGTATTAAGATGGCAACAGATGGAGTTCTTCGTGGACTTGGAATTATGCGGCCGTTTCTCATTGCCAATATGGTAAACCTTGCCATTCGGCTGTCAGTTGCCTTGATTTTTGCACCGCGTTATGGAATTGCATTTGTCTGGCTTGCTGTACCGGCCGGATGGCTTGCGAATTTTCTGATCTCCTATGGGGCACTTAGAAAGTCATGGCCGGTTGATGAAGGAGTTTCATTCCGGTAAATTTCTCTTAAGTTTTGATGGGAAGCTGGATTTGTATGTTAAGAGGTATATTTTCGTTACTGTTCACTGGCAATATCCCGCGAAGCGTGTTGCTGTGAACAGTAACATATTTTCTTATAGACATGATATAGTATGAGTGCTATAATAAAAAAAATTTTTTATGGCATTTATTGGCAAACCGGTTGAAAAGCCGGAGCGCAAAGCCAGAAGGAGCTAAAGTCAGACTGAAATCTGATCATGCCAACCGGTTGCATCATGCCTTAGTAATAAAAAAAGGTAAATGTTAAATGGGCATTATGGAAAAGTTCCTGTAAAATTTTTTGCAAGGAACTTTTTTGTGTCTTCAAGCGGATATTCGCAACCTCCGCAGGGGACTTACCTGATTCGGTTAAATTTGAGGGAAAATAGAGAAGAACAGCAGGAATGGAGAAAAGATGAAGGGAAAAAGAGTGATTGCAGGCATTCTGCTTGTGGGAATTTTAGCAACTGCCCTGGCAGGGTGCAAAAATGCAGATGTTACTAAAAAAGAAAGAGAAAAGCCCGTTATCACCCTGGGCAGTGACAGTTATCCGCCATACAATTATCTGAATGAAGATGGAATCCCCACAGGAATTGATGTGGAACTGGCTACAGAAGCTTTCAGAAGAATGGGGTATCAGGTGGATGTTGTCCAGATCAACTGGGAGAAGAAAAAAGAACTGGTAGAAAGCGGAGAGATCGACTGTATTATGGGCTGTTTTTCCATGGAAGGACGCCTTGACGATTACCGCTGGGCAGGACCCTACATAGCAAGCCGCCAGGTAGTTGCTGTAAATGAGAGCAGTGATATCTATAAACTAAGTGATCTGGAGGGAAAGAACCTTGCCGTCCAGTCCACAACCAAACCGGAAGGCATCTTTCTGAACCGGACAGATGAAAGAATCCCCAAACTGGGCAATCTGATCAGTCTTGGGCACAGGGAACTAATCTATACCTTTCTGGGAAAAGGATATGTAGATGCAGTTGCTGCACATGAGGAATCCATTGTCCAGTACATGAAGGATTATGATGCAAGCTTCCGTATCCTGGAAGATCCGCTGATGGTGGTCGGGATAGGTGTTGCTTTTGCAAAAGAGGATGACAGAGGAATCTGTGAGCAGATGGATCAGACGCTGGAAGAAATGCGTCAGGATGGCACATCCCTGAAAATCATTAAAAAATATCTGGATGATCCCCAGAAGTATCTGGAGGTGGATGATCTTGGATATTAGGAGAAGAATAAAAGTAAAACGATTTTGGATATTCGGCATTCTGCTTGGAATCTGTGTGACTGCAGCTTCCCTGTATTACTTTTTTCGGGCAGAGAAAAAGGAAGCAGAGAACAGGATGGTGGAAACTGTAAACTATGTCAAAGTGCAGTGTTCCACCTACACCCATTATAATGAAGCTTCGGAATCTAAAAGTCTCCTCCGCGCCATTGAAAGTGCCAGACAGATGAGTACGAATATCGACATGGAAACAGAAAACGGCGGCCGGCTAAGCCAGGAGTTTCTGAAAGAAAATCTGCAGACCCTCTGGGTGGATGGTATCCTTGTGCTGGATGCAGAGGGAAAGACAGTCTGCAAATACAGCATGGATGAGGCTCTGACCAATGAGATCACAGATTATCTGCAAAAAGACATTATCATGGATTTTACCGGATATGAAGAAAGATCTTATTCGGAACGGATTGACCGAGAAGACGGATCACGTATCGACATTGCAGCCTGTGCCAGAAAAGATGCACCAGGTATGGTTGCAATCTATTATTACACATCTTCGGAATTTGTCAGAAACTATACCCTGACAATACAGAATCTCTTAAATGGATATAGTACTCAGAAAGATGGAACGATTATTGTTGCAGACAAGGGAACCATCGTTGCCAGCAACGATGAAAGCCTGCTGGGACAGGATACTGCCGGCAACCAGGTTGTCCAGGCAATGAAAGAGCATACAGACAGTCAGCATATTTTTCATTTAAAAAATGAAGGAACCGGAGGTTACGGAATCATGCTGAAGCAGAGGGATTATTATATTTATGCCTATCTTCCGGATACGGAAGTATTCCGTAACCTGCCACTAAGTGTAACAGCTGTCGTTTTTCTTTATTTACTCATATTCGGTATATTCTGCTTCTGGGGTTACAGAGCGGATCTGGCACACCGGAAACAGGAAAAGGAAAAAGATGAAAAATATAAAGCAGAACTTCTAAGAGCAGCAAAAAAAGCAGAAGCAGCCAATGAGGCAAAAACTGAGTTTCTGCAGAGAATGAGCCATGATATCCGGACACCGATCAATGGAATCTGCGGCATGATCAATGTGGCAGACCATTATGCAGACAATATGGAGAAACAGACGGAATGCAGGGCAAAGATCAAAAAGACATCCCATCTGCTGCTGGAACTGATAAACGAGGTTCTGGACATGAGCAAGCTGGAGTCAGATGAAGTGGTTCTGGAAGACATCCCATTTAATCTGAACAGTATTTTTGAGGAAATACTGGGTGTGATCGAACATATGGCTGCGGAGCAGAACATCCGGATCATTTGGGAAGAGAAAGAAGTTACACACTGGAATCTTATTGGAAGTCCGGTGCATGTGAAACGGATTCTGATGAATATTTTGTCCAATGCGGTGAAATATAACAAAGAAAACGGATATGTCTATATCAGCTGTCGGGAAATCTCATCGAAACAGACAGCAATGACCACATTGGAATTTGTCTGCAGAGACACCGGAATTGGAATGACAGAGGCATTCCAGAAACGCATTTTTGAACCATTTGCACAGGAACATGCAGGAAGCCGCACAAAATTCGCCGGAACAGGACTGGGAATGCCAATTACAAAAAAACTGGTGGAGAAAATGAGCGGAACCATTTCCTTTGAAAGTAAAGAAGGCACAGGGACTACATTTGTGATCCGGATTCCATTCCAGATTGATGCAGATATGAAGGACAGGACTGAAACGGAAGAAAAAACAGAAACTTCTATCCATGGACTCCATGTTCTTCTGACAGAGGATAATGAGCTGAATATGGAGATTGCAGAATTTGTGCTTCAGAATGAAGGCGCTGTGGTGACAAAAGCATGGAATGGACAGAAGGCTGTTGACATATTCAGAAAAAGCAGACCTGGAGAATTTGATGCTATTCTTATGGATATTATGATGCCTGTCATGAATGGATATGAAGCAGCAAAGATGATCCGCTCTCTGGACAGAGAGGATGCAAAAGTGATACCGATCATTGCCATGACAGCAAACGCGTTCACTGAGGACAAAATGAGAGCAAAGGAAGCAGGAATGGATGAACATATTGCCAAGCCTGTTGATGGAAAGTTATTAGTAAAAGCGATCAATGAGTTAGTAAAACATAATCAGGAGAAGTTATAATGAAAAAGAAAAAATGGAATAAGATACTTGCTGTGCTTTTGGCGATGGTGACAGCCGTATCACTTCTGTCTGGCTGCGGCGGGAAAAGTGCGGAAAAAGAAGATGCAGAAACCATCACAGTGTATTTATGGAGCACAAAGCTGTATGAAAAATATGCGCCATACATCCAGGAACAGCTTCCGGATATCAACGTTGAATTTGTAGTAGGCAATAATGATCTGGATTTCTATCGTTTTCTGAATGAAAACGGCGGATTGCCGGATATTATAACCTGCTGCAGGTTTTCCCTCCATGATGCAAGCCCCCTGAAGGACAGTCTGATGGATCTTTCCACAACCAATGCTGCAGGTGCTGTCTATGATACCTACCTTAACAATTTCAAAAATCAGGATGGCAGTGTAAACTGGCTTCCTGTGTGTGCAGATGCCCATGGCTTTGTAGTGAACAAAGATCTTTTTGAAAAGTATGATATTCCTCTTCCAACGGATTATGAAAGCTTCGTTTCTGCCTGCCAGGCATTTGATGAGGTGGGTATCCGTGGGTTTACTGCAGACTATTACTATGATTATACCTGTATGGAAACACTGCAGGGTCTGTCTGTATCAGAGCTGTCTTCTGTGGATGGACGTAAGTGGCGTACCATCTACAGTGACCCGGACAATACAAAGAGAGAAGGTCTGGACAGTACTGTCTGGCCGGAGGCTTTTGAACGTATGGAGCAGTTTATTCAGGATACAGGGCTGAGCCAGGATGATCTGGATATGAATTATGATGATGTGGTTGAGATGTACAAAAGTGGTAAACTTGCCATGTATTTCGGCAGTTCTGCCGGTGTAAAAATGTTCCAGGATCAGGGCATTAACACAACATTCCTGCCATTCTTTCAGCAGAACGGCGAAAAGTGGCTGATGACTACACCATATTTCCAGATAGCTTTAAACCGTGACCTGACAAAGGATGAAACACGTCGGCAGAAAGCAATGAAGGTACTGAACACAATGCTTTCAGAGGATGCGCAGAACCGGATCATTTATGATGGGCAGGATCTGTTAAGCTACAGCCAGGATGTGGATTTCCGGCTTACGGAATATCTGAAGGATGTGAAACCTGTGATCGAAGAAAACCATATGTATATCCGTATTGCGTCAAATGACTTTTTTTCCATTTCCAGGGATGTGGTGTCTAAGATGATCTCAGGAGAATATAATGCAGAGCAGGCTTATCAGTCGTTTAATTCCCAGCTTCTTGAAGAAAAATCCACTTCTGAGGATATTGTGCTGGATTCAAAGAAAACTTATTCCAATCGTTTCCATACCAGCGGAGGCAATGAAGCCTATTCTGTTATGGCAAACACTTTGCGCGGTATTTATGGGACGGATGTGCTGATTGCAACAGGAAACAGCTTTACAGGAAATGTACTGAAGGCCGATTATACAGAAAAAATGGCAGGCAACATGATTATGCCAAACGAGCTTTCCGCTTACAGCAGTGAGATGAGCGGGGCAGAACTGAAGGAAACGGTCAGAAACTTCGTAGAAGGCTACCAGGGAGGCTTTATCCCCTTTAACCGCGGCTCTCTGCCTGTGTTCAGCGGTATTTCTGTAGAAATCAAGGAAACGGATAATGGTTATACATTGAGTAAAGTTACAAAGAATGGAAAACAGATTCAGGACAAGGAGACTTTTACTGTGACCTGCCTTGCAGCACCACAATATATGGAAGCTTATCCGGCAGAGGAAAATATTGTATTTGATGGAGGGGATACCTCTGTGGAAGATACCTGGACAACATATGTTTCAGATGGTAATGCCATTCTTGCAGAGCCTGAAGACTACATTACTCTGAGGTGAGAAGAATGGATGTTAAGAATCATAATACAAACAGAAAGAAACGGGTTGTGAGAAAACGATGGAATGCAGCAGTTCTTATTGCCCTATTTGTTGGAATCCTTTTGACTGTTTTCCAATATTTGGGGTTTGTATCGAAGACTGTTTATGAGGAAAGTGTTTCTCACCTGACAGAAATTTTTCATCAGTCTGATAATATGCTAAGTGAGCTGACAAATAAGAATCTGACTTATCTCCATATATGGGGGGAATATTTGCAGAACACTTCCGATGAAAGTGAAATTCGTGAGTATATAGAGAAAGCACAGGAAGATGCAGGCTTTTTAGATTTTTATTTCCTGTCAGCGGACGGGAACTATAAGATGGCAACAGGTGAAACCGGGTATCTGGGATTGCAGGAAAATATTGAAGATGAGATCCGGCAGGGAAATGATGTGATAACCAATGCAACAGTTCCCGGAAAATCCCAGCTCCTTGTTTTTGCTACTCCCAGGCCTCATGGAAGTTATCAGGGCTTTGAATATGATGCCATTGCCATTGCCTATGAAAACTCTGATATCGTAAATGTGCTGAATATTTCTGCTTTCAATGGAAATGCCCAGAGTTATGTGGTTCATCCGGATGGCCGTGTTGTTGTGGATCATTCTTCTGAGTCATGGGGAGAGGTGTATAATTTCTTTGGGATTCTGAGAGAGCATTCTGCTCTGTCTGAAAAAGAGATCCTTAAACTTTCAGAAGAGTTTAAGGAAGGACATACAGATGCAATGCTGATAAATCTGGATGGAGAGGATTACTATCTGGTCTATGAGAAATCCAAACCTCAGGACTGGATCTTTCTGGGACTTATCCAGGCTGATATCGTTAATGCCAGCATGAATGCTCTGCAGCGTAGTACTATGCTGCTTGTAAGTGCAGTAGCGGTGTGTATTGCCGGTCTTTTTATCGGATTTATTCTCCAAAAAAACAGGGTAAACCTGAAGAGAAAGGATACGGAGATCCTGTATAGGGACGAACTGTTTCAAAAGCTTTCAATGAATGTGGATGACGTTTTCCTGATGCTGGATGCTAAAACGTATAAAGTAGATTACGTCAGTCCCAATGTGGAAAAACTGCTGGGTATTACAGTAGAACAGATCCGTAAAGATATTTATGTCCTTGGGAAACTGCATTCCGGGGATGTTGAAGATCCGGAGAAGAATTATCTGGAAGAAATCCAGGTTCATGAGCAGCAGGAATGGGATTTTGAATATGTTCATCAGAAAACAGGAGAACACCGCTGGTTTCATAACGTTGCAATGGGCAGCGAGGTAAACGGGAAAAAGAAATATATCCTGGTTCTGTCAGATCGTACCTCTGACAGAAAAATGAATCAGGCCCTTTCTGAGGCGGTCCGCGCTGCGGAGACTGCAAACAAGGCAAAGAGCACCTTTCTTTCCAATATGTCTCACGATATCCGGACACCAATGAATGCGATTATTGGTTTTACTACACTGGCTGTAAGCAACATTGATGATAAAGAAAGGGTTCGGGATTATCTGGGTAAGATTCTTTCCTCCAGTAATCATCTGCTCTCACTGATCAATGATATCCTGGATATGAGCCGTATTGAGAGCGGGAAAATCCATCTGGAAGAGACGGAAGTCAGTCTGTCAGAGGTTCTTCATGATCTGAAAACCATTATCAGCGGACAAATCCATGCGAAACAGTTAGAGCTTTACATGGATGTCATGGATGTTACCAATGAGGATGTTTATTGCGACAAGACCAGGCTGAATCAGGTGCTGCTGAATCTTTTGTCCAATGCGATCAAGTTTACTCCTGCAGGCGGAACCGTTTCTGTCCGGCTGAGAGAGTATCCGGGTACACAGAGAAGCTGTGAACTGTACGAAATCCGGGTAAAGGATAACGGAATCGGCATGAGTCAGAAATTTGTACAGAAGATCTTTTCTCCTTTTGAGAGAGAGCGGACTTCCACTGTAAGCAGGACTCAGGGTACAGGACTGGGTATGGCTATCACCAAGAACATCGTAGATATGATGGGCGGAACCATTGAGGTTCAGACAGAACAGGGCAAAGGTACTGAATTTATTATCCGTCTGCCATTGCGGATCCAGCCTGAGAATCACCGTATAGAGAAAATCGCAGAACTGGAAGGTCTGAAGGCATTGGTAGTAGACGATGATTTCAATACCTGTGACAGTGTGACTAAGATGCTTGTGAAGGTTGGAATGCGTTCGGAATGGACACTTTCCGGCAAGGAGGCTGTTCTCCGCGCACGACAGTCTATGGAAATGGGGGATGCATTCCACGCTTATATCATTGACTGGCGTCTGCCTGATATGAATGGCATTGAAGTTACCCGTCAGATCCGCAGTCTTGGTGATGATACGCCGATCATTATCCTGACTGCTTACGACTGGTCAGATATTGAAGTGGAAGCCAGGGCAGCAGGGGTGACTGCGTTCTGTGCCAAACCTATGTTTATGTCAGATATCAGAGAGACTCTGATGGCTGCTATCGGCCAGAAGCAGGCCGGGGCAGATGATAATATTCTTCCGGCAGCAGATTCAGATTTCAGAGGCAGGCGCATACTGCTTGTGGAAGATAATGAACTGAACAGAGAAATTGCAGTAGCACTCCTTAGTGAATATGGTTTTCAGGTTGATACAGCGGAAGATGGAGCAGAGGCTGTGGAGAAGGTTAAGAATTCAAGACCAGGTGATTATGATCTGGTGCTTATGGATGTGCAGATGCCTGTAATGAACGGATATGAGGCTACTGAGCAGATCCGTTCACTGGATGATCCGGCACTGGCGGGAATTACGATCCTTGCCATGACTGCCAATGCTTTTGACGAAGACAGAAAGAAAGCACTGGCATGTGGTATGGATGGATTTCTATCCAAACCAATTGTTATAGAGGAACTGATCAGTACATTACAAAACAGTCTAGAGCGTGTCTGAAAAAGGCTTTCTGCAAGATGTGCGTCACAATTTGTGGGATATTTTGCCCGGATGAGGGCGCCGTAGCGGGCTACGGCAACTGAATTTGGGTGAAATATCCCGCAAAGTGGGGCGTGCAGATTGCGGGAATGATTTTTCAGACACACTCTAGGGTAAGTTTAACTGAATCAGGTAAGTTTTCTGTTTGAACTGTGATAATGGGATATGAAAAGTGGTTTGATGAAAGCAAGGAGGAGCAACGAATGATTTGTGGAATGACGTATTTTCAGATATGTCTGTATTTTCTTATTTATTCTTTTGGCGGCTGGGTTGTTGAAGTTATTTTTCATGCAGTAGCGTTGGGAAAAGTTATAAACAGAGGTTTCCTGAATGGACCGGTTTGCCCGGTATATGGATTTGGGGTGCTTTCTGTTTTTGCTTTGCTCAATACAATTCAGGGCAGCGGGCGTCAGATGAGTGATGGAATGATTTTTGTGTTTGGAATTGTTCTGGCAACTGCGGTGGAGTTGGTTGCAGGCTGGCTGCTGGATGTGTGTTTCCACGCAAGATGGTGGGATTATTCAGATAAACCCTTTAATTTTCATGGCTACATTTGCCTGGAGTTTTCTCTGATCTGGGGACTGGCTATCGTTATGGTAGTAAAAGTTTTCCAGAAGTATGTAGAGGCACATGCGTTACATACACCTGCAACCTGGGAATGGATTGTGATAGCAGTTTTGTATGCTGTGTATCTGACAGATTTTATTGTGACGGTAGCAGTGATCCAGGGACTGAATAAAAAGCTTACCAGACTGGATAAGGTTCGCTCAGATCTGAGAATTGTAAGTGATAAACTGAGTGATACACTGGCTACGACTACGATTGGCACAGCACAGAAAGTGGGAGAAGGAAAGGTTCAGGCAACTCTTGCAGCAGCAGAACTGCGTGATGCAACTGCCGCACAGCGAGAAAAATCTATCGAAATGCTTCGTATAAAAAGAGCGGAGCTTCAGGCTCAGTTTGAGGAACTGTCCAGTTCTATTACCAATCATACCGTTGTCGGTCAGGGGCGTATCATCAAGGCATTTCCGAAGATGCAGCACAGAGACTATTCCGAACTGATTCAGGAGCTGAAAAAGAGATTAAAATAGATTAAAATGCAGAGGGAGGCTTCAGGTGAACAGACAGGCAGTACAAACCTTAAAGACTTATTTTGGATATGATACATTCAGAGAAGGGCAGGAGAGTGTTGTGGAGTCCATTCTGGAACACCGGGATGTGCTTGCAATCATGCCGACAGGAGCCGGAAAATCCATCTGTTATCAGGTACCGGCACTGATGCTGTCAGGAATTACGATTGTAATTTCTCCTCTGATCTCACTGATGCAGGATCAGGTAAAGGCTTTGAATGAAGCGGGAATACATGCCGCATTTATCAATTCTTCACTGTCGGAAAGTCAGATTAGCAAGGCGTTGTACCTGGCAGCAGGAGGAAGATACAAAATTATTTATGTTGCACCGGAACGTCTGGAAAATTATGAGTTTCTGGAATTTGCCAGACAGGTGGAGATTTCCATGGTGACAGTGGATGAGGCACATTGTATTTCACAGTGGGGCCAGGATTTCAGACCAAGCTATGTCAAAATCGTAGACTTTGTAAAAAATCTTCCCGGTCGTCCGATCGTCAGTGCTTTTACCGCAACTGCAACAGAGGAAGTAAAGAACGACATTCTCTGTACTTTAAATCTGGAAGATCCGAAAGTAGTGATCACCGGGTTTGATAGAAAGAATTTATATTACAGCGTGGAAAATATCCGGCGAAAAGACGATTTTGTGATGGATTACATAGACAGACATCCAACAGAGAGCGGGATTATTTACTGTTCTACAAGAAAAAATGTGGACAATCTTTTTGAACTGCTTTTCCAAAAAGGAGTTGCTGTTACCAGATATCATGCAGGACTGAATAATGAAACCAGAAAAAAGAATCAGGATGATTTCATTTATGACAGAACTCCTGTTATTATTGCAACAAATGCATTTGGAATGGGGATTGATAAATCCAATGTGAGATATGTGATCCATTACAATATGCCGCAGAGTATGGAGAATTATTATCAGGAGGCAGGACGTGCAGGGCGTGACGGAGAGAATTCACAGTGCGTTCTATTGTTTTCTGCACAGGATGTTATAATCGACCGAATGCTTCTGGATAACAAAGATTTTTCCGATGTGGATGAAGAGGATGAATTTCTCATTCGTCAGCGGGATATACGAAGGCTTCAGATCATGGAAGGATATTGTAAAACAACAGGATGTCTGCGAAATTATATTCTGGAGTATTTCGGTGAAAAGACCTTCGGTCCCTGTGATAATTGTGGAAATTGTCACAGAGAATACCATGAGACAGATATGACCAGAGAGGCGAAGTGGGTAGTGAACTGTGTGGCTGAGACGAGAGGAAGGTATGGACTGACAATTGTGCTTGGTACTCTGCTGGGGGCTAAGAGAGCCCGGTTGAGGGAGCTTGGAGCAGATAAGTATAAATCTTATGGAGCATTGAATGATCACAGTGAGGCAGAACTCAGGGCACTGATCAGCCAGATGACTGAGATGGGATATCTCTATCAGACACAGGAACGTTACAGTGTGCTGAAACTGGGCGATATTTCTCCGCTAAGAGATGAAAATACTCACGTGATCATGCGTACTTACGAGGAAAAAGAACCGGATAAAAAGAAAAAGCCCCAGAAATCTGTCAGAAAACGCAGTACAGATGCGCTTACGGCAGCAGGTTACGATTTATTCGAAGCCCTGCGGAAACTTCGTCTGGAAATTGCAAAAGAGGAAGCCATGCCTCCATATATCGTGTTCAGTGATAAGACGCTGATAGATATGTGCATCAAATGTCCATCAAATGAAGAAGAAATGCTGGAGGTTTCCGGTGTGGGCGAGAATAAGCTAAAGAAATACGGTCAGAGATTTCTGGAAGAGATACAGAAGTTCTGCCTGGAACGTCCGAATGCGGTTTTGAGTATGTCGGAAGATGAAAATGGTAATCCCTGAGAACAAAGGTTGGAAAACAGATGAATATAGAAAAATATACGGAAGAATTAATCACATTGAGACATTACTTTCATCAACATCCGGAGCTGGCACTTCAGGAAGTGGAGACGTCTGCATATATCCGGAAATATCTGGAGAAACTGGGATATGAGATTGTGCCGATAGAACCTACAGGATTGATCGCGGAACTTCCATCTCTGAGAAACAGGGAGAAACTGGTTGTACTCAGGGCGGAGATGGATGCATTGCCCATACAGGAGCAGACAAATCTACCATATGCATCAGTAAATCAGGGATGTATGCATGCCTGCGGTCACGATATGATCCTGGCAGCAGCACTGATCCTTGCAAAAATTGTGGCAGAAGAGCAAAGAATGCAGGAAAGTTTTCCGGTCAGACTCCGGTTCCTTTTTGAACCTGCAGAGGAGATTGGTGAAGGTGCAAAAAGAATGCTTCAGGCCGGAGCATTAGAGAATCCGAAAGCAGATGCATTTCTGATGTTTCATTACGCAGCGGACATGACATTTGGAATGGCAGTGCATCAGGGACAGGCATCTTCCATGATCAACAGTATGCAGATTCATGTTCATGGAAAATCCAGTCACTGGTGTGAAGCGTATAAGGGGATTGATGCAATTTATGCAGCTGCTCAAGTGATAAGTGCCATTCATGATCTGAATGAAAGTTTTGGAAAACAGCATCCGGATGCAGGAAAATATATTGTGGGTACGGGTACGATCCATGGCGGTGAATATACGAATATTATTGCAGACCATGTGGTATTAAACGGAAATATACGCGCAGTTCATGAAGAAACTTACATGGCACTTGAGCACGAGCTGGAGAGAAATCTGCAGGAAATTGAAAAGCAGACTGGCACACAGATCCGTATGGAATTTCCAAAAGATCCGGTATATGCGTTTGCCAATGATGAGGAACTTACAGAGACAGCAAAGGTAGTGGGGGCAGAAGTATTCGGAGATAAATTTGTTCTGGAAGGAGAAGATGAGTTGTTTCTTTCCGGTGACAACGCATACAGATATTTTAGAGAAACCAGAGGACTTTTCACAGTATTTCTTGCGGGAATACCAGGAGAGAATCATCCTCTGCATCATCCGAAATTTCAATTGGATGAGAGAATACTGCCGTACAGCGTGGAGACATTGTATAAGATTATAACTACATTATGAAAAAAATTACCAAAAGGACTTGAAAACTAGATTAAAATAGTATAATATAAAAACATAAACAAATTAAGAATGCATAGCAACTATAACTTATTAACGTTGAGTGACAGCAGATTGCTGAATAGTAACGGACAGACGATATACTATAAAGAAAGAATTGAGGGCAGAAATATGAAGATTACAGATACCATTAAATATGTCGGAGTGAATGACCATCAGGTAGATTTATTTGAGGGACAGTATGCAGTGCCAAACGGAATGGCGTATAACTCCTATGTGATTCTGGATGACAAGGTTGCAGTTATGGATACTGTAGATGCCAATTTCAAACATGAATGGCTGGATAATCTTGAACAGGCACTGGGCGGACGTAAGCCGGACTATCTGATCGTTCAGCATATGGAGCCTGACCATGCAGCAAATGTAGCGAACTTTCTGGAAGTATATCCCGGTACTACAGTAGTAGCCAATGCGAAGACATTTGTAATGATCAAGAATTTCTTCGGACTGGATCTGGAAGGGCAGAAACTGGAAGTAGAGAATGGTTCTACACTGAGTCTGGGAAATCATAATCTTACTTTTGTATTTGCGCCAATGGTACACTGGCCGGAGGTTATGGTGACTTATGACAGCACAGATAAAGTTCTTTTTTCGGCAGATGGATTTGGTAAGTTCGGTGCTCTGGATGTGGAAGAAAACTGGGATGATGAAGCAAGAAGATACTTTATCGGTATTGTTGGTAAATATGGTGCACAGGTACAGAGACTTCTGAAAGTAGCAGCTACTCTGGATATTCAGATCATCTGTCCGTTACATGGTCCGGTACTTACAGAAAATCTGGGACATTATATCAGCCTCTATGATACCTGGTCCTCTTACACACCGGAGGAAGAAGGAATCGTAGTTGCATATACTTCTGTATACGGACATACCAAAGAAGCAGTCAATCAGTTTGTGGAGAAATTAAAAAGCAAGGGATGTCCGAAGGTAGTTGTTTATGATCTGGCAAGAGATGATATGTCTCAGGCACTCAGTGATGCATTCCGTTACAGTAAGCTGGTACTGGCAACAACTACCTATAATGCAGGAATCTATCCGTTTATGAATGACTTTATTACCCGTCTGGCAGAGCATAATTTCCAGAACCGCACAGTGGGCCTTATTGAAAACGGTTCCTGGGCACCTCTGGCAGCAAAAGTAATGAAAAATATGCTTTCTGAATGTAAGAAGATCAACTGGCTGGACACCACAGTGAAGATTATGTCCGCAGTAAATCAGGAAAACAGAGATCAGATGGAAGCGATGGCTTCCGAGCTTTGTAAGGAATATATTGCAAAGAATGATGAACTGGCAAATAAAAATGATATGACAGCATTATTCCGCATTGGTTATGGTCTCTATGTAGTAACATCAAATGACGGTAAAAAGGATAACGGACTGATCGTCAATACAGTTACCCAGCTGACAGACTCTCCGTTCCGCGTTGCAGTTAATATCAATAAGACAAATTATTCTCACCATGTTATCAAGCAGACAGGGGTGATGAATGTAAACTGTCTCTCTGTAGAAGCTCCGTTCTCTGTATTTGAACAGTTTGGTTTCCAGAGTGGAAGAAGCGTGGATAAATTTGCGGGACAGAAGGTGAATCGTTCTGATAACGGACTGATATTCCTGGACAAATATATCAACGCATTTATGTCCCTGAAAGTAGAGCAGTATGTAGACCTGGGAACCCATGGAATGTTCATCTGCAGTGTGACAGAAGCCCGCGTGGTAAGTGACCAGGAGACAATGAGCTACACCTATTATCAGAAAAATGTAAAACCGAAACCGGAAACAGAAGGTAAGAAAGGATTTGTATGTAAAGTCTGCGGATATATCTACGAAGGTGATGAACTTCCGGAAGATTATATCTGCCCACTGTGTAAACATGGAGCTGTAGACTTCGAACCGATAGGATGAAAGACTTCTCTTGTTAAACTGCTAAAGAGTGACATTCTGTTATATGAATAATTGTTGAGATTTCAGAGTGATCTGATTGATAAAATAAAAAATAGAGATTGTCAGTGGTTATTAAATAGCTGGCAATCTCTATTTTTGCTCCAATATGGTACTATTATTAAATACTGTTTCAGTACTATTTCAAATTTACATTCCAAAATGGTGTATTGATATTATAATGTAAAAATTTGATAAAGTCAAAATATAAAAAATAAATCCATTGAAATAGTATTGAAAATATAAAAGTATAGTGATACAATAAAAAAAGAAAGGACAAAGAGAGGAGGAACTGAGATGACAGAACTTAAACTGGAATTTGAATTGGAAAATGCGGAATTGCCAATAGATTATGATAAAGTGATATTAAGCTTTATGAAAGCAGCAATTGAAAATTTTTCGCCGGATTTATTTGACAGGTTATACAACAAGCGGGAGTCTGTGATAAAGACTTATTGCTGGACATGCTATTTGCCTCATGCCCAATTTACTTCAGACACAATTAAACTTGGAGCAAATAAATTTATGTTAACTTTTTCTGATATTGATATGGGAGAATTACTGATATTTTTTAATGCATTTAGTCTTATGAAGCATAAAATATTCCATATGAACAGAAATTCCATGAAACTGCTGTCGGTGAAAACAAGGAAACTTCAGACAATTAAAGAAACGGAATTGATTGTAAAAATGCAGAGTTCATTAATAGCGAGAAAACATAATAGTGATGATAATACTGATGTTTATTATACCTTTGATGAGCCGGAATTTTCGGATATTGTAAAGGAGAATCTGAAAATCTTTTTACAGAGGATAAACATAGAGTGCGATACAAGTGATTTTTCTATTGTACCTTTAAAAGGAAAAAAGGTAGTTACAAGAATTATGGGGCAATTTGTAGATGGAAATATTGGTATCTATAAAATAACAGGAAATCTCAGACTGTTGGAAATATTGTATGCAGCTGGAATTGGAACCAGACGTTCTGTTGGACACGGAAAATTTGAAATCATATTTTAGTAGGAGGCGGTGATTTCTTGGATAAATATGTAATTACATTGGGGGATTTCCTGAAGAATGCAGGAATCGTAGGTTTCAGATATATGTTAGAAGCAGCAGATGCAAAAGAAGATTCAGACTTTGGCATTACGCAAGACGGACAAGGATTATGGATTGATATGGATTTCGCATTGAATGCTGACTGGACAGACATGTACTTTAAAGCCTGTGTACAGTATTTTGGACCATTTACAGTTTATCAGGGAGTCCTTGACAGAATTAGTAAGTGTATAGATAAAATTCAGATTGGAAAATGGAATCCAGGAAAGGAAGAAAAGGAAGATCTGAAATTTATTAATGACAAACTGCTTTCTAATAGTTATCAGGCTGGATTTGAAAATATAAAACATGATATAGAAATGCAGGAAGTATACCAAATTCTAAAAAAGGATAAACTCAATGACAAGTTAGACGTGACAGATTTGGAAAAACGATTAATTGATTTGGAAAAATTTCTTCAGCAACCAAAGTGCAGAGAAACATTTATTATGAAAAGTGTGATATATACATATATTAATCGTTTTTGGAGCGGAAAGTGTTTTTTACTGCGGGCAAATGCAAAAAAAGATATGCGGGAATTATTTGAAAAAGATTTTTCCGAGCCGTTTAGGAAATATCTGAAGACAGATCATGTAAAAGCAAAAGATTTATGCATTGACTGTGGAGCAACGATAGGACCTAAAGAGAAGAATTCAATTGCATTTATGAATGAAGTGGGGGATGATTTTACAAGAAAACGTTCTGCTTTCTGGGATTGCAAAGTAGATGCATTTCTTTGTCCGGGATGTACGTTTGTTTATGCTCTGAGTCCGTTGGGATTTCGGCTGTTTGTAAATAAATTTGTCTTTATGAATATTAATAATGATATTCATGCATTATTGGATGTTAATTCGAAAAACGGAACTGACAGTATAGAGGGAGAAAAAAAGGAGGATGAAAAATATTCGCAGTGGTTTGCCCGAACAATTAATATATTGCTGAAAGAAAAAACGAAAGAGATTTCTAATATTCAGGTGATTTTGCGTGGAATAAGGGCAGAAGACAGGTATCTGCTTGGTATTGTTCATAAAAGTATGCTGGACATTATAAGTATGCCTGGTACTTCAAATGCATTGCAATTGTTGGGAAAATATCCTTATATAAAAATTAAGAATGAATTTGTCAATATACATGAAATAGTGGTTATTAATCTGCTGCAATATCGTAATCAATATCAATTGCTGGATAAGGTATTGAAAGCGGCTGTTGAAACAGGCTCATTAAATTTTTATGTTAACTGTATATATGAAATTCAGCTGCGGTCAGAAATTGTATATTATACAGAAGAAGAGAAGAGAAAGGAGATTGCTATGTACACAAGTATGAAAAAAAGTGGAGCAGATTTAAGAAGAGCAATCATGTCTGCTAAGGGTGAGTCTTCCGGCGAATGCCTGCGGGGAATGGAATATCAGTTGTTGAATGCTCTGTCTGTAAGAAATGTAGAGAAATTTATGGATATTGTATTGCGACTGTATAGTGCGTACGGATCACGTAAAAACGAAAATGGTCAGGAGTTATTAATTCCAACAGGTCTTGTACAAATGCTGGGAAATTCGGAAAAATTTACAAGATATGGATATGCATTTGTAATGGGATTGGAAGGATGCTATGAGAAAAAGGAGGAAAAATGATTATGAAAAGAGAAGGCTTAACTATTACGATGATTTTTCTGGCAGAAAGTGCAAATTATGGGGAAGGGATTGGAAACATTTCTTCTCTCAAAAAAATGACGAGGGGAAATCATGAGCAGTATTCTTATATTTCCAGACAGGCTATGAGATATAATATTGTGCAGCAGTCTAATTGGGATACAACTCCGGTGGATGGAAAAAGCGGAGTTGTACAGTTTGCACCATCTGCAACTATTAAAGATTACCCCGAAATTGATTTGTTTGGATACATGAAAACAACAGCGAAAGGTGATGAGCAAAAGGGAGGTGCTGCTACGAGATCTGCAGTTGCCAGACTTAGCAATGCTATTGCTTTGGAACCATTTCAGGGAAATCTGGAATTTCTTACTAATATGGGACTGGCTGTAAGAGGAAATCTGGAAAATGGAATTGCGCAAAGTGAGGTTCATCGTTCTTATTACGCATATACTATGTCAATTGATTTGGACAGAGTAGGTATCGATGGAGAGATTGATATTGATAAAGAAGAAAAGGCAGAACGTGTGAAGATCCTGTTGGATACTATGCAATATCTATATAGAGATATCAAAGGAAGACGTGAAAATTTGAGTCCGTTATTTGTTATTGGAGGAAGATATAGCAGAAAAAATCCGTTTTTTGAAAACAGGGTAAAGGTTGATGATAATAAAATAAATGTAGAAACGTTACAGGAATTGATTAAAGATAATGAACTTGCCGGATATACTTTTACCGGAATTACGTCAGGTATTTTTGATAACGAAAAGATTGTCAGAGAAGAGTTAAAAGCAGAATCTGTTGGAACAGTATTTAAGCATTTGAAAGAGGAAGTGAATCTATATTATGGAGAAAGCAATTAGATTACAGTGTTTTCAAAATCTGGTCAATTATAGAAAACCCAGCAGTTTTATTATTAAAGAAACATTTCCATTACCTCCTTATTCCACTGTACTGGGAATGATTCATGCTGCATGTGGTTATACGGAATTTCATCCAATGAAGCTTTGCATTCAAGGAACAAATTGTGGTACAGTGTCAGAATTATATACGCGATATTCTTTTTCATCGGGAGCTAAATTTGAGGAAGGAAGGCATCAGATTTGCATTGAAGATGATGAAAAATATGGTATTTTTCGTGGAATTGCAAATGTAGAACTTATATGCGAAAATCGTATGGTTATTCATATTGTTCCAGATGAAGAAGACTTTGATACGGTATATCAATCATTAAAAAATCCTCCACAATATTTGGCACTGGGACGATATGAAGATCTTCTGGACATAGAACGAGTTGATATTGTAAGAATTCATCCGGAAAATGAAGTGGATTTGAAAAGAGATATGTATATTCCGGTAGAAAATGAATGGGAAAAGGATGAAGAAAAGATAAAAATCAAAAATCCAAGAATGACTATTTATAATCTTACAAAAGAATATGAAATTACAAAGCAGGGATTACGGCGATGGAAAAAGAAAAATGGAAGAATCAAAGCATATTATTGTCCGCAGGGAATGACGTTAAGAAAAGGTGCGTATGTAGATAATATTGAAGAGGATGCTGCTATAGTTTTCTGTTAATAACCTGTTGTATAAATATATAGAGCAAGGCAGCTATGGAGGCTGTCTTGCTTCAGAAAGGATTATATGTATGGAGTACTATGCAAAGTCAAAAAAAGTACAATTCACTTCGGAGCGGATCAATGAAATAAAGAAAAATATGAAGAATATTGAGGAATGTTTGAAAGAGGATCTTACCGAAACAGATGTTGAGATATTGAATAGTAGGATTACCGATATAGCCGAAAAAACTGAAGAAAAGCAGAAAACATTGAAAGAACATCATAAGGACATAGTAACGTGTGCTGAGATGTTTTTTTTAGAATATGGGGAATATTTTACTGAAAAAGAAAAAAAACTGGTGGTTGAGGCATGCAGGATTCATGATCTGGGAAAGGTTAATCTTGTTTTTCAGGCAATGATATGTCCGAAATTAGCTGAAAAATTTCATATAGATGTAAGAAAAACTCAGCAGATTCCACATGGCTTTTTAAGTGCTGTTACTATTTCTTTAGATGAATTTGATGATTTGTCGGAATTGTTTTCGGATAAAGATTTTGGACCATTTATTACAGCGGTTTATTATCATCATGACAGGGAGGATCATTATAACAGTCCGGCAATTAGAAAATATGCTGAAAAGTATTATATGAAACAGATTGAAGAATATCTGAATAGAAAAATCAGAAAATTAAATTGCAGTAATTTAGATGATTTACTGTTTCGTAACAATGTATATACTGGAAAATATATACCAGATTCAAATGCCTGGAAAGAATATTTATTGATAAAAGGCTTGCTTAATAAATTTGATTATACAGTCAGTGCAGGATATGAAAATGCAGAAAGCGCCATTGATCTTCATGAAAAAAAATTGGTAAAGAATATAGAAAAATTTCTAAACGGAAAAGAATTAAGGCCGGCGCAAAAATTTATGAAGATGAATAGAGATAAAAATCTGATTGTTATAGCACCTACAGGATCTGGAAAAACAGAAGCATCGCTATTATGGATGAATGGTGAAAAAAGTTTTTATACATTACCGTTGAAGGTATCTTCTAATGCGATATATTTACGTATAAAGGAAAATTATGAATATAAAGACGTTGCATTGTTACATTCTGATGCTATGGCGGTGTATTTAAGAGAGTATAATGGTAATGAAGATATTGGAGAGAAATATGAAAGGTCAAAAATGTTGTCACAACCATTGACTGTCTGTACAGTTGACCAACTGTTTAGATTTGTATACAGAGCATTAGGAACAGAGATATTTGCAGCTACATTGAAATATTCAAAGTTGGTTCTGGATGAGATTCAGGCATATGAACCACGTGTAATTGCAACTATTATTTATGGATTAAAAATGATACAGGAAATGGGTGGCAAATTTGCAATTATTACAGCAACTTTTCCACCTGTACTTAAATATTTTATGGAACAATATGGTTTGGTTGAGGGAAAACAATACATATTTAAAGATCTCACCGGAAAAGAATATCAGGTGGAGAAATATCCAAGACATAAAGTTGAAATCAGACATTCGGAAATGAATTTAGATGAAATCAGGCTGCGAGGAAAAAATAGAAAAGTGTTAGTTATCTGTAATACTGTTTCTAAAGCTCAGAAGCTTTATAAGAAATTAGAGGGAGAAAATGTATGGCTTTTACATTCAAAATATATTAGAAGAGACAGAGCATTTCTGGAAAGGAAAATTATGGGATTTTCGGAGTCAGGTGAATCTGGAATATGGATTACAACTCAAATAGTTGAGGCTAGTTTAGATATAGATTTTGATATTTTGTATACAGAAATGTGTACGGCAGATAGTCTTTTACAGAGAATGGGAAGATGTAATCGTAAAGGTCGTTATTGTCCGAATGAGGCGAACATTGTTGTATTTGATAATAGAAATGGAGTCAGTGAAGGAAAAAGACGGAGTGTTTATGAAGACAAATTATATGACAGGTCTTTGGAATTACTGAGCAAATACGAACACATATTATTTTCTGAAGATAAAAAAACTGCATACATGAATGAGGTTTATAGTGTAGATGGTGTGAAAGAAACCATATACTTTGAAAACATTCAAAAAGATTTAAAATTATTCTCTGAAATTCATCCAACGGAGTATTCTGCTGATGAGGCTGAAGTTCGGGATATCAGAAGTGTAACTATTGTTCCGGAAAATGTTTATGTTGAAAACCAGAATTTATTCGAATACGGAGTAGAGTTTTTGAAGAAACCTAATATGAGCAGGGAAGCCAGAAGCCTGATAAAATCAAAATTGGAAAATCTTACATTAAGTTTAAATCTCTATCAAAAATTTCCGGCAGAAGTGGACAGAACTACAATTGGGTTAAGCGAAAACAGAAAAATTACAGATATTCACAGAGCACAGTATAATTATGAATTTGACATTGAAAGCGGGAAAGGACGTGGAATATTGTTTGATGAACAATTAGAATTGGATGGAATATTTGTGTAAATATGGAGCGTGGATATGGAAAATCGGATAACAGGAGTGATGATTTATTATTATTTTGTATGCAGACGAAAACTCTGGTATTTTTGTCATGAAATCCGAATGGAAGCAGAAAATGAGGATGTCATATTAGGAAAAATACTTGATGAAAGCAGTTACAGTAAAAATGAGAAGCATATAAATATTGATAACATTATTAACATTGATTTTATAAGTGAACATAAAGAATTGCATGAAGTGAAGAAAAGCAAAGCAGTAGAGGACGCTGGAATATGGCAGGTTAAGTACTATCTATATTATTTATGGAAACGTGGAGTCAAAGGGATTAAAGGAAAGGTTGACTATCCGCTGTTAAAAAAGTCGGTGATAGTTGAGCTATCAGAAAATGATATAAAAACGCTGGAGAAGATTATTGGTGAAATTACAGAGATAGAGTGCATGGATACGCCACCGATGATTGTAAACTCTAAATTATGTAAAAAATGTGCTTATTATGATTTGTGTTTTATATAAACATTCAATTTATAATTAGGAGAAGGTTATGAAGCAAAGCTTTTATGTTTATAATAATGGGGATTTGAAACGTAAAGATAATACATTGCAATTTACAACCTATGAAGGTGAAAAGTGAGATATTCCAATAGAGCGAATATCAGATATTTATGTGATGTCAGAAATGTCTTTTAATACAGCATTTATCAATTACATTTCTCAGTATGGGATACCAGTTCATTTCTTTAATTACTATAATTTTTATACTGGAAGTTATTATCCGAGAGAAAGCCTGTTGGCAGGACAGCTATTGGTAAAACAGGTGGAAAACTATACGGACTATGAGAAAAGAATGATACTTGCAAAAAAATTTATAGAAGCTGCGGCAGATAATATTTACAGGAATTTGAGATATTATAATGGAAGAGGAAAGGATGTAGCAGAATATCTTAGAGATGTGGATTCATTGCGGAAGCAGATTGGAAAAACAAAAACAATAGAAGAATTAATGGGGTTTGAAGGAAATATCCGAAGAAGGTATTATGCAGCGTGGAATGTAATCGTAAATCAGGAAATAAAATTTGAAAAAAGAGTTATGCATCCACCAGATAATATGATTAATTCGTTGATTTCATTTGTGAATACATTGATTTATACAAAAGTGCTTAGTGAAATTTATCATACGCAGTTAAATCCGACAATCAGTTATTTACATGAGCCTGGGGTAAGACGATTTTCTTTGAGCTTGGACATTGCAGAAGTGTTTAAACCACTGATCGGAGACAGATTGATTTTTTCACTGTTAAATCGAAAGCAGATTACGGAAGATAGCTTTACGAAGGAATTAAATTTTTTACATTTGAAAAAAGATGCGTCTAAACTGATTGTCTCAGAACTCGAAAAAAGGTTGAAACAATCAGTGATGCATAAAGACTTAGGCAGACAGGTATCTTATCAGTATTTATTAAGATTGGAATCATATAAACTGATAAAACATCTGATTGGCGAAAAAGAATATGAGGGATTCAGAATATGGTGGTGAGTTATGTATATAGTATTAGTTTATGATGTAAGTCAGGAAGAAAACGGTGCAAGACGCTGGTCAAGAATTTTTAAAATATGTAAAAAATATCTGACGCACATCCAAAATTCTGTATTTGAAGGTGAATTGTCAAAAGGACAGCTGGCACAGCTGCAAAAAGAATTAAAAGAGTATATTGATAAAGAATTAGATTCTGTAATTATTTTTAAATCTCGGCAGGAAAAATGGTTGGATAAAGAATTTTGGGGTAGGAAGGATGATTTAACGAGTTTCATATTATGATTGTCGACGTCAGATAGAGTAAAAACTTCAGGAGGTCGACAATGCTTGAGATATCAGGAAAATTTCAAAAATGAGAGCTGTCCAGAAAGATAAAAATAAGTATAAAAATAATGAAGTGACAAGATTGACAGAAAGTGGTAAGATTATATCTGTATTGTAAGGATGAATAGACGACGGGTATTAATAGAAACATCGTGGAATGTAAAGCATGACTACTGGAAAGAACGCAGCGGATCAGCAACCGTATTAATAGAAACATCGTGGAATGTAAAGGATATTCAGTTACCAGTGACTCATAGTCTACAGAGTATTAATAGAAACATCGTGGAATGTAAAGTAATAAAGGCAAAGACGTAAAGCTGGGTAATGATCGTATTAATAGAAACATCGTGGAATGTAAAGTTGTGGAACTTCTTCGCAGGTTTTTTTTTGCGTATCGTATTAATAGAAACATCGTGGAATGTAAAGATGCATTCCTGGCTTCTAGTGTTGCATGGATGGTCCGTATTAATAGAAACATCGTGGAATGTAAAGTGTGTCACCTTTATTAATTGCAAGTGTAATTTCTTGTATTAATAGAAACATCGTGGAATGTAAAGAACAGGATGCGTATAACAGCAGACAAGATCACACCAGTATTAATAGAAACATCGTGGAATGTAAAGAGTACCGACAGGGCATATACTCCGGTTGGGTACGGGGTATTAATAGAAACATCGTGGAATGTAAAGAAGGCCGCGACATAAGGGGACTTACGATTGAAATTGTATTAATAGAAACATCGTGGAATGTAAAGCCAGAAGTGTTTCCTTCGACTGTCCAGAACCGATCTCCGTATTAATAGAAACATCGTGGAATGTAAAGAAGAAACTGAAAACAATCATGAGGATATGCCGAAGAGTATTAATAGAAACATCGTGGAATGTAAAGTTATATACAACATTTTATATTGTTTCAATACATCGTATTAATAGAAACATCGTGGAATGTAAAGTTCTGAAAGTCTACACCACTTACATCCGGATTTTCCGTATTAATAGAAACATTGTGGAATGTAAAGTATGTAAAATAATAAGAAGAATTCACTTCTGGATTTTGTATTAATAGAAACATTATGGAATGTAAAGAAATTTTGATAGACGAATTCAATAACAATATGTTACACTTTATGAAAGTTAGAGTTTAATATATCAAATATAAAGGGAAGTGTGTCTATTGAAACAAATTAAAAAGAAACTTCCAATAGGAATAGAAAATTTCGCAAAGCTTCAGGCGGAAGATTTTTACTATGTAGATAAAACGATGCTTATCAAAGAACTTCTGGATAATTGGGCGGAGGTGAATCTGTTTACACGTCCGAGAAGATTTGGTAAAACATTGAATATGAATATGCTGAAAGCATTCTTTGAATTAAACGGTGATAAGAACTGCTTTAAAGGAACAAGAATTTCCAGAGAAGTTTATCTTTGCGAACAATACATGGGAAAGTTCCCTGTGATTTTTATTTCCCTGAAGAGTATCAGCGCGCAAACTTATGAAAAAGCCTGTGATATGGCAATACAGATTGTAAATGGTGAGGCGCGTAGATTCCAGTATTTATTGGACAGTGAACGTTTGACGGAATATGATAAGGATGCGTTCAAATCATTGCTTCTGCCGGATATGAAGGAATCTGTTCTGTGCAGCAGTCTGAGGATTCTGTCAGAACTTCTGGAGAAACATCATGGTCAGAAAGTTATCTTATTGATTGATGAATATGATGTGCCTTTGGCGAAAGCATTTGAATTGGGATATTACAATTCAATGACTCTGCTGATCCGTAACTTGTTTGAAAATGCATTAAAAACAAATGACAGTCTGAAGTTTGCTGTGCTTACAGGCTGCATGCGTATCTCAAAGGAGAGTATTTTTACAGGATTAAATAATCTGAAAGTTTTGTCAGTGGCAGATGTACAGTTTGATGAATATTTTGGATTTACGGACAGTGATGTAAAGAATATATTGGAATATTATGAACTTTCTGAGCATTATGATGAAATAAAAATGTGGTATGACGGATATCGGTTTGGAAATGTAGAGGTTTACTGTCCCTGGGATGTGATAAATTATTGTGATGAATTGCGTATAAACAATATGGCGCAGCCACAGAATTACTGGTCTAATACTAGCAGTAATGAAGCGGTGAAACGCTTTATTCAGGAGACTGATAAGGGAACGGTCAGAAAGGAAATTGAGAAACTGATAGCAGGAGAAACAATTGTAAAGGAGATTCATCAGGAACTGACATATCAGGATATGTATGCTTCGATTGAAAACCTGTGGAGTGTTCTTTTTACTACGGGATATCTCACACAGACCGGAAGAAAAGATGCAAATACGTTCATGCTTACCATTCCTAATATGGAAATACGTAATATTTTTCTGACACAGATTATGGAATATTTTAAGAAAATTGTTTCTGAGAATGGAGAAGCACTTGAAGTACGGTATTGCATTTTACAAAAAGAAATGCAGAGTAATGACAGTTAAATAAATGAAAAACAAATACACAAAAGCAGCAGAACCATTGAGGGATGTGATTCAATGGTTCTGCTTTTTACTGTCTGTATTGATGAAATTGCTTAATGTAACTGGAATACTACGGTTTCGTAAGGTTTGAGTACAAGTGTTCCAATTCCGTATTCAACTTCGTTTTCGCCGTAATTGGAAACGATTATTGGAGTGTTGCACGGTAATTCAATATCTTCAGCGCCATAATGGAATTTCTGCATGGATGCAGAGAAATTATGCACTGCCAGCCATGTTTCATCCTGATAACTTCTGGTATAGGCAATTACCGGACCATCTTCCGGGCAGCAGAGTTTGAAATCTCCATGAGCCATTATCGGGTATTTTTTGCGTAGTGCGATGAGATTCTGGTAGAATCTGAAAACAGAAGCGTCATCATTCATCTGGCTTTCTGCGTTAATGAGTTTGTAGTTTGGATTGACACCAAGCCATGGAGTATGCTCAGAAAATCCGCCGTTTGGACTGTCGTTCCACTGCATAGGCGTTCTTGCATTATCACGGCTGATACTTCTGGATTCTGCCAGTGCTTCTTCAGGAGAAGCTCCCTGTTCGATCATGGTTTTATAATAATTGCGGGTATCAATGTCATTGTAATCATCGATAGATGGGAAGGCAACATTGGTCATTCCCAATTCTTCGCCCTGGAAAACAAAGGGGGTACCGGGAAGTGTGTGCAGATAACATGCCAGCATTTTTGCAGATTCTGACCAGAATTCTCTGTCATTTCCGTAAAGGGAAACCTGACGCGGTTTGTCGTGATTGCTTAAAAATCTTGCCCACCATCCGTCTTTTTTCAGGATTTCATAATCTTTCTTAAGATCACGTTTCATTTTCTCTGGTGACCATGTCTGGATTTCAACAATCGGAGGGACAAATGGAATAGCCATGTTAAATTCTTTGCTTGCTGCGCTGGAATAGTTGATGGCATCCTGTTCATTGTTGATATTAACTTCTCCTACACTCATCAGATTGTCGGGAGTCATTGTTTCTGCAACCATTTCACGGATGTAGCGGTGGGTTCCCTCCAGATTTACACACGCTACAGTACCAATGGGTTCATTCATATCTGCACGTCCGTCCAGTCCTTTGTCAAGATAACTGATGGCATCAATGCGATATCCGTCAACACCTTTCTCATTCCAGAAACGGATAATATCAAAAATTTTCTCTTTAGTTTCCGGATTATCCCAGTTCAGATCCGGTTGTTCTTTAGCAAAGAAATGGAGATAGTATTGTCCACGTTCAGGAATATATTCCCAGGCGCTTCCGCCAAATACGGACATCCAGCAGTTGGGTGCGCCTCCGTCCGGTGCAGGATCACGCCAGATATAGTAATCACTGTAAGGATTATTGCGGGATTTCTTTGATTCCCGGAACCATTTATGTTTATCTGAAGAATGGTTCAGAACCAGATCCATGATAATGGCGATACCTCGTTCATGCGCACCGTCGCGGAAAGCATCCCAGTCTTCCATAGTTCCGAATTCTTCCATGATCGCGAAGTAATCAGAAATATCGTAACCGTTATCCACATTCGGAGAAGCATAGACAGGAGACATCCATACTGCATTGATGCCAAGCTCCTTCAGATAATCCAGCTTCTCAATCATTCCCTTCAGATCACCGATTCCATCATTGTTGCCATCTTTAAAACTTCTTGGGTAAATCTGGTAGATCACCAGATCTTTATACCAGTCTTTTTTGTGTTTCATATGTACATCCTTTCGTCTTTTTGCATAAATAAACTCTGAAATTATTATATTGTATTGTGCAAAAAAACGCAATGAAGAAAATGAGATTATTTTTGATAATAGTAACACACGTGTTACTGTTCACATTCCACTATCCCGCGAGGTGTTTTGGCATGAATATGCCAAAATCCCGAGACATACAAGCCAAAATTCCATTGCCGCAGGCAATCTGGAATGAATTTTGGATACGTTACTGTGAACGGAGTGAACAGTAACATAACGAAGTAAACAGTAATACACACTCTGGACATATCAGATTGTACAGAAAAAAGAATTGTGATAGAATAGGCGCGTAAAATATGTTACTGTACATAAGACAATGAAAGACGGAGAACAGAATGAACGCAAATTTTGAATATTATAAAGTTTTTTATTACGTATCAAAATATGAGAATCTGACAAAGGCAGCATCAGTATTAAAGACCAGCCAGCCGGCTGTGACCAGGACGATACATAATCTGGAAAATATATTAGGGTGCAGACTGTTTACCAGAAGCAAAAGTGGCATGAAACTGACTCCTGAGGGAAAGATTTTCTATCAGTATGTAGCAGCAGGCTGTGCTCAGTTTTTCAAAGCCGAGGATAATCTTAATAATCTGATCAGCCTTGAGAACGGGACCATTTATATCAGTGCAACAGAGACAGCATTGCACTGTTATTTGTTCGAGGCAGTCAGAGACTTTAATATTCAATACCCGAATGTGCATTTTAAAATTCTTAATAACAGCACTACAGATTCTGTAAATGCCTTAAAAGAGGGTAAAGTAGATCTTGCAGTTGTATCTGCTTCTTTACAGTTAGCAGAGCCACTGAAAATGAAAGTAGTGCGAAAGTATAGGGAAATTCTGATCGGAGGCAGTCGTTTTGCGGAGCTGAAGGGGAGGAAGACTTCGTTGGAGGAACTTTCAGCCTATCCATGGATCAGCCTGACTTCCGAGGCAATCAGCAGGAGATTTTTGAATGAGTATTTTTCAAAAAATGGACTGCAGTTTTCGCCGGATGTAGAGCTGGCGACTACAGATATGATTCTCCCGGCAGTACGGTATAATATGGGAATCGGATTCCTGCCAGGAGAATTTGCCGGAGATGATCTGGAATCCGGAAAGGTTTTTGAGATAGATGTAAATGAAACACTTCCGGAGAGAAGCATTATTCTGATCCATGATACAGAATATCCTCAAAGTATTGCATCTAAAGCATTCCAGAAGTTTTTGGCAGAACGGAAAGAACAGAACCGCTGAAATAGAAAAGTCATCAGGAAATCCACATGATGTGAATCCTGATGACTTATTATATTTATAAGGAATTTATCATCTGTTAGACGGATTTATTTATGCCACTCCCAGTTTCGAATCTCTTCCAGATCCTGGCCATATTCAGCAATATACTGTTTGTGCTCAACAAGCTTGTCATTCATCTTCTGGATTAAGAAGGAACCTTTGTTTCCAAGCTGTGGAAGATGCATGATGGCATCCTTTACAAGATTGAAACGGTCAATCTGGTTCTGTACACGCATATCGAATGGTGTAGTAATAGTACCTTCTTCCTGATATCCGTGAACAGAGATATTGTGGTTGTGACGCTCATAAGTAAGCTCATGGATCAGTGTTGGATATCCATGGAATGCAAAGATGACAGGTTTATCTTTTGTGAAGATTGCATCATATTCTGCGTCACTTAAGCCGTGTGGATGTTTGTGGTCAGATTCCAGTTTGAACAGGTCGACAACGTTAACAACACGGATCTTAAGTTCCGGCATTTCATCACGAAGGATAGTAACTGCAGCCATGATCTCAAGTGTAGGTGTATCACCGCAGCAGGCCATAACAACGTCTGGTTCTTCACCACAGTCATTGCTTGCCCACTCCCAGATACCGATACCCTGTGTGCAGTGCTTAACAGCCTGCTCCATGGTCAGCCACTGGCAGCTTGGATGTTTGGAAGCTACAATTGCATTGACATAGTTCTTACTCTTGATGCAGTGATCGAAGCAGGAGAGTAAGCAGTTAGCGTCCGGTGGTAAGTACATACGAACTACGTCTGCTTTCTTATTGGCAATGTGATCCAGGAATCCAGGATCCTGATGAGTAAATCCGTTGTGGTCCTGCTGCCATACGTTGGATGTCAGGATGAAGTTCAGGGATGCGATGGGCTGTCTCCAGGAAAGCTGATTGCAAACTTTCAGCCATTTTGCATGCTGGGCTGCCATGGAGTCAACGATACGGATGAAAGCTTCATAGCTTGCGAAGAAGCCATGACGACCTGTTAACAGGTAACCTTCCAGCCATCCTTCACACATATGCTCACTGAGCATACTGTCCATAATACGTCCGTCTCTTGCGAGGCAGTCATCAGTATCAAGCATTTCTGCGTTCCAGTCACGTTTCTGATATTCAAATACTTTGTACAGACGGTTGGACATGCTTTCATCTGGTCCAAAGATACGGAAGTTCTTGTTTTCTTCATTCAGTTTGAAGATGTCGCGGATGTATCCGCCAAGTTCGATCATATCCTGAGCTTTTGTTTTGCCAGGCTGTACTTCAATACCGTAATCGCGGAAGTCCGGAAGACGAAGATCTTTCAGAAGAAGTCCGCCATTTGCATGTGGGTTGGCACCGAGACGTGCATTTCCCTTAGGAGCCAGTTCAGCCAGTTCCGGGATCAGGCGTCCGTTTTTATCAAACAGTTCCTGAGGACGATAGCTTTCCAGCCACTCCTTCAGAAGTTCAAGATGTTCCGGTTTTTCCATAGTGATCGGAACCTGATGAGCACGGAAAGAACCTTCAATCTGAAGTCCGTCAACAACCTTAGGACCTGTCCATCCCTTAGGAGTACGAAGGATGATCATTGGCCATACCGGACGTTCCGGATTATTGTTCTCACGGGCGTTCTTCTGGATTGCTTTGATTTCTTCGATCACTGTGTCCATTGTTTCAGCCATCTTCTTGTGCATTGTCATTGGGTCGTCACCTTCAACGAAATATGGTTTCCAGCCACAGCCCTTGAAGAAGCATTCAAGTTCTTCATGAGAAAGACGGGAGAAGATAGTCGGGTTGCTGATCTTATATCCATTTAAGTGAAGAATAGGAAGTACAGCACCGTCTGTGATCGGGTTCAGGAATTTGTTGGACTGCCAGGATGTCGCCAGAGGACCAGTCTCAGCTTCACCATCACCTACAACAGTAGTTGCAATCAGATCCGGGTTGTCAAATACAGCTCCGAAAGCATGAGCGATGGAGTAACCAAGCTCGCCACCTTCATTAATGGAACCAGGTGTTTCCGGTGCGCAGTGGCTTGGGACTCCGCATGGGAAGGAGAACTGTTTGAACATTTTCTTCATACCTTCCTCATCCTGGCTGATGTTAGGATAAACTTCGCTGTAGGAACCTTCCAGATAGGTATTGGCAATCATGAAGTTTCCGCCATGTCCAGGACCGGAAAGCAGGATCATATCAAGGTCATAACGTTTGATGACACGGTTGCAGTGTGCATAAACGAAGTTCTGTCCCGGTACAGTTCCCCAGTGACCAACAATTTTTTTCTTGATCTGATCCATAGTTAATGGCTCTCTCAGAAGCGGATTGTCGAGAAGATAGAGCTGTCCGGCAGACAGATAGTTAGCTGCACGCCAGTAAGCATCGATTTTGTCAAGCATTTCCTGGTTTAAAGGCTGCTTTTCCAGACATAATTTGTTGTCTTCCATTTTCTTACCTCTTTCTTTGTCTTTGATGTGTATAGCTTAAGATGTCGAAGATATCTGTATAAGAAATTTTCTGATGGTAGTTAATGATAAACGTTTCTTAACAGATAAGTTGGAGTGTTACTTTGTTATTTTTTAACCGAACACATCCTATCATATCAGAAATGAAACGTAAAATAGAAATATTGCATTGTAATTATAAGTTTTTGATATGGATAAAAAATAAGCTCCTTCTGATGAAATGCGGAGCAGTTATTCGGTATAGAGCTGCGTAGCGAAGCAGATTGTGAATATCCGCTTGACGACAATTCTCTGAGTGGAAATGATTGGTGTTTAATATGGAAGATGACGAAAAGAACTAAGCAATGATTAGTAATTTTCACGAAAAAATGGATAACATGAAAGTTGTATTGCAATTTGCACAAAAAATAGATATAATAAAAAAAACAATTGCGCATAAGGTATAGAAAAACTGCTTATATGTACACTAGTACATCGTTTCGTAAATAACTATACCAATCGCGTAGGATGCGGATTCGAGTGTGCAGGTCTAAAAACGCAGGCGTAGCGGGCTACGCTGAGGCTTTTAGACCTGTGCACTCGGATTTGCAGACAAGTGAGTGGTATAGTTATTTCGAAAACGATGTACTAGATAAAGTATAGGCGGTAAAAGTGAAGAATGGCGAAGGAGACAAGAATCATGGGAAAAAGAGCAGCAGGAATATTAATGCCGATCAGCAGCCTTCCATCAGACTATGGCATCGGATGTTTTTCCAAAAGTGCATATGAATTTGTAGACTGGTTAAAGGAAGCCGGACAGACTTACTGGCAGATTCTGCCATTGGGACCGACCAGCTATGGAGATTCTCCATATCAGTCTTTCTCTACATTTGCAGGTAATCCATATTTTATTGATCTGGATACACTTGTGGAAGAAGGAGTTCTTGATAAGAAAGACTGCGAGAAAGTTAATTGGGGAAAGAAGCCTGATGAGGTAGATTATGAAAAAATCTACAAAGGCCGTTATCCTCTTCTGAGAAAAGCATACGAGAACAGTGATATCAGCAAGAATCCTGACTATCAGAAATTCGTAGCAGAGAACAGCTGGTGGCTGTCAGATTATGCTCTGTTTATGGCAGTAAAAGACCGTTTCGAAGGTGTAGAATGGACCAAATGGGCTGAGGATATCAGACTCCGCTGGAACAATGCCATGGATTATTATCGTGAAGAACTCTATTTTGATATTGAATTCCAGCAGTATATGCAGTTTAAGTTTTATGAGCAGTGGATGAAACTGAAATCCTATGCAAATTCAAAAGGAATCCAGATCATTGGAGATATTCCGATTTATGTTGCAATGGACAGTGCTGATGCATGGGCGCATCCGGAGCTGTTCCAGCTGGATCAGGATAATGTACCGCTGGCAGTAGCAGGATGCCCTCCGGATGGATTTTCTGCAACCGGTCAGTTATGGGGAAATCCGCTGTATCGCTGGGATTATCACAGAAATACAGGATATCAGTGGTGGATTTCCAGAATGAGTTACTGCTTCAGACTGTATGATGTTGTGCGAATCGATCATTTCCGTGGATTTGATGAATATTTCTCTATTCCATACGGAGATAAAGATGCAAGAGGCGGACACTGGGAAAAAGGTCCCGGAATTGATCTGTTCCGTAAGATCGAACAGGCGCTTGGATGGAAGCAGGTTATCGCAGAGGACTTAGGATATATGACAGATTCTGTACGTCATCTGGTATATGAGAGCGGCTTCCCGGGAATGAAGGTTCTGGAATTTGCGTTTGACTCCAGAGATTCCGGATGTGCCAGTGATTATCTGCCACATAATTATCCGGAGAACTGCGTGGCATATACAGGAACCCATGATAATGAAACTATCGTGGGATGGTGGAAGAGCATCACAGCAGCTGAGAGAAAACTGGCGAGAGATTATCTGTGTGATCATGCAACACCGGAAGAAGAACTGTATAAATGTTTCATCAGTCTGATCATGCGCAGTGCTGCGCGTGTCTGCGTTATCCCAATGCAGGACTATATGGGACTGGACAACAGATTCCGAATGAATAAACCATCTACAGTTGGTACGAACTGGAAGTGGAGAATCAAGAAGAGAGATCTTACAAAGAAACTCCAGAAGGAAATCTATGATGTGACACTTCGTTACGGACGTAAGAACTGGGATTAAATACATAATGAAATAACTGGAATAATGACAGCGTTTCGGATATAAATAATATTCGGAACGCTGTTTTTTTAACCGAATCAAGCAGTTATTTGGTTAAAAAAGCAACGAAGGGGATGGTTTTGGCTGCTTTGTTTCATTCAGCCAGAGTGATTTGTCAGAGGGAGAAAAAAAGGACAGTTTCGCAAGGTCTTTATTTTTGTATGAAAAAGAAAACATTGAAATTGTTTTGACAGGCGTACAATTGAAAAAGAAATGCATTGATTTTCAGGCAATGTCTGATAAAATATTAACCAGAAAAAGCAAAAGAACAGAGTTTCAGGAGGGAAAATAAATGAACTATAACAGATTAGAAACCAGTCTGATCGATGTGATCAAAGAGGAACAGGCGAAGCTTGGATATATGAAAGAGAAGATCAGCCTTTATTATCCGCTCAGTTCCCTGAATCATTTCTTTGGCGGTGAGACAGATGCTGCAGGCATGATGGAGATTTTAAAAGATTTTCCTTCTTATATAGAAGAGAAATTTGGTGAAGTAGCAGTATCACACAGAGGAGATCGTTTCTGCTTCACTGTTTCGGAAAAAGCTTCCGAATATGTACATAATAATATGAAAGAGAATGAATTCATCAAGGCATTGATCGAACTGGTCGGCAGACATGGATGTACGATAGAGGAAATTAAAGAACTGTTCCATTCTTATTCAGATAAAATCATTACTGAACCAATGGATAACGAGGAGTTTGATGTGATGATCCGCTTTGATGACGGATCAGATCCTTATTATTATTGTTTTAAAGATGAAGGATGCCATATCATTTACCACAGATTTCTGCCGGAAGACTATGCAGATTTTGGATTCTGATAAGAATGAGTGAAAATTTTCCAACTGTCGGATCAGTAAAAATATATGTGATATTTGCAACAAAAGTATGTTATTTTTTTGTCAAATATCAACAAAAATAAGTCGAAATTCTATATTGACAGATAGTCTCAATAATGGTAATTTTTATTTGATTTAATGTTTTCATTTATAGAAACAGGTAAAATTTTATTACATTATTTTACAGGAATAAAATAGATAAAATTGAGTTGACAGTTTGGAGGGAAAGATTAAATGAGAAAAACCAAAATTATCTGTACAATGGGACCGTCTACTGATAAGGGCGATGTTATGGAGCAGCTTGTGAGAGAGGGAATGGACGTAGCACGTTTCAACTTCTCACATGGACCTCACGATGAGCAGAGAGGCCGTATCCAGAAACTGAGAGAACTTCGCAAGAAATATGACAGACCTGTTGCAGCACTTCTTGATACAAAGGGACCGGAGATCAGACTTGGATGCTTCAAGGATGGCAAGGTTTCTCTGGAAGAAGGACAGATATTTACATTTACAAATAAAGATATTGAAGGAACTAATGAGTGCGTAAGCATTACTTATAAAGAGCTTTATAAGGATGTGCAGCCGGGCGGACATATTCTGGTTGATGATGGACTTGTAGACCTGGAGGTTCAGGACATCTCAGGAAAGGACATTGTCTGCAAGGTTATTAATGCAGGTGTGATTGGTGACAGGAAGGGTGTCAATGTTCCGGGTGCAAACCTGAAGATGCCATTCATCAGTAAAAAAGACCATGATGATCTTCTCTTCGGTATCCAGGAAGGATTTGATTTCGTTGCAGCATCTTTTACACGTACTGCAAACGATATCCGCGAAGTAAGAAAAATCCTGAAAGAAAACGGCGGTGAAGAGATTCAGATCATTGCAAAGATTGAGAACCAGCAGGGCGTTGACAATATCGACGAGATTATTGAAGCAGCAGATGGCATCATGATCGCCAGAGGTGACATGGGTGTTGAGATCCCGCCGGAATATGTACCTGTTATCCAGCAGAAAATCATCCAGAAAGTTTACACAGCAGGAAAACCGGTTATTACAGCAACACAGATGCTTGACTCCATGATCTCTCATCCGAGACCAACCCGTGCAGAGGCTACAGACGTTGCCAATGCGATTTTCCAGGGAACAAGTGCAACTATGCTTTCAGGAGAAACCGCAGCCGGTAAATATCCGGTACAGGCACTTCAGATGATGAGCCGTATTGCAGAACATATGGAGCAGAATATTGATTACAATACAATCTTTAAGAAAACAGACAGAAATGAGAATCCGGATATTACAAATGCAATCGCACATGCAACCTGTCTGACCGCAATCGACTTGAAGGCCAGTGCAATCCTTGCAGTGACAAAATCCGGAAGCACAGCTCATATGATGTCCAAACACAGACCAGGATGTCTGATTGGTGCATGCACAAGTTCTGAGAGAGTCCTTCGCCAGCTGAATCTGTCCTGGGGTGTTTACCCGATGCTGATTAAGGAAGAGTACAGTTCTGAGATTCTTTGCCTGAGAGCAATCGAAGCAGCACAGAAGCATAAACTTGTAAAAGTTGGCGACACTATTGTATTTGCCGGTGGTGTACCGCTTGGAATTCCGGGAAGAACAAACCTGATCCGCGTCTGCACAGTAGAATAGTGGAGCAGGTTATGAAACGGTTAGTCATAAAAAATAAAAGAAAAATCTGGCTCTGGTTTCTGTTTATCGTGCTTCTGATCCTGGCATGCAGGGCTGCGTATGTCACGGGAAATAAGAATATGCAGATAAGAGACGAGGCAGTAGAGGAACAGCAGGTAGAGAATGTAGTGGGACAGGATAAAGTGGAGAGATTATGCTGAATCAATTTTCGAGAACTGAGCTTCTTCTTGGAAAAGAAGCGATGGATAAATTGGAGAATGCCCGTGTGGCAGTATTTGGAATCGGAGGAGTTGGAGGTTATGTATGTGAAGCATTGGTCAGAAGCGGCGTAGGGGCCTTTGATCTGATCGATGATGACAAAGTATGCCTGACGAATCTTAACAGACAGATTATTGCCACCAGGAAAACTGTTGGTCAATATAAAACAGAGGTGATGCGGGACAGGATCCTGGACATTAATCCGAAAGCAGATGTGAGAATCCATAACTGTTTTTATCTTCCGGAGAATGCTGCTGATTTCGATTTTAGTGAGTATGATTATGTGGTAGATGCTGTGGACACAGTGACTGCGAAGATTGAACTGATCATGCGTGCAAAAGAGGCAGGGACTCCTGTTATCAGCAGTATGGGTGCCGGAAATAAGCTGGATGCCAGTGCATTTCGGGTGGCAGATATCTATAAGACGAAGGTGTGCCCGCTGGCGAAGGTTATGCGCAGAGAGCTGAAGAAGCGTGGTGTGAAAAAACTGAAGGTTGTTTATTCGGAAGAACAGCCGATCAGACCGATTGAAGATATGGCAATCAGCTGCAGATCGCATTGTATTTGTCCTCCGGGTGCTGCGCATAAGTGTACGGAGCGCAGAGATATTCCGGGCAGTGTGGCGTTTGTGCCGTCTGTCGCCGGGCTGATTATTGCAGGAGAGGTTATTAAAGACCTGACTGCAGAGTACAGAAGATAAGAAGTGTTTATTTTGAGATGTGTATGGTGTCAGAAATGGTATGGTGCACATCTTTTTTTGCGGGAAATATTTGGAATCGGATGGGGGTATTACTTTTGGATTTTATAGAATTGTTATAGGGAAAAAGTCAAAATAATATAAAAATTTACGGGATTTTCAAAAGATAATGAAAGAAAAAGGAGAGAATCTGTGATACACTGTCATTATTGACGGATAAAAATCTATTAGAACTGTGGAGATATAGAAGTTTGGTGGATCAATGTCTGAATGATGTCAGCTTAATAAATTTCAGATTGGAGGATATAACATCGGATGAAAACAAATTACAACAGAACAGTGCAGGCCTGTTTTATCGGATATGTAGTGCAGGCCATTGTGAACAATTTCGTTCCTCTGCTGTTTCTGACATTTCAGGGCAGTTACGGGATTTCGCTGCAGAAGATCACACTTCTGGTTACTTTTAATTTCGGGATCCAGTTGCTGGTAGATCTGGCATCGATTGGATTTGTGGACAGAATAGGTTATCGTGCATCTATGATCTTGGCACATGCAATGGCGGCTGCAGGTCTGATTTTGCTCACAGTATTGCCGGAGTGCCTGGGAAATCCGTTTGTGGGACTTCTCATTGCAGTTATGATCTATGCCATCGGAGGCGGATTGCTGGAGGTGCTGGTAAGTCCTGTGGTGGAAGCCTGCCCTACAGATAATAAGGAAAAAGCAATGAGTCTCCTTCATTCCTTTTACTGTTGGGGACATGTGGGAGTGGTACTTCTTTCTACATTATTCTTTCGTATTTTCGGGATTGCAAACTGGAAATATATGGCGCTGGTGTGGGCATTGATTCCCATTGCAAATGGAATCCTTTTTACCAGAGTTCCCATTGCTCCACTGCTGGATGAGGGTGAAAAGGGGCTGACTATGGGAGAACTTTTTAAGAAAAAAATCTTCTGGGTTCTGATGTTAATGATGCTCTGTGCAGGAGCCAGTGAGCAGGCGGTAAGCCAGTGGGCTTCTACTCTGGCTGAGAAAAGCTTTGGAATCAATAAAACTATCGGAGATCTGGCAGGTCCCATGGCGTTTGCAATTCTTATGGGAAGCTCAAGAGCATTTTATGGGAAATTTGGAGATAAAATCAATCTGGAACGCTTTATGCAATACAGTGCAGTTCTGTGCATAGTTTCCTATCTGATGATCGCATTTATCCCGGTACCTGCGTTGGGAATCCTTGGATGTGCGGTTTGCGGTTTGTCTGTAGGTATTATGTGGCCGGGAACCTTCAGCATGGCGGCTGCCTCAGTAAAGCGTGGCGGAACAGCCCTGTTTGCCCTCCTTGCCCTTGCTGGAGATGTGGGATGCTCATCCGGACCAACCTATGTGGGGATGATTTCAGGAGCACTGAATGATAATCTGAAACTTGGAATCTTCGCGGCACTGATTTTCCCTGTGTTGATGATAATGGGGATTAAGATGATTGGAAGTCTGCGAAAATATGATTGAGATATATTAAAAAGTATGGAACGATTAATTTTTCATATTGATGTAAACAGCGCATTTCTTTCCTGGGAGTCAGCCAGAAGGGTAAGCCAGGGGCTGCCGGATCTCAGGGAGATTCCCTCCTGTGTGGGAGGAAATCCAAAGAAACGGACAGAGTACACACGCTGTTCCCGGACGAAATACCGGAGAAAATGTGGCCACTTCCTGTCCGTAACCTGTTATTTCTGGGAAAAGCCTCCGAGCAGAAGCTTCTGAATCAGGGAATCCGTACTATTGGTGATCTGGCAAGGGAACGGGAAGCAAATGTACAGCTCTGGCTTGGAGAAAAACCAGAGCACAGATGAAAAATGAAGACAGACAGGAAGAATAAAAGCGCAGAGATGATACTTTTTCTCTGCGCTTTTATAGCGGACTGTTATACATATTTCAGAAATTCTTCATCCTGGATCCGGGAAGTATGGATGGCATTTTGGATAGCCTGAGCCATGACTTCTGCGGCGAGAGTTCCTGCCATATTGATATCTACAGAAACATCGCCAATGCTGGCAGCATAGATGGAATCGCCGTCAGCCATAGTTGCTACAGGATTGATGCATCTGGCATAGGCACAGCGGGTCATAGAGGCAATTTTATTCAGTTCAGCCTTTGAAAATGCCCCATTGGTGATCACAGCCCCGATGGTGGTATTGCCGGTAAACTGGTCATGAGGTGTCATAAAGCGGTATAATTCGTGGACACTATCCAGAAACCCGCTTCTGTCAGGCGTTTTCAGCCCTGCGATTTTCTGACCATTTTGTGGACTAAAGATATCTCCCAGTGCATTGACAACGACAATTGCGGCCATCTGGAAATTTCCCACTGATACAGCGGCAATACCAAGACCTGACTTCATGGATTGTTTCATACCGTAAAGTTTTCCCACAGTTGCACCGGTACCTGCACCGATATTTCCGGTTCTGGTATCTGTTCCTGCAAATGCCTGACGGCAGGCTTCTTCGCCCATTTTTGCAGTTGGACGTATTTTAGGATCTCCGTAAGAGAGGTCATAGATACAGGACTGGCATACAAGAGGAACCAGGGCTGCACCGGTGTTATAACCGATATTTTGTGATTCCAGATAGTGCATCACACCGTCAGCAGCAGCCAGTCCATAGGCAGAACCTCCGGACAAGACAATAGCATTGATGGGATTGTCGGCAGTGACAGGAGAGGTGAGAGGAGTTTCCCTGGAAGCAGGACCGCCACCGCTGATATCACAGCCAACCTTTGCACCCAGTGGGAAGTAAAGAACGGTTACCCCGGTCTGGGCATTATAATCGGAAGCATGACCGATGCGTAAATTTGAAAGATCTGTAATAGAAATCTCTTTTAATAATGACATAAAAATCTCCTTTGTATTAACCGAATCAGGTAGGGTTCCTGCTTTAAATGTGCCGGATAAAAAAATCCTGACTACAGTGACAATGTAGTCAGGGTTGTTTGGTAAACGGCTGTTCTTTTAAAGATTATGCACGTTTCAGTGCCACAGAAAGTGCCTTGGAAACGATGCTTCCCACTACAAAGCAGAAGCCCGCTTCGATCAGTCCCTGAACGCCCACAAAAGCAGCAACGAAGACAACAGGATTGCTTACTCCAAGACTGGAAACAATACCCTGAATGTAATCTGTGTTGTAGAAGAAGAGACATAAAAAGCCCATGAAGAAGAAAGTATTCAGTAACGGGCATGCCAGTGAAGCAACGTAATAGGAAAATTTCTTCGCCGGTGATTTATATAATGCTGCGAAAATAAGTCCTGTGATCCATCCTTCCAGCACACGTGCCACGATACACACAATAAAAGTGCCAAATGGATTAATGTTAAAAAGTGCGGCAGCGAAAGCTGAACTTCCTGTGACAGCCATATAGAAGCTGGTTGCACCGAAAGCAAGTCCGCATACAGCACCACCTTTCGGTCCGAGGATGATAGCTCCTACAGCTACCGGGATGGTGAGAAGAGTGATGGATAAGCCGGGAGTACGAAGGTAGCCCAGCGGGGTAAAGGACATGAGCAGAATAATGGCAATCATCATAGCCAGCTCTACCATGTAAAGAGTGCTGCTTCTTTTTGCTGCAGCCGTTGTTGTAGTGGTTGTTGTTGTGTTCATATGAATTCTCCTTTTGGTCTGATAAAACGGCGCAATGCGTCCCCTGCTTTTCAGACAGTTTAGAGTATGGGGATCAGGCGTTATGAAAAATATGCATCAGAACAAAAGAAAAATTTCCGGTGTGTAGACGCCTTACAGGTCGCCTCACAAATTTAACCAGACTGTGAAGTGGATGACTTTATCCACCAGACTGTCAGATGTGGAAATCAGATGCATTTTCTTTCGAATAACGCTCCCGTAAACAATAACACATTTGATTAAAAACTGCAATATTTTATAGTATGTTTGAAAATAAATACAGGATATAGAGGTGTTTCTATATCCTGTAAAAAATATTGATTATGAGATTTAGCGTTCCATCATGCTGATGGATTCAATTCCAACGCTTCCACCGCGTACCACTTCAATTCTGTGGAATTCTTCCTTGATCAGTTTAACAACTGCATCATTCTTGGTGGCTGTCTGGACAAATTCCAGAAGCAGACTGTCTTTGCCATAGTCAATGACTTTTGCCTTGAAGGTTTCTGCAATCTGAAACAGCTCTGCTTTATCTTCTCTGGAGCAGTTGAAAACCTTGATGTAGAGAATTTCTTTCATTCTGACAAATACATCTGTGAAGTCAATTACCTTGATAACCTCGATCATGCGGTTTAACTGTTTTTTGATCTGTTCAAAGGTTTCATCATCGCTGACTGTTGCGATAGTCATTCGAGATACTGTGGGGTCCTCGGTAGTTCCTACAGTAAGACTGATCTATCACGAGATATGTAAATGGTTAAGTGAGTTTTGTTAGCTAAAATGTACTAAAATGTCATCTTTTTTGATAAGAAATTATAGAAAATAAACAAAATAACATAATGCAAAAAACAATGCATAAAATAAAAGAATGTCCCTTTGAGGAACATTCTTTTAACGTGTCTGAAGGAAAACTTTTAATTTGGGAAGCTGGTTGTTAAGGATAAGAGTTTCCGGAAACATGAGCTGGTGAACGAATTCTTCGGCATAGGTGAAATCTCCAACATGTTCTTTTCCGTGGCTGTCGCTGGACAAAATAACAGGAAGCTGATATTTCTGACAGAGATACAGGATTCTGGCGGCATTGGCTCTTGTGTCTCCCCGATATCCTCCGGGTGCGAGGGAAGCTTCGTTTATTTCAAAAATAACATTTTCCCGTAAAGCTGCTCTTGCCAGCGTTTCATAATCTACAGGGAAATGTGTATCGTCGCAGTGGCCGAGTATTTTTACAGCAGGATGTTTTATTGCATTGATGTAAGCTTCTGTATTCTGAGATACAGAGCCTGAACGGTAGTTCTGCCGATGCATACTGATGATAGCGTAATCCAGGTTGTTCAGCAGTTCATCTGACAGATCTGTATGTCCTGCACTGTCCAGGATGTTTAGTTCAACTCCGTAAAGAATATCTATGCCGAATCTTTTTCTGGGATAAAAAGGAAGGCTTCTGAAATAAGAAGAAGTTCCGGAAGCCAGAGTTCCCGGGCCGTGGTCAGAAATCCCAAGGAGTTTCAGTCCTTTTTTGCTGGCTGCTTTTGCCATGTCAGAGATGGTACAGGTGGTTCCGTGACCGCTGGCGATAGAATGTGTGTGGATGTCAGAAAGATACATTGTTTGTCTCCTTTCCAGAGCGGTTTCTATATATGATAAGAGCCTTACGGAAGATGCAAAGCTGCTGTTTGATGGTACATTCGTTATATTCAAGTATGACAGATGAGGATTTAAATGTCAATGAGGAAACAAAATAAAAACAACTGAAATACAACAAAAATCAAATAAAAAGCAACACAAATAAACGGCTGATACATGTTAAATTATGTTGACTTCGGGAAAATGAGAAGGTATAATGGGACTATATGAAAACACGGGGGCTTATTGCTGATCAATGACAGCGATAGCACTGTTTGCTTATGTGTAGACAGTTACTTCATGAGAAAGGAGTAACATGGAAAAATTTCAAACATCAGACATTTCCGGAATTCTCTTATGAATGGCTGGAGGCTGAACTGGATACTGGTATGATTCCACAAATATGGACAGCGAAGAAATTGCTCCTAACCTTTATGACTAATCGATAAGTATATATCGAGAGGAAATGAATCCTCAGAATTAAGTAAAAAAGTTACCGGGAACAATGTGACCGGCAGCGAAATACAGACGCCGCACTGCCGTATGGCAAGTGCGGCGTTGTTGTTCAAAACTCTGATAGCAGAGTGAAATCAAACAAATATAAATACAGTAACAGCTCAGACAAGATGATGCAAATAAAGACATTTTTTTGGACAAACGAGGTTCTTACCCTGGAGAGCAGATCAGGGTAAAATGAAATCATCAGATATGAAGAGCGCAATTCATATATTGGAGGAAGAACAGTGAAAAGTACGGAACGGTTAATTTTTCATATTGATGTAAACAGTGCATTTCTTTCCTGGGAATCAGCCAGAAGGGTGAGCCAGGGGTTGCCGGATCTCAGAGAAATTCCTTCCTGTGTAGGAGGAAATCCAAAGAAACGGACAGGTATCGTGGTTGCCAAATCTATCCCTGCAAAAAAATACGGGATCCAGACCGGCGAGCCAGTAGCTGTGGCTCTTCGGAAATGTCCCAATCTGGTGATCGTTCCCAGTGATTTTGAATTATACGATAAATGTTCCCGGGCATTTAAAGCAATCTGTGCTTCCTTTGCACCTGTGATGGAATCTTTTTCCATTGATGAGGTATTTCTGGATATGACAGGTACTTCTCTGATCTATCCTGACCCTGTAGCTGCTGCTCATGAGCTGAAAGGCAAGATTCACAGAGAACTGGGATTTACAGTAAATGTAGGAATTTCTACCAATAAGCTTTTGGCAAAGATGGCATCAGATTTTCAAAAGCCGGACAGAGTACACACTCTGTTCCCGGATGAAATCCCGGAGAAAATGTGGCCTCTTCCTATCCGTAATCTGCTGTTTCTGGGAAAAGCTTCTGAGCAGAAGCTTCTGAATCAGGGAATCCGTACCATCGGTGATCTGGCAAGAGAAAGAGCATCCAATGTGCAGTACTGGCTTGGGGAAAAAACGGGACATCAGCTATGGCAATATGCCAGAGGTATCGATGATTCCCCTGTAAAAGCAGTGCCTGATGAGGCAAAAGGTTTCAGCGTGGAAACTACTTTTAACGATGATATTACTTCCATAGAGCAGGTGTTTCCCATACTTTTGGAGCAGTGTGATGTTCTGGCAACCAGAATGCGCAGAAAAGATAAGAAATGCAACTGTATTTCCGTGACTTTCCGTACTTTGGATTTCAGAAACCGTTCACACCAGACAAAGCTGGAAAATGCTACAGATCTTACAGATGAAATTTATATAAATGCTACAAGACTTTTTAAAGAATTCTGGAAAGGACAGCCGCTACGTCTGATTGGTGTGGCACTGACAGGCCTTACAGATGGCACTTATGAACAGATGTCTCTGTTTGAAGATACAGAAAATAAAGAACGCCACAGAAAGCTGGATGCAGCTATGGATGAGATCCGGATGAAATTTGGAAATGATAAGATCACCCGTGCCAGTATTATGAACAGCAATGCACGGATTGGGCGAAAAGCGAAAGCACAGATGAAAAACGAAAAGACGGAAGAACCGTAAGTAAAGGGAGGACTGAGCATTAAGAACAATGCGACAATCCTCCCTTTATAAAAATTTCAGAAAAAGTTTTATCGTTCCATCATACTGATAGATTCGATTCCTACACTTCCTCCACGTACCACTTCAATTCTGTGAAATTCTTCCTTGATCAGTTTCACTACTGCGTCATTCTTGGTTGCTGTCTGGACAAATTCCAGGAGCAGGCTGTCTTTGCCATAGTCAATGACCTTTGCCTTGAAGGTTTCGGCAATCTGAAACAGTTCAACCTTATCTTCTTTGGAACAGTTAAAAACCTTAATATACAGAATCTCTTTCATGCGGACAAATACGTCTGTGAAATCAATAACCTTAATAACCTCGATCATACGGTTCAACTGTTTTTTGATCTGCTCAAAAGTTTCATCATCGCTGACTGTTGCGATAGTCATTCGAGATACTGTGGGGTCCTCGGTAGTTCCTACAGTAAGACTGTCCAGATTGTAGCTTTTTCCGGAGAAAAGTCCGGAGATTTTGGACAGAACACCTACCTGGTTCTCAACATAGAGAGAAATCCATCTTTTTTTCATTCCTTTATCCATAATAATTTTCCTCCTGATCAACAGTCCATAATCATATCTTCTAGAGTTCCGCCTGGTTTGATCATAGGATAAACCATTTCCTCAGGGTCAATGATGAATTCAATTACTGTAGGTGCCTTTGTGTTCTTTTTTGCTTCCTCGAAGGCTGCTGCAATTTCCTCTTTCTTTGTGACACGGATTCCTTTTGCCCTGTAGCTTTCTGCAAGTCTGATGAAATCCGGTGTGTACTGTGGATATTCCATGCCTTCAGTGCGGCGGGAAAGTGCTCCTGCGCGCAGATTGGTCATAGCATAGCGTTTGCCGTAGAAAAGCTTCTGCCACTGGCGTACCATTCCAAGGTATTCATTGTTAAAGATGCACAGGATAACAGGAAGTTCTTCCAGAACTGCAGTTGCAAGCTCCTGAATGTTCATCTGCACACCGCCGTCACCGGAGATAACGATGACAGGTCTGTCGGGATTTCCGATTTTGGCTCCGATGCCGCCTGGAAGACCATAGCCCATTGTTCCCAGACCACCGGACATGATCATCTGTTTGCCCTCTGTGATTTCCGCATACTGGGAGACAAGCATCTGATGCTGTCCTACATCTGTTACGATAATACTGTTCTCAAACTGTTCGTTGATCTCTTTCAGGATATCCATCGGACTTAAAAGATCATTTGGACGCATTTTAAGCGGATGCTCTTCTTTCCAGTTTTTGATCAGGTTAAGCCACTTGTCCGTTGAACATTCCTGGACGTATTCGTTCATTTTGGTGATAGCCTCTTTTGCATCAGCAACAATGGGGATATCCACCTGAATGTTTCGGGAAATGGATGCTGTATCAATATCAATGTGGATAATCTGGGCATGTGGTGCAAATTCATGAAGTTTTCCGGTGATTCTGTCATTGAATCTGGTTCCGATGGAGAACAGCACATCGCAGTTGCTGACTGCCATGTTTGCTGCATAGGAACCATGCATGCCGAGGTTTCCGATATAAAGCGGATGGTCAGTAGGAATGGAACCTTTGCCCATTACGGTTGTGACAACCGGTACTTTTGTCTTTTCCACTACTTCCCGGAAAATTTCATGGGCGCGGGAGATTACTACACCGCCGCCTGCCAGGAATAAGGGACGTTTTGCTTTATTTAAAAGTTTGATGGCACGTTTGAGCTGGCCGATGTGGACATCTGTGTTTGGTTTGTATCCGCGGATGTTTACATTTTTAGGATACTCAGCGCTGCCAAGTTCTGCCATTACGTCCTTTGGAAGGTCGATAAGGACAGGTCCCGGACGGCCGGTGCGGGCAATGTAGAAGGCTTCTTTGATGATACGTCCCAGGTCTTCACGTCTGCGGACAGTAACACCGTATTTGGTGATGCTTCTGGTGATTCCTACGATGTCTACTTCCTGAAATGCATCGTTGCCGATGAGGTGGCGGGCTACCTGGCCGGTAAAGCATACAAGAGGTACGCTGTCATAGTTGGCGGTTGCAAGTCCTGTTACAAGGTTGGTTGCTCCGGGACCGCTGGTTACCAGACATACGCCGACTTTGCCGGTGGTTCTGGCGTAGGCGTCGGCTTCGTGTACAAGGGCCTGTTCGTGACGGGGGAGGATGATTTTGACATCGTCCTGTTTGTAGAGTTCATCACTGATGTCGATGGTACAGGCTCCGGGGTAGCCGAAGAGGTATTCTACGCCTTCTTCTTTTAAGGCTTTGACTAAGAGTTTGTTGCCGGATATTTGTTTCATATTTGGGTAAACCTCCTTTGTGTATGTGGATGGGGACGCTCAGAAATTTATTTGTTTGGTGTGCGGTTTCGGAGCCTAGTAGATCTAAGTGTCTGAAAATCTGCTAAAAGCGTTCAGAAAAATCTCAAACTCGCTGCGCTCAGACAGTGAGATTTTTCTGAACAACGCAGATTTCCAGGCACTAAGATCTACACGACTCCTGCAAATGCACACCAAACAAATAAATTTCTGAGCTGTGTATTGGCTGATACAGGGGCAGAATGGCGCTGCGCTGATTCTGCTGAGAACGCTGTAAAGCAGCTCCCACAATTCTGAATATAGTAAAAAACGCCCTGGGCTTGTTTGCCCAGGGCGAAAATGTTTCCGCGGTACCACCTGTATTCAGAGTCTGGCTCTGCACTTTGTCAGTACTGATATACTGTGTTCCTGTAACGTGGAACTGACGTTGAAGCCTACTTGGCATGTCTGTCCGGGTCTATGAATCATCTGACTGGATATGCGGTTTGGTTCACTGCTCGGGGGCTACTTCCACAATTCGTTCACGAAAGCTCGCACCGACCGCTTTCTCTCTGTGCTTCCCGGGGTTGTGTACTCCTCCCTGTCATGGCATTTGGCTGATATAGGGATATTCATTGTCCGAATAGGGTGGACAAATGTTTTCTTGGGTTACATTATACATTTATAGAGAGGAAATTGTCAACCGGGTTTTGGATAATTGCTGTAAAATTTATGTTCCTGAATGAATTTTGGCTACGTTACTGAGAACGGAGTGAACAGTAATGTAATTGACAGATTTCTATATTGCTGATATAAAAAATAAATAATACAGTTGTTTGGAAGGAGGGGAGATATGGATTATTTATCGAATAATGTGGCGGTGAATCTAAAGAGGATTCGGAAATCCAAGAGTATGAGTCTGGATCAGGTGTCTGAGCAGACGGGGGTGAGTAAGAGTATGCTGGCTCAGATTGAGAGAGGGACTGCCAATCCTTCTCTGGGTGTGCTGGGGAAGATTACAAGTGGTCTGAGGATAGAGTTTCAGGAGCTGATACAGCCGCCGAGAGTGGACTGTTGTCTGGTGACACCGGCAGAACTGGTTCCTACCAAGGAGATAGCAGGACAGTACAGGGTATGGACCTGTCTGCCTTATGAGGATACCCGTTTGGTGGAGGTGTACCGGATCGAGGTGGAACCGGGTGGTGTTTATATCAGTGGCAGCCATGGGGAGAAGACAAGAGAATATCTGGCTGTTATGGAGGGTGTGCTTACTCTGGAATGTCATGGTGAGAAGTATGAAATCCACAGAGATCAGGTGTTTAAGTTTGAAACGGATCAGGAGCATGTCTATCGGAACACAGGGAAGGAGAAAGCCTGCTGTACCTGTTTTTTTCTGGATTATCATTGATGCAGTTGTATCAGGAGTTTTGTTGCTGAAGCGGTCTGCCACAGGCGGAGAATCCTGTTTGCAGGATTCTCCCTTGTATGATTGGTGGATTACCATAGTGTAGAACTGAGTAGTGAAGCAGGTGATTTTATCCGAAGTATGAGTGCAAAATGTACAATATAATGCACAAAATGATGAAAAAGATACACTAGGAAATGAATATCTGAAAAGAAAGAATGTATGTAATGGTTTGTCAGTCTGCCATTTCATGAAGAGGCTGTGTTGTTATGAATTGTTGAGAAACCTTTATAATATCGCATGAATATGCAGGAAATATTGGATATACAATAAGGAGAACACAGAGCTTTCGTTACTGTTCACTCCGTTCTCAGTAACGATCTTTCTGTAAAAAATGTAAATGTTCAAAAAAACATGTTGACAAATCATAAGGGCAGTGATATTGTAAGGATGTACAAAATAATACACAGAAAAAGTTAAGCAAAGGCGCTTACCCATACGGGTCAGTTTGTCTTTGCTTTTTTTATTATCTTAAGGATGCAGGAGGGCACAGCTATGAAATTAAAAGACACAGGATTAACTTTTCAGGACATTAAGGACAAAGTAAACAAGTACATGATCGAGACTTATGAGAGATTTGATTTCCTTGCAGAGACAGCAGAGGGCATGTACATTTATGATGAGAATAAAACCCCATATCTTGATTTTTATGCTGGTATTGCAGTAAACAGCGCAGGAAACTGTAACCCTAAGGTTGTAGCTGCTGCAAAGGATCAGTTAGATGATATTATGCATACATTCAATTATCCATACACAATCCCGCAGGCGCTGCTTGCTGAGAAAGTCTGTGAAACAATCGGAATGGACAAGATTTTCTATCAGAACTCTGGTACAGAGGCTAACGAGGCAATGATCAAAATGGCCCGTAAATATGGTATTGAAAAGTATAGTCCAAACCGTTATCATATAGTAACTGCAAAGATGGGATTCCATGGAAGAACCTTTGGTGCCATGTCTGCAACAGGTCAGCCGGGTAATGGATGCCAGATTGGATTCGGACCTATGACTTATGGTTTCTCCTATGCACCGTACAATGACCTTCAGGCTTTCAAGGATGCATGTACAGAGAACACAATTGCTATTATGGTTGAGCCTGTACAGGGCGAGGGTGGTGTACATCCTGCAACAATGGAATTCATGCAGGGACTTCGTAAATTCTGTGATGAGAATGATATGCTTCTTCTAATCGATGAGGTACAGACAGGATGGTGCAGAACAGGTGCTGTTATGTCCTATATGAATTATGGTATCAAACCGGATATCGTATCAATGGCAAAGGCTCTGGGTGGTGGAATGCCGATCGGTGCCATCTGTGCAACAGCAGAGGTTGCCAAAGCTTTCACAGCTGGTTCCCATGGAACTACATTCGGCGGACATCCGGTAAGCTGTGCAGCTGCACTGGCTGAGGTGAATGAGCTTCTGGACAGAGATCTGGCTGGAAATGCAAAGAAGGTTGGCGATTACTTTGCAGCTAAGCTTGAGAAGCTTCCTCATGTAAAAGAAGTAAGACATCAGGGACTTCTGGTAGGTGTGGAATTTGATGATACTATCGGCGGAGTGGATGTAAAACATGGTTGTCTTGACAGACATCTTCTGATCACAGCTATCGGAGCGCATATCATCCGTATGATCCCACCGCTTATTGTTACAGAAGAAGAGTGCGACAAAGCTGTAGCAATCATCGAAGATACAATTAAATCTCTGGAAAAATAAAAATCCGGCAACGGAGTGATACAGTAAGGACAAGGGCGTCACGAATTATATTCGTGCGCCCTTTTATGATATGATATCAGGGTCAAAAAATCAAAAAGTCGTTCGTGCCTGCACGATAAGACTTTTGAACTTGGGACCTGCCAAATATGAGAAAGTAGCGATTTACATAGCAAATCAGTGGATTTCGAATGTTTGAGAATCTGATAAAAATTTGAGTGTGAGAGGGAAGAGCATGAAACATCTGGTAATTACGATTGGCTGCGAATATGGAGCCAAGGGCAATGCCATCGGTAAGAAGATTGCACAGGATCTGGGGATTAAGTTTTATGATCGTGATCTTGTGGATGAGATTATCAAAGAGGTAGGCATCCCTACAGACATTATGGACAGAGTAGAGGAAGGCGGAACCATCGCAGGTAAAGGTGCACAGGGTGATGTGAGAGGTTCCTTTTCCAAATATGCGGATCTGACAGACCGCGCCATTCATGTACAGAAGCAGATTATCCGGAAGCTGGCTCAGAAAGAAGCCTGCGTAATCATAGGACGGTCTGCAGATTATATTCTGAAAGATACAGAAGGAATCCAGCTGGTGAGAGCATTTATTTATGCACCTAATGATGTTCGCGTTCACAACATTATGGAAAGCCATAATCTTTCGGAAAAGGATGCAAAGCTTCTGCTGGATGAGAAGGATAAACGTTATCATAAGAGACATCTGGCACTGACAGGAAGTAACCGCGGTGACAGACATAACAGGGATATTCTTATTAACAGTGATTTTCTGGGAATTCAGGGAACAGCAGAATATCTGGAAGATCTGATCGCAAAAAAATACGGAAAAAAGGAGGCCTGACCTATGGAACAAAAAACATCAGAATTTGACAAAGTACTTGGTGCATGGGACATACTTGTAATTGCATTTGGCGCCATGATCGGCTGGGGCTGGGTAGTTTCTTCCGGTAACTGGATTGAATCCGGTGGTGTGCTTGGTGCAGCTATTGCATTTGCAATCGGTGGAATCATGATCTTCTTTGTAGGTCTGACTTACGCAGAGCTTACAGCAGCCATGCCTCAGTGTGGTGGTGAGCACGTATTCAGCTACAGGGCAATGGGTTCTACAGGTTCTTTTATCTGTACCTGGGCGATCATTCTTGGATATGTAAGTGTTGCCTGCTTTGAGGCATGTGCATTTCCCACAATCATCACTTATCTGTGGCCGGGGTTCCTGAAAGGATATCTCTATACAGCTGCAGGCTTTGATGTTTATGCCTCCTGGTTGATCGTGGCGATTGTGATTGCTTTTCTTATTATGATAATTAACATTAATGGAGCAAAGACTGCGGCAGTTCTGCAGACTGTTCTTACCTGTATTATCGGCGGTGCCGGAATTATTCTGATCGTGGCTTCTGTGGTTACAGGAAGTGTGGATAACCTTCAGGGACAGATGTTTGTTGGAAACGGTACCGGTGAAGCAATGAAAAGTATTATTAAGGTTGCAGTTATCACTCCGTTTTTCTTTATTGGTTTTGATGTTATCCCACAGGCAGCAGAGGAGATTAATGTTCCGCTGAAAAAAATCGGTAAAATGATGATCCTCTCTGTTGTGCTGGCTGTTGTATTTTACGCACTGGTTATTCTTGCAGTAGGTTATATCCTGAATCCGGCAGAGATTATTGAGTCTCAGCAGGGAACAGGACTTGTAACAGCAGATGCCATGGCCAAGGCTTTCGGGACAAAGATTATGGCCAAGGTTATCATTGTAGGTGGAATGTGTGGTATTATTACATCATGGAACTCCTTCCTCCTTGGCGGTTCCCGTGCCATGTACTCTATGGCAGAATCCTACATGATTCCTCCGTTTTTTGCAAAGCTTCATCCGAAGCACAAAACTCCGGTTAATTCTCTGTATCTGATCGGTGCCCTGACTATGCTGGCTCCTTTTGCAGGAAGAACAATGATGGTCTGGATCTGTGATGCAGGTAACTTCGGATGCTGCCTTGCATACTGTATGGTCTCTGTCTCTTTCCTGATCCTTCGTAAAAAGGAACCGGATATGGCAAGACCTTACAAAGTAGGCCACTACAAATTTGTAGGTTTTATGGCAGTAGTCATGTCAGGGCTGATGCTTCTGGTTTACTGTATTCCGGGTTCCGGTGGAAGTCTGGTATTTCAGGAATGGCTTATGGTAGGTAGCTGGAGTTTACTTGGAGTTGTATTTTATGCGATCTGTAAACGTAAATATAAAGAAGACTTTGGTAAACTTATTGAACTGATCTCTGATGAGGATGCAGCAAGTCTTATGCCGGAGGCTGATGATGAAGAGCTTGATGTGGTGATCGATGCGGCTATTGACAGGGTGCTTTCCTCTATGGCATAACGCTATAAATGACATGACAATTATTGCTAGTACATCGTTTTCGAAATAATTATACCACTCACTTGTCTGCGAATCCGATTGCACAGGTCTAAAAGCCTCAGCGTAGCCCGCTACGCCTGCGTTTTTATACCAACACACTCGAATCCGCATCCTACGCGATTGGTATAGTTATTTACGAAACGCTGTACTAGGAATTATTTTGGGTAACAGAGTTTTGAATTTGTGCAGGGTAGATGCCCTGCACATTGCAATATTGAAAAAATACAGGAAAAGGGGCAGAAATTAATGAATCCATTTGAATTTTTTATTCCTCAGAATATTACAGTCGGTGCAGGTACTCTGGCGAAGCTTCCGGAATGTGCCAAAAAGCTTGGAGGTTCTCATGCAATGCTGATCTCAGGATCAACTCTCCGGAAAATGGGAGTTGTGGATAAGGCGGCGGATTATCTGAAAGACGCCGGAATGGCAGTGGATATTTTTACAGATGTAGAAGCCAATCCGTCTGTCACCACAGTGGAAAAAGCGACAGAAGCGTATAAGGATTCCGGCGCAGATTTTATCGTTGCGCTGGGCGGTGGTTCTCCTATGGATGTGGCAAAAGCAGTGGGAGTTACGGCTAAATATGGCGGCAGTATTACAGAATATGAGGGTGCACATAAGGTTCCCGGAAAAATTGTTCCGCTGATCGCAATCCCGACTACTGCGGGAACCGGCTCAGAGGTTACGGCATTTTCTGTTATCACTGACCACAGCAGAGATTATAAGCTGACGGTATTCAGTTATGAACTTCTTCCTGCATATGCGATCCTGGATCCTGAGCTTCTCACTTCTGCTCCGGCATCTGTGGCAGCAGCCTGCGGAATCGATGCATTTATTCATGCGGAGGAGGCTTATGTTTCCACAGCAGCATCTCCGTTTTCTGACGCAATGGCAGAGAAAGCAATGGAGCTGATCGGTGGAAATATCCGCCGTTTTGTGGCAAGACGTACAGATCTGGAGGCAGCAGAAGCAATGCTTACAGGTTCTCTTTTTGCAGGAATCGCCTTTTCCTTTGCAAGACTTGGAAATGTCCATGCCATGAGCCATCCGGTAAGTGCTTTCTTTAATGTGGCACATGGAGTGGCAAATGCAGTTCTTCTTCCCGTGATCGCAGAATATAATGCGCTGGCAGATCATGGCAGATATCTGAAGATTTATAATTATATCAGTCCGATCCCTGCATATGAGGATGAATTCGAACCACTGATGCTGGTGGATGCCATCAGGGAATTAAACGAAGATATCGGAATCCCGGAAGACCTGACCACAGCCATTCGCCAGGCAAAGAAGGGAGAAGAGATTTCTGATGAGGAGATTGAAAGCAAGATTGATGCCATGGCAGATGATGCTATGAAGAGCGGAAATATTGCAGTAAATCCAAGATCCTCCAGAAAGCAGGATATTGTGGAATTGTATCATAAGGCTTTATAAATTCAGATAAAGAGGAATGCAGTATTTTATGTAATTGCTACAGGTTAACAGAAGGTATTGATTAAAAATATCTGCTATTATAAAAAACGTGCAGAAACATTGAAGTCGACAGATAACTTCAGGTTTGAAGATTTATCCCGATTTTAAAATGTATCTGCACGTTGTTTTTTGGAGAAATTTCCATTGTATAACTTGCCTGATAGAAAGAAAGATTATATAGTATTAATCAAAATATAGTAAAGTAATGTGAGTCAAAATATTGATTGTTCAGGAGGATTTTATGGCAAAGAAGAAAATATATGCAGTACGCAAGGGACATAAAACAGGACTTTTTGTTACATGGGCGGAGTGCCAGAAGGCAGTAAGCGGATATTCAGGAGCTGAGTTTCGGGGATTTACAGAGAAAGAGGAAGCATTGGCTTTTCTGAACATGGAGACAACAGGAAATGTATCCGGTGATAAAGCAAAAGAGGCGGCAGGAATCGTGGAAGTACCTGAAAATATGGTCATTGCTTATGTAGATGGAAGTTTCGAGAAAAGTATTGGCAGATATGCCTTTGGTTGTGTGATCCTTACACCGGATGGACAGGAAATCCGTAAATCCGGCAGCGGCAGTGATTCTGCAGGAGTCGCGATCCGAAATGTGGCAGGAGAGATGCTTGGTTCCATGACTGCAGTAAACTGGGCCATAGAAAACAAATATCCAGCTGTGGAAATCCGCTATGATTACGAAGGTGTAGAGAAGTGGGTAACAGGTGTGTGGAGAGCCAAAACACCTCTGACCAGCAAATATGCTGCTCATATGCAGGAAGCAGGAAAGAAAGTAAAGATTTCTTTTTGTAAAATAGCAGCTCATACGGGAAATCACTACAATGAAGAGGCAGATCAGCTGGCTAAGAGTGCATTGCTTAAAATGGATGAAGAAGTACGAATATAAAAATCTTATCACTGAAAGGCGATTTCCAAAGGGATGAAAAATTTATGTGGATGACAATTTGAGTGATCCTCAGGGAAATCAATATACGGAAGTGGAAAAATAAAAAGCAGCTGTGTTACCATTGAAACTGTTAGCTGAAATTTTTATCAAGTAACAGTTTCAATTGACAGGTAACGCAGCTGTTTTCGCTTATGAAAGTGTCATATCCCCGTCTTTCACCCATCCAAGCTTACGGATAAACATGTTGATGAGCGGACACAGGATTGCAGGCAGGATAAAGGAAATCAGCAAAAGTCCGGCCCAGTCCCAGCCTGTGACAGCTGTTTTTGTTCCTGTGGCAATATCATTCATCCATCCGGTGTAGACACCAATCTGTCCTACGAAACCACAGGTACCCATACCGGAAGAAACCGGAGTACCGTTCATCTGAAGTTTGAACAGACAGGTTGCAAGAGGTCCGGTGATGGCAGAAGTAAGGATCGGTGCAATCCAGATGCGTGGATTTTTTACGATATTTCCCATTTGGAGCATGGATGTTCCGATTCCCTGAGACACAAGACCACCCCATTTATTTTCGCGGAAGGACATTACTGCGAAACCTACCATTTGTGCACAGCAGCCTGCTACAGCAGCTCCTCCGGCAAGTCCGGTAAGGCCAAGCGCAGCACAGATTGCGGCAGATGAGATAGGAAGTGTCAGTGCAATACCCACAAATACAGAAACAAGGATTCCCATCAGGAACGGCTGCAGGTTGGTTGCCCACATAATAATATTTCCCACTTTCATTGCGGCACTTCCAAGTGCCGGAGCCCACCATGCGGACAGGGCAACACCTATACCGATCGTGACAAGTGGAGTGACCAGAATATCAATTTTGGTTTCCTTAGATACTGCTTTTCCGATTTCGGAAGCGAAGATGGCTACAAATAATACAGCCAGCGGTCCGCCTGCACCGCCTAATGCGTTAGATGCAAAGCCAACAGTGATCAGTGAAAACAACACCAACGGCGGACAATGCAGCGCATAGCCGATGGCAACAGCCATGGCAGGACCACTCATTGCAGATGCCAGAGAGCCTACGGTATACTGGGTGTCGTTTACAGTTGCCACAGCAGTGGTCAGAAATGAAATATGAAACTGTGTTCCAAGTGTGTTGATGATCGTACCAATCAGCAGGGAGCAGAAAAGACCCTGCGCCATGGCACCAAGGGCATCGATTCCATAACGTTTTATGGAGATTTCGATGTCTTTGCGTCTGAGAAATGCTTTAAACTTTTCCATAGATTACTTTCTCCTGTTTTTATTATGTATAGAAGGGTGTATATACACCTATATACGTTTTTCTCATTATAGTCACATTCACGGAGTAAATCAAGTAGTTTTGTAACTGTTCACACATCACTATCCCGCGAGGTGTTTTGGCATGAATATGCCAAAATCACAAGACATACAAGCCCAAATTCCATTGCCGCAGGCAATCTGGAATGAATTTTGGGTACGTTACTGTGAACGGAGTGAACAGTAACGTAGTTTAAAAATAGTGGAAAACAATTTACAGAAAGAATATTGTAAAGTATTTTACTGTCTGATATGATAGAAAGAGTTAATTTTACGGAGGAAAAAGAGATGAGTGAATGGATCAGAAAAATAAACTGGAAGTATGTGGTCGTAATGTTGATTGGAAATATAATCCTTGGTCTGGGAATTGCAATTTTTAAACTTTCCGGTCTTGGAAATGACCCTTTCAGCGGAATGGTTATGGCACTGGCAGAATGTGTGGGAATTGAATATGCCCGTTTTTTAATTCTTCTGAATCTGGGATTTTTTGTAATAGAAATTATTTGGGGAAGAAAGCTTATCGGATTGGGAACGATCATAAATGCGTTATTCCTTGGATATTTTGTTACATTTTTCTATAACCTGATCACATCTGTGATCGATGCACCGGATCAGATGGCAATGCAGGTGGTTACCGTATTTATTGGAGTTATCATAACAAGCCTTGGAATTTCCATGTACCAGCTTCCGAAACAGGGAGTTGCACCATATGACAGTATTTCTCTGATCATGACAGAGAAATGGCCGAAAATTCCGTATTTCTGGTGCAGAGTATCTAATGATGCGATCAGTGCACTGGTGTGTTGGCTTGCAGGGGGAATCGTCGGACTGGGAACACTGGTCAGTGCATTTGGATTCGGACCTTTTGTTCAGTTTTTCGATACACATTTTACATCAAAAGTGCTGGCAAAGCTGGAAAAATAATAAAAAACTGTCCTGTATATGCACATTATACGTAGAAAATAGGTGCATTACAGAGACAGTTTTTTTATTTGTCAGCCTGTTAACTGCATATATGACATGCTTTACATGCAGATGGCGTAGTAGCGCATCCTCCCATAGCAGTTTCACGCAGTTCTGCAGGAAGCTTTTTACCCACGGTAAACATCGTCTGGATCATTTCGTCCAGAGGAATCAACTGCGGGATTCCTGCGAGAGCCATTTCTGCGGCAATTATAGCGTTTGCCACACCTGCAGCATTTCTGTTCTGACATGGATATTCTACCAGACCGCCGACCGGATCGCATACCAGACCAAGCATGTTCATAAGAACAGTAGATGCAGCAAAAGTACATTCTTTCGGTGAACCTCCCATCAGCTCTACAGCAGCAGATGCAGCCATTGCAGATGCAACCCCTACCTCGGCCTGGCATCCGCCTACCGCACCTGCAACAGTTGCATTTCGCATTGCCAGATAACCAATGGCACTTGCGTTAAATAATGCCCGTATAATCTCTTCATCAGAGAATTGATAATGTTCCTGCATTGCCAGCATCAGCCCCGGTACGATTCCGGCAGAACCGGCAGTAGGAGAGGCCACGATCAGCCCCATGGAGGCATTCGTTTCCAGTGTAGCCATAGCATAAGTAATTGCCTTCTGAAGCAGATTTCCGCAGAGACCTTTTTTCTCCTGAGCGTGGAGACTCAGCTTTCTGGCTTCGCCGCCGATCAGACCACCCATAGATTTTACCGGCTGTCTGATTGGTGAGAAAGCAGCATCTTTCATAATTCCCAGTACTCGTGTCATTTTTTTATTTACAATCTCAGAGGCTGTTTCGCCAAGCTCAATCTCACGGATACGCATAATCTCTGAGATAGGAAGATTTTTTTCTTCACAGAGTGCTAAGAGTTCATTTGCATTTTTAAAATCCATGATAAAAATCCTCCTTTCTTTACATCTGTACGATCATAACTTCATGAATATTCGGGTTCTCTCGAATCGCAGGAACGATATTCTCAGGAAGTTTGCCGTCAGATTCTACGATTGTATAAGCAATCTCTCCCTTGCTTTCACGGAACAGACGCATAAATGCAATATTGATATTGCGGTCACTCAGGCATTTGGTAATATAGGCCACAACGCCGGGAGTGTCCTGATGAATCACGATCACTGCACTGTACTCGCCTGTAAAGTCTACCTGTACGTGATTGATATCTACAATACGGACCTTGCCTCCTCCAAGGGATTCGCCGCGTACGGTCATTTTCTGGCCTTTTTCATTTTCCATGCAGATATCTACGGTGTTCGGATGAATATCTGTTTCCTGCTCATTTGGAGTGAAAGAGAATTTCAGACCTTTTTCATGAGCAATATCAAAAGAATTTCGGATGCGCATATCATCGGTAGAGAATCCCATAATACCGCCCAGCAGAGCTCGGTCAGTACCGTGACCATGGTAAGTTTTTGCAAAGGAGCCGTACAGGATGAAGTCGGCTCTCTTTAACGGGCCTTCGATCATTTTCTGGGCAAGATAGGAAATACGCGCCGCACCTGCGGTATGTGAACTTGAAGGACCGATCATGTTCGGCCCCATAACATCAAATACACTGATAAATGACATATTTTTTCTCCTGTGAATATCAATTATAGTCTTGCATGTTTATGGCAATAATTTTATTATTTGCAAATTTCTGATTATATTCTATCATTTAGGAATAAAAGAAGCAAACTTATCTTTAACATTAACAAAAATTAATGTAAAAAATGAGAAAACAGGGTTGCTTTTTCTCTACTGGGCGGTTACAATAACTGTGCAAATTGAAAATAATTTTAAAAATGCTGTTTCAAAATAGGGAACAGCATAAAATTTGCTGTTAGAAATCAGATTCCCGAAAACAGGGTCTGATATCCGAAATCGTAAATTTTAAAGAAAAGGCAGGTGGAACAGAATGGATAATTGCGATTCTCATGGGCGAAGTAGTAGCACAGGATCTGAAATAAAAAGAGTATATGAGTACGGCAGCCATTTTTGTTCTGCTGTAGTCATATATTTTCCATGTATGCATATAGAATAGAAGTTTTTTACTGTCTGTGATCTGACAGTTTCTGTATGTGAAAAATTGAATGTCTTTTTCATTTCTTATCCTGTATTTATGAAATTCCCCCGAATCATGCAATTACATATTGAGCAGTAATGATCCGGCGAAGATGCCGGACAGTTACGGACAGCGGATGAATAGCAGGTTATGGCATAATACCCTGCAGTTTATTGTGCTGGAAAAAGCATGGAAGAAATAGCAGTAAAATGTAATAAATAACAGACTGCTTTCTTTTGGTGTGCTTTTATGCAAAAAAACGGAGGATGAAAGAATGGAGAAAAGAGTACAGGATTATTCCAAAGAAATTCTGAAGATCATCCGCAGCAACACCTCTCCGGCCGTTATGGGAGAAAGGCTGCAGGATTATCATGAGAATGATCTGGCAGATGTAATGCCGAAACTGACTGTACAGGAGCGGTGCAAGCTGTACCGTATCCTGGATACAGATATGCTCTCTGATATTTTTGAATATACAGATGAGGAGAATGCAGCAGAGTATCTGAATGAAATGGATGTGAAAAAAGCAGCAGCCATTTTATCCAGAATGGAGACAGATGCTCTTGCAGATGTATTAAATAAAGTTGAAAAAACAAAGAAAAAAATACTGATCGATCTGCTTGAACCTGAGGTTCGACGTGATGTGGAGATGATCGCATCCTTTGATGAGGATGAGATCGGAAGCCGCATGACAACAAATTATATTGTGATCACAGATAAACTGACAGTTAAGCAGGCAATGAGCAGTCTGATCGAACAGGCTGCAAAAAATGACAATATCTCCACTATTTTTGTAGTGACAGAGCAGCAGAAATTTTATGGGGCCATTAATCTGAAAGAACTGATCATTGCCAGACGGGATGATCTGCTTGAGAATCTGGTGGTGACTTCCTATCCATATGTATATGCGGAAGAGAATATTGATGACTGTATCGAAGAACTGAAAGATTATTCTGAGGATTCTATTCCGGTTCTTGACAACGATAATCAGCTTCTGGGTGTCATCACATCTGCCAGTATCATTGACCTGGTTGATGATGAGATGGGTGATGACTATGCGAAGCTGGCCGGTCTGACAGCAGAAGAGGATTTAAAGGAGCCACTGAAAGAAAGTATGAAGAAACGTCTGCCCTGGCTGATCATTCTTCTGGGACTTGGTATGGTAGTTTCCTCAGTAGTAGGAATTTTTGAGAAGGTGGTGACTGCACTTCCGATCATTATGTGCTTCCAGTCTTTGATCCTTGATATGGCAGGTAATGTGGGTACCCAGTCTCTGGCTGTGACGATTCGTGTGCTGATGGATGAATCTCTGACAGGTAAGCAGAAACTGAAACTTGTGTGGAAGGAAATGAGAATTGGTCTGTGTAATGGCGGACTTCTTGGAATTCTGTCTTTTGCGCTGATTGGATTGTATATTTATCTGTTTAAAGGAAAAACACTTTTGTTTTCCTATGCAGTATCCGGATGTATCGGTGTGGCACTGTTGCTGGCTATGTTGATCTCCAGTGCAGTAGGCACCTGTATTCCATTGTTCTTTAAGAAGATCAATATTGACCCGGCAGTAGCATCAGGTCCGCTGATCACAACAGTGAATGATCTTGTTGCAGTAATTACCTATTATGGCCTGAGCTGGCTGTTCTTATTAAAAATGCTGAATCTTGCAGGCTGAATTTCAGATAATAAAAACAGGTCCTGTATCTTTGATTATAAGATATTGGATCTGTTTTTGTATGGAGTTATTATAGTTGGTTGTTATCCCGTAAAATACGGACCTGTCTTAATATTTCAGAGGATTAATTATGACAAATGTAATGTATGTCGTTTGCAATCTGGAATAAATTTTGTGAAATAAGGAAAATAGCAGTTGACATTATTCAGGGGATATGCAAATAATATATTGCAATTAGTGTTTAACTGACCTGACGATTGAAAGAGGCAAGTCGTTATTTGGATTTACAAAGCATATAAATGTTACTGAGAACGGAGTAAACAGTAACAAATAAACAGCGGTGCAGGAAATATTAATGGTAAACAGTAATAAGAAATGAAAAATATAATATATATAATGTGTCTGTGAATAAACCAGTGTGCCGACAAGTTGATTCTTCGAGAAATCAACTTGTTGGCACACCAGGTAACTGTATAATTCCACAGATACAGTATCGGCAAAACAGTCGAAAGGCTGCGGCGCAAAGCTAAAGGGCCTGTAAAATGGCAGCCAGTTGCATTTATACAGAGAGTAATGTCTTGTTGTATTGTAGCGGGCATTATTCTCTTTTATTTTAAAGAAAGGTTGAGAATATCATGTCAGAGCATAGGTGTATGCTTAACAAAATGAATAAGATTGAAATATATGTCGCAAATGAAGATACGGATATTAATCCTTCAGTTCAGGAAGCTATTGAATATGTACTGAAACAGAATGATCCGGTGGGAACAGTCGCCGGTTATTATGATGAGAAGCTGACAATCTGGAGTGTAAGTAACTATTTTCTGCAGCTTTTGGGGTGGGATGACCTTGATGAATTTATGAAAGCATCAGACGGCTCTATGCTCAGTGTGGTCTGTAATGAGCAAAAGCATATATTTTCACCGGAAGGACTTCATGATTTACAGGGTTCTCACACCTTGTATCTTACAGACAGTAAAGGTTTATCAATATCGGTAAGGATTGTGAAGGCAGATGCCAGGGATAATAAAGGACGGCCAATCTGGGTATTATCTGTCAGATCTGATCACTTTGCCCGGAATCAGGAAGCAAGGGAAGCTGCTTTTCACCGGGCTTTTACAGATATGAATCTGTGTGAATATTATGTGGATCTTCAGGAAAATACATTTGAATCTATGAAAGTAAAGGGCTCGCTTCAGGAAATTTTCAACAAAAGCCGGACATGGGATGAACTGATACAGATGTTTCTTAATAATTATGTCTGTCCTGAGAGTAAAGAGGCGGTTGCGCAGATTTACAATCGGGAATATATTATGAAGGAACTCAGAAAAATTACCGGGGAACTCAGTCAGGAATGCAAAGCAGTGTTTGACGGAGAGCTGCGTATTATCCGGAATGTAGTGATGGAGGGAGATACAGATGAGAACGGAGAGGTCAGACACGCCATGATTTTTCTTCGTGATGTGACGGATTCGAAAAATACGGAAAAAGAATGCAGAGCGATGTTAAAGCAGAACATCGCCATGGATCAACTTATTCAGGGAGTAACCAGGATTGTAGAGCGTTTTGCAGTTTGTGATCTGGACAGCGGGATATATGAATATTATGAGATGAACAATGAGTCTTATTATAATCCTACAGGTGATTACAGGGAACTTCTTCAGCGTATGTCCGGAGAGTATGTGATACTTACGGAAAAGATAAATATACAGATGGATGATCTGCTTTCACCGGAACATCTGAGAAAGGTTATTATGTCTGAGGATGATCTGTATACCTTTGAATATTGTACTCTTGACAGATCTTCTTATAAAGTAATGTCAGTGATACCTGTGGAATGGAAAGGTAGTATACTGTCCAAAGTAATGTTGATCGCTCAGGATATCGGGCAGAAGCATGAACTTGAGAAGCTGGCAAATACGGATGCACTGACAGGACTTTATAATGAACGTTATCTTTCTGAAAGATTAAAAAGAAATGGAAAGTTACGCAAAAAATTTGCCATGTTCTATCTGGATCTGGACAGGTTTAAGCCTGTTAATGACACTTATGGACATGACATGGGAGACAGATTGCTGAAGGCGGTTTCCCGGAGATTGTGCAAATGTATCAGGAAGACAGACTATGCTTTCCGTATCGGTGGAGATGAATTTTCCCTGATCATTGAGGAGGGCAATATTAATGATGAATTCTGTGAGATGATGGTCAGAAGAATAAAAAGTGTCATTGACCGGCCTTTTGATATAGAGGGGCGTCTGCTGAGCGTTGATACAAGCTGTGGCTATGCCATTTATCCGGAACACAGCCAGAAGATCGATGAAATCCGCATTATGGCAGATCACAGAATGTATGAAGATAAAACTCAAAACAGAAAAAAAGGTCAATGACAGATGTATTTCTGAATTGCTATAAAAAAGTACTTCCCGGAGATGGAAGTACTTTTTTATGTCATAATTCCGGATCATTTCATGGCAAGGTGAATCCTTTTTCTGTTGTAGACCAGATGAAGATACATGGCATCCTGTGCCCGGAGCGGGTCGTGGGCTGCGATGGCATCTGCAATCTCACGATGAGTTTCGATTGTCTCCTTATGCAGAGTATTTCCGGTGCTTTCCACAAAAAGAGGAATAGAGCTGTTGATCACCGGAATCAGCCGCGGTACCACAACATTCTTACTGCTCAGGGCAATGGCAGCGTGAAATTCAATATCTTTTTGTGTGTGATCCTCATGATTATTCAGTAACACTTCTACTTCATCGCAGAGAGCGGTGATTTTTTTTATGTCTTTTTCTTCTGCATTCGTAGCTGCCATAGCTGCTATGGAAGGCTCCAGAAGGAAACGTACCTCCAGAAGATCATGGATCAGCTTCTGTTTATTTCCGATAAAGGTAAATCCCAGAGGATCTTCTACCATTCCCGGAGAAGAAGCGATATAAGTGCCGGAACCCTGACGTATGGTAACAATGTTTCGTGAAGCAAGCAGCTTCATGGCTTCCCGGACAGAACTTCTTCCTGCATTCAGACGCTCGGAAAGAATTGTTTCATTGGGAAGCTTGTCTCCGGGCTGAAGGTTCTCTTCTAATATAAGTGAAATAATGTCTTCCGAGATTTTCTGGGGAAGACTTTTTTCTTCTAATGAATTCGTCATATGATTTACTCCGTTTCTAAAAGTGAAATTTCTTAATCTCTATGATAAGGTGTTTTAGAATGAATGTCAAAGTGCTAATATGCACAAAAATAAATACAAAAATTTAGATAAAATTCCATATTGCATTTTTGGAGAATAGAATATATGATAAATACATCAGATGAATTGAAAGGAAAAAAACGAAAAAACGAGTAAATTCAGAAGAAAAACAGAAAATAGGTCAGATGTATTTGAAAGAAAGTAGAAAAACATCAGATGAATCAAGGAGGTAAAAGGAAAAAATGGAAGAAACAACTTTTGCGGCAGATCCCATGAGATTAATGATTGCAGCAGCAGTAGGAATCATCGTATTACTGGTACTGATCATCAAGTTCAAACTTCATCCGGTTCTGTCAATGATGATTTCAGCCATTATCATCGGAGCAGGTGCAGGAATGCCCCTTACCATGATTTCCGACACGGTAGAAAAGGGTGTTGGAAAAACACTTCAGGGCATTGCACTTCTGGTAGGTCTTGGCTCCATGTTTGGAGGAATCCTGGAAGTAAGCGGTGGCGCACAGAGGATTGCAGAGACACTGATCCATAAATTCGGTCAGAAAAAAGCAGGATGGGCACTGGGACTTACAGGACTGGTAATCGGAACTACAGTATTCTTTGAAGCAGGAGTTGTGGTACTGATCCCGCTGGCATTCAGTGTTGCGAAGCAGACAAAAAAATCAACTCTGTACTATGCAATCCCCCTTCTGTCAGGTCTTGCCAGTGGTTACGCTTTTGTACCGCCATCAGCTGGATCTGTACTGGTGGCAAATGCACTGGGCGTAAACCTGGGAACCATGATCATGGTCGGAATTCCTACAGCATTGATCTGTATGCTGGTTTCCGGTATTATCTGGGGCGGATTTATCGGAAATAAGATTTTTACAGAGCTTCCTGCCAATGTAGGTGAGATCAAAGATGACGGAAAAGAACTGCCATCCTTTGGACTGGTACTTGGTGTGATCCTCATACCTCTTGTTTTGATCCTTCTCAGTACCTTATCAAAATATATGCCCCTTCCGGCAGGCGTACAGGATGTATTGGGATTCCTTGGAAAACCATTCCTGGCACTGACAATTGCAACTCTGGCTGCAATGTATTTCCTGGGAATCCGCAGAGGCTTCTCAGGTGCACAGTTAAAGAAAATCCTGGATCACTCCCTCAGACCTGTAGGTATGATTCTTCTGGTTATTGCCAGTGGCGGTGTGATCCGTTGGATGCTGCAGGATTCTGGACTTGGAAATATTATCGGACCTGCTCTTGAGAAAAGCGGACTTCCGCTGATCCTGATCGCATTTTTCATTGCTATTCTTGTCAGAGCTTCAGTGGGAAGCTCCATCGTAGCAATGACAATGGCATCCGGAATTATGGCAACCATGCCTGCAGTTATGGATACCAGTATGCTCTACAGAGCAACAATGTGCTGCGCTATCTGTGGAGGTGCTACAGCTCTGAGCCATGTAAATGATGCAGGATTCTGGCTGGTAGGAACCTTCCTTGAGATCGACGAGAAAACAACACTGAAATCCTGGACAATTATGGAGACACTGATCGGTGTCACAGCACTTATTGTAAGCTTGGTCATTTCGATTTTTGCATAGGAGGCAGAGAGAATGGTAAAGATACCGGTTTATTTAAGAGATATGTATGACGCGAAACATCTGGTACAGATTGCAGAGAGCTGCAGAGGTGACGTAGATCTGCTCTGTGGCAGATATGTGGTAGATGCCAAGTCCATGCTTGGGGTATTCAGTCTGCCCACTTTCGAGCAGGTGGAAATAAGTGTAGGAGAAGAAGAAGCAGAATTCGCCAGAGAAAAGCTGGAAAGCCTGAATCTGATTCGAAAATAAATGATATCAGAGTCAAAATACCTTTTGATTCTAACAGTATAAAATTACAGGAGGAAAAAATCATGCAGTTAAAAAGTCAGGAAATGAGAAAGCTTGCACCGGAGCTTGATCCGCTGCGCATTGGTACAGGATGGAAGAAAGAAGACCTGGGAAAAGTACAGGTTATGGTAGAGAGTACATACGGAGACAGCCATCCTGGAAGTGGACATCTGAACATTCTTGTAGAAGAAGTACGTAAAGGAATTGCTGAGGAAGGCGGATTTGGTGCCCGTTATCACTGCACAGATATCTGTGACGGAGAAAGCCAGGGTACAGATGGAATTAATTATAGTCTTGCCAGCCGTGAAATGATCGCAAACATGATTGAAATTCATGCAAATGCTACACCATTTGATGCAGGAGTTTATCTTTCCAGCTGTGATAAGGGTGTACCCGGAAATCTGATGGGACTTGCAAGAGTTAATATTCCGTCTGTATTTGTACCGGGCGGAACTATGAATGCAGGACCGGAAATGCTGACTCTGGAACAGCTTGGAATGTACAGCGCCAAATTTGAACGTGGCGAAATTGACGAAGAGAAGCTTGACTGGGCAAAATGTAATGCCTGCCCAAGCTGTGGTGCATGCTCCTTTATCGGAACAGCATCTACAATGCAGATCATGGCAGAAGCACTGGGACTTGCACTTCCGGGTACAGCACTGATGCCATCCACAAGTCCGGATCTTCTGGCTTTTGCAAGAGAAGCGGGAAGACAGGCTGTAAGAATCGCACAGATGGAAAATATGCGTCCTTCTGATATTGTAACAATGGACAGCTTTGAGAATGCAATCCTTGTACATGCAGCAATTTCCGGAAGCACAAACTGTCTGCTTCATCTTCCTGCAATTGCTCATGAATTTGGCATTGAGATTACAGGAGACACCTTCGACAGACTTCACAGAAATGCAAGATATCTTCTGGATGTTCGTCCTGCAGGACGCTGGCCTGCAGAATGCTTCTATTATGCAGGTGGTGTACCGGCAATCATGGAAGAAATCAAAGAGCATCTCCATCTGGATGTTATGACAGTTACAGGCAAGACTCTGGGTGAAAACCTTGAAGAACTGAAGAACAACGGATTTTATGAGAAATGTGAGAAGTGGCTTCAGGAATTTAACAAACGATACAATGTAAATCTTACAAAAGAAGATATTATCCGTCCATATGATAAAGCAATCGGAACAGATGGAAGTATTGCAATCCTTCGTGGAAATCTGGCACCGGAAGGCGCAGTAATCAAACATACTGCATGCCCGAAAGAAATGTTTAAATCCGTTCTTCGCGCAAGACCTTTTGACAGCGAGGAAGAATGCCTGGATGCAGTACTGAAACATAAGGTTCAGAAAGGTGATGCTGTATTTATCCGTTACGAGGGACCGAAAGGAAGCGGAATGCCGGAAATGTTCTATACTTCCGAAGCAATCAGCAGTGATAAAGAACTTGGAAAGAGCATTGCCCTGATCACTGACGGCCGTTTTTCCGGTGCATCTACAGGTCCGGTTATCGGACATTGCAGCCCGGAGGCTGTTGACGGAGGCCCTATCGCACTGGTAGAAGAAGGCGACCTGATCGAAATCGATGTTATGGAAAGAAAATTAAATATCATCGGAATCGCAGGAGAGCGCAAGTCCATGGAAGAAATCGATGAGATTCTTGCAGAAAGACGTAAAAACTGGAAACCAAGAGAAGCAAAATACAAAAAAGGTGTGCTGCGTCTTTTCAGCCAGCATGCAGCCAGCCCTATGAAGGGAGCTTATCTGGAGTATTGATTATGAAGCATAAATTTATTACCATCGGCGAGATCATGCTGCGTCTGACACCGCCGGATTATGAAAAAATCAGAACAGCTACAACCTTTGAAGCAAGATATGGGGGAAGTGAGGCCAATGTGGCCCTTTCCCTTGCAAATCTTGGAATTGATGCCTCATTTTTCACAGTTGTGCCGGATAACAGTCTGGGCAAAAGTGCTGTTCGTATGATGCGGAGCAATGATGTAAACTGTGACAGCATTGTTTATTCCGCAGAAGAAGAGACACCTACTCATCGTCTGGGAACCTATTATCTGGAAACCGGATATGGGATCCGCCCGAGCAAGGTAGTTTATGACAGAAAACACAGTGCGTTTTCTGAGTATGATTTCAGTAAGACAGATGTGAAAAAACTGCTGGAAGGGTATACATGGCTTCATTTAAGCGGTATCACTCCTGCTCTTGGAAAAAGCTGCAGGGAACTGATTCTGACCTGTCTGAAAACTGCAAAGGAAATGGGTATGACAGTAAGCTTTGACGGAAACTTCAGAAGCACCTTATGGAGCTGGGAAGAAGCCAGAGATTTCTGTACACTCTGTCTGCCATATGTGGATGTTCTTTTTGGAATAGAACCTTATCATATCTGGAAAAATGAAGAGGATCATGGAGCCGGAGATGTGAAGGACGGTGTTCCTTTCCAACCCAACTGTGAAGAACAGAAAAAAGTATTTGAAGCCTTTGTGGAGAGATATCCAAATATCAAATGCATTGCGAGACATGTGAGATTTGCACACAGCTGCAGTGAAAACAGTCTTTCTGCTTATCTGTGGAAAGATGGAGAAATCTATGAAAGCAGACGTCTGACTTTCCACATTCTGGACAGAGTGGGAGGGGGAGATGCATTTGTAAGCGGAATCATCTACGCACTGATGAATGATTACACACCTGAGGATACAGTAAACTTCGGTGTTGCTGCAAGTGCAGTAAAACATACGATCCATGGAGACGGAAATATTACAGATGACGTTTCCCTGATCAGACATGTAATGGAAATGAATTTTGATATTAAGAGATAAAACATCAGGATTTATGGATGATATTCGATAAAACATTATGAAAGGTGAGAAAATTCGAATGAAAGATTTAGCAGAAAGATTTCATGAAGTGGGAGTTGTCCCTGTAGTAGTTCTGGAAGATGCAAAGGATGCAGTGCCGCTTGCCCAGGCGCTTGTAGAAGGAGGACTTCCATGTGCGGAAGTTACTTTCCGTACAGCGGCAGCAGAAGAGTCCATCCGTCTGATGGCAGAAAAGTTCCCGGAAATGCTGGTTGGAGCAGGAACTGTACTTACCACAGAGCAGGTAGATGCAGCTGTGAAAGCAGGTGCAAAGTTTATTGTAAGCCCTGGCTTTGATCCGGAGATTGTAGACTATTGCCTGAAAAAAGAGATTCCTGTTTTACCGGGATGCATTTCTCCTTCTGAAGTAGCACAGGCAGTGAAACGCGGCCTGAAAACTGTAAAATTCTTCCCTGCAGAACAGGCAGGAGGAGTTGCCATGATCAAAGCTATGGCAGCACCTTACACAGGAATTAAATTTATGCCTACGGGTGGAATTAATGCAAAGAATCTGGAGGATTATCTCTCCTTTGACAAGATCATATGCTGTGGCGGAAGCTGGATGGTAAAAGGAGATCTTGTAAAAGCAGGTGCATTTGACAAAATTAAAGAGCTGACAGCAGAAGCCAGAAATCTGGTTGAATCTATCCGAAAATAATCGGTGCTGTTACACATATTCACAGACAGGGACAGGAGTTATTTATGATCTCCTGTCCCTTCGCTATATTTTCAAACACACTCTGGCAGAAGTGCTTTAATATCTTCCATATCATCAGCAAAATAAATTCCCTGCTGACGATTTTCTGAGGACAGCCCCATCTTGATCATATGGTCAAGAAGCTGTTTCAGGCTGTCATAATATCCATTCAGATTATATAGAATACAGGGGGCATTAAGGTGTTTTAAGGAAACCATGGACATAACTTCTGTGATTTCTTCCAGAGTACCAGTGCCTCCTGGAAATGCAATAAATGCATCACCAAGTTCAATCATTTTTGCTTTTCTTTCAGCCATATCTTTTGTGACGATCAGTTCTGTGATCTCATCATATTGTAGTTCAGAATCTATAAAAAACTGTGGTTCCACGCCTGTTACTTTTCCTCCGGCATTCAGCACACTTTCTGCTATCTGTCCCATAAGACCGGACTTTGAACCTCCATATACCAGAGAATTTCCGCTTTCTCCAATCCATGTACCAAGTTCCCGGACAGCATCTCCAAGTGCCGGATCATTTCCCTCCAAAGCTCCAAGATAAACGGTAATATTCATTGTAATTTCCTTTCTTTTTTCATGTACAGGTAATTGTTTTATATAACTGCCTCAAATAACATTACCATCAGCGGCATTGTAATAATTGAGAACAGTGTAGTCATGACATTGATGGCACTGGCATAGCGTGAATCATTTCCGTATACCTGGCACATCTGGGTTATTGTGGAAGCAGACGGTGTGATGATCGCCAGAAAGACAATAAGCATGATTTTATTTCCGTCTGCAGAGAACATAGCCAGATGGCTGATCTTAATCATTACAAGTGCAAGCAAAGGCACTGCAATCAGACGAAGAAATGATACAAAATATACTCTTTTGTCAGCAAAAATCTGTTTCAGATTCATTCCTGCAAACAGCATACCGGTTACGATCATACTGGCCGGTCCTATCATGCTGCCCACTGAGCCAAGAGTATTATTGATGATCTCCGGCAAATGGATTTTTGCGAAAAAAAGTACAACACCGATAAAAATAGAAATCATGTTAATATTTAACACAATCTTTTTCCAGTCGTAGGAAGATTCCCGGCTGATAATCTTTTTGCAGTGTGTCCACAGAAAGATAAGCTGCACACTCATAAAAACACATCCATATAAAACCCAGTCCTGTCCAAGAATAAAGGTCACAATGGGTACGATCAAATTTCCTGAATTAGAATAATAAACAGAAGCAATTTCCACTTCATTCAGATGCAAAAGCTTTCCGGCTATGGAGATAATGATCAGGAGAAGAACCTGAATCATGACAGATGCAGCCAGAGCAAGCAGCAATCCCTTTACAGTATCCATCGTGTAATCTACCTGAAAAGCATTGATGATTACACAGGGAATGATCAGATAGAGAATGATTTTGGATAAAACCTTGCTGTCTTCATCTTTTACAAGCCTAACTTTCACGATCAAATATCCCATGAAGATCATAAGAAATAATTGAATGATCTGTTCCATGAGCAGTATGCTGATATTCATAAACTTATCCACCTCGTATTCTTAAAAATGTCCGTCATCGGAAATATTGTATTTACCCGATTTCTGATGTCGGAACTCATTATAGAACTTTCCAGATTACGGTTCAATAGTAATTTTGGTGGTTGACAAATTTCAGAATCTGCATATAATTATCGATGGTAATTAACAAAGATAATTATATAGGAGTGTACAATATGACAACTGAAAAAATCAAGCGAATGCTGGATGCATGCTATCAGGCGAAGCGGATACGGGAATTGCTTCCGCCGCTGCCACAGGGAGTTACCCCGTCTTACATTCAGTATCTGGATAACATTCATGCATTGGAAAAACAGGGAATCCAGGTAAAGATATCGGATATCAGTGATGTAATGAATCTTCCACGTCCCGGTGTTACCAGAACTGTAAAGGAAATGGAAACAAAGGGATATCTCCGGAAAATTTCTTCCCCGGATGACGGACGTGTCACTTATATATCCATTACAGAAGAAGGAAGAAAACTGTCACAGAAATATAATGAGTATTATTTTGGGGAACTGGTTCCCTATCTCAGTGAGATATCCGAAGAGGAAGCTGACTGCATGATCCGGACAATTGAGAAATTTTACCAGATCATGTGTGAGAGGAGGAATCACTATGACAAATGACAGATCTGATTTCACACAGGGAAATATTCTGAAAAAGCTGGTTTCTTTTATGATGCCCATTCTCGGGGCACTGATCCTGCAGGCAGCATATGGTGCAGTTGACCTTCTTGTTGTGGGAAGGTTTGGCTCTACTGCCGGACTTTCTGCAGTTTCTACAGGCAGCCAGGTCTTAAACCTGGTTACTTTTGTGGTTGTACAGTTTGCAATGGGTATTACAGTTCTGATTGCCCGCTATCTGGGAGAAAGAAGACCGGAAAAGATAGGAGCTGTTATCGGCGGCGGTGCAATTGTGTTTACAATGATTTCGGCTGTGCTGTTTGTTATAATGGTAGCTTTTGCACATCCGATTTCTGTGCTGATGCAGGCGCCGGAATCAGCCGTCAGTCTTACATCCAGTTATGTACGTATCTGTGGCGGCGGTATTTTCTTTATTGTAGCTTACAACCTGTTGTCTGCAATTTTTCGTGGACTGGGTGACAGTAAATCGCCGCTTCTGTTTGTGCTGGTGGCATGTATTGTAAATGTGATCGGAGATCTGGTGCTGGTAGCGGGACTTCATATGGATGCAGCCGGAGCTGCCATTGCGACAGTTGCAGCTCAGGCACTTAGCGTGGTATTCGCACTTATCCTGCTTGTTAAGATGAAACTTCCGTTTACGATCACAAAAAAAGACTTCAGGCTGAATGTACAGTGCAAAAGATTTCTTCAGATCGGACTTCCTCTTGCATTGCAGGAATGTCTGACACAGATTTCCTTCCTTGCGCTCTGTGCATTCGTAAATCGTCTGGGACTGGAGGCTTCGTCCGGCTACGGGGTTGCCTGCAAAATCGTTAACTTCGCCATGCTGGTACCAAGTTCTCTGATGCAGTCTATGGCATCCTTTGTATCCCAGAACATAGGAGCGGGCAAGAAAAAAAGAGCAAAACAGTCCATGTTTACAGGAATCGGAGTAGGGCTTGCTGTGGGATGTGTGGTATTTATACTGGTTATGTTCAAAGGTGATATGCTGGCTGGTATTTTCTCCACAGATGCAGAAGTTATCAGTAATGCATTTGACTATCTGAAAGGCTTTGCACCGGAAACCATAGTGACAGCAATCCTGTTCAGTATGATTGGCTATTTCAATGGAAATAACAAGACAGTCTGGGTAATGATCCAGGGACTGATCCAGACACTTCTGGTACGTTTGCCATTGGCATATTTTATGAGTATACAGCCAGATGCAAATCTTACCAAGATCGGACTGGCTGCCCCTGTGGCAACAGTAACGGGAATTATCCTGAATGTGGGATTTTATATATACCTGAACCGCACAGAAAATACACCGGGCTGATTCTTTCTGGACATTCTGATAGTGTTATGTCATACTTGAATAAATATTAAAAATGAACAGGAGACATCAGCACAATGTTAGATGAGAGAATATATCAGAATTACATAGGCATTCTGAAAGAAGAAATGATTCCTGCAATGGGATGTACAGAACCGATCGCACTGGCATATGGAGCAGCCAGAGCACGAGAAGTTCTGGGAAAAGAACCGGAACATATCACTGCAAAATGCAGTGGAAACATTATAAAAAATGTCCGTTGCGTTATCATTCCAAACTCCGGCGGATTGACTGGAATTGAAGCAGGTGTAGTCCTCGGTGCAGTAGCCGGAGACCCATCCCTGAACATGGAAGTTCTTTCGAAGGTAAATGAATCTGGAAGAAAGAGATGTTGTGAACTTCTGGATAAAAAGATATGCAAAGTAGAACTTCTGGACTCCCCTGTAGTCCTGCACTTTATCATAGAAATGCAGGCAGGGGATGACACAGTAAGTCTGGAGATCAAATACGATCATATAAATGTAACAAAGATCGTAAAGAACCAGGAAGTCCTGCTGGATTCAGATCATAAATCCGGTGAAACTCCGGCTGCAGCAGACAGAACTCTGCTCAATCTGGAAGACATTAAAACATTTGCAGATACTGTAGAAATTGATGATGTCAAAGAAATTATAGAAAATCAGATCCGCAGCAATATGGCAATCGCCCATGAAGGAATGACTGGTAAATACGGTCTTGGAATCGGCCGGATAATACGCGAAACCTATTCCAATGATATGCTTACTAAAATGCGCAGCCTTACAGCCGCAGCTTCCGAAGCCAGAATGGGCGGATGTGACATGCCGGTAGTCATCAACTCAGGCAGCGGAAACCAGGGAATTGCCTGTTCTGTACCTCTGATCGTATATGCCAGAGAAATGGAACTTCCGGACTATGTACTTTACCGCGCACTGGTATTTTCTAACCTCTTAACTGTATACCAGAAACAGTACATCGGTAAACTCTCCGCATTTTGCGGTGCGGTATCCGCATCCTGTGCAGCCGGTGCGGGGATTACCTACATGGGAGGTGGCGAACTTTCAGTGATCAAGAAGACCATAGAGAATACTCTTGCCAATATTCCGGGAATCATCTGTGATGGAGCGAAAATATCCTGTGCAGCGAAAATCGCCGCCAGTCTTGATGCTGCATTCCTGGCACATCACCTTGCTATGAACGGTCAGTCCTATGCGCCATATACCGGAATCCTCAAGGAAGAAGCCGGCGAAACCATCAGCTGTGTAGGACAGATCGGCAAAGAAGGAATGAAAGAAACAGACAAAGAAATTCTGCGGATTATGTTAGAGCGTGTTTGATTTTATGACAAAGTAAAAAAGGCCAGTATATTCTCCTGCTGAAAAAAGACATAATTGCACTGGTTTTGTGATAAGACAAGAAAAAATAATGACTATAAATTTCAATTCATCTATTATGTTCATCTGAAAATAGGAATATAAATGACCTGAAACGAAAAAAGTATAATTACGGTCATCTTAAGAAACCGATGAAAATGACCTGAAACGAAAAAAGTACAATTACAGTCATGTATAGAAGAGAATATGAATGACTTAAAACAAGAAAAGCAGAATTGCGGTCATCTTAAAATGAAATTATGAATGACTTGAATAATTGCGCGTCGCATTCTCGTTACTTTAGCCTGCAAATAAAAAGTCAATACTAAAATTGAAGAAAGTCAAAAAACTTTACAGGTTAAAAATTAGGCATTAAAATAAGGCCACCACAACCAGTGCTGGTCTGAAAGTAAAAGTTTTGAATTAGCTTGGATCAGGAAGAACAGAAAGATATTCTTTCACTCGTCCATAGTATATTCTGAGAAAT
>SKDZ01000088.1_pt1 | contig 80176 bp, 69 predicted proteins | sample 4826551 | NCBI WGS metagenome assembly SKDZ01 (sample SAMN11008822, study PRJNA524170) | human gut metagenome | biome: Human fecal sample; material: Feces; isolation source: fecal sample from pouch patient p12, p15 | host: Homo sapiens | place: Israel: Tel-Aviv | collected 2016-02-02 | reverse complement strand
GAAATCCTGCGTCAGATATCTTTGCCGTGCGTCAGCACGCCTGCAGATATCTTCCTTGTCTTTCGCACGCTGCTGAACTGTCTTAAATGCATTATTTACGAGGATTGCTATAATTTTCATGCGTGCCTGCAATAGACTTCTTAATGGCAGAAAAACTCTCTGCGCTGATCGCATGCTCCATCTTACAGGCATCCTCGGCTGCAACCTTCGGATCAACTCCGATAGAAGTCAGCCATCCGGTCAGAAAGGTATGTCTTTCATAAATCTTATCTGCAATTTCCTGCCCGGTTTCCGTCAGATTGATAAATCCATTTTCATCAATCGTAATGTAATTACTGGCTTTCAAATTCTTCATTGCAACACTGACACTCGGTTTTGAAAAAGACAGTTCATGCGCAATGTCGATAGAGCGGACATTACCGTTTCTTTTTTTGATCATAAGGATCGCTTCGAGATAATCTTCTCCTGATTCATGTATCGCCATATTGATACTCCCTCCTTTTTTCTTTCCGATATTGCTGCTGTGAACTGCTGTACGCAAACAGTACAGGCAGTTATGTTCTGTCAAAGAGTATCATATTTCTTTTTATAATTTTGATACCTGCCGGATAATAATATCCTGTTTTTTAAAACATTAAAGCAACACGTTAAACTATAATAACATGGATTATAACATAACTTTTGATTTCCGTAAAGAAATCTCCTCAAAACTATTGACAGAAGAGAAAATAATGCTATAATAAAATCAAACAAATGAACAAGTGCTCATATGTTAATATAAAAGAGATGAGCGGAAAGGGAAAATATTATGAAGAAAACTTATAAAATCGATGTAGACTGTGCAAACTGTGCTAATAAAATGGAGGAAGCTGCCAGGAATACAGCTGGTGTTAAAGATGCAACAGTTAATTTCATGATGCTGAAGATGATCGTTGAATTCGAAGACGGACAGGATCCAAAAGCAGTTATGAAAGACGTATTAAAGAACTGCAAGAAGGTAGAAGACGACTGTGAGATCTATCTTTAATTCTGAGTTATCCGGAGAATGGACTGTTGCATAAAACGTATCCTGGCACTGAGCTTTTCGCCGGAAAGTTTTTTGCAGCGGTCCTGCTTTTATAAGAAGAGAGAGGTATTGATATGAACAAGAAGCAGAAGAAAATGCTGATCAGAATTATCATAGCAGCAGTGCTGATCGTGGTCTTTTCCTTACTGCCGGCAGAGGGATACCTGAGATTTGTTCTTTTTATGATCCCATATCTGGTCATCGGCTATGATATCCTGAAGAAAGCATTTAAGGGTATTTTAAATAAACAGGTGTTTGACGAGAACTTTCTGATGGCTGTAGCCACAGTAGGTGCAATTCTCCTTGGCGATTATTCCGAGGGTGTTGCAGTTATGCTTTTCTACCAGATTGGAGAACTTTTCCAGAGCTATGCAGTGGGAAAGAGCAGACGAAACATCAGTGAACTGATGGATATCCGTCCTGATTATGCGAACATAGAGAAAGACGGAACACTGGAACAGGTTGATCCTGATGAAGTTGAGATTGGAACCATTATTGTTGTTCAGCCGGGTGAAAAAGTACCGATCGATGGAGTGATCACCGAGGGAACTTCTACATTAAATACAAGTGCACTGACAGGTGAGAGTCTTCCGCGTGATGCAAAAGCAGGCGATGAAGTGATCAGTGGCTGTATCAATATGACAGGTCTGCTGAAGATCCGTACAACTAAGGAATTCGGTGAATCTACAGTATCCAAGATTCTTGAACTGGTAGAGAATTCCAGCTCCAGAAAGTCAAAATCTGAAAACTTTATTTCCAAATTTGCGAAATACTATACACCTGCAGTATGTTACGGAGCCCTTGCTCTTGCATTTATCCCGCCGATCGTACTTCTTATTATGGGAAAACCTGCCATGTGGGGAGACTGGATCTACAGAGCCCTTACCTTCCTTGTAATCAGCTGTCCATGTGCGTTGGTTATCAGCATCCCGTTAAGTTTCTTCGCAGGAATCGGTGGAGCCAGCAATCAGGGCATTCTGGTCAAGGGTTCCAACTATCTGGAAACACTGGCTCAGACAAAATATGTTGTATTTGACAAAACAGGTACTATGACTCAGGGTGTCTTCGAAGTAAGTGGTATTCATCACAATGAAATGCCTGATGAGAAATTGTTAGAATATGCAGCACTTGCCGAGTGTTCTTCCTCCCATCCGATCAGCAAGAGCCTGCAGAAAGCATACGGAAAACCAATCGACAGAAATCGTGTTACTGATATTGAAGAAATCAGTGGTAATGGTGTGATTGCCAAAGTTGACGGCATATCTGTAGCTGCCGGTAATACCAAATTAATGAACAGACTTGGCATTGCTTATCAGGATTGCCATCATGTAGGAACTGTTGTGCATATGGCCATTGACGGCAAATATGCAGGACATATCCTGATATCCGATATCATCAAACCTCATGCAAAGGAGGCAATCGCTGAACTGAAGAAAGCCGGAATCAGCAAGACTGTTATGCTGACAGGCGATTCAAAACGTGTTGCAGATCAGATTGCCGAAGAACTGGGAATTCAGGAAGTATACAGCGAACTTTTACCTGCTGACAAAGTTTCCAGGGTAGAAGAACTTCTTAATCAGAAATCTGAAAAGGATAAACTTGCATTCGTAGGTGACGGTATCAATGATGCTCCTGTATTATCCAGAGCCGATATTGGTATTGCGATGGGAGCACTTGGTTCAGATGCAGCTATCGAAGCAGCAGATATCGTTCTGATGGATGATGATCCTCTGAAGATTTCCAAAGCGATCAAAATTGCACGTAAATGTATCCGTATTGTATATGAAAATATCTACTTTGCTATCGGTATCAAGGTTCTCTGCCTGATCCTTGGAGCTTTAGGTATTGCAAACATGTGGATGGCCATTTTTGCAGATGTAGGTGTTATGATCCTGGCAGTATTAAACGCGATCCGTACATTATTTGTAAAGAATTTATAAGAAACAGGCAAATCAGCAGAAACCTTTTGTGATAAGCCGGAAAGGTAACAGGTAAGAAAATGGAAGTATGCAAAGAAGAATTATGTGAGAGTAATGAAATACATGAAGATCTGCTTAAAATTGTAGATGAAACCCTGCCGGAAGAAACAGAGCTTTATGATCTGGCCGAATTATTCAAGGTTTTCGGAGACTCTACCAGAATACGCATTTTGTTTGTTTTGTTTGAGGCAGAGGTATGCGTCTGCGATCTCGCCAAAGCATTGAATATGACTCAGTCTGCGATTTCTCATCAGCTTCGTATTCTGAAACAGAATAAACTGGTAAAGAGCCGTAGAGAGGGAAAATCTATTTTTTATTCTCTGGCAGATGATCATGTCCGCACGATTATCAACCAGGGACGGGAACATATAGAAGAAGATTGAAAAAAGCATCAGTTATCTGAAAGATTATAAATTCAGATAACTGATGCTTTTAAAGTTATAGATGAACTCTTTTCAAAATCTCGTTAGTAAGTCCGCCGATTACTACCCCGGCAGCAATACCTGCCACCAGAAGTGCCGGTGCGTATACAAACACACTTGCATTTTGTACGATCAGCATGGCAATGATCAACTGACCGATATTATGGGAAACACCTCCTGCAACGCTGACACCGATCAGACTGAAAGATGTTTTTTTCATCATAAGTGTCATAACTGTCATACTAAGCACAGCGCCTGCCAGGCTGTACAGGATACTGAACAGATTTCCGAACATAAATCCGATCACCAGAATGCGGACAACAGAAACCAGGGCAGCCTCCCTAAATGAATATTTCTTCAAAATAAAAAGTACTCCCAGATTGGCAAGTCCAAGTTTAATCCCCGGAATCCCCGCAAAAACCGGCACCAGTGATTCCACATATCCCAAAATAATCGCCACAGCTGAAAAAAGCCCAAGGCAGGCTGTTTTTTGCTTCATAAATCTATTTTCTCCTCTCAAAAAATCCAAAATGGAATTATCAGAATTCTTCAGACATTTTAACACAGAAAAAATATTCCCGCAACCATAAGTTAGATGCAACTAATACTGATTTTTACTGAAAGCATTTATTGAGAAAAAATGACGAATATCCAAGATAAAAAAGTGTGGATTTTCTCAGACAGACATGTTACTATTTTATAAGTTAGTAGTGACTAATTCACATGATTACTGCTGACAGCATACCTATAGCAATCCTATATGAATATCTTTGGCAGAAGTCACTCCCTTTTGGTAAAAGTAAAATCCCTTTGGTTAATAAGTTGATTAACCCTCTGGTAAGAGTGATTCCGCAAAAAAAATTTTAGAAGAGGAGAAAAACATGACAAACAAAAAACTTATGAAAAAAATAGCACCTGTTGTAATGAGTGCCGCAGTTGCTATGACCAGCATGCCATATGCAGTTCTGGCATCTGATTTCACAGACAGTGAGGTACTTACAGACAGCACAGATTTCTCTGTTTCCGAAGAGTTTGCCACTGAGGATGCGCAGGAAGAATTTACCACCGAAGATGTCCAGGATGCTTTTGCTGCAGAAGCACAGCAGGGCGAAGCTTATGTGCTTATGAATATTCCATACGATGATTTCTACAAGGCAGAACTGAAAAATAATGATGTAAAAGTTGATGCTTTCACATCTGCAACTCTTAATAAATCAAGAACAGCAGGTATGATGAACGGAAATTCCGCTTATCACGTAGACCCCAATGGAACCGATGTAACAGGTGTTACTTTCCCTGTAAAGGTCAGTGATCTTTCCCTTCTGAAAGACCAGAAGCAGGTCACAGATTCCGACTCTGTAACGATCACAGTGACAAACAGAGGACAGACAAGCAGCAACACCTATACAGGAAAAGATTCCCTGATTGAAAATGCCTCTTATTCTTATTACGTTTTAAACGAAACACCATCTTATTACAAAGAACTTACTGTAAATGCAGATGGCAGCTATTCTTTCTCAGCAATGAAAGGTGCTCAGACAAAGAACGTTACTATTGATGCTACATTAAAAACAGAAACAAATTACGGTGATTATGAGCTTGATCTTAACAATGAGGCTTTTGCAGCAGTAATTGATACAAATACAGATAAAATCTATGGTGTAACCGTAAATACTACAGACGGAACCAACTATGGCCTGCGTCATCTGGAGAATATCTGGCGTGGAAGTATGCTTTCCTGGGGAACCGGATATACAACAGAAGTTCACGGATGCCCTGTTTCTTCTGCACATTATAAATCAATCATGGGAAAAACAATTGACAGCGTTACTTATTACACAGATAAGGGTATGATCATTTTTGATGTCCCTGATGTAAAGGTGCAGACAACTACAGGAATTAAGGCAACAGTAGCAGATATTATGAATACAGACTCATCTGCAGCAGTTACCTTTGACCAGGCTCTGCCGGCAGACTTCAAGGCACAGTATACTGTAGACAAAACAGTGGTTTCCTGCACAGACGGAAAACTTGCAGTTGGAGCTCTTGCATTGGGAACACATAAGGTTGAAATTGCAGATGCCAGCGGAAAATATGCAGCTATTGTAACTGAATTTACAGTAAATACAGACAAAATGCCGGCTTCTTATGACAGTAACGAGACAAAACTGGTTGCAGCAAAAGGCACTACAGCAGAAGAGTTCTCTGCATACATTAAGAGCATCAGCAAAGTAAAAGTTGATGATACAGAATATGCCGCAACCGGAAGAGGAAGCAAAGTCATTGTAAAAGAAGATGGAACTCTTGATCTCACAGATCTTCAGGTAACAGATGCAACTGTATTTGAAATAACTGCTGTGGGATATAAGAATAATCTTACTTTTACTTACAAAGAAGCAGAAAATACATTTGAATTAAATACTTCTTCCAAGACTCTTTATACAAAAGGCAGCACAAAAACTACTCTCAAAGTTACAACAAACCTTACAGATAAAATCACATGGAAATCCAGCAATACAAAAGTGGCTGCTGTAAACAGCAAAGGTGTTGTAACTGCCAAGGCAAAAGGAACAGCAGTGATCACAGCATCCTGCGGAGAATACAAAGTAACCTGCAAGATAACAGTTAAGAATCCATCCCTGAAACTTACCAAATCTTCAGCAACTGTAAAAGTTGGAAAAACAACAAAGATTTCCGCAAAGGCAACTCCATCAGGAAAGGTTACTTACAAGTCAAGCAACAGCAAGATTGCAACAGTAAGCTCCAAAGGCGTTGTAAAAGGAAAGAAAAAAGGTACTGCCAAAATCACAGTAACCTGCAATGGTGTTAAGAAGGTATTTACAGTAAAAGTAAAATAAACGATAACAGGTAAATAATTCACACAATAAATGACCTCGGATTTTGTTCCGGGGTCATCTTAATGAAAAAAAAACAACATTAGCAGAATTTGTTATATATAGATTTTTGTATACGAAAATGATACACTTTTAAAGTTAGTTATGATTAAGTTTTGCTTTATCCAAAAACAGATATCATATCCGGCAAAATAAAAAAATGAAGGAGAGGAAACAACGTGAATAATCAAAATTTTTATCTGCGTCTGATCGCACTTTTGCTGATTATCATGGCGGTATTTTTCTATAACGGAACAGTAAAGGATAAAGAACAGGCCCAGGATATTGCAGATCTGACTGCCAAAACAGAGAGTCTGGAGAAACAGCAGGACCAGATCCTTACAGCATTAAAGGAAACTTATGAGGAACAGAAAACAGTAGCAGAAAGTAATGCTTCTTCTGATGCCTCTTCAGAAGCTGATAATAAATTCGAAAAGGATTCTGCAGAGGATAAAGAAAATACAGATCAGGCAGATTCTGAAGAAACCGATGATTCTGATAATGTATATAAGAACGGTACTTTTGAAGGTTTAGGAACCGGATACGGTGGAACCATCACAGTCCAGGTAACACTGGAAGACGATACTATTACAGCAGTCAGTGTAGTCAGTGCGCCGGGTGAGGACAGTGCTTATCTGTCACAGGGCGAGAATGTCATAAACAGTGTCATCAGCGAGCAGAGCACAGATGTTGACACTATTTCCGGAGCAACTTTCAGTTCTACCGGTATCTTAGAAGCAGTAAATGACGCATTATCAAAGGCGGAAAACGCATGAAAAAGAAACAACGAAAGGTACGGCTGATCCGTGCCGCCATACAGCTTATATTTTTTATAGCAGCGCCCTCCCTTTTTTCCACGGCATTTGCAGGAGTCAAATCCATCTTTCTTGCAATCGGAGGACAGCAGAGCGTAACCTGGAACTCTTTTCTGGATATTACGGCGTTACTGTTAATTATTACCATTCTGTTCGGGCGTCATTTCTGCGGTTATGCCTGTGCGTTTGGCTCACTGGGAGATGCTCTGTATGAGCTTACCGCGTTTATCCGTGCGAAATGCTTTGGAAAAAAGAAAAAACATGGATATCCGGAGGAATGGGTACACAGATTGCAGAAAGTAAAATATGTACTCCTTGCGTTCCTGCTTCTTTCCTGCATGACAGGATTCTATTCTAAATTACAGGGAATGAGTCCATGGGATGTATTTTCCATGATTACAACAGGCAGACTGCCGAAATCTACCTACATTGTGGGAACAGTTCTGCTGATCCTGATCATGGCCGGAATGTGTACACAGGAGCGTTTCTTCTGCCAGTTTCTCTGTCCCATGGGAGCAGTATTTGCAATCATGCCGATCATCCCGGGAGCACTTTTCAAACGGAATCGTCCAAACTGTGCGCCAAAGTGCACTCTCTGTAAGAAGAGATGCCCCGCACACCTGGATATTGACGGTGATACTGCACATTCAGGGGAATGTATCTGCTGTCACGCCTGCACTGCAGTCTGCCCAAGGAAAAATATTCATACAGGCACTGTTATTGAAAAAAATTAGCGACTGCTAACTTATTGAAAAAATTTGATTAGTAAGAACTAACTATATTGGTAGACATACTATCCGTACAGTGATATAGTCTATAGAGTTAGTTAGAAACAACAATAAGAGGATAAGGAATCAGAAAATATATGACAAACAGACGCTCTTTTGTACTGGGACTTTTTATTACAGCCTCTCTTTTATGCACATCCCGGACTGCATGGGGAAACTCTGAAATAAACACATACACCAAAACAGACTTTGCTATGGACACCGTAGTATCAGAGACTCTTTACACAACAGGTGAGGATATCACAGCAGACATAATCTCTGCATTAAAAGATGTGGAAGAAAACTGGATCTCCTGGACAAAAGAAAGTTCTCAGATATATCAGATCAATCAAAATGCCGGAAATACAACAACGGTATCTGATGAAACTGCCACCTGTTTAAAACAGATACTGGATTTGTCGAAAGCTTCTGGCGGAGCCATGGATCCTACTATGGGAAGAGTGATCCGCCTGTGGGACATTGACGGAGAAGATCCGCATATTCCTTCAGATGATGAATTAAATTCCCTGCTTGAAAATGTAGGATATGACAAGGTGACTCTGGATGGAAATAAAGTTACCATGCCGGAGGGAGTAACCCTTGATCTGGGGGCTGCAGGTAAGGGAATCGGCTGCGATGCAGCAAAGAAGATTCTTGATGCAGATAAAAATGTATCCGGTATGATCCTGAATCTCGGCGGCAGCAGTGTTATGAGCTATGGAAGCAAACCTGACGGTTCTGCCTGGCAGGTAGCTGTCACTGATCCGCGGGATACAGAAGGTGATTACCTGGGAGTAGTTGCTCTGAATGGTACTGAATTTTTATCTACTTCCGGAGATTACGAAAAATACTTTATAGAAGATGGTGTTCGATATCATCATATACTGGATCCTGCTACAGGATATCCTGCAAGAAGCGGTCTCACATCTGTGACGGTTGTGTGTGATGACGGCCTGAATGCAGACGGACTTTCCACTGCATGCTTTGTACTGGGAAAAGAAAAGGCAGAAGAACTTTTGAAGAAATACAATGCAGACGGACTGTTCGTAGATGATTCTGATCATGTCTGGATGACGGAAGGCATGAAAGAAAGATTTCAATTACTGAAAGATACTTATTCCATCGGTGAATAGGTTTATCTTATATAAAGATCTCTGAACTGTCAAAAATTTCAGTTTTCCGGACAGTTTGGAAATATATTTATTAACTCATATTCAGGAGGATTTAAAGGTATGCGCAAGGGAAATTTAATCAAAATGGCAGCTCCTGCAATTTTAAGTGCAGCAATGATGGTTTCAGGATTACCGGTTATGGCTGCGGATTTTACATCTGATATTGCTGTGGAGACTGAGGCACAGACAGATGAGTTTGATGCAGCAGATGACACCGCTGATGCTTTTGCGGGCGATGAGGAAACACCTTTTGTTGACGATCAGGCAGCAGCAGAAGATGAATTCGCTGCAACAGCAGAAACAGGCTACAAATATGTCTATGCAGGTCTGACATGGGCACAGTACTGGGCATCTGAGGGAGTTTATAATGCTGCAAACACAGCTTCCAATGGAACAAAAGACAGCCATGATGAACTTGACAAAGGCGGTTTCGACACAGTAACCAGAGCTACTGTAAACCATGGCCTGCACAGAGGAAGCTACCAGTGTGAAGCAATCATGTATGACAAAAACGGCGGTTCTTATGAGATTTCCTACTGGACCTCAGCTAATGATGCAGTTCTTACGGACGGAACAACTGTAAAACTGAATCAGCCTGAGCGAGGACAGATCACAAAAGCTGACGGAAGCGTTGTAGAATTCGACCATTACAGCGTTGTAGGTCTGAAATATGTGCCTGTCGCAGTAAAGGCAGAAGATTATGAAGCCTTCAAATCCCAGTTCAAGGTTGTGGAAGACGGAAGCACAGTTGCCGGAGGATTTGGAGAAAACAATTTGCAGTCCTATAGTGCAGTTGCGGATGTTACCGCTGAAACAAACGGCTTAAAAGAAGCTGTAAAAGGTTCTGATGGAACATTCACATTCAAGGCCAGAACAAACGGTACAGGTTCCGGACTTAAAGATCAGGCACTCCAGACAGCATCCAATGTTACCGCAACAGTAAAAGAAGCAAGTGGAAGTTACGGCGAATTCTTAAGAGTAGATATTACAGGTGACGGATATGGTGCTCTTGGTGCTAAAATGTATGCTGTAAAATGGGATTACTACGGAAATGGTGATAAAGTTCTGGCATCTTACGGAACAAAATTTGCAGCAGATAACTGGATGCACAAGGCAATGGGAATCCAGCTTGGTCTGACAGATTCCTACCGCTGCCAGCTTCCAAAAGGAACAGATGGAACCGGCAAATGGAAAATCACCGTATATGCAATGGGATATGCAGATACTGTATTTGAAGTTAATGCAACAGATGCAAACATCGTAAAACCGGAAGCAGGAGAAGCAGATACAACAGCATTAAAAGCAGCAGTAGAAAAAGCAGAAGCCTTAAAAGAAGCAGATTACACAGCAGATTCCTGGAAGGCAATGCAGTTAGAGCTTCAGGAAGCAAAGGATCTTCTTGCAAAAGAAAAGCCAACTCAGGCAGAGGTTGATGAAGCTACAACTCATCTGAACGCAGCAGTAGAGGCTCTTGTTAAAGCAGATACGAAGGTAACAGTAACTCTCAACAAGAAAACAGCCACTGTTTACAAAGGAAAAACAACTACACTGAAGGCAACTGTAACAGGAACAGCTGCAGCAAAAGTTACATTTACTTCCAGTAACCCGAAAGTTGCAGCCGTAAACAAAACAACCGGTAAGGTTACTGCAAAGGCAAAAGGTACCGCAGTCATCACAGCTAAATGCGGAGATGTAAAGGTAACCTGCAAAGTAACAGTTAAAAATCCAACTCTTACACTGAGCAAAACATCTGTATCTGTAAAAGTCGGCAAAACAACTAAGATCACAGCAAAAGCAGCTCCATCCGGAAAAATCACATACAAATCCAGCAATAAGAAAATTGCTACCGTATCTTCCAATGGTACAGTAAAAGGTATCAAGAAAGGTACAGCTAAGATTACAGTAACATGCAATGGTGTATCCAAGACATTTAAAGTAACTGTAAAATAATCGGATTAATTCAGTGTGAAAATTAACTGATTCACAGACATAGAAAAGAAATCCTGTATTCCGGTCAAAAGGGCAGGGTTTCTTTTCCTTGTAAAACATAAAATGACAGATATTCAATGTGAAGTCACGTAGTGAAAGCGGATAGTTTTGTCTGTTTAATTATATAACGTTTCTGGAAAATACAGAGGGGATAAGTCTTGAAATTTAACATAATGCTGTTAGTAGGAAATTTGCTATCTATATTTTCCAGAAATGTTATAAAAGAAGAGGAGAGGATTTATGAACAAGAATAATGAGCAGAAAAAAAATACGAATCCTGAAACAAATCAGAAACAGGATAATTTAAAACCCTGGTTAAAGCTTCTTCCGGCAGCTGCCGTTTTTGCAGCAGTCTGTGTGACCTGTTATCAGACTGAAAAAAGCCCTGTAGAAACCGCTGTAGTTTCTAATAATAGTATTATGTCTACTGATGATATCAAAGAACTGATTGCAACAGGAAATACCCACGACGAAGTTTTACAGGAATCTTCTGCAAAAAGCAGCAAAGCATCAGCAAAAACATCAAAGAAAGCCAAAAAAGCCAGTAAGATAAAAACCGGCACAAAGAAAAATGCTTCTACCGGAGCCGCTGCAAATGGCAGCGCTGCCGGCGGAGGTGGTGCAGGAAGTACTGTCACACCAACTACACAAGTTCCGGCTGACGGATATGTGGATGGAACTTATACAGGCTCCGGAACCGGATTCGGTGGAACGATCACTGTGCAGGTAACTGTCAGCAATCATAAAATTGCATCAATCAATATTTTGGATGCCTCCAGCGAAACAGCTTCCTATTTTGCCAATGCACAGGGAGTAGTCAGCAGAATTATTTCCAGCCAGTCACCAAACGTAGATGCGGTGAGTGGGGCTACCTATTCCTCAAATGGAATTATCACAGCAGTCCAGAACGCATTGTCTCAGGCGATTCCATCAGGAAACCAGACAACAGCCACACCAACACCAACGCCGTCACCAAAGCCTACAAAGAAACCAGTTCCAACACCAAATCCGGATAAAGAATCTCCATACAAAGATGGTACTTATACGGGAACTGCACAGGGTTACAGTGGAACGGTAACCCTGACTGCGAAGATAAAAAAAGGAATTATCAAATCTCTCGATGTAAAGCATACCGATACACCACAGTTTTTCCAGAAGGCATGGGAGGTTCTTGAAAATTCAATCATTCAGAATCAGTCCGCTGATGGAGTCGACACTGTCAGTGGTGCGACCTATTCATCCAAAGGAATCTTAAATGCGATGAAAGATATCCAGAAACAGGCTGCCAAAACGAACGCAAAAGTAACTCCGACACCAGTTCCAACGGAAACTCCGAACGTTACTCCGACACCGGAAGCAACACCGACGCCCGAGGTAACACCAACTCCTGAAAACACACCCGCTCCGACAGAAACGCCTGAACCGACACCAACCCCAGACGAAACACCGGAGCCGACACCTGAACCGCAAGGACCGTATAAAGACGGAACATACTCCGCTTCAAGTTACGGCTATAGTGGAAGAGTAGAAGTAACGGTAACCATCCAGAATGGTCAGATTGCTTCCATTGAACAGAGCAACAGTGATTCACCGGAATATTTCGACTATGCATGGGGAACACTCTATCCTCAGATCATGGGAAATCAGTCTGCCGATGGGATTGATACGGCAAGTGGTGCAACATTCTCCTCTGAAGGAATCCTCGGAGCCGTTCAAAAAGCTCTTGCGCAGGCTCTTGCATAGAAATTGTAAAAATGGAATTTATGTGATATAATCGCTGTTAGTGAATACTAACTTTTCTAAATCATTAAAATGGAGGATGCTATTATGATTAAAACAACTGTAAAAGTAGACGGAATGATGTGCGGAATGTGCGAATCTCATGTCAATGACGCAGTAAGAAAAGCTTTCCAGGTAGATAAAGTCTCATCTTCCCACAGCAAAGGCGAAACCACTCTTATCACTGATGCACCTGTCGATGAAGCCAGATTAAAAGCGACGATCAATGCCACAGGATATGAAGTAAAGGGAATTACCTCAGAGCCTTATGAAAAGAAAAAAGGACTGTTTTCATTCCTTCATAAATAAATCGGTAATTGCCAGGTTCATCAGGCAGTAACTCCTATACAAAACCGGACATGGATTTTGATAACCTCAAGATTCTTTGTCCGGTTTTTTGCATCTATTGTACAAAATCTCGATAAATCTCGAAAAATGGCGGCAAAAAGTCTGATAATTTCATAAAAATCAGTTGTGACTTTTGTGCAGTTATGATACACTAAATGCAGTTAAGAAATTGATAGAAGATTACAATCTGGAGACGAAGTAATGAAAAGAAAAATAGAAATTGTCTGCTGGATTTTATTTACCATATGTTCTGGTATTTGCTTTTTTGTCAACTTCATGAGCAAACCTCCTGTGGACGATACCCATGCTTTTACTTTATATATGATCGGTGCTGCAGTAGTATCTATACTGTATCCGGTGTCCATGTTCATCCTTGGACTAAGAAATCGATATTTATATGATAAATTAAATGAAATCGCTGAAGAAAAAGATAAAAACTTAAAGGCAAGGACATCCAGATCATCTGTTTCCACACCTGTATCCGGATACCCGGTACCTGACATAAATATCCTCGTCAGTGCCCTTACTTCTGAACAAAAACTTACAGAAGAAGAGAAAGATTACTTACTTGAATACATTAAAAAGAAATGACGTGATATCTAATGAAACTACTGACCTGTATGTCCATCGCAGGATCAATCCCCGTTGTGATCTGTTTACTTATGTATCTGATTCAACATGCTGATTACAATTACACTTTAGGCAGAAGATTACTGATAACAGGTATTTTCTTTTATCTGATTCCTGTACAATTAATAAAATATCTGATTCCAAAAGATGTATTTCCAACATTTATGTTGATTACAGATGAATCTCAACTATATTTATCAGGTTCTTTGTCCTTCACTCCAGAAAGACAAGGTGAGTATATATGGATGCCACAATGGTTTGATGTTATATCTAAGATATGGCTGGCAGCGATTATTATTTTTGCCATTTATCAAATCATCAGCTTCTGGAGAGGAGCTCATTCCATTCAGAATTATATATTTGATAAAGTGGAAGATTCAGATAATAACCAAGTATATTATCTGATTCCTGATGGAATCTGCGGACCATGTACAATCGGATTTTTCCGTCAGAAAATTGTGTTTCCAGAGAGTTTCCCTATGTTACATTCAGAATATGACATGGTATATAAGCATGAACATTCTCATCTGAAAAATCACGACAATCTGGTAAAAGTATTATGCCTTCTGGTTTTGTGCCTGCACTGGATGAATCCGGTGGCATACCTTTTACTTTTCCTTTACATAGATACAGCAGAAATAGTCAGTGACAGCGCCGCCGTAGAGGGCTGCTTAAAAGAACGCCGCAAAGACTATGCCACACTGTTGGTAAACGAAGCCTCAACTCCGGACAAAAATCCGGTTATGTGGAAAAATAATCTTTTCAGCAATAAAAAGAAAAGCGGAAAGAACATGAAAATCTTAAAAAGGAGGATCAACTACATGATAAAGGAAAAGAAAAAAGGGTTATTACAGAGAGGGATTATGGTTGCAGTATCTGCACTGACAATCGTTGCTGGAGCTGGAACGGTGTTGGCGTATGAGCCGATGCCATCGTCTGATGAAAGCTTTAATGAGATTATTTTTAATGACGAACCTGACTACTCCACAAGTTCCATTAGCGAAATATATGATGTAGATTTTTCTCAAGGAGATGAAGCCTTTATTTTTCCTGATGGTAATTATATTATTATTCAGGATAATAATGACAGTAATGCACGCGCACTTTGCACACATAGCATGGTAAATGGGTATTTTTCCAATCACATAAGTAATAGTTCAGGAGGTTGTACTGTAAAAGAATATAAATGTAAACGTTGTGAAAAGTGTGGATATTTGTCTAATGCAGTTTTATATGCAACACATACATATCCTAAATGTCCTCATAAGTAAAAAGCATAAAATATTGCTCTGCTTATTATAAATAGGCAGAGCTTATTTATTTCCAGAATTAATACAAAACCCCTTTTTGAAATACTTTCTCAATATTCTTTTAATTTCTTTATTGTTTTTTCATACATGTTAGTATATACTAACTTATAGAGTTAGTTAAAATAAACTCTCGTGTGAATCAATCATTTAAACTCCATTCGAAGCTTAGCTGAAATCTTCGAAGTATTGAACCATACCTGTAATTTTATTAAAACCACGGTCATGCTGAAGCCGTATACCAGATATGATTCATATGCATACGGCCCATATAGCCAATGGTCTGTTACACTTTGGTACATCCTTTTTAACAGCAATATTCTTGTATCTCGCGCATTACATGAACACAGCTTTTTAGAAGTGATGTACCAGGAGTTTAATGTAATATCAGAAAGGGGATTTATCATGTACTTAGAGATTGAGAAAGTAATAGGAAGAGAAATTCTGGATTCCAGAGGAAATCCGACAGTCGAGGCAGAAGTATATCTGATGGACGGCACAGTTGCAAGAGGAACAGCTCCAAGCGGTGCTTCCACAGGTGAATTTGAAGCTCTGGAATTAAGAGATGGAGATAAAGCTCGTTACCTTGGAAAAGGTGTGCAGAAAGCAGTAGAGAACATCAACACCACGATCAATGAAGCAATCGAAGGCCTCGATGCCAGCGATATCTACGCTGTAGATGCAGCTATGATTGCAGCGGATGGAACAAAAGATAAATCCAAACTGGGAGCAAATGCAATCCTCGCAGTATCTATCGCCTGCTGCAGAGCAGCCGCAGCGTCCCTCGAGATTCCGCTGTATCGTTTCCTTGGCGGTGTATCCGGAAACCGTCTTCCGGTTCCGATGATGAACATTGTAAATGGTGGATGCCATGCATTATCCTCCGGTCTGGATGTACAGGAATTCATGATCATGCCAGTTGGAGCACCATCCTTCAAAGAATGCTTAAGATGGTGTGCAGAAGTATTCCACGCACTTGCTTCTATCCTGAAAGAACGTGGACTTGCTACTTCTGTGGGTGATGAAGGTGGTTTCGCTCCTGCGCTGAAATCTGATGAAGAAGCAATTGAGACAATCCTTGAAGCCGTTAAGAAAGCAGGCTATGAGCCTGGCAAAGATTTCAAGATTGCTATGGACGCAGCTTCCTCTGAGTGGAAGAGTGAGAAGGGCAAAGGCTACTACAAACTCCCGAAAGCCGGAACAGAATACACAGCAGAAGAGCTTATCGAGCACTGGGCTAAATTATGTGAGAAATATCCGATCATTTCCATCGAAGATGGTCTGGATGAAGAAGACTGGGAAGGATGGCAGAAACTTACTGCAAGACTTGGTGATAAAGTACAGCTTGTTGGCGATGACCTGTTTGTTACAAATACAGAGAGACTTGCAAAAGGTATTGAGCTTGGCGCAGGTAATGCAATCCTGATCAAATTAAACCAAATCGGTTCCGTATCTGAGACACTGGAAGCAATCAAAATGGCTCATAAAGCAGGTTATACTGCAATTTCCTCTCATCGTTCCGGTGAGACAGCAGATACAACAATCGCAGACCTTGCAGTAGCACTGAATACCTGCCAGATCAAGACAGGCGCTCCAAGCAGATCTGAACGTGTTGCAAAATACAATCAGCTTCTCCGTATCGAAGAAGAACTCGGCGCAAGCGCAGTATATCCAGGAATGAAAGCCTTCAATGTAAAACAGGACTAAACAAAACTATAGCAATCTTCGTAAATAACGCATACCATAAATAAACCTGTAAAATGCCAAAAATGCATTTCTCATCTGAATCGTTTAGTGAGAAATGCATTTTTGTATATGAGACTTTATTATATTCACTCATCCGTATCAATACTGCCTGTTTCTTCCGGTCTCTTCAGATATCCCCTTACAGCAGGCTCAATCGTTTGTTCCATAAGCCGGTGCAGAAGTTCTGTCGTAATATTATGATCTCCCAGAAGCGAATTATACAGGAAGTTTCCTGACAGTTCTTCAGTAATAGAACTCAGTCCTGCCAGAATCATTTTTTTGCCGGGTGTTTCGTTCCATCTGGTTTCAATTCCATTATCTTCATGAAAGAAAATGTGCGCCTTTCGTTTCACACATTCTTCTATAAAAGTAACCTCCAGTTTTAACACAGGGATATCGTTTTCATCTCTTGCAAATTCTCCCAGTGTAGCTACAAGGTAATGTTCTCCATGAAGATCAACACATCCATCCGCAGCCTTTCCAAATCCAACAGGAAGTTTATGGATCACCTCACCTTCGGTAAAAGAAACGCAAAAGTTTCCCGCATCATAAGTAAAAGAAATTTCAGAAATACCATCTGTCATATTATTGTGGAATACCTGCACAAACAACGGCGCAATTCCAATATTCTGCTGTTCCATAACATAAGTTCTGCCGCTTACAGTCCGCATAAAACTGTGATGATCAGATGGGCGATCAACGGCTGCTGAAATACGGTAGCTGTATTTTTTATCTGAATGCTTCCTTCTGGAAACTACATTTCTTTTCCATCCCCCGCGCAGAGAAGTACTTCTGTTATTATTTTCTCCATTTTCCAGTTCTCCGCACAACCGTTTCAGAAGACTATAGGAGAGTGGATTCTCAGGTAGAACATCGGCGGGATGATAATTAACAGGGAAATATTTCCGAATGATATTCAGCATGATACAGTCCTGAAACATTTCTTTATTTCCGGCATTTGTGACAAGAACCATATCCATATCCGGATAAATAATAACATTCTGTCCCAACATTCCATTATATTCAAAGCTTCCCGGGCGCTGTTCCATCCATAGCTGATATCCATATCCATAGGTGTCATTCTGAGTTTTCAGATGTCGTGCCGTAGATATTTCTATCCAATATTCAGATACCAGCTGCTGACCATTCCATTTTCCCCTCTGAAGATACAGCTGGCCAAGTTTTGCCATGTCTTCTGCACAGAGAAACAGTCCCCAGCCGCCTTTTGTAATTCCTTTCGGACAGGTTTCCCAGTAATATTTCGTGATACCAAGAGGACCAAACAGTCTCGGAGTCAGATATTCGGTCAGGGTTTCTCCTGTACGTTTCGTCACGATTGCAGAAAGAACATAAGTATTCAGACTGTTATATTGAAACTCCGTTCCGGGTTTTCCATTGACAGATGCATTCAGAAAGCTTCCAAGCCAGTCATTTCCGGACACGATACCTGATTCATTAAAAGTTATGCCGCTTGTCATGGTCAGCAGATTCTCTACTGTGATCACAGGGCGGAAAATCTTTGAAAAGGCATTTATATGATCCGGAAAAATGTCATAAATATTTTCATCGAGCTTTAATTTTTCCTCTTCGATCAACATGCCGATTGCCATACCTGTGATGCTCTTGCACATGGAATGTGTAATATGCCACATTCCTTTAGGGTATGGTGCAAAATTACATTCACAGATTACCTTGCCATGACGCAGTGCCATAAAATGATGCATTTCCGTATCTTTGGAAGCATCCAGTTCCCGAAGAAGGGCAGTAAACAGATCAGAGGAGATTCCCTGACTCTCCGGTGTGGCACGTACAAATGCCTGCTCATAAACTGCATCAAACGGAAAATCCGGTTTCTGTGGGAAATAATCTACACGTGTACCGCCTGTCTTTCCAAGGATCATATTTAAAACCAGTTCTGCAACTGCAATCTGTTCTTTTGCCATAGAGAATACCTCCTTTTTCGGATTTATTTTGATTATACAGACCTCATACAACAAATGCAAACTATATTTTTACGAGAAAGGATATTACCAGTGGACAGTAGCGCAGGATTCTCTTCCTGCGGAAGCTCACTTTAGTGACATAATAAAACGGCTGCGGAATGAACCGCAGCCAGTAATAAGTTTCATCTGTTTACCTTTCGTCAAAAGCAACAAAATCCGTATGATGTCCTACATATTTGTAAGCAGGACGAATGATCTTATTTGCATTAATCAGTTCTTCCAGACGGTGAGCACTCCAGCCTGGCATACGCGCAATAGCAAAAATAGGAGTAAATAATTCTTCCGGAATCCCAAGCATGCTGTATACAAATCCACTGTAGAAGTCCACGTTTGCGCAGACATTCTTAAACAGTTTTCTATGTTCCATGATCAGCTTACCTGCAATACCCTCCACACGGTCATAAAGTTTGAATTCCTCGGTCATTCCTTTCTCTTCAGCCAGTGCCTGAGCAAAACGTTTCAGGATTACTTCACGAGGATCGGAGAGAGTATAAACGGCATGTCCCATGCCATAAATCAGCCCGGCATGATCAAATGCTTCCTTATTTAATACCTTCTTGAGATAATCAACAATCTCATCTTCGTTGTCCCAGTGTTCTACATGAGCTTTCAGATCTGCAAACATGTTCTGAACTTTCAGATTCGCACCACCATGACGCGGTCCCTTCAGAGATCCGATGGATGCAGCAGTGGAAGAGTAGGTATCTGTACCTGAAGAAGTTACCACGTGAGTTGTGAAAGTGGAGTTATTACCACCACCATGCTCAGCATGAAGAATCAGTGCGATATCCAGAACCTTAGCCTCCAGTTCTGTATATTTACCATCCGGACGAAGCATAAGAAGAATATTCTCTGCAAGGGAAAGTCCTTTCTGTGGATTACGGATGAATAGGGTCTCATCTTTACGAAAATGACGATATGCATGGTAAGAATATACCGCAATCTCAGGAAGCTTTGCAATCAGTTCCAGAGACTGACGAAGTACATTTTCAGGAGAAATATCTTCCGGATTGTCATCATATGTATAGAGAGCCAGAACACAACGCTGCATGGCATTCATAATATTGGCATTGGTTCCCTTCATAACAACATCGCGGACAAAACGACCGCCAAGCTCCTCCATATCAGACATCATATCCAGAAATCTGGAAAGTTCTTCCTTATCAGGGAGCTTACCGAAGATCAGAAGATAAATTGTTTCTTCAAATCCAAAACGTCTTCCGTTCAGACCACTGATGATATCCTGTACATTGATTCCCTGATAGTATAAACGTCCATCAGCCGGAATCTGTCTGCCGTTGATCAGATTATAACCATTAACATCAGAAATCTCTGTAAGACCTGTCAGGACACCTTTACCTGCGGAGTCACGAAGACCTCTTTTTACATTATATTCTACATACAGATTTGGATCGATATGATGATTCTTGAGCAGTTCCTGTTCAAAGAATCTCATTTTGTCACGAAGCTGTCCGGAATCTTCCAGACTCATCATTTCATGTTTTTCCATAATATCATTCCTCATTTCCCCGTTATTTATCTACAGCAATACTCGCAAATTCACTTATAGCAATACTCGTAAATAATGCATATTATAGTGAATTTTATTAAAAAACACTGATACAGTGAATTGCAGATGCATCCTTGCGATCAGTGTTTTACTATGGCGAACATTTGTATTTGTACCTATTTAAACATTGTACAGTAAAGTGATGGGAAAGGCAAGATAAAGATTGTATTTTTTTTCATACAATCATATTAAAGTGATAACGCTTTAAAATTATACAGAAGGAAAATTATGAAAAATATAACACAAAATCATGGAACGTGCTATAATAGCCAACAGAAAGCATGATAAAGGGGAAGTGAGAAAAGAAATGTCAGAAAGAAAAATGAAACGAGTTGAGGACTCCTTAACAGAGCAGTCTCATTTATTAATGCCAAAGTGTCTGAATGCCGCAGGTTATCTGTTTGGCGGACAGCTGCTTGCATGGATTGATGAAACAGCAGGTATTGTTGCCAAGCGTCATGCGGAAATGAATGTGGTAACTGTTGCAGTAGACAATATGTATTTCAAAGCCGGAGCCAGAGTGAACGATACCATCGTTCTCATCGGACGGCTTACACATGTGGGACGTTCTTCCATGGAAGTACGTATTGATACTTACTGTGAAGCCCTTGATGGAACCAGAACCATGATCAACCGCGCATATTTTATTATGGTTGGAACAGATGAACATCAGCATCCTGTGGAAGTACCGGGACTTATCATTGAGGGAGTTACTCAGCAGATAGAGAATGAAGCTGCACAGAAACGTGCAAAACTCTGGAAAGTACGCAGACAGGAAGGATTTTAACAAAACAGCCGCAAATGCGGCTGTTTTTGTTTATCAGTAACATTTACTGCAAGGTCCGTATCCCATAGCCTCGGCTTCTGATCTGGATACCTGTCTGGCTGTATCCGGGTTCATTCTTCCACAGTTGGGAATGCTGTGATATTTTTCGCCGGTTGCAGGGATCCATACCATTGTTCCTACATCTGCATTGTTGGATTCTTCCTGTTCAGGTACCGGATCAGAAGTGGTAGTTTTTTCCTGCCAGGAGTTTCCACCAGCGCCACCTGCAGAAGCATTTACAGAGGAGTCTCCGGAAGAATAATCATTGCATGGCTCCTGTGACCAGGAAATATTTGTTCCATCGGAGACTGCAATGATCGTACCCTGTTTATCTGTTCGGAATACAGGGATTCCCATATCTGATAAACGTCCCATTGTATCTGCTGACGGATGATTATACTGATTATTGATTCCGCAGCTTATGACTGCGTAAGATGGAGAAGTTGCCTCAAGGAAATCCCAGGTAGTTGAACTTGCAGACCCATGATGACCAACAGAAAGAACATCGCAGTCAAGGTTCATACCAGTACTGATCATATCCTGTTCACTGGTTTCCTCTGCATCTCCGGTAAAAATAAAGCTATTTGAACCATTTTCAAGTTTGATTACAAGAGAGTTATCATTACTGTTCTGGCTGATACCATTCGGTGCAAGAACAGTGAAACTTCCGGTGCCAAAATCAAATGTTTCACCTACAGAAGGATACTGTACGATAATTGCATTTGCAGTGGCAGTATTCATAAAATTATTGAATAAATTTGAAGTATGTACATAGTCTGGTCCGAATATATTACTTACAGAGAAATTGTCTATACATGGAACAAGACCGCCGATATGATCTTCATCATAGTGAGAAGCAATCATATAGTCAATGTTTTCCACATTCTGTTCCTGTAAGTAGGAGATGATCAGATCAACATGGCTCTGATCCCCGCCATCGTACAAAAGATTTTGTCCTCCGGACTGTACTAAGATGGCATTTCCCTGTCCAACGTCAATAAAATGAACTGCCATCTCACTGTTGCCTTCAGCTTTTACCGTCAGTGCTGATTGCGGAACTAAGGTAAACAGCAGAAGGAACAGAGATAGAATTAGTGATAGTAACCTGTTTTGTTTCTTCATAAAAAGCCTCCTGAATGTTAATAACAGTTTGATTATACCATTTATTGAGAAACAAAAACATAATTGTAATTTCGTAAAATAATACAAATAATCCAGTCTATCTTGGAGCGGGTTTGAAAAATGCTTTAGCGTGAAGTCCTGCGTCAGATTGATTAATACTCTATCTGCTGAACTTCCTCTCCATTGTCTTCCCATGTATCAGAGTTATCCAGAGAACCATCTGTGCTGTCACCGGAATTGTCATCGCTGGGATAATCAATCTGATCGGAAGAATCATCCCCTGTATCGTCAGACGATGTCTGATCACTGCTTCCATCATCAGAAGATCCATCTTCTGTATCTGTATTATCATTCTCCTGCCCTGTATCATCCAGAGAACCGTCCTGCGTCGTATCAGTATTGTAAGAAGAGTCATTGTAAGAAGTATCATTATAACTGTTGCCATAATCAGAATCATAGTTACTTTCCTGAGTATAAATGGTAAATCCATCCTCCTCAGCCTGAGCTTCTGCCTGTGCCTGAGCCTCAGCAGCAGTTTCCGGAGCTTCCGTAAAGTTTGTAACAGCTTTTGACACTGTATTACCGGTAGGTGCCACAGCAGAAACCGCAAACATCGCGCCACAAAGCAGGATTGCAGTTCCGGCAATCTGAATTTCATCTATATGTCTCATAGTTTATATTCTCCTTGCTTATCTATGTTTGTTTCTTTCTATTTCTATGCATATCCAGATTATTTACAGCAATATTATATACCTTAAGTAGATTTTTTTGTAGAGTAAATTTTAAGTTACTGTTCATACATCACTATCCTGAGATATACAAGCCAAAATTGAAAAAAAACTGGATTCTGTCTGAAAAATCTGTTATTATAAGAATCGTATGAATATAATTTCAACTATAATACAGTTTATCTAATTATTTTCTTTCCTGTATGATATCAGGGTAAAAAAATCCCCATAAAATTGAAATTATAAATTTAAAAACAGAGGTGTCATTTATGAGCTGGTATAATGAGGCAATTTTCTATCACATCTATCCACTGGGTTTAACCGGTGCGCCGAAGCACAATGACTACAGTGCTCCTGTTTCCCGTCTGAACACATTACTTCCATGGATCGACCACATCAGAGAAATCGGATGTACAGCATTATACATCGGACCTTTATTCGAGAGTGTAGGACATGGCTATGAAACCACAGATTACAAAAAGCTAGATTCCCGTCTCGGAACCAACGAAGACCTTAAAAACTTCGTGGCAGCCTGTCATGAAAAAGAGATCAAAGTTATTTTCGATGGTGTATTCAATCACACAGGCCGTGATTTCTTTGCATTTAAAGATATTCAGCAAAACCGCGAACATTCCAGATATCTCAACTGGTACTGCAATGTGAACTTCGGAGGGAATACGGAATACAATGACGGCTTCTCCTACGAAAACTGGGGTGGATACAACCTTCTGGTAAAATTAAACCAAAGAAACCCGGAAGTACAGAATTACATCTGTGATGTGATCCGTTTCTGGGTATCAGAATTTGATGTAGATGGAATCCGTCTGGATGCGGCAGATGTCCTTGATTTTGATTTCATGCGTGCCCTGCGCCGTACAGCAGCAGAAGTAAAGGAAGATTTCTGGCTTATGGGCGAAGTGATCCATGGCGATTACAGCAGATGGGTAAATGGAGAAACGCTCCACAGTGTAACAAACTATGCCCTGCATAAAGCACTCTACAGCGGACATAACGATCACAACTATTTCGAAATCGCACATACTGTAAAATATCTCCAGAATATGGGAAATCTTGATCTCTACAACTTTGTGGACAACCATGATGTAGAACGTATTTATACCAAGCTTTCAAATAAAGCACATTTTGCACCTGTTCATGTCTTACTCTATACACTTCCGGGTGTACCAAGTATCTATTACGGTTCTGAGTTCGGTATTGAAGGAAAGAAAGAGAAATTCTCCGATGACAGCCTCAGACCGGCTCTGGATATTAAAGACTATGCAGATGCAGTACAGAAGAATCCATGTACAGCCCTGATCGCAGCTCTTGGAAAGATACGACAGCATACACCTGCATTAAGCTACGGAAGCTACGCTGAACTTCAGCTTACCAACCGCCAGTTTGCATTTGCCCGTGACCTTGACGGAATACGTGTGATCGTTACCGTAAATAACGATGATAATGCAGCAGATATGAGCCTTCCGGCAGGAAATTGCGCAGAATATATCGGAACCCTCACGGGCCGTAAAGTACCTGTTCAGGATGGACGTATCAATGTAACAGTAGCCGCAAACAGCGGTGAAATCTGGGTTCCGGCGGGTGAAATGCCAGAATATATACCAGTAAAAACAGAAACTGCAGATATCGAAAAAGTACAGGAAGAAACAGAAGAAACAACTTCCACACAGACTGAGTCTCCTGCACAGAAAACAATAACCGCAACAGAAGAAACCGCAGCAGCAAAAGCAGAAGATATTCAGCCTGAAAAAACTGCCGATACTTCAGGCATATCAGCAGAAAACAGTTTTCCGGAAAATACGGAAGCCGCTGCTGAAAAGGAAAAGACAATAATTGTAGATATGAATAAATCCCCGGAAGACATGACTGTAGATGAATTACAGCAGGCAATCCTTGCCAAAATGGCAGGTAACGGCCTTGTTACAGACCAGATGAAGAAAACAGTATATGATAATATCTGGCATGATTCTCTGGTAAACTGGCTCAAGAGCTTCCACTGATCAGATTATTGTCAGTATTTTTCATCTTTTCTTCCAGTAATAAAAGACGAAATTTCTTTATAACAATTTTTTTGCCGTTGACTAAATATTTTTTTGGTGGTAAGATATGGATACAGGTTATTGAACAAGGGTAGCTGTTTGGAATCTTGCAATGTAAAGATTGGTTAAACAGCTGCAGACAATCAATTACACTAAATCGTACGGGAGGAATTCACTCATGAAAACACTTGAAACAAAAAAAGCACCAGCAGCAATCGGACCATATTCTCAGGCAAAAATGACAGGAAACTTCTTATTTGCATCCGGTCAGATTCCGGTAGACCCGGCTACAGGTGAAGTTGCAGGCGATAAAATCGAAACACAGGCAGAGCAGTCCTGCAAGAACGTAGGAGCAATTCTTGAAGAAGCCGGACTTACATTTGACAATGTTATCAAGACTACATGCTTCCTTGCTGATATGGCAGATTTCGCTGCATTCAACGCTGTGTATGAGAAATACTTCACAAGCAAACCGGCCCGCTCCTGCGTTGCTGTAAAACAGCTTCCGAAAAACGTACTCTGCGAAGTGGAAGCTATCGCTGTAGCTGAGTAATTCAGCCAAACCACAATATAAAATAAATATTCCAAAACAATTTCTGAATCTGATTCAGATTGGGGAAACAGCCAGGGAAAAATCTACCTGGCTGTTTTTTGTTTTCAGGCTACCTGCGATTACTGATATTTGCTATAATAGTATAAAAGAATTCCGGCAAAATGAAAGGTAAAAGTTATGAGATCAATATCCATATATGCACTTACGAGAAATCAGAATACAGATTCTCTGTCAAAACTGGAACGTCAGTTATCCGGTCGGGAATATTTCCTCAAAATACGGGAATGGGAACTTCAGAGTATGAAAGCACTGGTACGCCAGTTAGAAACACATATGACTAAAGTCTGTTCCCTGCGCTTTTTCTATTCCTACCAGATTCCAAAACTCGGGAAAGAATTTGATCTTCTCCAGATCAAAGATGACCAGATTATAAATATTGAACTGAAAAGCGGGGCTGTATCTGAGGAGGCAATTCGTAAACAGCTTATGCAGAACCGTTATTACCTTTCCGTTCTCGGACGCTCCATACAGTCTTATACGTATATCAGCAGTCAGAATCGCCTTGTCAGGCTTACCAACCATGATCATATTGCAGAAGCCGACTGGACAGAGCTGTGCAGATCACTGCAAAAGGAGAGCAGTGATTATCAGGGGAATATTGACGATTTGTTTCAGGCCGAATTATATCTGATTTCCCCAATCACAGAACCGGCTCGTTTCCTGAAAAAAGAATACTTTCTGACTTCCCAGCAGCGGGATATCCAGCGCCAGATTTTAAAGAAACTCCGTATCAGCCGGTTCGGATATTTCTGTTTTACCGGACTTCCAGGAACAGGAAAAACATTGCTTCTCTATGATATCGCCATGAAACTGTCCAGGCGTCAGCAGATATGCATGATTCACTGCGGTAATGCCGGAAAAGAATGGAAAATACTGCATAAACGTTTACAGCGTATTGCTTTTCTTTCGGACAATCAGCTGACCGAAAATACAGAGTTGAAACATTACAGTGCAGTTCTGGTAGACGAAGCACATTTACTTTCTTCAGAAAAACTGCAGATTCTGTTAACGCAATCGGAGGGGGAGTTTCCCGTAATATTTTCCAGTGATTCCGAAGATGCCATATGTCCTGAAGAGTTAGGGGTAAATACATTAAAACTTATAGAAAACCTGCCGGAAATCCAGATGTTTCACTTAACCAACCGCATCCGTACCAATGCGGAACTTTCCTCATTTATCCAGAATATGCTACACCTTACAGACAGAAAAACCTCCAAACCCTATCCGCATGTTTCTGTTGTATATGCAAATAATGAAGAGGAGACTGCTGCCTTACTGGAAGATTATATACATCAGGGTTATGAATATGAGATTACTGCCGTGAGAGACATAAAACGTCTTGTTATCATATTGGACGAACGATATTACTATGATCAGAACAGATATCTGCGTTCAAAACATTTCAAAGAAGGCAGGTCTGATGTCCGTAATTTATTTCACCAGCTGAATCAGGCCAAAGAGGAACTTTCTATAATCGTCAGAGAAAATACATATGTATACGAAACATTACTCACGCTTTTACAGCCTGATACTGTCAGATAAAAACTGCAAACTATCCGACTCTCCCTTGAAATCCCCCACCATTCCGTATATAATAGGAATATTGTGGGGGATTTTCCCTGCTTAACACAATGTTGATACAATAACCTCTGAAAGGAATACTATGAGAACTCTAGCTTTAAGCGATGAAATTTTAATGAAAGTTGACAAGGCTGCCCGTTACATCGGTGGTGAAGTCAACTCTGTAATGAAAGATAAGAATGACGTAGATATCCGCTTTGCCATGTGCTTCCCGGATGTTTATGAAATCGGTATGTCCAATCTGGGCATGATGATCCTCTACAACATGTTCAATGAACGTGAGGATGTCTGGTGTGAGCGTGTCTTTTCTCCGTGGATGGATCTGGATAAAATTATGCGTGAGGAACATATTCCTCTCTTTGCCCTGGAATCTCAGGAGTCTGTAAAGGAGTTTGATTTCCTTGGTATTACCCTTGGATATGAGATGTGCTATACCAATGTGCTTCAGGTACTTGACCTGAGCCATGTTTCACTTCTGGCAAAGGATCGTAAGGAAGATGACCCTATCGTCATCGGTGGCGGTGCATGTGCATATAATCCGGAACCGATCGCAGAATTTTTTGATATGTTTTATATTGGCGAGGGTGAGACTGTCTATGATGCTTTGTTTGATGCATATAAGGCAAACAAGGCAGCAGGCGGCTCCAGAGCAGACTTCCTGTTTGCAGCTTCCCAGATTCCCGGAATTTATGTTCCCTCTTTATACAATGTAACCTACAAAGAAGACGGCACCATTGCTTCCTTTACACCTGCAAAAGAGGGCGTACCTGAGAAAGTCTGTAAACAGCTGATCACCGATGTCACTAAAGACTACCGCGCGATCAAAGCTCCTGTAGTTCCATTTATTAAAGCTACTCAGGATCGTGTTACCCTGGAGATCCAGCGTGGCTGTATCCGCGGATGCCGTTTCTGTCAAGCAGGTATGATCTACCGTCCTACCAGAGAGCGCAATGTGGAGGATTTAAAGGCAAGTGCCAGAGAAATGCTTCAGAATACAGGACATGAGGAGATTTCCTTAAGTTCTCTAAGCTCCAGTGATTATTCTGAGCTGAAGGAACTGGTAAACTTCCTGATCGAAGAATTTCATGGCAATGCTGTCAATATCTCTCTGCCATCCCTGCGTATCGATGCTTTTGCCCTGGATGTTATGAGCAAGGTACAGGATGTAAAGAAGAGCAGCCTTACTTTCGCACCGGAAGCAGGCTCCCAGCGTCTGCGTAATGTTATCAACAAAGGTCTGACAGAAGAGAATATTCTTCATGGTGCAGGTGAAGCATTTAAAGGTGGATGGAATCAGGTAAAGCTTTACTTCATGCTCGGACTTCCAACTGAAACAGAAGATGATATGAAAGGTATTGCTCATCTTGCTCAGAAAATTGCAGAAACTTATTATGAAGAAGTGCCGAAAGAAAAACGTAATGGCAAGGTTCAGGTCAATGTAAGTACCTCTTTCTTTGTACCGAAACCATTTACCCCATTCCAGTGGGCAGGTATGTACAGAGAGGAAGATTTCGTGGAGAAAGCAAAGGTCGTAAAAAGCGAGATCCGCGCACAGTTAAACCAGAGAAGTATCCGCTACAGCTGGCATGAGCCGGATGTAACGATTCTTGAAGGTTTCCTTGCAAGAGGTGACCGCCGTTGTTCAAAAGTTATCCTTAGAGCATATGAAAAAGGTGCGATCTACGATGCATGGTCAGAGAGTTTTGACTATAATATATGGAAAGAATCTTTTGCGGAAACCAACACAGATATTGATTTCTATACTCTCAGAGAACGTTCCACAGATGAGATCCTTCCATGGGATTTCATTGATGCAGGAGTGACCAAGAAGTTCCTGATCCACGAATGGGAACAGGCAAAGAAAGAAACCGTAACACCAAACTGCCGTCAGAAATGTTCCGGCTGTGGTGCTATGCGTTATGGCGGAGGTGTATGTTATGAAGGTAAGAATTAAATTCAGCAAAGAGGGTCCTGTGAAATTTGTGGGACATCTGGATACCATGCGTTATTTCCAGAAGGCTATCCGCAGAGCCAATCTTCCGGTTGCTTTTTCCGGTGGATACAGTCCGCATATGATCATGTCTTTTGCCGCACCATTAGGAGTTGGTACGGAAAGTCTGGGAGAGTACTTCGATCTGGAGCTGGCAGAGACAGTTCCTACTTCAGAGATCACAAGACGTCTGGATGCAGTGATGGTAGAAGGGGTACATGTACTCAGTACCCGTCAGGTTGAGGACGGAAAGGCGGGTAAGGCAATGTCACTGGTGGCAGCAGCCGATTATTATGTAGAATTTCGTCCGGGAAAAGAGCCTGAAATTTCCTGGAAAGATAAAATCAGTGATTTCCTGGCGCAGCCGGAGATCAAAGTAATGAAAAAGACCAAACGAAGCGAAAAGGAAATTGATATTCGCCCGTTTATCTATAAGATGGAACTTCAGGGAGACAAGATCTTTATGATGCTTGCTTCCGCAAGTGCCAATTACACAAAACCGGAACTGGTAACAGATACATTCTTCTCATGGCTTGGCATAGAACTTCCGGAATTTGCTTATTCCATCAAACGTCTGGAAGTATACGCAGATAAAGGAACAGAGGAAGAACATAAATTTGTAACTCTGGAAGCACTGGGTGAAGAAGTTGAGTAAACTGATTATTACCCAAATGAATATCCGGCAGATTCCATGCTATGTATGTGCGTATGAAGAAGACGGTAAAGTAATGGAACTGCGCTTCGAACCTGTTGGGGAGAAATCTTCTCTTGGAAATATTTATGTTGGACAGATAGAGAATATAGCTGCCAATATCGGTGCTGCATTCGTACAGATTTCTGCCGGGGAAAAATGCTATCTGCAGCTTTCCGATGCTCCAAATGCGATTTATGCTTCTGTAAAAAAAGGTGACCGCCCATTAAAGGCAGGAGATGAAATCCTTGTGCAGATCAGCCGGGAAGCAATGAAGGGAAAACTACCGGCTGTAACCACGAATCTGAATTTTACAGGCAAATATCTGGTTCTTACAACCGGTGATAAGAAATTTGGTCTGTCTTCCAAACTTTCCAATGATGACAGAAGCCGTATCAGTAAGTGGATGGAAGCAGAAGTTAACCGTCCGGATAAAGAGTTTGGTATCATCGTTCGTACAAATGCAGCAGATGCATCAAAAGAAGAAATACTGAAAGAACTGGAATACCTGAAGGGCCTGTATCATAAGGCTGCTGTAGACGGAAGATCCCGTACCTGTTTCAGCTGCGTATATAGAACAGAGCCTTTTTATATCTCTGCAGTCCGCGACGCCAACAGCCGGAACCTGGAAGAGATCATAACAGATATCCCTGAGATATCCCGACAGATTTCTGACTATCTTAACAGTAACAGCCCGGAGGAAAAAGAGAAGCTGCGGTTTTATGATGATAAACTTCTTCCTCTTTACAAACTTTATCGCCTGGAAACTGTCTTAGAAGAAATCCAGCATGAGAAAGTCTGGCTGAACAGTGGTGGATTTCTGGTGATCCAGCAGACAGAAGCCTTCGTATCCATTGATGTAAACAGCGGAAAGTTTACAGGCAAAAAGAAAATGCAGGAAACTTACCGAAAAATCAATTTGGAGGCAGCAAAGGAAATTGCCAGACAGTTACGTCTCAGAAACCTGTCCGGAATTATTCTGATTGATTTTATTAATATGGAAAATCAGGATCATCAGGACGAACTGTTCCATGTCCTGCAGAAATATCTGCGCAAAGATCCGGTAAAGGCAAAAGCAGTGGACATCACTCCACTGCATATCCTGGAACTTACCAGAAAGAAAGTGCGAAAACCTGTGATTGAGGAAATCAGAGAATTATAGTTTGCCATAAAATAATTATGTAAACCAAACAAGCATCTGCAATTCTCATCGATATTTTTCCGTAACTGAATAACTGCTCTGCAGTTTGTATTTTATCACAGATCCTGACGGATACCGGATTGAAATTGTACCTGTAAAATAAAAGAAAAAAATTCAAAGAAATTGAAAAAACTTATTGACAAATCGAATTTTGTCCGCTATTATAAATGAGATGCCGCACAGAGAGGTACAAGCACCGAAAGGTCACCATATCTGGCGAGTAAAGATTATAGGAGGTGCCACAGATGTACGCAATTATTGCAACAGGTGGTAAACAGTACAAAGTTGCTGAAGGCGACGTAATCAGAGTTGAGAAACTCGGTGTTGAAGCTGGTGAAACTGTTACTTTTGATAATGTTATTGCAGTAAGCAATGACGGATTAAAAGCTGGTGAAGATGTGAAAGATGCCAGTGTTACCGCTACTGTAGTTGAGAACGGTAAAGCAAAAAAAGTTATCGTTTACAAATACAAGAGAAAAACTGGATATCACAAGAAAAACGGTCACAGACAGCAGTACACTAAAGTAAAAATCGAAAAGATTAACGGTTAATCTGGTGTCATTATGATTACAATTACAGTTAAGAAGAGAAATGGAAATTATCTGGAATTTGTTTCGAAAGGTCACGCCGGATATGCAGAGGAAGGACAGGATATTGTCTGTGCTGCTGTCTCTGTACTGGTGATCAATACTGTAAATTCTCTTGAGACATTTACAGATGATCAGTTTGAAGTGCGGGAAGATGACGGCTATGTATCTTTTCATTTTACGGCTCCGGTTACTGAGAGGGGAACCCTTCTCATGGATTCGCTGATTCTCGGATTAACAGAAATTGAACATAGTTATAACAATCGATATTTGACAGTAAAAGTCAAGGAGGTGTAACAACATGATGAAAATGAACCTTCAGTTATTCGCACATAAAAAAGGAGTTGGTTCTACAAAGAACGGTCGTGATTCCGAATCCAAGAGATTAGGTGCGAAGAGAGCAGACGGACAGTTTGTTAAAGCTGGAAATATTCTTTACAGACAGCGCGGAACTAAGATCCATGCTGGTGAGAACGTAGGTTGCGGTAAAGATTATACTTTATTCGCACTTAAAGATGGTGTCGTAAGATTTACCAGAAAAGGACGCGATAAGAAACAGGTTTCTATCGTTCCAGTAGAAGCAGAATAATCTGGTTAAGCGAAGGCTTCAAATCTAATATGGGTTTGGAGCCTTTCTTTTATAGTAGAATTGCTATAGATTAAAAGAGTTATATGATATAAAAGAAACTATAGCAATCCTTATAAATAATGCATATTGATCCGACTCATCAGAGCGCGAAATCCTGCTGAACGGTTTCAAATGCATTAATTTAAGAAGATTACTATTACGAAATAATCATTAGTAAAGGACAGAGGTGTGTCATATGTTTGCAGACAGAGCGAAAATCTATATCCGCTCCGGTAAAGGCGGCGACGGCCATGTAAGTTTCCGCAGAGAATTATATGTTCCGAATGGCGGTCCTGACGGCGGCGACGGCGGTCGTGGAGGAGACGTGATATTTGAGGTAGATGAAGGCCAGAACACCCTTGGCGACTACCGACACAGAAGAAAATATAAGGCAGAAGACGGACAGGAAGGCGGCAAAAAACGCTGCCATGGTGCCGATGGAAAAGATGTTGTATTAAAAGTTCCGGAAGGAACTGTTATCATGGATGCAGAATCCGGTAAAGTAATTGCTGATATGTCCGGTGAAAATAAACGCCAGATCGTATTAAGAGGCGGAAGAGGTGGCAAAGGAAACCAGCATTATGCGACTGCAACCATGCAGGTTCCGAAATATGCACAGCCAGGACAGCCTGCGCAGGAACTGGAAGTTCTTCTGGAGCTGAAAGTAATCGCAGACGTAGGTCTGGTTGGATTCCCGAATGTCGGAAAGTCCACATTCCTTTCCCGTGTTACCAACGCACAGCCGAAAATTGCCAACTATCACTTTACAACCCTGAGCCCAAATCTTGGTGTTGTAGATACTGAAAACGGTGGTTTTGTGATCGCTGATATTCCCGGTCTGATCGAAGGTGCTTCCGAAGGTGTGGGACTTGGACATGAGTTCCTCCGCCACATTGAACGTACCAGAGTCATTATCCACATTGTAGATGCAGCATCTACAGAGGGACGTGACCCAATCGATGATATTTACAAGATTAATAAAGAACTGGAAGCTTATAATCCGGAAATTGCTGCAAGACCACAGGTAATCGCAGCAAATAAAATCGACTGTATCTATACAGAAGACGGCGAAGAGAGCCCGATTGACAAACTTAAGGCAGAATTTGAGCCAAAAGGAATCCAGGTATATCCGATTTCCGCTGTCAGCGGTCAGGGTGTCAGAGAACTTTTATTCCATGTGAAAGAACTTCTTGACAGCTGCCCACAGGAACCTGTAGTATTTGAACAGGAATTCTTCCCTGAAGATATGTTGATCGGAGAAAACCTTCCATATACAGTAGAGCAGAGTCCTGAAGACCCGACAATTTTTGTTGTCGAGGGACCGAAGATTGAAAAGATGCTTGGCTACACAAATCTTGATTCCGAAAAAGGTTTCGCATTCTTCCAGAAATTCCTGAAAGAGGGAGGCATCCTGGAAGAACTTGAGAAGGCAGGCATTCAGGAAGGTGATACTGTGCGTATGTACGGATTTGATTTTGATTACTATAAATAGTATAAATAGATTCAATAATGAAACAGATGTGGTAAGACGGATGATTTTGTCCGTTTGCAGAGAATAACAGAGGAAAATAAAAATGACAAGTAAACAGAGAGCTTATTTAAAAGGTCTTGCAATGACCATGGATCCAATCCTTCAGCTTGGAAAGGGTGGTCTTACTCCTGAGAACACAGCCGCAGTAGATGAGGCTCTTGCAGCCAGAGAACTGATCAAGATCAGTGTTCTTCAGAACTGCCTGGAGGATCCGCGCCAGATGGCTGAGGTTCTGGCAGAACGTACACGTTCCCAGATCGTACAGGTTATCGGCAAGAAAATTGTTTTATACCGTGAAGGCAAAAACGAAAAGAAAAAAATTGAATTACCCAGAAAATAATACGGAGTTTTTTATGGCTGACATCAAACACAGAATTGGTATTATGGGCGGTACTTTTGATCCCATCCACATGGGGCATCTGATTCTGGGAGAGAAAGCATACGAACAGTTCCGACTGGAAAAGGTACTGTTCATGCCTTCCGGAAATCCGCCTCACAAGAGAAACCGTCAGGGACGTGCCACAGATGAAGAAAGAGTTGAAATGGTCCGCAGGGCGATTACCGGAAATCCTCACTTTGAACTGTCGCTGACTGAAATGCATGAAAATGGTTATACTTACACTTATCATACACTGGAAATGCTAAAAGAGAAGAATCCGGATACTGATTATTATTTTATAATCGGCGCAGACTCCCTGTATGACTTTGATACATGGCGTGAACCGGAAAGAATCTGCAGAAACTGCATTCTGGTAACTGCTGTAAGAAATCATTCCACAATTGCAGAGCTCGAAGCAGAAATGAACCGTCTTTCGCTTAAATATAATGGCACATTTCTGACACTGAATACCACAAACCTTGATGTATCCAGCGAAATGCTCAGAAACTGGATCAGCGAAAATAAAAGTGTGCGTTACTATATTCCTGATCCGGTGATTGAGTATATCAGAGAAAACCAGATTTACAGTCTGGCCGAAAAGAAAGGATGATCTTCCGATGGCAGAGTATGATTTTATAAAAATGCAGAAAAAATTAGCAAAATATCTGGATGAGGATCGTTATGAACATACGTTGGGAGTTATGTTTACATGTGCAGCACTTGCCATGGTTCATGATTGTGATCTGATCACAGCCCAGACTGCCGGACTGCTCCATGACTGTGCAAAATGTATTCCGAACAAAAAGAAGCTGAAAATGTGCAGCCAGCATCATATTTCGGTATCTGAATTCGAACAGGAGCATCCTTTTTTACTTCATGCCAAGCTTGGAGCTTACGTAGCTAAGGCTAAGTATGATGTTACAGATGAAAATATTCTTTCTGCCATCACCTGGCATACTACCGGAAAGCCGGAGATGACACTGTTGGAAAAAATCGTCTATATTGCCGATTATATTGAACCAAAACGTGATAAAGCTCCTAATCTTGCAATTGTACGTAAACTGGCTTTTCAGGATCTTGACGAATGTATGTATAAGATTTTGGGTGATACACTGGCTTATCTGGAGGAAAATCCGAAAGATATTGATAATGCTACGAAAGATGCTTTCTTGTATTACAGGGATTTACACATGAAAAGACAGTCCTGAGTATAAATTGTCTCGACTGGCAGAGTTTTACATATAGGGGACAGCACAACAGGGAGAACAGATTACGGATATAAATATTTATTTAGAGAAGATATATGTAGCTATTCAATAGTCTGTTAATCATGAAGATATTGAACAGTTACAAAAGCAGATAGAAAGAGAGGTTGTTTCCATGAACAGAGAACTTGAAATGGCAAAACTTGCCTGCCGCGCACTTGATGAGAAAAAAGGAAAAGATATTAAGGTAATAGATATCCATGAAGTATCTGTAATTGCCGATTATTTTGTAATTGCAAGTGCTTCCAACCAGAATCAGGTTCAGGCTATGGTTGACAATGTAGATGAAACACTTGGCAGAGCCGGATTTGAAGCAAAACAAATTGAGGGAACCAGAAACTCCAGCTGGGTTCTTATGGATTACGGCGATATGATCGTTCACGTATTTGACGAAGAGAATCGTCTTTTCTATGACCTCGAAAGAATCTGGAGAGATGGTAAGGTTCTTGACGTTAATGAATTTCTTGAGAAATAAGTAGAAAAAATTTACAGTTATTCGGTGTAGAACTGCGTAGCGAGGCGGATGATTTTATCCGCCTGACTTTGTGAAATTTGCAAAATAAAATACAGAGGAAATCAGATATCATCATTAAGAGATACCTGATTTCCTCTGTTGTTTTTTTGAATTGATATAGTATAATTTGCAGTGTATGGGGACTTGCTTGATTCGATTATGAGCAAGTTGCGAAGCGGATTGCGAATATCTGCCTGACTATTCACGTATCAGTTATATTACTCATACAAACGGAACACACCAAATACTTTGCCAAGAATCTGAAGACCTTCATGTACAAGGATTGGCTCCATAGTATCATTTTCCGGCTGGAGACGATAGTATCCTTTTTCTTTATGGAAAGTCTTAACTGTAGCACCGTCATCGATCAGCGCAACAACAATATCTCCATCCTCTGCTGTGGACTGCTGTTTTACCAGAACCTGATCTCCGTCAAAAATTCCGGCGTTTATCATACTTTCCCCTTTTACTTTCAACAGAAAGCTCTGTGAATTAGGCATAAACTCTGCAGGGATAGGGAAATAGCCTTCAATATTCTCAACTGCCAGAAGTGGCTGTCCGGCTGCCACAGTTCCTATGATGGGAACATTCACAACCTCTCTGCGGACCAGATTAAAATTGTCATCAATAATCTCAATCGCACGTGGTTTCGTTGCATCTCTGCGGATATAACCATTTTTCTCCAGTGCTTCCAGATGTGAATGAACGGAAGAAGTAGATTTCAGGTTGACTGCCTCGCAGATTTCACGAACTGCCGGCGGAAATCCCCGGTTCAAAATCTCATTCTTTATGTAATCAAGAATCTCCTGCTGCTTTGGCGTGATTCTTCCATATGGCATAATTATACCCTCCTTTTTAAGTTATTTTTTGTTCGTACACTCTTCATAACCATTCAGCAGTCTGCTATTCTATGAGATACTGAACAGTTTCTGATTTTTTTATCATATCATAATTCCTGACAAAAAGCAAACTTATATTCTGAAAATGTGTTCTTACTTATGTGCTCCCGTTACTGTTTACTCCATTCTCAGTAACGGGATAGTGGTGTGTGAACAGTAACGATTATTGTGAATTCTTTATGAATAAACTTGTTTTTAAATGTGCAAAGTGTTACAATATTTTGGAAAATGGTGTAACTATTCAGCAGTCACTGTGAAATCGCTGAACAGTTATAGAATGATTATGAACTGCACAAAAAGGAGACATTCCATTGTCTGATAATAAATCAAAAAAAATGCCGGGAATCCTGGCAAGGCTTCGCATGGTCGTGGGGCTGAATATCGGAACGATCATGTTTGGCATCTTATTCATATATATGGCATTCAGTGCCATATTATATTTTACAACTACTCATATTGAGTCCTATCAGGTTACATCAGGACCTTTATCCCGCAACGAAACATATACCGGTCTTGCCATACGTGAAGAAAGTTTATGCAAGGCAGATTCATCAGGCTATATTACTTATTATGCAAGGGAGGGTAGTAAGATCAATGCTTCCGGAGCGGTGTACGGACTTAGTGATACAAAAACAGCTTCTGCTCCGGCATCTCTTGCCCCGGAAGAACTTTCAAAGGTACGGACTGATATGATGAGTTTTTCCAAAGGATTCAGTTCAAGTAAATTTAACAGCACCTACAGCTTTAAATATGAACTGAAGGGAAATATCCTTCAATATGCAGAGTCTGGCAATACCTCATCTGCTCCTCTTACTTCAGATGAGGACGGTGAAGGAAATGACAGTGGTGACAATGACAAAACAGCAGATATTTATCCCGGAAATCAAACTATCTGCCAGTCCCAATCTGATGGTATCGTTTTATATTCCATGGATAATTATGAAGGAAAAACAGTAGATGCTGTAAAGGCAGAAGATTTCGATCAGAATTCTTACCATGAAACAGATTTGAAAACTTCCGACAAGGTAAAAGCAGGAGATGATATTTATACCATTATCACAGATGAACGCTGGAGCCTTCTGATTCCTTTGAGCGACAGACAGGTTGAAAAACTGAAAGACCGTTCTACAATACGTGTCAAATTTTTAAAAGACGATATGACACAAAACGGGGATTTTTCCATTATTACCATAGACGGTGACAAATATGGACAGATTGATTTCAATAAAGGTCTGATTCGTTATGCATCTGACCGTTTTTTGGACATTGAACTTGTAACCAACACAGTTGTAGGTCTGAAAATCCCTCTTACCTCTATTGTAACCAAGGATTTTTATGTGATTCCATCCAGAATGGCCACTACACAGGATAATCAGACAGGTTTTACCCTTTATGAGGGGAAAAATAAAACAACATTTAAAAATGTGAGCATTTACGCAAGCATTGATGATTCATCTGTCTCCAAACTGGCAGTGGACGAAGCAGAACAACCTCAGATTTATTATGTTGACAAGAGTTCATTTAAGGAAGGGGATGCCCTGATCAATACGGATACCGGTGAAAAATATGTGATCGGAGAGACAGATACCCTGGAGGGAGTATACTGTATTAATAAAGGCTATGCGGTTTTTCGCCGTATTGAAATACTTGATGAGAACGAAGAATATGCTATTGTATCTAAAAACACCACCTACGGTCTTTCCAGATATGATCACATTGTTCGAAACGCTGATAAAGTAAAGGAAGAAGACATTTTATACTAATTAAGGAGGCTTAATATGTTAGCTGATAAACTAAACCTTGTAAAAAAGAATATTGAAGAGGCCTGCGATACTGCAGGGCGTTCTCCCCAAGAGGTAACTCTTATTGCGGTCAGTAAGACCAAACCGGTGGAAATGCTGAAAGAAGCATATGATGCGGGTGCAAGAGTGTTTGGGGAGAATAAGGTTCAGGAGATCGTAGATAAATACGATCAGATGCCATCAGATGTACAGTGGCACATGATCGGACATTTACAGAGAAATAAAGTGAAATATATTATTGATAAAGTATCTATGGTACACTCTGTAGATTCTGTCCGCCTGGCAGAGGCCATCGAAAAAGAGGCAGCAAAAAAAGATATCTGCATGCCGGTTCTGATCGAAGTAAATGTAGCAGGAGAGGAAAGTAAGTTTGGCCTTTCAGTCGAAGAGGTATTACCATTTCTGGAAGAAATTTCTTCTTATGAGCATCTTCAGGTAAAAGGACTTATGACAATTGCACCATTTGTAGCAAATCCTGAAGAAAACAGAGAAGTTTTTCAAAAATTAAAGAAATTAAGTGTTGACATTGCGGCCAAAAACATTAATAATGTTAATATGAGCGTCCTGAGTATGGGAATGACAAATGATTATCAGGTCGCAGTTGAGGAAGGGGCCACTATGGTGCGCGTGGGAACGGGTATCTTTGGCGAAAGAGATTACTCAATAAAAGAAGATTAAAATAAGATTGGAGATTAAAATGGGCGTTTTAGATAAATTTTTAGATGCCATCAAATTAAACGATGATTACGATGATGATGGATTCTTAGATGATGATCTGTTAGATGAGGAAGAAGATGATGACTTTCTCGATGACGATTTCGATGAGAAACCAAAGAAGAAATTTTTTGATAAATTCTCTAAGAAAAAAGAATCCGATGATAATGATGACTTCGATGATGTAGAAGAGAAAGCAGTAAAGACAGCTCCTAAACAGGCATCTGCTCCAAAACAGACCGCTTCGGCTCCGTCTAAGGTTACGGTTAAACAGGAACGCGCCGAACGCCAGACACGTCCTGCAGCATCTTCCAAGATTACTCCAATGAGAAGCAGCCGCAAATCAAATCAGGGCCCAAATATGGAAGTCTGTGTGATCAAACCTTCTTCTATGGAAGATACGCGTGAGATTGCTGACACTTTAGTAGATAATTCTACTGTTATTTTGAATCTGGAGGGAATTGATGTGGAACTGGCACAGAGAATCATCGATTTCACGTCCGGTGCATGCTATTCTTTAGGCGGCAGCCTTCAGAAAGTATCCAGCTATATCTTTGTACTTGGACCGTACAATGTAGATATTACCGGTGACCTTCAGAATATTCTGGGAGGCTCTGCTCCGTCTGTAAGAGCAGGATATTGATCCAGGATGGAAAAAGACGAATTTTTTCTTAAGAGAATCCGGGAATTGGCAAATCTCTCCTGGCAGAGAGATATCGTTACATTTTCGGATTTTCTTAATTTAAATGAACAGAATATAGTCAGTAGCCTGAAACATCAGTTTCCCCAGATTGTTATGGAGACGTCCGGAGGCTATGAGAATGCGGAGCGTCAGATGGTTGCATTTCATCCTGATGCTCTTGCTTTTACATGGGAATATCCCATCGACTGTCTGAGGATTGAACCAAAGGCTCTTAAATTCTCTGAAGAGCTTTCTCATCGTGATTATCTCGGTGCACTTCTCAATCTTGGAGTAGACAGAAGTGTGATCGGTGATATTGTTGTTCAGAAAAAAGCTGCCTGGTTTTTCTGCCAGAACAAAATGACGGAATTCTTTCTTGAAAATCTGTGCCGGGTCCGTCATACCAATATTCTGATCACAAAAGTGGAGGATTCTGATGAATTTCCACGCCCTGCCCTTGAATCTGTCAGCGGTACCTGCGCTTCGGTACGTCTGGATTCATTGATCTCGCTTGCTTTTAAGACATCCAGAAGCAGTATGGTATCTTATATTGAAGGCGGGCAGGTTTTTGTCAACGGAAAACTGATCACCAGCAACGGATATGAGCCGAAAGATGGTGACATTATATCTGTACGTGGGAAAGGACGGTTCATTTTTGACGGTGTTTCTCACCAGACAAAAAAAGGACGCTGCAGTGTGCGTATTATGCGCTATGTATAAATTTTGTAATAAAAGGAGAACAGGAAAATGGCAGAACAGAAATTACTTGTAAAGCGGGAAGGAGATTTCCATTATCCTATTTATTTTAAAAATGACTTTCAGGATCTTGCCGGTGCGATCAGAGAAGAAGGACTTGAAAACCGGAAAATCTGTATTGTGACAGACAGTCATGTTGCACCTCTTTATCATGAGGCAGTTAAATCAGCTCTTCAGGAAATTTCCTCTGAAATATTCTCTTTTGTATTTGAAGCTGGTGAAAAGAACAAAAACCTGAATACAGTACAGGAATTATATAAAACTTTGATTGAGAATGAAATGGACAGAAAAGGTCTGCTGGTTGCGCTGGGTGGCGGTGTTGTAGGTGATCTGACAGGTTTCGGAGCTTCCACTTACCTGAGAGGGATTGATTTTATCCAGGTTCCTACTACGCTTCTGGCACAGGTTGACAGCAGCGTAGGAGGTAAAACAGGTGTTGACTTCCTTCAGTACAAAAACATGGTAGGAGCTTTCCATCAGCCCCGCCTTGTATATATGAATATGAGTACCCTGCAGTCTCTTCCGAATCGGGAATTCACCTGTGGAATGGGTGAAATTCTTAAGACAGGACTGATCTGCGATGAAGAGTTCTTCCGTTTTGTATGTAAGAATCAGCCTGAGATCAGTAAATTGGATCTGAGTATGCTTTCCAGAATGATCCGCAGATGCTGCGAGATCAAGGCAGGTGTGGTAGAGCGTGATCCGAAGGAGCAGGGAGAACGTGCACTTTTAAATCTTGGTCACACAGTCGGACATGCAGTCGAAAAAATGAAAAATTTTCAGCTGCTTCATGGACAGTGTGTTGGAGTCGGTCTGATCGCTGCCGCTTATCTTTCCATGCAGAGAGGATTATTAACAGAAGAAGAATACGAAGAGATCAGAAAAGGGTGCCATTCTTATAACCTTCCTCTTTCTGTTGATTCACTGAATGCAGGGGATGTCCTGGCAGCAACAAAAAAAGACAAAAAAATGGAAGCCGGTCATATTAAATTTATCCTTATGGACGGGATCGGTAAAAGTTTTATAGACAAAACTGTCACAGATGAGGAACTGCTCCAGGCAATCCGGGAGATTCTGATATGACAGCTGTTTCCTCCGTATCTTCATGTATGCACTGGATTAGAGGCTGTATTATTATCCTTTTGCTGACAATTCTGGATCAGGGAAGTAAATCTCTTGTTCTGGCACAACTGAAAGATCAGCCTGATATCTCTCTCATTCCAGGAGTTCTTCAATTACGGTATCTCGAAAATCGTGGAATGGCCTTTGGATTGTTTGAAGGTAAAATTCCGGTGTTTGTGATTTTGTGCCTTTTGTTTTTTGGTGTATTTGTCTATGTATATGCCAGAATCCCGAAAAACAGATATTATCTGCCGCTGTCAGTAACTGCACTGGTAATGGTTTCCGGTGCTCTTGGAAATTTTATTGACAGAGTATGCAGAGGCTATGTTGTGGATTTTATCTATTTTTCACTGATTGATTTTCCGGTATTTAATATAGCTGATATGTATGTGGTATGCAGTGGCATATTACTTGTTATGCTGGTGTGTTTCAGATACAAAAATGATGAAGATTATGACTTCTTAAGAATAAAAAAGGATTAGTATTATGGAAATTCTTAATTATCAGGTTTCTGAAGGTCAGTCCGGTATCCGGATTGACCGCTATCTTTCTGAAATGAACGAAGAACTGTCACGTTCTTATATTCAAAAGCTGCTTAAAGAGCAGAAAATAACCGTCAATGGTTCTGCTGTAAAAGCCAACTACAAAGTTCAGGAAGGAGATGAAATCTCCGTAGCAGTTCCTGACATAAAAGAGCCGGATATACTTCCGGAAGATATCCCTCTGGATATTCTTTATGAAGATGATGATGTACTTATTGTAAATAAACCAAAGGGGATGGTGGTTCATCCCAGTGCCGGACATACTTCCGGAACATTGGTAAATGCTATTATGTTTCACTGTAAGGACAATCTGTCGGGGATTAATGGTGTTCTGCGTCCTGGTATTGTCCACAGAATCGATAAGGATACCACAGGTGCACTTCTTGTATGCAAGAATGATAATGCACACCGCAACCTGGCAGAACAGTTAAAAGAGCATTCTATCAGGCGTAGATACCGGGCAATCGTAGCAGGAGTACTGAAAGAAGACGAAGGGACGATCGAAGGTCCCATCGGGCGCCATCCGATTGACCGCAAAAAGATGGCTGTCAACTATAAAAACGGCAAGGATGCTGTCACACATTATAAAGTTTTGGAACGTTTCAAAAATGCCACTTATGTGGAATGCCGTCTGGAAACAGGCAGAACGCATCAGATTCGTGTGCATATGACAAGTATCGGTCATCCACTTCTGGGTGATGAAGTGTACGGTTCCGGTAAGAATCCTTATCATCTGCAGGGACAGACGCTTCATGCAATGATTCTTGGCTTTGTTCATCCATCAACGGGCGAATATATGGAGTTTATAGCTCCTTTACCTGAATATTTCGTTAAATTATTAGAAAAATTACGAAAGTAGTTTGCATTTTTTTGGAAATACTGTATAATATGTCTATCGAATATGTAACAGAAGGGAGTGCAGACTATGAATAGTACGAGTTCAATTATTACAATTGGTCGTGAGTACGGCAGTGGAGGAAGACAGATAGGTCAGGAAGTTGCCAAATATTTTGGTATTAAATGTTATGATAAAGAACTTCTCGAACACGCAGCAAATGAAAGCGGTATCTGCAAAGAACTTTTTGAGAATCATGATGAAAGACCAACTAACAGCTTTTTATATTCTCTGGTTATGGATACCTACTCATTTGGTTATTCTTCTTCAGGATTTACAGATATGCCTATGAACCACAAAGTATTTCTTGCACAGTTTGACGCAATCAAGAAACTGGCCTCCGAAGGTCCATGCGTTATGGTCGGAAGATGTGCAGATTATGCGTTGTCAGAGTATAAAGACTGTTTCAGTGTATTTGTACATGCAGATACAGATTGGAGGATTAACCGTCTTTCACAGAAACATAATAAAACTGCAAAAGAAGCAAAAGACATGATCAATAAGACAGACAAGAGCCGTTCCAGTTACTATAATTACTACACCAATAAGAAATGGGGTGCTGCTTCAAGCTACAATCTCTGCGTAGACAGCAGCAAACTTGGAATTGATGGTGCAGCAAAAGCAATCATTCAGGCAATTGAGATTTTTGATTCCATAAAAAATAAATAGGATTATATTTTTACAGATACTTTACCACATCCTTGGTAAAGTATCTGTTTTTGGATGAATTTATAACAGTCTTTTCAATTCATTCCAGATTGCCTGCGGCAATGGAATTTTGGCTTGTATGCCTCGGGATAGTGGTGTATGAACAGTAACAAGACTGCTATAATTTTTTTTAATATATATTAAATTTTCATGACATTTGTTAAAATATATGCTATAATCATACCATGTTAAAAAGGAGGACATTATGAAATTTCGTTGGGACAACCGATATTTACACTGGGGTGTAACCGCTTTTCTGGTAATTGCCGCCAGTATGCTGTTTTATTATGGCATATTTCACATGAAAACCCTGATCGTGGGAATCAAAACTTTTCTGGGAATTATGGCGCCTATTATCTATGGTGTAATCCTTGCTTATATTCTCAGTCCGCTGATCAATCTCTTTGAGCAGAAGCTGATCTATCCGCAGCTGGAAAAGCATAATATTAAGTTACAGAAAAAAGGAAAACGGGCTATTCGATGGGGATGTGTCCTTTTTTCCATGTTCCTGTTCTGGATTATCATTTACGCATTACTGATGATGGTGCTTCCTCAGTTGATCCGAAGCATCATGAGTATTATTTACAGTTTTCCGTACTATGTAAAAGTTATTGAAAAGTGGCTCAATTCATTTGTTGAGCATGGATGGAAACTGAATCCTGAAATGCTCGATATGATCAACCAGTATTCTGTAAAAGCACAGGAGTATCTTACTACCGATATTCTTCCGCAGATGCAGGATATGCTCAAAAATGTTTCAGCAGGTATTTTTGATATCCTGATCTTTATGAAGAATTTTCTGATCGGTGCCATTGTAGCTTTGTATGTACTTGCAGACAAAGAGAAATTTGTTGCCAAAAGCAAAATGATGGTATATGCCATATTGCCTCATAAATGGGCAAATATGCTTATACGCGTTATGCGTTTTACAGACAAGACTTTTGGTGGTTTCATATACGGAAAACTTCTGGATTCTGCTATTATTGGAATTTTGTGTTATTTTGGAATGTTGCTTTTGGATTTGCCGTATCCAATTCTTATCAGTGTAATTATCGGTATGACAAATGTCATTCCGTTTTTTGGTCCTTACATCGGAGCCATTCCATGTATTTTGCTTATTTTAGTAGTAGATCCCATAAAAGGTCTGTATTTTGCAATTTTTATCCTGCTTCTTCAGCAGTTTGATGGAAATATCCTTGGTCCGAAAATTCTCGGAGAATCTACCGGACTTTCCAGTTTTATGGTTATTGTTGCCATCATGATCGGGGGCGGTCTCTTTGGGGTTCCGGGAATGATTGCAGGAGTTCCTGTATTTGCCGTACTTTATGCTCTGATCTGGAGACTGATCAATCATTCTCTTAATGACAAAAAAATGCCGGCAGAAGAGGAGACATATATAAATATTGACTGTCTGGATGAACAGACAGGTGAAGTACTTCCTCTTTGCAAGGAAGAAAAACACAAGGTTTCACCGGAAGAACTGGAAGCGAGAAAAAATAATTTCTTTATGAAAATATGGAATCCGCTTTCCGGACTGGTCATAACCATATGGAAATATCTCCTGCGGATTTTAAACATAATATGGGGATATATCAAAAAAGCAGGGATTTTCCTGAAGAACAGATATGTTGAATTAAAGAATAAACGAGAGAAAAATAAGTAAACCTTCACAGTTACAAAAAAACACACACAGGAGTTACTATGAAGAAAAAAAAGTTATATTTGACAGCGTTTCTTTTGGTTCTGGCACTGGCTCTGCAGGGCGGAATCTTTTCCGGTTTCTCTGTACCGGTTCAGGCTGCAGCAACTTCCAAAAAGCAGACAGGATTTGTGAAAAAAAACGGAAGTTGGTACTATTATGATAAGAACGGAAAAAAAGCTACCGGCTGGTACAAAAGTGCTGCAGGAAATCAGTACTATTTCGGAAAGACCGGTGCAGCCAAAGCCGGAATTCTGACCATCAGTGGAAAAAAGTACTGTTTTAATGAAAAAGGTAAAATGCTTACTACCTGGCAGACAGTAAATGGAAAAACGTATTTCTTTGATGAAAAAAAAGGATATATGCATACCGGATGGGTAACTACAGCTGCAGGGAATAAATACTATTTCTGGAATGACGGGGTGATACGATCCGGTTTCCATAAAGTAAATAATGTATATTACTGCTTTAATGAAAAAGGAAAAATGTATAAAAACTGTTTTCGCAAAAGCGGGAATTCCACCTATTATCTTCAGGCCAATGGCACTATGGCAAAAGGGCGTCTGAAAGTAAAGGGAAGCTGGTATTCCTTTAACAGAAATACCGGTCAGCTGGTCAGAAGCGGATGGTATAAAGAAACAGACGGTTCTTATTATTATGCAGCTTCAAATGGTAAACTTGTCAAAGGCTTCTATAAACCGGATTCCTATTATCGGTATTTCAGGAAATCAGATTGTAAACTGGTTACGGGATGGCAGACGATCAACGGACACAAGTATTATTTTAAGAAAACTAATGGAATCCGTTACGATGATATTATCCTGAAATCGTCATCTGGGAAAAGATATTATTTTGAGTCTGACGGAAAACTTGCCAGCAGTAAGTGGATCACGAAAAAAAGTGCTCATTATTATGCGAAATCAGATGGGGTGCTGGCCTCTGGATGGCTGACAGTAGACGGAAAGAAATATTATATGAATCCTTCTACATGTGAACGTGAAAGTGGGTGGGTTACTGTAGATGGAGAGAAGTATTACCTGAGTTCCTCCACAGGTGCTCTGGTTACAAATCAGTGGATTGATGATAATCATTATGTTGGAGAAGATGGTTCTCTTATTCCTGACTATCAGAACGGAGTTTCTTTTCGGTGGCCTTTAAGCTCCGGTTATTCCTATATCAGCAGTTATTTTGGAAACAGGGAATCTCCGGGAGGAATCGGTTCTACCAATCATAAAGGAATTGACATTCCTGCTCCTACAGGAACACCGATTTATGCGGCAGCATCAGGAACCATTGTTGCCATGCTTTCACCGGCAGCGTCAGGCGGTGCCGGATATTATACCAAGATTAATCATGATGGAAAGGGACTTATCACAGAATATATGCACCAGTCTAAATTTAACCCAAATCTGAGTGTAGGAGATAAGGTCAAAAAAGGTGATATCATCGGATATGTAGGAAGCACCGGGAACAGCACCGGTCCTCATCTTCATTTTGGGGTTATGGTTAATGGGGTAAATCAGAATCCTCTGAATTATGTGAAGAGACCGTCATAATTAACCGGTTTCAGCTAGAGCGTGTCTGAAAAATCATTCCCGCAATCTGCACGCCTTAGTACATCGTTTCGCAGACAAGCGAGTGGTATAGTTATTTTCATTTTATAAATATATAAAAAAGGATATATGGTATATGAAGGAAGAATCAGAAAAAACATACACTTATTACAGAAAAGCGCAATATCATGAAACAGACCAGATGGGCATTATCCATCACTCTAATTATGTAAAATGGATGGAAGAGGCCAGGATTGGATATATGAGCCGGATGGGTTTCAGCTATAAGAAAGTAGAAGAGTTGGGAGTGATCTCCCCTGTTGTGGAAATTTCAGTTGCATATAGAAAGCAGGTTTTCTTCGATGATGAAATCCGGATCCGCGTTGGCATTAAGCAGTATAATGGAATTTCTCTGGAATTTAATTATGAATTTTTTAATGCGAGCAGAAATGAAATCTGCACAACCGCTTATTCCAGACATTGTTTTTTAAAAGATGGGAAACTGATCGCTCTCAAAAAAGAGCTTCCGGAATTGAATCGCATTATTACAGATTGTCTGTAAAACTAATGACTTTGGAAAATCACGCATAGTAGTGATCAAATCCCAGTTGGGACAGCCTATAGCGGCTTTTTCGGGAGATGACGTGTACTGGGAAGTTCCGGAAGACCTTCCCAAAATGACGAAACTTATGGTTGACGGAAAAGCCTTGTATATACATCGGGCAAACTACCAGATTATTGACAAAAAATTGCTGTAGAAAAAATTTAAATTGAACGCTAAGTAATTCAATCAATGTTTTTGACATGAAGGCAGAAAAAAGTTATTATTTGATAAATACAAACAATTAGCACGCAAAAATAAATCCGGAAACAATAAATGGATGTACTGGTTGGCAACAATAAGATAACATAAAAACATACGAAAGTAGTATGTTTTTATGTTATCTATATCTATACGACAAACGCGAGTTTTTCATATAGATGTAGGCTGCAGCTGTCTTTGCGCTGTAATCGTTTATTGACAAAGGCATTTTCTCTGCAATTATTAATCATTATCAACTTTGATGATTTATATGTCTTAAATATTCTCAACAATATTCTTAACATTAAGAAGTTATAAAATAATTTTTTTAAGGAGATTTTTTATGGATAAATATATTGATTATTATAATGATAGCAAGAAAGTCACTTATCACGAACAGACCGATATTTCAAATATTTTGAAGCTTCGAGCTGTTTTGAAAACACTGCCTGATTTCTGCAAGGATTATTTTCGTGCTATGGATCCGCTTACTACTACCAAAACACGAATTTCCTATGCGTATGATATCCGAATCTTTTTTCAGTTTCTCCTGGATGAAAATCCTGCCTTTAAGGACTATTCCATGAAAGATTTTACCGTTGATGTTCTGGATCAGCTTAAAGCTATAGATATCGAGGAATATCAGGAATATCTTAAAGTATATAAAAATGGTGATAAAACAGAAACCAATGGTGAACGTGGCCTGAAAAGAAAAATTTCTGCATTGAGAAGTTTTTATGCATATTATTATAAACATGAATTTATCCAGACGAACCCAACTGTTCTTGTAGATGTTCCGAAAACTCATGAAAAAAATATTATACGTCTTGATGCTGATGAAGTTGCCATGTTATTGGATCATATAGAGCACTGCGGTGATGAGCTTACCGGACAGAAACGTGTTTATTATGAAAAAACCAAGGAGCGTGATCTTGCCATCGTTACTCTCCTGCTTGGTACCGGGATTCGTGTATCTGAATGTGTAGGACTTGATGTTGAAGATGTTGATTTTAAAAATAATGGGATTAAAGTCACCCGAAAAGGTGGAAATGAAATGGTTGTATATTTTGGACATGAGGTAGAAAAAGCTTTGAAAAAGTACTTGGAAGTTCGTAAGAATATCGTTCCTGTAGCAGGGCATGAACACGCTCTCTTCTACTCTACCCAGCGAAAAAGGATTGGCATCCAGGCTGTTGAAAATCTGGTAAAAAAATACGCAGGTGCCATTACGACCACAAAAAAAATCACACCACACAAGCTTCGCAGTACTTACGGTACTACTTTGTATCAGGAAACAGGCGATATTTACCTTGTAGCCGATGTATTAGGTCACAGAGATGTAAACACCACAAAGAAACATTATGCAGCTATGGATGATGCAAGACGTCGTAAGGCGGCCACAGCGGTGCATTTACGTGAAGATTAAAAACATAAAAAGATAAAGTATGAAAAATGACAGATATGTCTTATGTCTGGAGTTTTGTATAGACTTTAAATAACAGACATAAGACATATCTGTCACATACTTGATTCTGTTTGGGTTATGATATGTTTTCCAGAATTCTATTTACTAACTGTTAAAGCTATTTTTATTTATCAAAATCAGTTTCAAATACGCCTTCCGGAGTACGTATTGTCAGTAACCCAAGATTGAATTCATCATCCATTACAGTAATATGATATTCAAAAATAACATCATCTTCAACCTTGGAAAGTAAAACGTAAGAGCCATTTTCTTTTCCTTCAATTTGGTCGCAGATATCTCCGTAAACCATTTCACCGGAAATTGCTCTTGAATATCCTGCATCTTTAATTTTTTGCTCAATTATTCTGTATAATTCTTCCATATATCTCTCATCTCCTAATATTTATTGTTTTTCCATGATAACAGGTATGCTTACAAAATGCAATAAAAAGGATATCTGCTGAAAATATCTTAACAGGTATCCTTTTTATTTATGTTATGTAGTTTTTAGTATTAATAATAAAAGATGGTTATAAAGCTACACTGATCTTACCATGGAGCGCTTCAGGAATCTCTTCTTTGTCTAAAGATACGCTAATTACAAAAGTAACATTAAATTGTTTACCAATCTCATCTAACTGTCCCAGAGTACCTGTAATGTCTTTATCTTCCAATTTTGCTACCTTAAGGAAACTGTCAAGATAAATCTGCTCAAGATCGTGATCCTGAGAAAGGATACCACAGATAAATCCTACAAATTCATCTGCATTCTTAATAGGGAATCCGGATACATCAATAAGACGTACTTTATTGTTGAGTTCATACATATGTTTTGTGCTCTTGTCTAAGTAGACAATACTTCCATTTGCCTCTTTTACCGCACCATTTACCTTATCTAACAGTACTTTTGTTTTGCCCTTGCCTTTCTTTCCTACAATCAGTTCAACCATGCTGTTTTCCTCCTTAGACACATATAATATTAATTTAGACTAAAAACTTTAATTAATATGTTTTATATTATAGTGCATATTATTCAAAAACACAAGTGGTATTTATATTTTTTTGTGAAATTTTGTTGAAAATATGTTACTGTTCACACACCACTGTCCCGCGAGATGTTTTGGCATATTCATGCCAAAATCCCGAGATATTTATTTTTTTCAATGGGTAAAAAAGCTATACAATTCCAGGTATTCCTTTTCTGTTTCCTCGAAAGCTCGTACCGTATAATCTATTGTAATATGAATCTCCGGTGCTTCCCTTTCCTGGGGCTCATTTAGCAGGTGTGTAAGGTCAAACCAGAGCATATCATCATCGATTTCTTTTAATAATTGTTCTTCTTTTGCGTTTAATGAGCTCCCAAGATATTTCTGATAGATCAGATCCAGCAGATTTTTCTCCTTCTCTTTATATCCTGAGAGGGTTTTCTTGAATGGTCTTGGCACATCAGATAAATAACATTCGCTGGCATCGTGCAGAAGGCAGGCAAATGCCACACGCCTGGAATATCCTCGCGCAAGGGCTTCTCTGGCACAGTTGATGCAATGCTGACCTACTGAAAAAAAAGTTTTTACCTGTCCGTTTCCGCGGCAGATCAAAGATAAGGCATGTGCAATATCTTCGATACAGATCATATCCGGATCCGGATGTAATGGATCTATATGTCTGCCTGTGTATGTTGTAATACAATTGTTATTCATGATCTTTCACCTCGTTCTTTTATGTAACCGGAATTCTTGTAACAGCAAAGTGGATGGTCTTGTACGACCCCTGTCGGAAGACTTTATTATGTTATAGGTGTTATAAAAACATTGCGGAGAATTTTCTATAACATAAAACGGATACAATTAATGATAACTGTATCCGTTTTATATTGACTAACTGTTGATATTCTGAAGCAGTGAATTCATCTCCTGATACAGAAGTTCTTTCGTAGCAGCTCCCATTACAATTGAAACAAAAGTTTTTCCGTATGCATTCTGTGTAAGGATTGCAAGACAATTGCCGGCTACTTCTGTTGTTCCGGTTTTACCACCGAGAATTGTAACATCTTTTGGGGCTGTTGCCTCTCCGGTAAGATAATGGTCTGTTGCGGTAAGCGTGGTGCTTTTTTCAGTTCCGTCTGAGCCTGTATAGGTTACTGTATAAGACGGCAACTCTGTAATTTCTGTAAATTCAGGGTAGGTGAATGCTTCATTCAGCATCAGATAAATATCATATGGTGTTGTATAGTGATTTTCATCCTGCAGTCCATGTGGATTGGAAAAATGTGTTCCTGTACATCCAAGCTTTGCGGCATAATCATTCATCATCTGTACGAAGTTCTCTGTATTGCCTCCAACATATTCCGCAATGGCAGAAGCTGCATCATTGCCGGAATATACAAGCAGACAGTGGAGAAGCTGATCAAGGGTAACCTGATCGCCGGCCACAAATCCGCAGACCTGTGATCCATCCTCCAGTGTAACATTATCCTGAGTGATCGTGACAGTGTCATTCAGTTTTCCACTTTGTAATGCAAGCATTGCTGTCATGATCTTGGTAATACTTGCAGGATACACCTTATCATAAATGCCGTTTGCATACAGTACTTTATGATTGCTCAGACTGAACAGTAGCCCTTTCTGTCCATCTTCCAGCTGGGCATTCTTAATACGATCAACATTTCCTTTGGGGGAAACGCATAATTTCTGGGCGAAAGATTCTGTTCTCATATTTTCCTTAGCTGCAAGGGCATTTGTGAAAACTTCAGAAGAATCAAAAGCCTGTTCAGGAGTACCAAAATAATTTCCGCTTAATATATTCCATCCGTAAAAAACACCGCCGGCAGTTGCAAGAATCACAAATACACCAACCAGAATCCTGAATATATGTTTTAATCTCTGACGCTTTTTATGATATTTTGTACGCAGCAGAGCCTGATGCTCCTCTGTTTGTCTGGATGGCATCTGCGATTTCGGCAGTTTGACTGTCTGAAGCGGTCTGGAAGGTTTGTGTCTGTGCGGAGCTGCAGATTTGTATGGAACAGCAGATTTCTTTTCCGGTATTTTACCGGAAGATTTCTTTTTTGTTCTCATAAGTAATCCTCTCTTCTGTCAATTTCTTTTTGAATAATTTCTTTATTGTATGTGCTGCTCTGAAGTCCTACATTGAGTACAAGCCCCATACCAATATACAGACTTACCAGCGAAGTCAGTCCATAGCTTACAAAAGGAAGGGGAGTTCCCGTATTAGGCGCAAGACCTGTTGCAACACAGATATTAATGAAGCTCTGTAGTGCGATCAGGCCGCCGATTCCACAGCAAAGAACCTTTCCTGACAAATCTTTTGCCCGAAGACTCATCCGGATACATTCAAAGACAATTGCCAAAAGCAGCAATACAATTATCACGCATCCAATAAATCCGTACTCTTCACCTGCAACAGCAAAAATAAAGTCTGTCTGATTCTCTGCCACGAAGTTTCCCTGATTTACAGAAGTTGTACTGTCATCACCGCTTAATTTCTTACCAACCAGTTCCCCTGAAGCAATTGCAGTTTTAGAGTTATTCTGCTGTTCAATATCATCCGAGTATTCTTCGTTTTCCGGATACAAAAAAGACATGATACGGCTTCTCTGGTAATCCTTGAGCAGTTTCTGATCCGGCTGGACAACAATTGATAAAAAAATAATGGTCAATGGAACAGCAATAAGCAGTGCTCCTCCGATGATCTTATAGCTTAAACCTGCAATATAGATCATAATACAGAAAATTACTACAACAGTAATTGTATTTTTCAGGTCCGGCTGTTCCAGGATCAGGAACAGAGGTACTGCCAGTAACACGCCGGATAATGCCAGCGTTTTAAGTGTATTCAGTGTTTCCTCATGATCCATAAAAAATTTTGCAAAGAATACGATCAGGATAATCTTTGATAATTCTGTCGGCTGAAATCGGAAAGATCCGATACCGATCCATCTGGCAGCACCGTTAGCACTGTCACCCGCAATACGCACAACAATCAGCATGATAATATTAAATCCATACATGATCCACTGAAAGTTCATGATCCATGAGTAATCCAGCAAAGAAAGGATCAGCATGACAATAAGTCCAAGTATTACTCCGGCAAACTGCTTTGATCGCAGGTCCGATGCTGCTGTGCCTACCAGTGTAACTCCTATCAGGCTGATCGCCAGCAGGAAAATGATCAGTCTGAAATTGTAAAATCTTAATTTATATTGCTTTAACATAATTTATCTGTCCTTTTTAGTAACTGTGAAGATACCAAACGGTTATCCTTTTTGTTTAAAACAGGAATATACGCATGGAGTACTGCAGGTTCCTGCGTAATCTGGATTTTTACCTGTTCTTCATCAATAGTAAGGTATTTTTTTACGGTATGTATCATATCATTCCGCAACATTTTCATCATCTGTGGAGAGCAGTCGATACGTTCCGAGATCAGCAGAAGCTTCATGCGGTCTCTTGCATATCCGGCTGAACGCTTCTTTTCTTTAAAAAAAGCTTTCACACAGATTCCCCCTTATAAATACAGGCTACTTTTTGAAAAAACTACCTATTTTTCTTAATAACCCCTGCTTCCTGTTAATGTCTGCAAACGGAATCTCTTCACCTAAAAGGCGTTTACAGATATTCATGTATTCTTCTTCTGCCTGAGAAGATTTCCCGGAAAGAGGCTCCCCCTGATTTGTGGCAATCACAATCTGTTCATCATCCAGAATTGTTCCGATCAGATCAACAGCAAGGATATCCGTTACATCATCTACGGACATCATATCACCTCTTGCAATCATATCCGGCCGCAGGCGATTGATGATCAGGCTGATATCTCTGATCTCGTTGGCTTCCAGGAGTCCGATGATCCGATCTGCATCACGTATCGCAGAAACCTCCGGTGTGGTAACTACCAGGGCTTTATCAGCACCTGCGATCGCATTTTTAAATCCCTGTTCAATTCCTGCCGGACAGTCCAGAAGAATATAATCAAACTGTTCTCTCAGATCGTCGGTCAGTTTTATCATCTGTTCTGGAGACACAGCGGATTTGTCTTTTGTCTGCGCAGATGGCAGAAGACATAATTCCGGATGTCTTTTATCCTTGATCAGAGCCTGTCGCAGACGGCAGCTTCCGTTAATGACATCCACCAGATTATAGACAATCCTGTTCTCCAGGCCCAGAACAACATCCAGATTCCGCAGACCGATATCTGTATCAACCACAACAACTTTTTTGCCCAGCATAGCCAGACCTGTTCCGATATTGGCGACAGTTGTGGTTTTTCCTACTCCGCCTTTGCCGGAAGTAATCACAATGACTTCACTCATAGTTACAATTTCCTCCCTGAAAAAATTTCCATTCTTCTGGTATTCTCCTGTATGGTAGTTTCAGTCATTCGAAATGTCACTGGTATCACTTGCCGCAACACCGGTAAGAATAGACTTTTCATCAGTTAATTCAAAGATATATTTAAAAATATCATCAGCTGCAAGACACGCATTACCGGAAGTATATCCATTCTCAATACGCACTGCAATCGCATATTCAGGATCTGAAGCCGGGGCATATCCCACAAACATACCATGGTTTGGATGATAAACATTTATCTCGGCTGTACCGGTTTTACCTGCCACATCCACGCCAAGTCCGTCAAACTGTCTGTGAATCTGTACTACCCGGTACATTCCGTCGTGAATATCATCCCACACATTCTGTGATACATCAACTGTATTAATGATATCCGGCTCATATTTTTTTAAAGTATTACCCTTGGAATCTGTCTGTCTGTCAAGTAAAGTCAGATCATAAACATTTCCACTGGTAGCGATCGCTGTTGCATAACGTGCCAGCTGACTGGTGGTATAAGCATTGGTACCCTGTCCGATATAAGACGGGACTGCGTAGGAATCTGACACATGAGGTGCGGATTCTGTGATCTCGATACCTGTTTTCTTATCCAGACCAATCTCTGAAGCATATTTTTGCAGTACACTCAGGCTTCGGTTTTCTGAAAAGTTTCCGTCTGCATCCTGACCAAGTTTAAAACCAACCATGTTGAAATAATAGTTACAGGACTGCTCAATCGCCTCCCTGATCTCGATCTCTCCATGTCCCTGTTTGTTCCAGCAGTTGATCGGAGGTGTTACAAGATCAAAGGAGCCGGTACAGTTAATGTATGTTCCGTCATCGATCACTCCTTCAGACATTCCGGCAATTGTAGACAGAATCTTAAATGTAGAACCCGGTGCTGCTGTCTGTTGGGTTGCTTTATTGAAAAACGGACTGGATTTATCTGTAGATAATTTCGCATAATAATCCGTATCCATGTTATTTACCAGACGGTTATTGTCATATCCCGGGTAGGATACGCATGCAAGAACATCCCCTGTTTTGACATCTGTGATTACTGCAGAAGCAGAACATGGCTCCAGCGCAAGCTGTGCAGGTTCTATTTCGAGAGTATAAATTTTATTGATCATAAAGTCATAAGCTGTCATGGAGCCGGAGGCCAGTGCCTCGTAACTGCCATCATCTTTTGATAAAACTCCCTGTTCATACAGCACCAGACAGATCTCGCTTCCGGAAATGGTGTCCTCCTGAAGCATATACTTATACAGAAGTTTTGAGAAATTGGTGTCTGTTTTAAGATAATCGATCAGATAATCTGTAAGAGCCTGATATACTTCATCGGAATCCAGATAATCTCCTTCTGTAGAAAATTTGGAAATATCGATCCAGTTCTGACTTGCCGCATATGTCAGATAATCTTTCAGACTGATATCTTTATCGGTTGTCCATTTCTGATAAGTACTGTCAGAGGTATCAATGGCATTCTTTGAGATAATCCCCAGCGTATCTCTGAGAAGATCATCACAGATATAAGTAAGATATTCCTGGATCTGATCATCTTCATCTTTTACGGCCGGTGGATTCTCAGCTGTCAGCCTGTTAGTTATTGTATCAAAAACCTGTTGCTGTTTCTGTTGAAATTTGGCATATAAATTTTTTTCTGTATCGGAGGCGTTGGCATCACTGAATTTACTGATATCAATGACACTGTTGGCAATCAGGGCATTATATACATCATAGATTGGTATCTTGATCTGTGCAGCATCATTTACACTGAAATCATAGGTTTTGGATGCTTCAATCTTGGATAAAAGGATTCCGGCAACTCTCTGTTTCAGTATCTGGTAGATGGCGGACTGCCAGCTGCTGTCTATGGTAAGATAGGTATCGTTACCTGCGACAGGTTCTACTCTCGTGCTGTCGTCAATCTTAAGTACTTTACCAAGGTTATCGACAGTGACAGTTTCTTCACCGTCTGTTCCCTGAAGAGATGTTTCCATATATTTCTCAATTCCCGATTTACCGATGATCGCATCATTTGAATAATCAGGATTCTTCTGTCTCAGTTCTTCAAGCTCTTCTGAAGAAGCCTGTCCCGTATAACCAAGAATTGGTCCCATGCTTGCATCATCAATGTATTTGCGGACAGAATCCTCTACAATGTCAATTCCCTGAAGCTCCGGCTGATTTTCCCTGATTGCAGCTACAGATTTTTCGCTTATATTTGAAGCAATCGTAACGGCCATGTACTTCTTGAAACTGTTAGTGCTCAGTGCATAGCGGATTTTGGAAAGCTCAAGTATATCCTGCTTTGACAGGCTCTCCGGAAGTCCATGGGATGCCAGTTCTTCTTTGGTATAAGCATCATCGCCGTAAAGAACAATGGAAAATCCCTCTTTTCCGCTCATAAACTCGATCATCTGATCTGCAGTGGCATTTTTCTGTTTTTTTGTCAGGTTATCAATCAACGGTTCTCCGTAAATATCCGCACGAAAACGGTTCAGAGTAAATCCCTCATCAACATCAAAAGCATAATTCCCGCTCTCATCCAAAACAATATGGAAGCCGGTACTGATGGAATCCCCGTTGGACTCAAGGATTTTCAGGACTTTATAGGCAATCCCGTTCAGTGTAAGATTCTTTTCTCTGGTAGAATCATAAGTTCCATTATCCTCAAAGGTAACAGAATAAGCCAGCACATTTGTTGCCAGCTCCTCACCATTTCTGTCATAGATATTGCCACGCGTACTTTTGATCACACGTTTTTTTGTTGTTCTTGATTCAAATTTGCTGATATAAGCCTCTCCCTGGATGATCTGCAGTTCAAAAAGCTGACGGACCAGAGAGGCTGACATAAATACAAAAACCAGTACCAGTACTGTGGTACGTTTTATTCGTATCTTTTTAAAAAATCTTTTTATTTTAGTACCCAAATAGACTCACTTTCCTTCATTGATGGATTCTTCATGAAATGATAATTAATATAATGAAATACCCGGTAAACAATCAGTGTAAGGATCACTGTATAAAAAATCTCCGGTAAAATAATCCGGTATAAATAGGTTCCGAGCCCCAGACGTCCCCTGAGCAGAAACTGCAATGCATAGACAGAAAGTCCGTACAGTAAATCCCCGATACCTGCAAGCATAACCGGAACCTTTATGTCATCATCATAGCAGATCCTGTGGGCATATCCGCTTAAAAAGCCAATATACATATAGATCAGAGCGTAGAAACCAAACACAGAGCCATAGAACATGTCTACCAGAAATCCACAGAAAAATCCTGTCCACAGTCCACTTTTTCTTCCGCGCATCAGCCCCATGGATATACACAGGATCAGGATCAGATTCGGCGTGATAGAACCGATGGATATCACATGAAGAAGAGTACACTGAAGAAGAAAACTGATCAGGATCATAAAAAATAACGCTATCTTACTCTTCATTTGCAGTCGCCTCCTGAGCTGCCTGAGCATTGTCATTAACAGAATCCTGTTTATTTACTGTAATGACAAGCACATTTTTCAGATGCTGGAAATCTACAGGTGTGACAATGGTACCTGTTTTGGTCAGATTGTTGCTGTTTTGTTCCACCTCACTGACGTATCCGATAAACAGTCCCTCTACATATTTCTCACTGATATTGGAGGTAACGATGCGTTCCCCCACTGTTACTTTATTATTCTGGTCATACAACTGGCTGAAGCTTAATTTACCCTCATCAATGAGTTCCAGATCTCCTTCCACCACACAGTTATCTTGTGTGCTGACAGTCATGGCACTGACATTGCTGCTGTCATCGATAATGGAACGTACAGTCGCCCAGTGAGTTCCGACCTCTGTCACGATCCCGACCAGACCTTTATCTGCAAGTACATTATTATCCACACGAATGCCGTCTGCAGATCCCCGGTTGATCATAAAGGTATCATACCAGTTGCCCGGATCTTTGGATATGATTTCTGCAGCAATCTTTGGATATTCGGTATACTGCTGGTCAAGATTATACATCTGCTGTAATCTTACATATTCTGTCTGATCCTGGATCAGTTTATTGTTCTGTTCTGTGAGACTGTCTATCTGTGCCTTTAAATTTTCGTTCTCACTGAGGATTTCTTCTTTATCACGCATACGGTCCTGCATTCCTTTCAGAACTGAACTGATCCGATTGATGCTGTTTTCAAATGGAACGATCAGTATCCCGGCGGCATCCTGCAGCGGTGCAGTGGTTACGCCGGATGAAAAAGTGGCAGCAATACAGCTGACGCAGAAGATCGACATAATGACCAGAAGATGTTTACTTTTTAATTTAATCCTAAAATGTACTTTCTTTTTCAGGTTTTTCATTGATGCACCCCTAAAAATTATAGTTTTCTCTGCGTAACCGGTACTGCCCATTCACGCAGTTCTTTATTTCTGATTATTTTCTCCAGACCTGTAACTGCCGAGGTTTCATAAAAATCTGACAGATTAAAGGTGAATCCTGTATAACTGGCAAGGTATTTATCAATATAAGGAAGTCTGGTACTGCCTCCGGTTATGTAAATCCCCTGTTTCGCAATATGGTAGGAAATCTGGGGAGGAATTCGCTCCAGAAATGTTTTCATCTCTGCCGCAATCTCATTCAGACAGTTCATGATACCGTCATTTACCACATAAGAAGAAATGATTTCTTCTCTTGGCAGTCCGGAAATACAGTCAATTCCTACAACCTTACGTACTTCCTTTTTCGGATCACTGAGGCGTCCCATGACCATCTTAAGCCTCTTGGCAGTCCTTGTGCCAATCTGCAGATTATATCTTTTACGTATTTCACTGCAGACAGATTCATTCATCTGTCTGCCTCCCAGCGGTATTTTCCTGCTGATAATGATCTTTCCTCCGGTGATGATCGATACTTCTGTACTCTGTGCACCGATATTTACGATCATATTTCCTTCCGGATCTTCCAAATTGACACCCATGGCAATGGCATCTGCAATGGGTGCCTCTACCATAAATACGCGATTTTTCTTTAACCAGTGACCATTCGCCACATGAAAATATGCCCGTTTCTCAACCGCAGTCATATCCAGAGGAACAGTAAAATACATTGTTGCGCCAAATCCCAGGATATGATCGATCTTTCGGATCATACTGTAAAGAACAATCTCCTGAAGTTCCAGATTAGCGATCATGCCAAATGTCATTGGCGAAGTAACCGTAATATCTGTGGGGGATTTCTCAAACATATCGTATGCTTCATTTCCCATTGCAATGATCGTGTGTCCCTTGGACGCGATCATATTTTTCTCGATATAAGTTTTGTTTCTGAAAAAAGAATAGACTTTTACGGAACTGCTTCCCAAATCTATTCCATATGTTTTCTCAAATAGCATATTCTGCCCCTTTGTTGTTGCCTTATTCTGTACATGTATTCCATAATCCTTCTTCTCTGAAGCTGCAGTATCTCTGATCCCCGATCACAATATGATCCAGCAGATGTATTCCCAGCAGTTCCCCCGCCTGATAAATCCTGGCTGTGATCTGTAAGTCATCCGGACTTGGTGTAGGATCACCACTTGGATGATTGTGTATCAATATCAGACTGACTGCATGGCGGCGCAGGGCTTCCATGAAGATTTCCCTTGGTGTTACCAGCGAACCGGTTGCAGTTCCCCGGGTCAGTATCTTATCTCCCAGAAAATGTCCTTTCACATCTGACATCATACAGATCACCAGTTCCTGCTCTTCATGGCGGAGTTCTTCCATATAATAAGCTGCTATGGAGGAGGGATTGTTCATAACTATCTGCGGTCTGGCAGCAGCCTTGGCAATTCTTTTGGAAAGTTCTCCAATGCATTTTAACTGTACTGCTTTTACCTGTCCGATTCCATGAATCTTCATAAGATCCTGTACAGATACATGCATAAGCCCCATAAGGCCGGGATAGGAGGACGACTCCATAAATTTCAGAATCTCCTGTGCAAGTGCCAGTGAATTCTTTCCTGAAGTGCCGCTGCGCAGGATTACTGCCAGCAGTTCAGTGTCATTTAATGAACCCTCACCCTGCATAAAGCATTTCTCATACGGCCGCTGTTCCCTGGGAAGCTGCTTCATAATATTATTTGCATTATTCATAAGTCTGCCTGTGCTCTCTAAAGCCTCTGGGCAAATTGCAAATTATATTCTAGCATAAAAGAGGAGAGATGTACACTCTCCTCTCTGATTTTTATGTGAACTTTATAGTTACTGGGTTACTGTTTATCGGTAATATCCCGCTTAAGAGATCAATTATTTTTTATAGCCGCATATTTTCGGCATACAGTCTCAGCAACTTTGATTCCATCCATGGCAGCACTTGTGATTCCGCCTGCGTAACCTGCACCTTCGCCACATGGATAAATTCCTGCCATATTTGCTGTGAGCTCCTGATCACGTACGATTCTTACAGGAGAAGAAGTACGGCTTTCAATACCACTGAGCAGTGCATCCTCTCTGTCAAATCCGGAAATTCGTTTTCCGAAGGCTCTGACACCTTCTTCAATAGAATCGCCTACTGCTTTTGGCAGAACAGAGCGTACATTTGTCAGTATATATTCTCCCTTCATACAGGGAGTAACCTCTCCTAATGCTTCACTTGCCTGATTTTTGCAAAAATCACCAAACAGCTGAACAGGAATTTTTCCTTCTCCGAGCTCCCATGCTTTTTTCTCCAGATTACGCTGAAATTCTACGCCGCCAAGAACTCCTTTATCCGGGAAATCTTCTGGTGTGACTGTGACGATCATGGCACTGTTTGCATTTCTGGAATCACGTGCCTGATAGCTCATTCCGTTCACTGCGAGACGGCCGGGTTCAGAGGATGCATTTACAACATATCCGCCCGGACACATACAAAAAGAATAAACACCTCTGCCATTTGCACACTTATGGGTTACTTTATAGCTGGCTGCACCAAGTAATTCATTCTCAGGCTCTCCATAAAGATCCATATTGATCATTTCCTGAGGATGTTCAATACGCAACCCCACTGCAAATGACTTTGGCTCCATATAAACACCACGTTTCTGTAACATTTCAAAAGTATCTCTTGCACTGTGTCCTGGTGCCAGTACACAGACCTGTGCAGGGATTCTCTTATCATTGTTGATCTCAATTTCTTTTAATGTATTGTTCTCAAAAATCAGATCTGTCACCTTGGAACGGAAGCAGAATTTTCCTCCCATTTCTTCGATTTCATGACGCATTTTTTCAACAATACCAACCAGCACATCCGTTCCCAGATGTGGCTTCTGCTGATAAATAATTTCTTCCGGTGCGCCGGCAGCTACGAAACGCTTCAGTACCTCATGATTACGTCCGTAAGGATCTTTTACCAGCGTGTTCAGCTTTCCGTCGGAAAAGGTGCCGGCGCCGCCCTCTCCGAACTGTACATTGGACTCAGGGTCAAGAACACCATTTTTCCAGAAATTCTCTACTGTTTTCTGACGTTTCTCAGCCTCTTCTCCGCGTTCAAGTATTATTGGACAATATCCGACCTTCGCAAGATACCATCCGCAGAAAAGTCCTGCAGGACCACTTCCCACAATAACGGGAGAATGTAAAAGAGGTGTCTCACCCGGAGAGGGAAATTCATATGGTTTCTCTTTTGTTAACATAATGTTGTTATTGTTAACTTTTTTGGCGAGTTTCTGTTCATCTCTGATCGTTACATCTACAGTATATACAAAGATTTTGTCATTTTTGTGTCTGCAGTCCAGAGATTGCTTTTTTATCTCGTAAGTAAAACTGTTTCCGGGATTTTTTAATGTTTTTGCAATCTTTTTTTCGAGCTGTGCCTTTGTATGTGTGATTGGAAGTTTCAGCTGTGAAATTCGAATCAATTTTTCTCCTCCTTTGCTGCATTTTTGCCGGCCACTGCGCCGCTGCTCCATGCCCATTGCAGATTATATCCGCCGCATGTACCGTCAATATCCAGAAGCTCCCCTGCAAAGTACAGACCCCTACAGAGCTTTGACTCCATGGTTTGAGAATTTACCTGTGAGGTATCTACTCCCCCGGAGCAGACCTGTGCCTGTGAAAATGACATGCCATCCTGCACTTCAAGAGGAAATTCCCTTATGGCAGAAACCAGTTGTTTTTGTGATATAAGGATTTTGATAAGCTTTTCCGGGAAAAGTCCCACCAGGAGTTCTTTTTCTTTTTTATAGGGACATGCCTTCTTTCGTGCATACAGAAGTTTCTTTAATTCTTCTTCTGACAGCTCCGGCATGAAATTAATGCGGAGCTCTGCTTTATGTCCTTCTCTGACTGCACGTACTGCATAAGTGCTGAGCTGAAACACTGGGATTCCGGAGATTCCGTATTCTGTAAGCTGCAGCTCGCCATGTTCAGATTTACAGAATTTCCCATCTGTAAAAAGAGAAATCTCTCCTTCTGTACGTACGCCTGCCCATGCCTTAAAAGAAGAACCTTTACATTTCAGGGCAGTAAGTGCCGGATAAACCGGGACAATGCGGTGATGAAAGCTCTCTGCCAGCATATATCCGCTGCCGTCTGAACCTGAAACAGAAGATGCCCGGGATCCATTGGCAAGTATCAGTGCATCTGCATCATAGTGCCATCCTTTTGTCAGGATTTGGAAATTCTTTTCATTTGTCCCGGTTTTTATTTCTGTAACCTGTTCGTTTGTCTTTATTTTCACACCCAGACTGGCAGCCTCCATACACAGTACATCTACAACACTCTGCGCCTGATTGCTTCTCGGATAAAGATAGCCGTTCCTGTTTAAAGGATAGATTCCTATCTCTTTGAAAAACTCAATGGTATTCTCGACAGAAAACTCTCTGAGTGCATCTTCGACAAATTCCGGATGTTCGCCTCTGTATGCATCATCCGGTCTTGCAAGATTGGAAAAATTACATCTGCCGTTTCCTGTAGCACAGATTTTCTTTCCGGGTTTCTCGTTCTGTTCCAGAACAGTGACTGCTGCCCCGTTTCGGGCCGCCATGATCGCTGCCATCAGTCCACAGGCTCCTGCTCCTGTGATCACTACCTGTCTTTTTTTCATAAAGTTACAAGTCCTTTATCAACCATTTTCTGCAGGGACATCAGAACACCCAGTTTTGCATGTTCCCAGGTAAGTCCTCCCTGAAAATACACTGCATATGGAGGCTTCATCGGACCATCTGCAGAAAGCTCGATGGAAGAGCCCTGTACAAAAGCACCTGCTGCCATGATAACCTGACTGTCATATCCGGGCATATCCCATGGCTCCGGATCTACATAACTGTCAACCGGTGCTGCTGCCTGAATACCCTTACAGAATGCGATCAGACCTTCCGGTGTGCCAAGGCTTACTGCCTGAATGATGTCCTGACGTGGCTCTGTGGAATCCGGGATTACCGGGAATCCAAGTTTCTCATAAATATTTGCCGCAAACACAGCTCCCTTTAACGCACCTTTGGTAACCATTGGTGCAAGGAAAAATCCCTGGAAGAAAGAACGGTTGACTCCCAGAGTTGCACCTACCTCACTGCCAAGTCCGGGACAGGTCATTCTGTAAGAAGCATTCTCCACGCACTCTTTAGTACCTGCAATATAACCGCCGATAGGCGCAAGTCCGCCGCCCGGATTTTTGATCAGAGAACCAACGATCATATCAGCTCCCACATCACTTGGCTCAATGGTATCTACAAACTCACCGTAGCAGTTATCCACCATACAGATCACATCCGGTTTAATACTCTTTACAAAAGAAATCAGTTCTCCAATCTGCTTTACAGAGAAAGACGGACGTGTCTGGTATCCTTTGGAACGCTGGATCTCCACAAGACGTGTTTTTTCATTGATTGCTTTACGGATGCTGTCATAATCAAAGGTTCCGTCTTCTAACAGTTCCACCTGACGGTAACTTACTCCATATTCTGCGAGAGAACCTTTTGACGGGCGGATGCCGATTACCTCTTCCAGAGTATCGTAAGGCTTTCCGGCAGGTGCCAGAAGTTCATCACCCGGACGGAGATTACCGAATAAGGCAATGGCCAGCGCGTGAGTTCCGCATGTGATCTGCGGGCGTACCAGACAGGCTTCCGTATGGAAAGTATCTGCATAAACCTTTTCAAGTGTTTCCCTGCCAATATCGTCATATCCATAACCGGAAGAACTTCCGAAGCATTCTGCGCTTACTTTATTTTTCTGCATGGCAAGAAGCACCTTCATCTGGTTATATTCTGCCGTTTTATCAAATTTTTCAAATCTTTCTTTTAAAGATTCCTCAATCTTATGACCAAAGTCATAAACCTCTGAAGAAATCCCAAGCTGTGCGTACATTTCTTTCATAATTTGTTTCGTCCTCATTTCTGTTTGCATTATTATCTTTATTTTATCTCTGAATTTCACTTATTCTGTATCAGTGATTTTTAAGAAAAATTCGGTTATAAAATTCCTCTGTTCCTGCATACTTTCAGCATTTCATCAAGGATTCTGTCTTCATTATAGTCAAATTCATCCTTATTCATCCAGATGGTATCCTTCTCCCTGCGAAACCAGGTCAGCTGGCGTTTTGCAAAATGTCTGGTATCTCTTTTCAGGATCCTGACCGCTTCCTCTAACGGATACTCGCCATCCAGATATGCAAGGATTTCTTTATATCCAAGTCCCTGCATGGAAACCATCCCCCTGTGGTATCCCATATCTTTTAACTTCTGCACTTCCTCAAGGAGTCCCTCTTTTAACATCTCATCAATACGGTCATCAATCCGTTTATAAAGAAGTTCCCTTGGTACATTCAGCACAAAATATGCCAGATTATAAGGGGTTTCGTGTTCCTTCTGCTCCTGATTATGTGCGGAGATCGGCGACTGGTTCTGATGATAAAACTCCAGTGCCCTGATCACACGTTTTACATTATTGGCGTGGATTTCCCCGGCACTGACAGGATCAACATCCAAAAGCATCTGGTGCAGATATTCATTTCCCTTCTCTGCAGCAAGCTGTTCCAGCTCCTGACGGTATCCGTCTTCCTGCTCTGCCTGAGTAAAATCAATATCCTTTGTAATAGCCTGTATATAAAATCCGGTTCCTCCTACCAGAACAGGAATTTTCCCCTTGGCATAAATTTCTTCCATGGCAGCTTTTGCCATCTGCTGGAATTTCACGATATGAAATTCTTCCTGAGGCAGCAGTTCATCTACCAGATAATGCTTTACTCCCTGCATCTCCTCCGGCCGGATCTTAGCTGATCCAATATCCATATATTTGTAGACCTGCATGGAATCAGCAGAAATGATCTCTCCGTTTACTGCTTTCGCAAGAGCAATGGATAGATGGGTTTTTCCTGCTGCCGTCGGTCCTGTAAGAACGATCAGTGGCTTTTTCATAATAGCTCCTTATATATAAACTATACAATACGTTTAAACTTCTTTTCCAGTTCTGTTTTAGTCATGGAAATAATCGTCGGTCTTCCATGAGGACAGTGATAGGGATTCTCCAGTGTGAGCAGTTCATCGATCAAGGCATTTGCCTCCCGGTCGGACATCTGGTGATTTCCCTTTACCGCAGCCTTACATGCCATGGTGGCCAGTCTGGAAGCAAAGATTCCAAGTGGATCCTTATCCTTCTCAGAAGCAAGATTGTCAAGCATTTCCAGAAAAAGTTCTTCCTCCGTAAGACCGTACAGATTGGCCGGGACTGCATTGATACAGTATTCCTTACCGCCAAATGGTTCAATCTCAAATCCAAAATCCTCGAAATATTTACGGTTAGCCTTAAGAAGAGCTTCTTCCTGAAGGTTCAGGGATACGATCAGCGGCGGGCTGAGGTACTGGGATTCTACTGTCTGCTCACGAAACCTTTTTACGAAACGTTCATAATAAACCTTTTCATGTGCCGCATGCTGGTCGATAATAAAAAATTTATCCTCAAACTGAACAAGCCAGTAAGTATCAAAAATCTGTCCGATCAGCTGATGACGGCTTCGGGATTCAGGGGCAAGAAGTTTCTCTTTAAACAATTCTAACTGTTGTGGCTTTTGCTGTTTCTCTACTTCCTGTGACATATTTACCTGCATTGCGTCAGGCTGTTTTTCATGTATATTTTTATCGTTTATTGTTCCTTCGAAAAGCTTCTCCTCTGCTTTTGTAAAAGGATCTTTTGTCTGATAAATCTTTTGCTCACGTACTGCCTGTTCCGCCATAGTGATAGTTCCTCGTGGAAGTGTTGAATAAGAAGAAAACTGTTTTTTATCCATAGCAGTATCTGGTGCAGATACTGTCCTATCATTGCCTTTTATTGACACATTCGAAGTACGATTAACTGTGTTCGCTACTTGTGTTCGATACTCCGGCATTTCAGCACGACGTTTCATTTCAAATGGCTCCGGTACATCCCCCGGTTTCACCACAGACGACAGTTTCTTTACCGGTTCTTCTTTTCCAAAAGGTACTGTCTGGATCATTTCTCTTGTAGTAAGCGCCTTATGAACTGTCTCATAAACGGCATCGTAAACTTCCGTTCCTCTGGCAAACCGTACTTCCATCTTACTTGGATGTACATTTACGTCCAAATCATTTCCCTCCATCTGAATATGAAGCGAAACAAACGGAAACTTATGTTGCATAAGAAACCCTTTATAGGCATCCTCGATTCCCTTTGCAATGATCCTGTTTTTTACAAAGCGTCCGTTAATATAGTAATTCTCAAAAGTACGGTTGCCTCTGGAAATCTCCGGTTTTCCCACAAAACCCTCAATCTTCATGAAATCATTCTCGTAGGATACTTCAAGAAGTGCTTTGGTAATATCTCTTCCATATATATTATAAATCACATCTTTTATATTGTAATTACCGGATGTGTGAAGCTTCACCTGTTTATTCTGGATATATTTAAAAGAAATCTCAGGATGGGACAATGCCAGCTGTTCCATCAAAGTGCTGACATAATTTCCCTCCGTAGTATCTGATTTCAGGAACTTGCTTCTTGCAGGTGTATTATAAAAAAGGTTTCTCACTAGGAAAGTAGTTCCTTCCGGAGCCCCCATATCCTCTAAAGACTCCTGTACACCACCATTGATCACATAGCGGACTCCGCTTAATGCAGATGGGGTCTTTGTGATCAGTTCCACCTGTGCAACAGCGGCAATACTGGACAAAGCCTCACCGCGAAATCCAAGAGACGCAATGTGTTCCAGATCCTCAACCTTCTCAATCTTACTGGTGGCATGACGCAAAAATGCCAGGGGTACCTGATCTCTTTCCATACCCCCGCCATTATCTGTGATACGTATCATCTTTTTGCCGCCGTCTGTGATCTCCACTGTTACAGCAGTTGCTCCTGCATCAATTGCATTCTCCACAAGCTCCTTCACAATGGAGGACGGACGTTCCACTACCTCACCGGCAGCGATCTTATCTATGGTCTGCTGGTCTAATACTGCAATTTTTCTCAACTTTTATCACCATCTGTTCTTAATCTTGTTTTGCAGGTTATAAAGTGTGTTCATTGCCTCGATAGGAGTCATGTTTCCCATATCAAGACCCTTGATTTCTTCTATGATGTCATCATCTTTAACGGTATCAAACAGGGACATCTGTGCCATATCCATCTGATTGTATACAGGCTTTTTCTTTTTCGCAGACGTCAGGTCTTTTACTGCTGCCGTAATATCCGCATCACTGAGTTCCTCCACCAGTTCCTTTGCTCTCTGGATCACAGAATCAGGAACACCGGCAAGCTTGGCAACCTGGATACCATAACTTTTGTCTGCGCCGCCCTGAACAATCTTGCGCAGAAATACAATATCGTCCCCTTTTTCCTTGACAGCGATACAGTAGTTATTGACTCCCGGAATCTTGCCCTCCAGTTCAGTAAGCTCATGGTAATGAGTAGCAAATAATGTTTTGGCGCCACAGAGCTTCGTATTGCTGATATGCTCGATCACTGCCCATGCAATTGCAAGACCGTCAAATGTACTGGTACCACGTCCGATCTCGTCCAGGATCAGAAGACTTCTGGAAGTGGCATTTCTCAGAATATTCGCAACCTCTGTCATTTCCACCATAAAGGTACTCTGACCGCTTGCCAGATCATCCGATGCACCAACACGAGTAAAGATTCTGTCAACAATTCCGATGTTTGCTTTTTCAGCAGGGACAAAGCTTCCAATCTGTGCCATCAGTACAATCAGGGCAGTCTGTCTCATATATGTAGACTTACCTGCCATATTTGGGCCTGTGATAATGGATACCCTTTTTTTATGGTTGTCCAGATATGTATCATTTGCAATAAACATATCGTTCTCAATCATCTGCTCTACAACCGGATGACGGCCATTCTTGATGTCAATCACACCTGTTGTGTTTGTTTTCGGACGTACAAAATGATTTCGTTCTGCAACCAGTGCAAGAGAAGCAAACACATCTAATGCGGCTACTGCCTTGGCTGTTTTCTGAATACGCACAACCTCTTTACCGACAGTATCACGCACATTACAGAATAATTCATATTCCAGCGCATAAAGCTTGTCCTCTGCACCAAGAATTAAATCTTCCAATTCCTTCAATTCCTGTGTAATGTAACGTTCTGCATTAGAAAGTGTCTGCTTACGAATATAGTTGTCAGGTACCTGGTCTTTAAATGTATTGGTAACCTCCAGTGAATAACCAAATACACGATTATATTTAATCTTCATTGTCTTGATACCTGTACGCTCACGTTCCCTTGCTTCCAGTTCGGAAAGCCATTTTTTGCCATCTGTTCTGGAGCGGCGGAATTTATCTACATCTTCATTATAACCTTCTTTGATAATACCGCCATCCTTCTGTGCAAGAGGCGGATCTTCCACGATGGCACGTTTAATCAGATCTGTTACATCTTCCAGAGAGTCCATATCTTCATAAATTTTCTGAAGCAGGGGAGTCTTAAATTCTTTTAATACCTGTTTTATATATGGAAGCATTTCCAGTGAAGAAGCAAAAGCGATCAGATCCCGCGGATTAGCTGACTTATAACTGATACGGCTGATCAGTCGTTCCAGATCATAGACAGGTCCCAGATATTCCCTGATCTCGTCGCGAAGCATTCTATTTTTATTTAACTCTTCCAACGCCTCAAGACGTTCCTCGATCTCATCTCTGTCGATCAATGGCTGTTCTACATAACTGCGAAGTGTTCTGGCACCCATGGCAGTCTTTGTCTTATCCAGTACCCAGAGAAGAGAACCTCTTTTCTGTTTTTCACGTAATGTTTCTACAAGTTCAAGATTCCTGCGGCTGGAGCTGTCGATCAGCATATACTTTTCTGCTGCATACGGACGGATCGTCGCCATATGGGACAGCGCGGTTTTCTGTGTTTCCTTCAGATAAAGGAAAAGTGCTCCTGCTGCAATGATCCCGCAGTCATAATCACCAACGCCCAGTCCATCCAGAGAACCTACATGAAAATGATCTTTTAGTGTGCGGCGGCACAACTCGTCATCGAAATACCAGGAATCCAATGAAAAAACACAAATCCCAAGACGGTTCTGCAAGTCATCTGTATCTATATTAGACATATAAAAAGAATCATTACAGATAATCTCTGCAGGAACAAATTTATTGATCTCATCAAGAAGTTTCTGAGGTTTGTCCACCTCAGTAAGGAAACAGTCACCTGTTGTAATGTCTGCAATAGCGCATCCGAAATGTTCTTCCATAGACACAATAGACATCAGGTAATTATTCTTTGTCTCATCAAGAGCAGCAGCATCCAGTGTGGTTCCTGGGGTTACGATCCTTACAACCTCACGCTTTACCAGTCCTTTGGCTTTTTTAGGATCCTCTACCTGCTCACAGATCGCTACCTTATGTCCTCTCTCGATCAGACGATTAATATAAGTCTCCGCAGCATGATAAGGGACACCACACATGGGTGCCCTCTCCTCTAATCCGCAGTCCTTTCCTGTAAGGGTAATCTCCAGTTCCCTGGTGACAAGTAATGCATCATCAAAAAACATTTCATAAAAATCTCCCAGACGGTAGAATAAAATGCAGTCTTTATATTGTTCCTTTGTCTTGCAGTATTCCTGCATCATCGGACTCATTGCCATTTAATTGTTATCTCCTATCTTCATAACAGCTCACTGCTGTTTTTTATCTCATATATATTGTATTTTTGACATCTTAAGATTTTAACATGAATAAATAGAAGATGCAAGATAGAGTATAAACATTTATTCTATCATGTTGACTATATGTTACTAAACATCCTCCTTCACCATCCCTTTATAATTTATTTCAGCGTAGTCACGATCAGTTTACTTTCCAGGGCAGCTGCGATCATATTATCAGGGATATCTTTGGATACCACACTTCCTGCGCCAATCACTACATTGTTTCCGATTGATTTTTTACTTTTGCAGATGCTATAATTATAGTATTCTCATATATGGAAATCTATCAGAATAGTCTTTGATTTTTATAAAAATCGTACACGAGGTGAGCTTTTTGGATTTAATCAGAACAGAGCTTATGCCGGATTCCTCAGAAGTCGTTTCCTAGTAAGTGCTGCCAGATTTTTAAGCATTATATGCAACAGTCACCGGTTGACTTTCTGAATGCATACAGGTTGAAAATCAGCTGTCAGCTTCTGTGTACCACCCGGAAAAGTATTACGGAAATTGCCATGCTGTGTGGATTTAATCACCTGAGTTATTTTTCCAAATATTTTATGGAGTGTTATGGATGTACACCAAGGGAATACCGTGTACTTCATGATTCACATCATATTTGTTATTGTGATAAAACCACAATATCAGACATATCTGCGTGATAATTTCCTGATGATCCGGGATGGGGATGGTAAAGATGCAGAAGAACTGGCTTCTTCCCTGTGCAGGTATTATGAGGCTCGTAACCGTGAGGATATGGACAGACTGCCGCGTGTGACTCGAGAAAATGTTCTGATCCTGAAGTATTATTCCTTTGAGAATTATTTCCTGGATCCGAAGATAATGGAAAAAATCGGAGTGATAAAAAGTGAGGATGATTTCTACGAAATCCTGTTGAAAAAGTGGAATGAATATCTATACAAATTAAAAAGCGGTCAGCATCTCACAGAAATGATCGGCCATGCTCTCAAAAATACTACAGATATCAGAGAACATATGGAAGAAATCCGTATCTGTCTCCGCGGACATAATTTATATGATATCTTTTACGGAAGATTCCGTAAAAACGAAACTGAAATCCTCAAATCCTATATAGAGGAGGCTCCAAGGGATACTTTTAAAGATATTCTGGATGCAATTGACCGTTTTGTTTATTTTGAGAACAGAAAAAAATAATTCATGAAGAGGGATGCCACGCATGGCATCCCCTTTTCATCAGGAAACGGTCATTACTTTTCCCATAAACAGTATTTCGTTATTGCTCCTGTCATAGATCAGGAAGGCAAAAGGACGAGTGAGTTCCACATTTTTGATAACTGGTTCTTTCTCCTCTACAGCTGACATACATTCCATGATAACTGCTGTCACTGCTGCTGCTTTCGTGCCATTTTCATCCAGTTCCAGTTTTGTTTTCTGCAGTATCGTATCTACATTTACATTTTTGTCTGCAATACCGGAGAAATCAGCGTTGCTGGAAAATATATTATCAAGCCCCAGGCTTGAGAGTATGTCATTTAGGATGGCGGTAGTCTCAAAATCAAGTTTTGGCATCTTACATTGTACTTCGTCATACTCTGGCTGAGATTTCAGGAGTCCACCAATATCCAGATCCTCAAGTGTAAAATCGCCTTCATCGACAGGCAGGATTCCGACAAAACTCAGTCCGTTTGCATACTCCCTGTCAAATGCTGTTGCCTTATCATTTTCATAATACCTGTCTCCGGCACAGGTCATGTATTTTGTCTTTTCATTGTTTCCAAACTTCTCTTCTGTATCAGAAACATTCCAGGGTTCTCCACTCCATCCGGACTCAAAATATAGTGAATTAGTTAAGCACAGTCCGGTAGTATCATTGATCAGATCCGGGGTTATGATTTTCGGGATCAGCCCTTCCGTATTTTTGTCACACCAGGAATTAATGATACCGCATGTTTTCTCGGCAGCGGAAAAATCTACATTTTCCACTTCAGCCCCAAAACCGTTCGTTACTGAATTTTTAAATTCTTCCTGTAATGTCAGATTATTATCCACCCAGACTGCATCTGCAATCTTTAATTTTGACTTATATCCGTAACTCTCATCTTCAGTATTATATTCTTTAATCTTGTTCAGATATTCCTTTGCATAAGATGCAAAATCATCGGTTCCCAGGTAATTACATAGAACTTCTTTTGTCTCTCCTTTTGCACCTTCTGCGATCATGCCCAGCGCAAAATTAAGGCTTGTGGGACTGAACATAATATTTTCTCCATTGACTGCCGCAGAGATTTGGTCTGTCATTTTTACGGAATTCTGTAATGTCACGGCTTTGTCGATACTGGCTTCTTTATTACCGGACACCGTGTCTTCATTGCTGCTTTGGATTTCACTGGCTTCTGCGGAACCGGCATATATGCCGACAGCTGGCAGTGCGACAGTCATAGCTGCCAGTATTCCGATTAAGAGTTGTTTTCTTATCATAAGGCGTTTCCTCCTCTGGCATTTTCTTTAGTTTAACATATTTTTCTTTCGGTTTTGTAATCTGTGGAAAATAGAATACCTTCAACATTGCAGGTACATTGGTGTTAGGGGATTCCGTATCAGGAATGACAAAGCAAGCTTATCCCGCTTGATCTCGATAAGAATTACTTTTCCATTTTTTTGGATAATTATATCAAAAAGCTCCAACTGTAATTTTTATGCAATGAAAGATTTCCTTGTGAATTATATCCTCACATGACTGAAGTCACGTGCTTCCAGACGCTTTAGGCGTCAGACTAAATATCGGCGGATACGCCTGTAACTTAGGTTTGCGCAGATATGTGCTTTTTCCCATGCCAGATATGGCAGGTCCCCACATTACAGGTAGTCCGCTGTATATCTGCCTGCATCTATGCAGCCATTAAGAGTCCCATCTCAGAACTGAGTTCCCTTAGATCTGCATAAACACATGAGGTTCTACGCTTTACTGCAGGGACTTTTGCCTCCAGCAAAGACCTTTCCGTTGCCGGAAGGGGTTTTAAAAGTTCACGGATAAAATATCTGGCCCCGATATTATAAGAAGCTGACAGGTCACAGTTATATCTTTTTCCCGTCTGAAATGCGCAGAGGCTGTGATTTCTCCAGTCACGCAGGACTATCCCTGATCCATCATACGCAAGCCTGCTCGTATTCCATGCACAGATCCTGGATATGCGCATCCCTTTCCTGTGTGCCTGATGTTCACACCGTTTCTGGATATCCCGTTTTCTCCAAAGCTGCAGTTTCTGCCTCTTACTTCCCGATATCTTTCCGTTCATTTCCAGATACTCAAATACGATCACATCTGCATGATTCTCCCATGCATATTCTGCAACTGCCCCTGCGATCTTTCTGCTTAGTTCTATATTCAGGCGTCTGGTGTATGCCCACCTTTCTCCTGCCTGCGCAGATCCATGTTCCCTCTGGAATCTCCGGATCCGTCCCAGTGTGCGGTACATACGGTCTTTTTCACTGGGGAAGTCAATAAACTTTCTCCCCAGGACAGTTCCGTCTGCCCGCATGATGGTACAGACTGCATCCGTATTGATTCCCAGATCCACACTGCAGATGATCTGCCCTTTTACAGGTGTCTGAGTAAGCGTCACTTCTTCTATATAAGAAAAACGCAGGAAATATTTATGGTGTCCTTTCTCCAGTGCCGGGGCTGATGCCTTTTTCCCATACCAGTTCCTGCGCAGGTATTCCATATCCGTATGGCTTAAACACACACGGAACCATCTCCAGTCATGCCCGTCATACAGTTTCAGGTATGCCTCATCTTTTCCCTCTGTCCCTTCGCGGTACATCACATCCCGGTAAAAGACCGGCATGGCATGGTTTTCACAGGTAAAATTCGGTTTCCCGGAGAGTTCTCCCGCTGCCTCCCACTGTTCCATCCGGCTTTCATAGGACGATACACTTCCCAGTGCATGCTGGATGGCAGCTCTCCTGAGATAAGAAGGCATCTTCGGAAAACGGATGTCAAAATCAAAGTGGGCATGGTTCTTTTTCGTTGTGTGAATCAGATGTTCTGCTGCATTAAAGCGTTTTTTTGATTCCGGAATCATTTTCAGTTCTGCCCACACCTGTTCATAGATTTCCGTCAGATAGCTGACCGCCTGACGATAGATTTCCAGTGTCTGGCGGATTGGGATATTCTGTTTTCGTATTTCCACACCATAACTGGATACCGTCTGCATTTTCTTCTCCTCTGAACTGTTTTTTTATTTTGTGCTATGAACAAATTGTACCATAGATATCTTATTCTGTAAACATACGTTCTTTTTTTAACAAAAAAATTGCGCGTCTAACTCATCACGGTTAAATGACAAAAATGCAATGTAAAAAATTCCCATTGAAATCAGACAAAAGCAGGGCAGAAACAGCATTAAAACTGTTTCTGCCCTGCTTTTATATATTCAGATGATATCATGTTTTATCATTTCACTGTAACATCTAAGAAAGAGAACCTATTTCTTTGTCTTGAATTTCTTCATTGCGGAATATGGACTGTAAACTCTGGATTTATCCTTGGAGGTCTTATTCCAGGAACGTACTGTCACATACCAGGTGCCTTTCTTTATGTTTGTAAAGGTTACAGTTACGGTATTTTTGCCTTCTGTACGTTTCACATATTTCTTAACCGGATATTTCTCACCTGCGGAAGTCTTGTATTTGGTTCCAAGCAGGATTTCATAACCTGTAGCATTTTTGCATTTTGTGTAAGTAACAGTCACTGTGTTTCCTTTTACAGTAATATCCCTGATCTTTGGCTGCTGTGATGTAACAACTGTAATCTTGATCTTTTTAACCTTTGTCCAGGAACCATAGACCTTATTGCCCTGTGCATCCAGAACCCAGCTTCGGGCTGCCACATACCAGGTACCTTTTGCCAGATATCTAAAAGATGCCTGTGGCTTGCCGGTTGAGGAAACTGTTTTGCTGAATTTGCCGGTCCGGAGCATATTTGATTTCTTGCTGATCACGAAGTCATAACCCTGAGCACCTGCACATCCCTTGGCAAGTTTGACAGTAAGCTTGTTTCTGTCAATGGAATGGCTAGAAATCTTTGCGTCAGCAGGTCGCAGGTATGCACCGTTTTCATCTGTGATACTTCCGTCTGTGTGAATAACTCTGCCATTGAGAGATTCTGTACCAAATGCTATGAAATAATCCTGTCCTTTGGAAAGGGTAAAGTCAGCATATGGAATACTGCGCTCAAATGCACCGCCTACAGTTACAGTCTGGATACACTGCAGAACCCCATTCTCAACATCATACCAGAACAGATTTGCCATAAGTCCTGCACAGGAGGCATCGGCCTTTACGGAAAGCACAGAAGGGAAATCGAAAGCTCCGCTTCTTCCAAGATGGAAACCGAAATCATTCTGGTTTGTGGAGATCAGGCTGTATAATGCTGCCGGGATATATTCTGCTGTGTTTGTAACAGAAAGATCGGTATCTGCAGGTGTTTCTGTTGTAATGGAAGTACCATTGATCTTCCAGATGAAACCATTCTCCATATCAAGGTTCAGGGAAATATCTTTGCCTTTTATCCCGGATAAAACAGAAGCAGGAAGTGTCCTGGCACCATTCATGATAATGGAGATGGTATCTTTTTCTTTGGAAGCCTTAATCAGATCATTGACAGCATCCCAGCCTTTCTTCTGGAAACTTCCCTCAATGTAAGGTTCCCCGTCACCAAGTTTACCGAGGATTTTTGTATCCTGATGTTTGCATCGTTTACAGGTGTAAGTTATGATTCCGTCAATTTCTGCAGTTGGTTCTGTAGTGATAACGCCGTTGTCATAGTCATGACCGTATGCGGAAATGGTATAACCATAGGAAAGTGTTTCATTACAGTCTGTGCAGTAGGTATCTCCGCTATATCCGCTGGAAGTACAGGATGGAGAGGAGTAATAACGTCCGGCGGTGTGTTCGTGCGTGCATTTCCTTCTCGTGATTTTGAATTCAACGGATTCATCTAGATAATTACCGGCATCTGCGCCATTATAAACTGCTCTAGCGGAAATTTCCTCTCCTACAGGCAATTTTCTAGAAATATCGGAATCACTCCATTTCCAGTCATTTTTCAAAACGTCCTTAATATCTCCTACCTTTTTACATGACCATGGTACGGAAATCTTAGGGTCAGATGGAAAATTTGGTGCTTGGGTTGCTGGACTGATGGTTGCTTTGTATTCATCTGAAGTCCAGGTATAATAATTGGAATTGGAAATCCGTATGTAAATTTTGGTATTTTTTGCCTCTTCTACCGTTTTCACAGTAGGAATTGGATTCGAAGAATCCAAAATTTTCCATGTTTGTTTATTATCAACACTATATTCAATTATACTATCTGGGGGAATTGTAGTTTGGTCAATCTTGACAACCGGATGAAACATTCCATCATACGTACCTGTGTATGCAGTGATTGTAGGGGTAATATTACTTTTAAATTTATTTGATTCTGAATCAAAGATATAACTTGTTTCATTTTCTCCAACAGTTATAACATGATCTTCTCCGGTTAGCCATGCATACAAATTAGTGTCATTAGGGTCAACATTTTTATGATTTACAGGTGTCCATGGACTACCGTCAACTTTTACCTTTAAAGAACCAGGATTGTTAATAGTACAACAGTAAACATCTTTCCCTTGGTTGTTTTTTGGGGAAACGGATACGGAAGAGGCATTTACCGAGCCGCCATTAATGATAATATTTTCGCAAGAACCTCCTTCGCCGCCACCAATTCCGGCACCATCCGTAGAACTAGCAGTTACAGAACCACTATTAATGGTAATATTACTGCCAGTGCCGTTATTGCCGCCACCAATTCCGGCACCATGCTTAGAACTAGCAATTACAGAAACACTATAAATAGTAATATTACTGCAAGAGCCGTGAAGGCCGCCACCAATTCCGGCGCCATCCCCATCGATACTACTAGCATTTAAGATTCCTGCAGTAGTGTCTAAAGCATTGGTTGTTATTCTAAGCAGAGCTTTGTTAACTTTCTGTAAACCGGCATACCAGTTATTCTTTGTTATAAGATTATTTGTGCCTGTTAAATAGATAGTGACTATAGCCTCCACACCATAATTTATTTGCAGTGCCGGACCAGCAGATGTATTGATATTTACATTATCAAGATAAATCTTGATGTTGTCTTTCTCTGAAATCTTTGTTCCATCAACCACAATTCTATTTGCTGTTTCCTGACTATTACTGCATGTGAATTTGTAATCTCCTGCCGAACTTATAGTATAAACTCCGTTTTTGACTTCATTACTATTGATTAAGTCAATTTCTTTAATCTGTGTATTTTCCGCAGCAGCCATTGCCTCATCGGGGGTATCATTAAATTCAGGAACCTCTTCTGAACTGAATACAGACAGTTCCTCATCTGTCTCTCCTGCTGTTTCCTGCTCCTCATTGGTAAAAATCTCCGGAGTTTCTTCCTCAGACACTATATCCGGATTTCCGGAAGTAAATTCTTCTGCAAATATGGTCTGGATGGGCATATTTGCAGAACACAGTGCAAGTGCCAGAATCCCGGCTAATAATTTTTTCCTCATACTTTTCACCTTTTCCTTTCTTTATACATGATTTTCTGCAGCCTGACTCTTTTGTCCTTTTTTTCTAAATTTGATACATAATGCGGTAATCACGACTGCCACAGTAAAGGAAATGACAGCCACCAACACATAACCGCCTGCGTCCTCATGCAGCAGGATTGTACCGTACATTCCCGTAACGTTTATTGGCTTGTTTTGCATTATCCCCATTGCTCCCACGAGAGACAGGAATAACAGGGTACACAGAACAGACAGCCGGCAGACTGTGCGCCGCTCCTGGCGGCGGTGGTATTCATGCATTCGCTTTTTTACCAATTCAATACGCTTTTCTGTATCATACATACCTTCCATCCTCCTTTCATAAAAAAGTCCTAAAAAGTCTTTCACTTATATAGGTACAAAAAAAGCGAAAAACTCTCACCTGAAAATAAAATTTTTTTAAAAAAATTTGAGAGCTGCCGAAACAGCTCTCAAAAGAGAAAAATCAGGTTATATTATTGTATCAAACTGCGGAAGATCAGTTTTCCCGCTGTCAGGATCAGTACAGGCAGCAGATAAGCAATATACTGTGCTGCACCACCATAGGCGATCAGAAGATTATAAATTGCATGAAAGGTGATTGCCGCTCCCAGCAGGCCGCAGGTTCCGGCAATCTTCAGCCATGTTCTCTGCCACACATATGCAAGGCCGCCGCCGACAATGGCTCCACAGATCACGTGCATGGCTCCTGTTCCAATACCCCGGAAGAAAATAAAAGAAAAATGTCCGGCTCCGTTTTGGATCAGATAGCAGACATTCTCAAATGTGGCAAAGGAAAGAGCTGTGATCACAGCGGCATTTTTGATCTGCTCTGCTTTTGGCTCAAATATCAGCAGATAAAAGAGCAATGGCAGAAGTTTCATCACTTCCTCCACCACCGGGGCGATCTCTGTGGTAGCTGCAAAGGTGTCCGCTCTGTAAAGTGCAGCGAAAAAGGTGTTGATGTATGCGGAAAGCAGACATGCACCCATCCCGGCAAAGCAGAACAGAAAGAATTTTCTCTGCCGCTTTCCCATACACAGCGCGGCAATCAGCAGGGGCGAAGCCATGCAAAGAAATACATTTTCAATATATGTCATGCCTGCACCGCCTTTCCTGTGGCTGGCAGCAGCGCAAACAGGCTGCCTGTAAGCAGAAGATCAAACCAGCAATAGGGAGCGGAAATGGAATAGCCCGGCCACAGGCAGCCAGAGATCCAAAGAGCATACTCCACCGCCACATAGCACAGCACCTCAATGT
>SKDZ01000087.1_pt1 | contig 80720 bp, 74 predicted proteins | sample 4826551 | NCBI WGS metagenome assembly SKDZ01 (sample SAMN11008822, study PRJNA524170) | human gut metagenome | biome: Human fecal sample; material: Feces; isolation source: fecal sample from pouch patient p12, p15 | host: Homo sapiens | place: Israel: Tel-Aviv | collected 2016-02-02 | reverse complement strand
TCTGAAAGAACTTCATTTACAAATGGAAATCTTAAAGGCAGCATAAATGCAGGCAGATATACAGTGGACTACCTGCAATGTGGGAACCTGCCATATCTGGCATGGAAAAATGCGCATAACTGCGCTGACCTAAGTTACAGGCGTATCCGCCGATATTTAGTCTGACGCCTAAAGCGTCTGGAAGCACGCGACTTCAGTCGTGTGAGGATAAAGTTTTTAATTCACACTTATCAGGCTTGCCATGGATGCAATCAGAGTGCCGAGACCTCCAATATTGGTTCCGACAATTAAAGCCCGGTAATTATCTGTAAAGCCGGATAAAAGAAGCGCAGCGGGAACATTGCTCATAATCTGACTGGCAAGAACAGCAGTAAGTGTTTCCCTTCCTGCCATGATTCTTTCCAGAAAACTGCTGAATTGCGGAATCCTTCCAAGGTTGCCGATAAAAATAAATAATGCGATAAAGGTGGCAAGCAGGGAGTAATCCACCCTGCTTATATTTTCCCTGTTTCTTAGCAGCATATATATAAGAACCAATACAAGAGGAATCTGGTATGGAATGATACGTGCAACAGTGAGCAGGCAGATTGTAAATAAGATCAGGTAAGCGGCCAGGTATTCCATGTTAAGTTCTTTTCTGTCAGAGAATCCCAAAAGAGTTTTATTTTTTTCGGAACCGCATACGTGAGGTGCTTTGGCAGCGGCTACCTGTATCCATATCAGAAGAAGGATAAGTGCTGTGGCGGAATAGGGAAGCATCAGGGTTATTAATTCTGCCGCGGACATCCCTGCTCTGGCATATAGATAAAGGTTCTGCGGATTTCCGATTGGTGTGAGCATGCTTCCGAGATTAGCAGCGATTGTCTGCATGGCTACTATTTTAAGAAGCCAGTAATTGCCCAGTTCCTTTGGCAGTTTATGCACAATGATCAGTGCAAGAGGAACAAAAGTAATCAATGCCACATCATTGGTGATCACCATTGACAGGAAGAAACATAAGAGTACCAACAGCCTGATCACACCCACAGTTCCCGATGTTCCCATCAGCAATTTTTGGGCAAGTATATCAAAAACACCAACAGCCTTCAAACCAGCTACAATTGCCATCAAACAGAAGAGGAGCCCGAGAGTCCTGAAATCGATATAAGTAAAATAAGCCTTATCCGGTCTGACCCAGAACATAGAAAGAAGCGCCAGGATCACTGCAATTGACAAAACGGTTTCTTTCCTGAAAAAAACATATAATTTTTGTAACATAATATTTCCTTTCCGGTCTGATACGACCGCGTAAAAGTATATCACAGAAACATCCAGAAAAAAAGAACATCATTTTGTATTGTGGATTGTGTTTGCGATTACCGCCTCATTCCTGTGTAATAAAAATGTTATCAATGGCGACATCATTTCAAAAGTTCAGAATATGAAAGGAAAACGTTTTGGAAGAACTATACAGAAAATATCAGGGAAAAACAATAAAAGATGACTATGGGAAAAATTCCAAGGAATTTATAGATTTTGCAAATGACATGAAAAAGAGCATGAAAATTAATGCCGCAAAATATGGATTAAGGCTTATTACCTTTGAGACGGGGCATTACGATATGTGCGGATATTTTAAGGACAACGAAAGGGATTTCTCGTCCGTTCTGCAAAAGGATTGAACGATTGCACTGGAGGATACAACAACTTTACGGACTTGAAGGGATTTTTCCAATTTTCTCTATTTTTTTCATAATGATCACCACTTTACAACTTTTTCATAAAAAAATATCGTACAGGACTTTCTGATGTATAATGAATTTGACCCAAAACATTACAAAGGAAAGTGACCCTGTACGACAAAAACATTATACAACGAAAAAACACTGATTGGTAGACTTCATCAATATTTTTTGATTTATTTTGAAACTTTTTCTGTTCCGACAGTAGATACCTTATTTCTGCTGATATTATCCATACTGACCTTAGAATCTGCACATTCCATCCGGTTTCTGTATCAGCATTTTTTATCTGGAATAACGGAGAAATCACTGAATGTATTTTATTATGCATGTTCTTATGCAAAGGTTGATTATTCCAGATTTATGAATACCACTGTCAGGATTACTTTGAAGCTGATACCGGATTCATTGCAGACGCAGCCTGTATTTCTGTGCGTGGATGATACGATGGTATCTAAATTTGGCACAAAATTTGAAAACGTTTCAAAACTGTTTGACCATGCCGCACACAACGGTTCCAACTATCTGAATGGACACTGCTTTGTGAGTGTCATGCTCTGCGTACCTGTCTGGAATAGGGATAAAGTATCTTATCTTTCCGTTCCTCTTGGTTATCGTATGTGGCAGAAAAAAGAATCTAAACTGGAACTGGCAGCCTCCATGATCCGGCAGGTTATGCCTGAATTTCACAGCAAAGATCATGTCATCATCCTTTGTGACAGCTGGTATACAAAACAGAATCTGGTATCCATCGTTGATGAATATCCGAATCTGGATCTGATTGGCAATGCAAGGATTGATTCTGTCATGTATGATCTTGCACCTGCACAGACCGGTCGTCGGGGACGTCCTGCCAAACATGGAAAACATCTTTCTGTTGAAACAGATTTTACGTTTTCCAATGAAAAGATTGGTGATTATTATACCGGTGTCCGCCGGGTTCTCGCTAAGATCTTTGGCAATAGGGAAGTCCTTGCCTATGTCACTGCCACAGAAAAAGAACATGGTACAAAACGACTGTTTTTCAGTACCATTTTCCCGGAAGATCTGCAGATTTTCTGTGCATGGCAGGAAAAAGCACCATTGAACCAGACCGGAAGTGACCGTATGAAATACATTCCACTGTTGCTATATTCGTTACGCTGGAATATTGAAACAAGCTACTATGAACAGAAAACGTTCTGGTCTTTTTGTAACTATATGGTGCGAAGCTGCAAAGGGATTGAAATGCTGGTCAATCTGATTAACATCAGTTACTGTGCCATGAAGATTCTGCCCTATCAGAACGAACATTTTTCTGAGTACCGTACAAAAAGCGTACAGGAGTTTTGTTTTGAATTAAGTCAGGGCATTCGCAGTCAGATATTTTTTGCCACTTTCGTGAAAAATATCGAAACACATATAAAATCAAATGCCATGACAAAGGCCTTAAAACAGCTGATTCATCAACAAGTCTATCATTTATAAAGTTGTAAACTGGTGTATAATAAAAGCAAGAACAGAAATGTTCTCGATGTAAGAGCATCATTAAAAGTTGGGCTGCAGATGGAGCAGGGTAAACTTCCATCTCATTAGATGTCTTAACTGGGCATCGAGCCTAGCAGCTTGGATAAAGCTGTAGTCCACGTGGGGGACTTAATGATTTTCACGCCGTTATGGGTATCTTAACTGGGTACCGAGGCTGACAACCAGCAGAAAACTCTTTTACAAAAGTAATTCTCAGAAGAGTGTGGTTTAATGCCACACTCTTTTTGGCATGTGAGGTATAAGTGGCAACAAAGGTAGATAAGAAAAACGTAATACGACAAGGTATTACAGAGGCGGAAATCGTATATTTCCAAAATTTGGCAGGTAAAACATTTCTGTATGTTTGTGGAGATGAATATTTTGAAGTTTCTTTTCCAATAGATCACTTTCTACATTTAACAGGAGTGGAGACAAGACTTTCGGCCAAGGATTTTTATAAGAATGCCAAAAAATCTATTCTTACAAATAATCAGTTCTATTTTGACGCAAGACATGTATATGCAAATGCCAAAAGGAAACTTCCGTGTTTAAAACGCTTGCCGGAATTAACGAATGAAATGGTATGTGTTCTAAAAAATATGGAAACCATGACAATTACATATAAACTCAGCGTTACAAATTTGGAATTTACAGGAAGTGTGACAAGAAAGCCAAAACGGTATACTGGGAAAAAAGATTAAGAAAAGAATAAAGAGCTGGTTTTAATTGTAAAATTTATGGGGAACTAACATCAGCTTATTGACATGAATTTAAAAATAAGTATAATAATAGTTGAGTAATTGTTCAATTATTATTATTTGGAGGTGAATATATGCCAAAAACGTCTTATATTTGTAATTGCGATGTAATTCATGAGGATATTGTGAATGATGTGAAATCCAAGATGCAGCCAAAAGATGATTATATCCAGTTGGCTTCTTTGTTTAAGCTATTTGGAGATGGAACTAGAGTACAAATCTTACACGCTCTAGAACAGAGTGAGATGTGTGTATGTGATCTTGCAGTGCTACTGGGGGTAACAAAATCTGCAATTTCGCATCAGTTAAAGGCATTACGCCTTGCGAATCTGGTAAAATTCCGTAAAGAAGCACAGATAGTTTACTACTCGCTGGCAGATGATCATGTGAAAGAGATTATTGACAAGGGATTTGAGCATCTTTGGCAGAAATAATATTTTTTAACATTATAGTTGAGTAATTGAACAATTAAACAAATTATAAGGAGATTAGCATGAAACGCATATTTCTATTAAAAGGGTTGGACTGTCCAAATTGTTCCGCAAAAATTGAAAAAGAAGTCGGAGAGTTGGATGGAGTGCAATCCTCAGTGGTAAATCTGATGAAGCAGACGCTTACAATCAATGTTGCTCAGACAGCCGCAGATACGATAGCCAGTCAGATTGAAACGATTGTTCATAGCCATGAGCCAGATGTGGAAGTTTCTGAAATTGTACAGGAATCTTATATACCGGAAAAAAAGCAGGAGGCCAATGAATCCTATAACAATGAGGATAAGAAGTTGACAGTTCGTTTAGCGACTGGTGCAGCAATCTATGTCATTGGTATGGCATTGACTGTTTTTGCGAAAGTGCCACTGCCTATCGAGTTAGCTTTTCTCATTGTCTCCTATATTATTCTTGGCGGGGATGTTGTATGGCAAGCTGTGAGGAATATTTCAAAGGGACGTGTGTTTGATGAACATTTCCTGATGAGCGTTTCTACGATTGGTGCTTTTGTCATTGGTGAATATCCGGAAGCAGTTGCTGTTATGCTGTTCTATCAAGTTGGTGAATTTTTCCAGTCATTGGCTGTTGAGCGTTCCAGAAAATCTATATCAGATTTAATGGATATACGTCCGGATTGTGCTACAGTCAGAAGGAACGGAGAATTGATTACCATATCTCCTGAAAGTGTTGCCATTGGTGAGATTATTATTGTAAAGCCTGGTGAAAAAATCCCATTAGACGGTGTGGTATTGGATGAAGATTCTATGCTGGATACGAGGGCTTTAACTGGAGAATCGGTTCCGAGAAGCGTTCATAAAGGAGACGAAGCACTTTCCGGTTGTATGAATCAGACGGGTGTTTTAACGATTAAGACAACGAAAGCATTTGGTGAATCTACTGCTTCAAAGATTATTGATCTTGTGGAGAATGCGTCCAGTAGAAAAGCACCAACAGAAAATTTCATTACTACATTTGCACGTTATTACACTCCTGTTGTTGTAATCTTAGCAGCTATTCTGGCAATTCTGCCACCGATCCTTCTTGGTGGAGGTTGGACAGAGTGGATTCGCAGAGGATTTGTTTTCCTTGTGGTATCTTGCCCATGTGCATTGGTCATTTCAATCCCGCTGACTTTCTTCGGAGGTATTGGTGCGGCATCTAAACGAGGTGTTCTTGTAAAAGGAAGTAATTATTTAGAGGCGCTTAATAATGTCAGCATTATTGTGTTCGATAAAACTGGAACACTTACAAAGGGTGTTTTCAATGTGACTGATATTCTGCCTGCAAATGGATTTTCAAAAGAACAGGTTCTGGAGTATGCGGTCCAGGCAGAGAGCTTTTCTAACCATCCTATTGCAAAATCCATTCTCTCTGCTTATGGAAAAGAAATTGACCAATCAGTTATCTCTGATTACAAGGAAATTTCCGGATATGGAATCAGTGCCATGGCAGGAAAGAAGAAAGTTTATGCCGGCAATACGAAACTTATGGATTCAGAGCATGTGGAGTACACAGCCTGTGAAAAAGTTGGTACAAAGGTTTATGTAGCAGTAGATGGTCAATATGCCGGATGCATTCTGATAACAGATGAAGTAAAGCCGGACAGCAAAAAAGCAATTTCTGATTTGAAACATATCGGTGTGGAAAAAACAGTCATGCTTACTGGTGATGATGAAAAAATCGGAAAGGCTGTTGCGGAAGAATTGCAGTTGGATGAATATTATGCACAACTGTTTCCTGATCAAAAAGTGGAAAAGGTTGAGCTTTTAGACAGTAAAAAGAGACAGGGAAGCAAATTAGCTTTTGTTGGTGATGGTATCAATGACGCTCCTGTCCTTGCCCGTGCAGATGTTGGTATTGCAATGGGTGGGCTTGGTTCGGATGCGGCCATTGAAGCAGCAGATGTAGTTCTGATGACAGATGAACCGTCTAAGCTGGTGGACGCGATTGAAGTAGCAAAAGCGACAAAACAGATTGTCATGCAGAATATAGTGATTGCTCTTGGGATTAAGAGTGTGTTCCTGATTCTTGGCGCTCTTGGTATTGCGGGAATGTGGGAAGCTGTATTTGGTGATGTAGGCGTTACCATAATTGCTGTTTTGAACGCAATGAGAATTTTGAAAAAATAGGAAATGAGGTGGAAATGTGAAACGAAAACTGATTCTGTTAGTTGTTACGATTGTTTTTCTTGTAGGTTTTGGTGTCATTTTACATTCACCGCCTTCTATGATTGATGCAGTCACAGGAGCAACACCGAAGTCAAAAAAGGCGGCTCAAGCCTCCGCACAGTTGGAAGGCTCTTATGTTCTCGGTATTAATATGATGTCAGATGGTCTCGACAACGAGAACACCCGGAATAAATTAAAAGAATTGGCACTGGACGATTCGGAAACAAATGAAACAGATCTCATGAAAACGGACATTAGTTTTCGGTTATATGTATCTGAGACGGATTATCCGCTTGTCAGTTATGCTAAGAAACTCTGTGACAGGTTGAAACAGGCCGGTTTTTTCGTAGATCTGAAAGAGTACAGTAACACAATGATGCTATCAAGAGTGGTAAGTGGAAAGTATGATGTATTCCTGGCATCGGATGATTTTATTGACGTTACAACGCTAACACAGATGGACTATATGATCATGGACAGCGAAGAAATGAGGTGAGCGGGAATTTATGAGAAAATGGAATACGATTTTGTCTGTTTTAATGCTTCTCATTTTTATGATTCATGGAATCATGGGCAGCTTTATGCTGAACGGAGTTGGAAGTAGTGCAGGGAAACTTCTTGCATGGATTGGTGTTGGTATTCTTGTTGTGCATACGGTGATTGGTGTCATCCTGACAGTTCAGAGTTTACAGACAGCGAAGCAATCAGGAAAAATGTATCTGAAACAAAACGTCATATTTTGGGCGAGACGAGCCAGTGGGATGGCAATACTGATTCTGCTGTTATTCCATATTGGCTTGTTTGGAAAGGTGCAGAATGGGACATATATTTTGTTCCCTTTTACAACGGTAAAGATGGTAACTCAGCTTTTGTTCGTAGCGGCAATCTTTGTTCATATTTTTATCAATATACGCCCATTGCTCGTATCACTGGGAATCATTAGTTATAAAGAACGAAGGAGCGATATTTATTTGATCCTTTCGGTGCTTCTTCTTTTTATAGCGGGAGCGGTTATTTTATATTATATTGGGTGGCAATATCTATGAGTAAGACAATTATTATTATAGGTGCTGGACTGGCAGGACTTTCAGCGGCTTTGCAGGCAGCGGAAAATGGATGCAATGTAAAACTGGTTTCCTTCCTTCCGTCAGAGCGGGCACAGTCTGTTATGGCGGAGGGCGGTATCAACGCAGCTTTGAATACAAAAGATGAAAACGACAGTCCCGAAGAACATTTTACAGATACAATAAAGGCAGCATGTGGTCTGGCAGATCCAAATGCAGTTTGGGGAATGACACAGGCAGCACCGGAGCTGGTGCACTGGCTGCTAAAACTTGGAGTTAAATTTAACATGAGTGGCTATGATGATGTGGATCTGCGGAATTTTGGCGGGCAGAAAAAGAAACGGACTGCTTTTGCACAGAGCGATACCGGGAAGCAGATCATGACAGCTATGATAGACGCTGTTCGCAGGAAAGAAGCATCTGGTATGGTAGAACGGTTCAGCCATCATTCTTTCCTAACACTTCGTCTGTGTGGCAATATTTGTTGTGGCTGCGTAATCAGGGATGAATACAGTCAGGAGACTGTGGAATTACCGGGGGATGCGGTTATTGTTGCCACCGGTGGTATGCACGGATTGTTTGGAAATACAACGGGTTCGCTGAGCAATACAGGAGAAGTCACCGCAGAATTGTTCCGGCTTGGTGTTCCTCTGGCAAATGGCGAGATGATCCAGTACCATCCGACAACTGTGAAATGTGGTGGAAAACGCATGCTCATCAGCGAGGCGGCCAGAGGGGAAGGTGGCAGGTTGTTTGCCATGAAAGATGGAAAACAATGGTATTTCATGGAGGAAAAATACCCGGAGCTTGGAAATCTGATGCCACGAGATATTACCGCCAGAGAGATATGGAAGGTCAGCCATGAATCAGAGGTATTTCTTGACATGACGGAAATATCGGAGGAGATTATTTCAAATAAGCTATCTGGTCTGGCAGACGATTGTATGACCTATCTGCATAAAGATATACGAAAGGAACCGGTGTCTGTTTTACCGGGAATTCACTATTTTATGGGAGGCATTCTGGTGGATGAGCAGCACAGAACGCCGATTCAGAATCTTTGCGCTGCCGGAGAATGCTGTGCCCAATATCATGGTGCCAACCGTCTTGGTGGAAATTCTCTGTTAGGAGCGTTATACGGAGGACGTGTTGCGGCAAAATCAGCATGCGAACAGGCAGATGTAGTAGATCTATCTTGTGCGACACAGATAGATTTTCCACCAGCGTCTCAAATTTCAGAAATAAAGCAATTAAACAAAGTGATGCAGGAGACTATGGGCGTTGTCAGAAATGAGAATACGTTGTTAAATGGGATTCAAACGGTACAAGCGCTGACAGGAAATCTTCCATTGCTTGGCATGGCAGTTCTAAAGAGTGCTCTTGCAAGAAAAGAAAGCCGTGGTGCACACTGGCGGGAGGATTATCCGAAGAGCAATGACGATGATTACCTTAAAACAACGGTAGCCAGATTTGATGGAAAGCAGATACAGATTTCCTTTGTACCTGTTCCAGAAAGGCGGTGATTCACTTGGTATATAAAATAAGAATCAGGCGGCAGGAGAGTCAGAAATCAGACAGTTATTGGCAGGAATTTGAGTTTGACGGAAGCAAAAACAGCTCTGTTGCCAATGTTCTAAAGGAATTGAACAGTAGAACCCCTTTGAAAGATAATTCAGGGAATATAGTTACTCCCATCAGCTGGGAATGTAGCTGTATGGTGCGAAAATGTGGGGCTTGCGCCATGCTGATTAACGAACGTCCGAGGCTGGCATGCTCTACATTTCTACATACGTTAAAAGGTTCTACAATCACCTTGGAACCTTTAAGCAAATTTCCGCTTGTAAGAGATTTGATCGTTGACCGGTCAATTCTGTTTGAAAATTTGAAAAAACTGAACCTTTGGCTTGAAAGTGAAGCTTATATGAATCCGTGGACACATGAACCGAGATACCAGTCGGCACGCTGTCTGATGTGTGGCTGCTGCCTTGAAGTGTGTCCCAACTTCTCTGCAAATGGGACTTTCGTAGGCGCTGTTGCTGCAGTCAACGCATTTCGGATTCTGAATGAAGAACAGGAAAGCACTCATTTGAATGAGATTTCTGCTGAATATAAGAAGAAATATTTTGAGGGATGCGGGAAGTCGTTATCTTGTCATGATATTTGTCCGATTGGTCTGCCTGTGGAAGAACTGCTTGTAAGGTCGAATGCAGCGGCTGTTTGGGGCAAATAAAATGGATGATAAAAGCTATAATGAATGTATGAAGAGAATCAAAAACTTGATTCTCTTTTTTTAAAATACATACATTGACAAATATCTATGTATATATTATATTGAACATAGACAATGATCAATGTGAGGTGTCAATATGAATGCAATGGATGTGGCTTTGATATGCAAGGCTTTGGGCGATGCGAACCGGCTGGAAATTGTACAGATGCTGTCGGATGGAGAAAAGTGCGGGTGTAAACTTTTGGAAAGATTTGAAATTACCCAGCCAACTTTATCCCATCATATGAAGATACTGGTAGGATGCGGCCTTGTGAATGATCGTAAGGAAGGAAAATGGCATCACTATTCTTTGAATTGTGAGACATTGATGAATTACAAACACTTTATAGAATCCCTTACTTGCCTTGGATGCGGTGACGGGGATTGTTGTAAATAATTTAAGGAGAGCAGATATCATGAAAAAAGAATCAAATTCAGGAATTAGTTTTTTCCAGCGTTACCTGACTGTATGGGTAATTATCTGTATGCTTATAGGAATTATGTTGGGACATTTTCTTCCGGGAATGAAAGAGGCACTGAACTATCTGGAATATGCAGGAATTTCTATTCCGCTGGCAGTTCTTATATGGATTATGATCTATCCAATGGTGATGAAGGTTGACTTCAAGAGTATTAAAAATATCGGGAAAAACCCGAAAGGTTTATTTGTTACATGGATTGTAAACTGGCTAGGGAGATTCCGAAGAGCTTTTGTTCAGATGATGAAACAATAGGATTGGTACAGGAATTATATGGAACAAAAGTTAATAAAGGGATTTGTTGCGTTTTCCGCTATAATAATCTGCCAGCAAAGAATGTGTTGCCTGAATATGTTTGTGATTATAAGAAACGAGCAGGGTTATTTCAAAGATCTGCAGATTTAGAGTAGTTCTTTTTTTCTGAGAGAAAAATTAAAAATCGTTTTTGGTTCTTCTGGAGAGTGATTATAGCGTTTGGGAAACATCCGGAGAAACCATTACCTCAGGGTGTCGGTAAAGTTCTTTATCAAAGAGGGCTTTGAGATGCCCTTTCCTTTTTTATCCAAATCTTTCCTCTTGTTTACATATATAAACCTAAGAAAAAGCTTGACGTTTAAATATTACAAGTGTAATATTTAAGAAAATACGAAGAAAGGAGAAATAAAACTATATGAGAAAAAAGAAAAGAAAAAAACACACGAAGACTATCACAAAAATAGTTTTATTTAGCGGTATATTGATTGGTGGTGGAATCGGTATTGTAACAATAATGAATCGTAATGTTCCTGAAAAAAGACTAATGGAATATATGAAATATATTGAAAAAGGGGAATATGAGCAAATGTATGCCATGCTGGATCAGAAAAAAAGCAGCATGAACAGTAAGGAAGAATTTATAGAACGAAATTCTAAAATATATGAAGGCATTGAGATGTCTGATCTGTCCATAACCGATATTACAGTAAAAAGACAAGAAAACGGAAATGCGGCAGTTTCCTATACAACAAATATGCAGACTGCTGCAGGAAATGTAGAATTTACCAACGATGCGGTATTTTCACATGATTGGACAGGATATCATTTAATCTGGCAGGATCAGTTGATTTTTCCAGAGTTATCTGCAACGGATAAAGTTCAGGTAACGTCAGAAGAGGCAAAGAGAGGAGATATTTTAGACAGAAATGGTCGTCAGTTGGCTGGAGAGGGAACTGCATCTTCGGTAGGAATTGTTCCGGGCAGGATGGAGAACAGAGAAGATACAATAAAAAAACTGGCAGAGTATCTTGGAATTGGAGCAGACGAAATTGAGGATAAGTTAGAAGCCGGTTGGGTAAAAGCAGATTCTTTTGTACCAGTAGCAACAATTCCTAAAATACAAGAGGTCGATCTTCTGACAGTGAATCCGGATAAAACTGTTCTGGAAGAAAAAGAAAAGCAGGACACATTATTGAAGATTCCAGGTATTATGTTATCTGATGTAAAAGTACGAACTTATTATCTAAAAGAAGCTGCCTCTCATCTGGTAGGGTATGTACAGGCGGTTACAGCCGAAGATTTGCAGGAACATAAAGGGGAAGGGTATCGTACAAACAGTGTGATTGGAAAGACTGGACTGGAAACGCTTTATGAAAAAGAACTAAAAGGAACAGATGGGTGTGAAATCTGTATTGTAGATGCAAATGGAAATAAAAAAAGTGTTATTGCATATGAGCCTAGAAAAGATGGAGAAGATATCCATACTACGATTGATGGTGATCTTCAAAGTACTCTTTATGAACAATTTAAAGAAGACAGAGGATGTTCTGTAGCTTTGAATCCTTATACAGGGGAAGTATTGGCGTTGGTAAGTACGCCATCTTATGATAATAATGATTTTGTACGTGGAATGGACAACAGCCAGTGGAGTGCATTAAATGAAAATGAAGACAGGCCTTTATACAACCGCTTTCGCCAGACATGGTGTCCTGGCTCAACTTTTAAACCTGTAATTGCTGCAATTGGATTAAAAGTGGGGGCATTTACTGCAAATGACGATTTTGGAAATGAGGGTCTGGCGTGGCAGAAAGATTCCTCGTGGGGAGATTATACAGTGACTACACTTCATGATTATGAACCTGTGATCTTGAAAAATGCGCTTATTTATTCAGATAATATTTATTTTGCAAAAGCAGCATTAAAAATTGGTGCGGATCAACTGATGCAGTCTCTAAATCAAATAGGATTTAATCAGGAACTTCCATTTGATATTAAAATGTCAGAGTCCCAATATTCTAATATGGACAAGATAGAAACAGAAATCCAGCTTGCTGACAGTGGGTATGGACAGGGACAGATTCTGGTAAATCCTTTGCATCTTGCAAGCATTTATACGGCTTTTCTAAATGATGGAAATATGATAAAGCCATATCTTCACGCGGATGGTGGAAGCACTTCCAGTGAAATCTGGATAAAAGATGCTTTTTCACCACAAATTGTTTCGGAGGTTATGGAGGGGTTAGAGGGTGTAGTGAATAACCCGGAAGGAACTGGTTATGGAGCATGCCGGGAAGACATTAGATTAGCAGGAAAAACCGGAACAGCGGAACTGAAAGCTACAAAAGAAGATACATCTGGAACAGAAATTGGCTGGTTTACAGTTTTTACTACAGATAGAGATACAAAGAATCCTATTTTGCTCATCAGTATGGTAGAGAATGTGAAAGATATTGGAGGAAGCGGTTATGTGGTGGAAAAGGATAAGGCGATACTGGATGAATATCTTGGTAATGAATAATTTTTACCTTTAAATATTACAAATGTAAGAGGAAAATGATATGAAAAAAATTTGGAAAATATTTGTGGGAGTTATTTTTCTTGCTGTCTGTAGTGGATGTGGCATAAAGAAAGAGCAGAAAAAGACAATTGAAGATACGAAAGAAAAAATTTACAGAGAGTGTGAAATGCTGGCAGAAGGCTATCGGAACATATATGAGAATGCTGTGAAAGAAAATGCACTATATGAGCTGAGTACAATACAAAAAAGTATGGATTATTTTGGAAAATATGGATATGCAGTAATTGATTCCTACAATCAGCTGGATATGGTTCAAAGTATTAAAGTAGATGATTTTTTGAAAAAAGCAGAAAAAGAGAAAAATGGAAAAACTACTATATTTCAAGTTATAGCAGGAGATCATTTTATTCGGTATGATCTGAAAACCAAACAGGGGAAAATAGACGTTGAAGTAAGCTCTTTTAAATGGAAAGAGGACACTTGGCAGGAAACATATTATCATGAGTTTAGAGCTAATTCATGGAAATATACAGAAAACGGGCATTTCTTTATAGAAGAATATCATCCGGCAGGATATGATGGACCGTCTGGATATCGGGACTTTCGGGTAGCACCGTTAAATAAAAAATGTCGGGAGTTGAATCGAAAATATATACTTCCTTTTGGATATACACTTAATAAATTGTTTACTTCTAATTGGAGTGAAAAAAATTATGATGGAATAAATTTTTATGATGTTTTTGATCGTTTACTTTCAATGGAAGAAAAAACTGATGAATTTAAGGAAGGAAAGACTTATGAAATCCCAAAAGAATCATTTGAAACGATATTTCAAAAATATTTTAATATAAGCGCAGAGATACTGCAGACAGGAACGGTATTTCACACGGAAATACAGACATATCGGTATCGAACCAGAGGAATCGTATATGATTTTGCTCCCACACCATATATTCCATATCCGGAAGTTGTTTCCTACATAGAAAATCAAGATGGAACAATAACACTGGAAGTAAATGCGGTATGGCCACAAAAAGAATTAGATCAGGCGTTTTGTCATAGCGTAACCATTCGGCTGTTAGATAAAGATAGATTTCAATATGTATCCAATTATGTATCAAGGTCAGAAATAGAGGTTACCTGGTATACGGAAAGATTATCAGACGAAAAGTGGGAGGAATGTTATGGAGATAATTGATATGATTACAAAAAGAAAACTGAAAAAGATGATGAGCGTTTTATTTATTTCGGGATGCTTTTTCATAGGAAATACAAAATGTAAAGGGGCTGATTTAGAATATATTTCACAGGAAACTGCGAATTATGCTGTACAAGAAAGAGGATATGATTTGCCAGTAGATGAAGTCGTGAAAGAAGAAGCTATTGAAGATTGTAAGAATGTTATGAATCAGATGAAAGTCATTTATCAAAAGGCGGATAAAGGGACTTCATCGAATATAGTAGTTTCTGAGACAGTAATGGAAGAAATGCAGGAAGTATTAAAGGAAAAAAATGTCCCCGTTATTACATCAGCACCGTATTCAAATATGGCTAATTATTCTAAAATGGAAGAATTTCTTTTCAGGGCAGAACAGGATCTGACAGGAGATATCGTCTTATATAGGATTAACAGGGATGGTGGGATAGAAAGACTCAAATTCAATTATGATGGGACAGATATGTATTTGCTGGCTGTGAAAGCTGTTTGGGGTATGAACGACAATCCATCTATTGTATATGTTTCGTATACAAGGATAGAAGAATGGAAATATACAGAAAAAGGCTGGTTTGGTTATACGCTATGCGTTCCAAAGTATCCGGAAGTATCAGAAGCGGTTGATGGCAGTTCTATGATAAGAATTAAACCTTTAAGTGATGAATGCAGGGAAGTTTCAAAGAGGTGTGTGTATTTGCTTGGATATCAGGGGAATAATCTTTTATGTTCTGATTGGGATAGATCTGATATGGAAGGGTTAGATTATAATGGTTTATATGAATATTTATATCGAATGAAATACGGGGAGAGATATGAGTTTTCAGGTAACTCAAGTGGAATTCCGGCAGAAGAGTTTGAAAATCTGATAATGGAGTTTTTGCCGATAACAGCAGATCAAATTAAAAAATGGGCAGTATTTGATTCGGAACATCAAACTTATGACTGGGAACGATTAGGCCGTTTAAATTATAGCCCTACTCATTTTGGAACATCTTTACCGGAGGTCGTTGAAATAAGAGATAGCGGAGAGGGAAACAGTGTGTTGGTTGTTGATGCTGTATGTGATACATTTATATGTAATGATGCCGTTATTACAAGTGAGCTGACTGTTAAGTTCAACGATGATAAGAGTTTTAAATATATGGGGAATAAAATTCTGAATAATGGTACGAAAGAAGTTCCCAAATATCAATATAGAATAAAAAGAAAGAACTGATAACAACTATCAGCCCTTTCATATTTGTTAATTCCATATATGTAATTTTTTTAAGATATCAGAAGTGATTTCAAATGCTTTTTTGCCAGTTGCATTAGAATCACTTTGGATATTGGTTGCAAAATAATAGCTGTTATCGGAAGTTTCTACATATCCGATAAACCAGCCGTTGATATCCTGTCCGTTGACACGACCGGTTCCAGTTTTTCCGTAGAAATTACCATTAGGTGTACTGGCAATTTTTATAGCATTTTTAACAGAAAATACATTTTGGGAATTTAGATGGAATTCATTTGTGTTAAATTTTTTCAATAATGTTACTTGCTCTAAAGGCGAGATTTTTAATGAAAAATCGGACCAGTATAAATCCAGATTTGAACTGGTTGTCTGGTTTCCATATTCTATTTTATTCAAAAATCCCTGGACTCTGTTAATTCCGAGCTGCGAATCAATTGCCTGGAAATACCAGTTAACGGAATTTTGCATAGCAGAGTTTAAATCCTGATCAGCTTCCCAGGATGGAAAAGGAAAGGCATCACCATTCCATGTCATGGAAGAGTGTTCTGGTGTGATGATTCCGGATTCCAACCCTAATAATGCATCGTATATTTTGTAGGTAGACTCTGGCGGAATACGTTTGGTGGCTTCTTCAAGATTGTATATTTTCCAGGAATCCAAATTATTGTCATACAAAACAAATGATCCATCATATGTTCCAAATGTTTCGGATATATCTAACAGGGAGATATTTTTGTCTGTATCACTAAAATGATATACGCTTTGAGTAGAGGCATCAATGGATAAAATGGGTGTACATCCAATAAAAACAGCACTAATGACCAGATAAATTATCAATGCTCTCATTTTTTGATAAAGAGTTTCTTTCCTAAAAACGGCGATGTTGAGAATACGTCGTTTCATCTGCCTGAAATTTCCGGACATTCCAACTGCCAGTGGAGAGGAAAAAGAGGATATTTTTTCTGCAAAATTAATCAGTGTAGTTCCATAAGCTTGGTATTCATCAGCAGAAATCATCTGCAATACAGCAGAATCACAGGCTATTTCACGGTCACAGAGAATTTCTTTTAAAGTGTACCAAACAAAAGGGTTAAACCAGTAGAGTATATTACTTATGACCATGAGGAAGCCAATAAATGTATCTTTGTGACGGTAATGCTGTAATTCGTGTAGCAGCATAAAACGCATATCATCAGGATTCAGTTCGGAAATTAAATGGATGGGAATGTAAATTCTGGGATGTATTATTCCGATTAAAACTGGTGATTTTAAAAATGCAGTACTGTAGACTGATACTGGGTGAGAGATTTTAAGTTCCTTTAAACAATTGTAATAAATAGTTTTTACCTGCTGATTTTGAAGCGGGAGAGCAGATCTTTTTATGGAACGTACATAGTTTAATGAATGAAGGGTGAGGACTGACATAATCATAACACCCGTTATCCATATTAGAAAGAGTATGGTATTCAAGCCTCCAGAAAATTGACTACTGATGGAAACTGAAAAATCATTCACCTGGTTTAACAAAATATTTTGTGTATTACTGGTAAGTTCGGATAGCGTGTCGGTACCAGAGTTAAGTCCTGAGTCAGTTTGAAAAAAATGTAACCATGAAAAAAGTTGTGAGCCATGAATCTGTACAGGAAAAAATGGCACGGCAAGTAGTAAAAATAAAAGAAAACAGAGATGGTACTGTGTAGCCGCAGATAAATATTTTTTCAGAAGTTTTTTTGTTCCGATTATTACAAGTGTAAAAATACATATGAAGATATTACTGATTAAAAAGTGGATAATCCAGTTGCTCATTCAAAACCTCCTATTTCTGATGTTTTGATAATAAATGGCGTAAGTTATCAATTTCTGTTGAAGAGAGCTTATCGTCTTCAAGGTAAGAAGCCAGCATAGAAGAAAGATTTCCATTATAATATCGCTTTAAAAAAGAATTGCTTTCCTGGCGTATATATTCATCTTCTTGGACTAATGGAGTATAGACAAATACCCGGCCTTGTTTTTCGTAGGAAAGAGCTTTTTTGGAAACAAGTCTCTTGATAAGAGTTTGAATTGTTTTTGGACTCCAGCTGGTAGTTAGAGTAAGTTTTTCTGTAATTTCATTTGTATTGATGGGAGCATATTTCCATACAATTTTCATAACTTCAAATTCGGCTTCTGAAATTTGGGGTAGTGACATAATAAAATCCTCCTGCTAAATCCTACATATGTAATAAATATATTATATTACTTGTAGAAGAAAAAAGTCAAATGGCAGATGATATATAGAATATAAAATTAATAATGTAGAGGCAATAAAGGTGAAAAAGATAGAAATTATTGAGAGAATCACAGATGCTAATGGAAGCATAAGTGAAAACATATTGACTAGCTGGGAACATAAAAACCAATTCATACCGGAAATTATAAGGTTTGGAGAATTAAAAATATATCTACAGGAACAAATTGTTAAAAAGAATGATAGTGATGTTCATCTTTCAAAATATGAATATGATATTTTACTTCTTTTAGCGAAAAGTCCAGGTAGAATATTTGGAAAAGAAATGGTTTATGATCTGGTATGGAATGAACCTTATTCCGGTGATTATAATGTGGTTATGCGACATATCTGCAATATCAGAGAAAAAATAGAAGATGATCCTGGACAACCATTATATATACAAACAGTACGAGGTGTAGGATATCGGTTTAACGGGAATTTAGGCAGCGAGTGAAATCGCTGCCTATTATTATGGTTTTACAAAGAAGGAAGTTTGTTATGGGAAGATTTTTCTATTTCAGGATCATCCGGTTTTAGATACTTGGACAAGTTTTGATGTATCAATTCCAACTCTTTTATTTCTTTCCGAAAGGAAACATATTGAGTATTTATTGACTTCTTTCTGGAAATAAGCTCTGAAATTTGAGCCTGTAACTTATTGGTATTGAGCTGTTTCAGGTCTATACCATTTTCCTGTAAAATATGCTCGGCACCAGCGAAAAGGATAATTTGAGATTCATATTTACGGAAATAACGATCCGGATCTTTGGAGCTTTTATAATGGTCGTCGTAAATTTTATTTTTCTGATATTGTTCGGCATATTTTAGCATTTCTCGAAGATGGCGTATCTGAGACTCGAGAGAAACAACAGAGGTATTTACCTCTTTTTGCTGCATATGTAACAAGGCTATGCGGTCTTCAAGTTCTGAAAAATTATGTAGATTATGTGTGAACATCTTGTTATATTCAGCAGAGACAATTTTTAAATTTTCCTTATTTGCCCATTTTTGAAATCCAATGTTTCCTGCTATATTGGGAGTGTTGGTGTCTATTAACTTATTACGAACAGAAGGAACAGTAGTTCTGTGAAGCTTATTATTAATGCGTTCTTTGATACGTTCCTTAGTAAAGTTTTTTCCTAAAGATTTAGCACTTCCACGCACTGGACGGGACATATCGGGAGAACGAAAGGTAATGTATTTTCTGCTGTTTTCGCCAAATTCTGCGTTTTTTATTTCATATCCTTTAGCTTCCATAAATGTAAGAAATTCTGAATAAGTGGAAACGATTCGGATTGTCTGGTTGATATCTTTTCGCAGCTGCGCTTTTTTACTGGATTCAGATTTATTTGCAGCCCATTCATTGTATTTCATTCCCTTTTTACCATCTGGCATAATTGTGGACAGGTTATGTTCCTGGCATAAAGTGTCGCTGAGATTTCGTATTTTCCAGTAATTCTTTTTACAGTCATGGTAATGAGAAAAAGTGATGTTATCTGCAGAACAGAAAATTAAATGGTTATGTACATGACCTTTATCAATATGTGTTGTCAGGACATAGGAGTATTTTCCCTCCAGTAAGCGATCCGCAAGTTCTTTGCCAATTTGATGGGCTTCTTCATAGGAAACTTCACCAGGGGAAAATGCCTGAATCAGATGAAATGCCTTATTTGTATTGTGCGGATCTCTGCAGTCATGTGTATGATCCAAAGTGTATTTAAAGTCAAGAACGGCTGTTTCGGGAGAGCAGGCAAAGGAAGAAATATATAGATTCTGGTCAGTTTTATCTGGATTGCAGATGTATTCTATTGCTTTATCAACGGTTGTTTTGATACCATGGATTTTTGTAACTGCCATATTTTTTCCATTAACTCCTTTATATCGTCCAGGTCCTTTTGGTAAACTGTATTGGTACTGTTTATACGATGGGTGATCTGATTCAAATTGCTACTGATATTGCCCAACAGGGTATTCATTTTTCGGATATGAGAGTAGTCTACTTCATATACAAATCCATATAAGATCATTTTCCGTAGAAAGGCAGATTTGCTTTTCATCCTGGAAAGACGATATTTTTCTTCTAAAATGTATTGTTCGTCATCATTCAAATAAAATTGTACGGGATGAATTCTGGTACGTTTGCTCATTGAAATCCTCCAATTTGTTTTTTCTATAAAAAAGAGTACAAAAAAACTGTCTAACCAGTTCGGTTATGACAGTTATATTACTTGACTGTATGATGTTTTGGATAGATGTGTCTACAGTTTATTTTAACAGGAGTAGGCGGAAGCGTCAAATTAAGAAATTATAAAATATAAGAGGGCCAGGGATACCTTTCAGAAAAATCTCTGATTGGCTTCCAGCTATTTATTCCGGATATGTATAAGTTGATCTTTGCAACAGGATATTTTCCCAATCTCGTTCATGGCGCAACACTCGGAGAATATGAATCTCTTTTGTTCCTTCCATTATAATATAAAAAATAATAGATGGCGGAAAAGATCTTTTATGTATGGAATATCCTCTGTACAGAATTTGAGTTCGGGGAAAGGCAGTACTGAACTGGCCTAAATTCTGCATTTGTTCTTTCAGATCAGATTGAAAACGGTCAGCACGTTGCTGGCCGAATTCTTCTTCAATATAATCTGCAATGTCTGTGACGTCGTAAATTGCTTCCCAGGTTAAAATAATTTTATATTCTTGCATTTCTTCGTGCATCCCTTAATTCTGTGATTTTGCGAAAAGCATCTTCCAGTGGCAATTCACGACCAGCTTCCATATCATCAATTCCCCGGTCTAACATGCGGAGAAGATGATTGTTTTCCTGGTTTTTATCGGTTGTAGGGACTTTTTTTGTTAATTCCATGAAATCACTCCAATCATACGGTTTATAAATAGTGTATGTTGTTCAGAAGTATCTATCCATAGTTTAGCATAGAATGGGCGGCAATACAATTGAATTATTTTGCAGGAGCGTCCGTCAGACCGAGAAGATATTCGCAGGATTGCCAGATCATTAAAATCATATCCTGCAAGTTGTAATTTGGCAGCGAGCGTTTTCTGAGTAAGATTATGAGCCTTTCGTAATTCTTTTACCCGTTGTCCTATTCTGTTTTTGCTGTTCGTTTTTTTATCCCAATAAATAATCATTCTGATCCTCGAAAATTTCTAAAGATGAAGTATTATTATTGATTTTAAGGAAAAATATTGTTACTATACTTCTAAAGATGAAGTTTATGAATGTTTTGAACAGATTGTGAAAAACCGTAAAAAAGTAAGGGTTGAGCCGATTATAGATGAATATAGTCGATTTTTATTCCTGGATAAAAAAGATATGCCTGAGGTAGCACTCCATTGGGAAAAACATTTTCAGTGGGCGTTAGGAAAGTATAATCGTACTCATGAGGAACAAATGCCAAAGATCACGCCTCATGGTCGAGTTATAATAAGGACAAGTTAGAAAACTCCAGTAAATACAAGGGGTTGCACTAATTTAGTCCTTATTTTTAACTCCCTGAAAAAGGGAAAAATAAGGCAGCGCTGTCATTCCAGAATATGAATTATTACAGATCCAGACTGGAAATGGATTTGTGTAAGACAAGAGTAAAAACAACAGAATTATTGTAATTATAGGACTGAATTAGCTCGCACGGAATATAGATTCCGGTTGTCTAATTCAGTCCTCTTTTTGATTGACGACGATGAAAGGTGATGAAAAATGGCTAGAATTATTTCTATTGTAAACCAAAAAGGGGGAACGGGAAAATCCGCATGTACAGCTAATTTAGCAGTAGGATTAGCACAAAAGAATATGAAAGTGTTGATTGTAGATGCCGATCCCCAGTCTGATGTATGCGCAGGATTTGGATATCGTGATTGTGATGACAGTAATGAAACACTTACAGCTCTTATGGATGCAGTAATGAAAGATGAAGATATTCCTTCAGACTGTTATATTAGACATCAGAAAGAGGGAATAGACATTATCTGTTCTAACATTGGACTGGCAGGTACGGAAGTACAGTTGGTAAATGCAATGAGCAGGGAATATGTATTGAAACAGATTTTATATGGTATCAAGGATCAATATGATGCAGTCATCATTGATTGTATGCCATCATTGGGAATGATTACGATCAATGCGCTGGCTGCATCAGATGAAGTCCTCATTCCAGTTGAAGCGTCCTATCTGCCAATCAAAGGATTGCAGCAGTTGTTAAAAACGATCGGTAAGGTTCGTAAGCAGATTAATCCGAAGCTGCAGGTCGGTGGGATTCTGTTCACGATGGTCGATGCTCATACAAATGATGCCAGAAATAATATGGAACTTCTTAGAAATGTATATGGAAGTCAAATTCATATTTTTGATAATTATATTCCATTTTCTGTAAGAATGAAGGAAGCAGTCAGAGAAGGACAGAGTATTTTCTCTTATGATCCGAAAGGCAAAGCTACAGAAGCCTATCGAAGAGTGACGGAGGAGGTGCTGAAAGATGCCATCTAAAAAAAGAGTAACTCCCATTTCCTTACAGCCGCTTGATGCATTGTTTGGAACAAACGAAGAGACAACCAATGGAATTAGTGAGATAGCAATAGGAAGTCTTCATCCATTTACGAATCACCCGTTTCAAGTAAGAGATGATAAGAAAATGGAAGAATTAGCGGAAAGTATTACACAATATGGCGTGTTGGTTCCTGGTATTGTGCGGTTGAGAGAATCCGGTGGTTATGAGCTGGTAGCTGGTCATCGGCGAAAACGAGCATGTGAACTTGCTGGACTAGAGAAAATGCCGGTTATCATCAAAGATCTTACAGATGATGAAGCGACGGTGATTATGGTAGATTCCAACATTCAACGAGAAGAGCTGTTGATCAGCGAAAAGGCATTTGCTTATAAAATGAAATATGAGGCGTTAAAGCGTCAGGGAAAACGATCTGATTTAACTTCTTGCCAAGTTGGCAAGAAGTTGGCGGCAGAAGAAGTCAGTCAGAATACAGGAGATAGTTCCAGACAGATTCTTCGATATATTCATCTGACAGAGTTAGTAGCAGAGCTATTAGAATTGGCAGACGAGAAGAAGCTTCCCTTTAACACAGCTGTTGAACTTTCTTATTTGAGAACTGAAGAGCAGCAGATATTATTTCAGTATATGAGTAATCACAATATGGTACCTTCCATGAAGCAGGCAAAGGAATTGAAGCAGATTTCAAAAGAGCGGATGTTGACGTATTCAGAAATTGACCAGATTTGCATGAATGAAAGTACTGAAAAAGTTCAGGTGCAGATTCCGGCGAAGAAATTGAAACAATATTTTCCAGATACATATACAAAGACTCAGATGGAAGAAATTATATTTATGCTTCTGGCATCGTGGGCAGAAAGAGAGGGTAAAGAATGAGCAATGAAGATATGGCAAGGAGAATACAAGTCTATCTGAAAAAGATAGAAAAGATACGTGTTAAACGGATAAAAAGAGAGAAGTTTAAACATTTGTTGAAAACATTAGGATTATCAGCAGGAAGGAAGTGAAAGTATGGCTTTAAAAATTGTACGAAGATATGATGCGAACGGAAGGGAGCTTACGGAGAAAGATCTGGAAACCTTTCGATTGGATTCTCCTGTGGTTAGAGAAATATTGGCAAACCTTAATCGGGAGGTGGCGGAAGGAATCAGACAGAGGGAGAAAAAAGATGACGATTGAAGATGTAATTAAAAAATCGATTCTGCCACTGGCATTTATGGTATTCTGGTTTTGGATGACAAAAACAATTATGAAGGTCAGTGGACAGACGGATTGGTTCTGGTGGGTATTTATTGCTGGACTTCCATTTGGAATACATAAAATGCGGCTGATTCTAATCCCAAGAGGAATGGATACCACAGCAACACTTGGTATGGCTGCATTAAGTGTCATCATTGGAGCATTGATCGGAAGTATCATGATTCCAGTGTATGTGATCAGAGCGATATACGTTTTTATACGGTATATCATTGAAAGATAGAAAATTAGTTTGATAAGAGGCAGGCTTGCGAAAACAAAAATCGCAAGTCTGCCTCTTTTTTTGTGCCTAAAAACAGGCAATTCAGGGTAAATCCCTTTTGCAAATATAAATTTTGGAGGATTTCATTATGAGAGAGCGAATTGAAAGCAAACATGTAACAAAAGAAATAAAAAGTCAGATGCCCGTGATTCCGGTTGAGATTATCAAAGAAAGAGGTTGTACATTCTGCCCGTATTATCTGGGAAGCTATGAGAAACAACCACGATGCATGATGAAAAATTGTGCCTGGGATGATGAAAAAGAGCGTTTCCATCCAGTTCTTCGTGAACTGATTCCGTTTTACAAAGAGAAAATGGAAAAAGCAGAAGAAAAGTTCCTGGCAATGAAAAAGATTTATACAACCCTGCTAGGAATGTTTGCCGATGAAATGAGGCAGGAAGAGTTGGAAAAAGATGAATGTTACGGATGTGCCTATGGAAAATGTGGACCATGTATCGGTATCTGTTACAAATCAATGAAAGCATAGGAGGGGTAAGCCAATGAATACAATAATTATTTCCGGGCGATTGGTAAGAAATCCCGGATACAATGAAGTGGAGAATGAAAAAGGACTTCATAAGATTGCCAAGTTTGTTCTAGCAGTCAGAAGAAATTATTCTGATGAAGTCAGTTTCATTCCGGTAAAGGCTTTTGCAAAGAAAGCAGAATTTGCCAGAGATTATCTGATGCAGGGAACGAAGGTCATGGTGGAAGGCGAGATTGTCACAGGTAATTATGAAGATAAGGATACCGGGAAAAAGATCTATACCACCGAAGTGTATGCTAACCGGATTGAATTCGCAGGTGCAAAAATGGTTGACAGACCACCATTTCCAGAAGATGCAGAAGGGTTCTTAGAGATTCCAGAGGGCATGGAAGAGGAAATGCCGTTTAGATAGAGGAGGATAAAAGATGGTTTCAGTAGATCAGGCGTATATGGTAGGGCATATGAAAAATGCCGATGGAAGTATCAATAACAAAAATGTAGTGATGTCAGCAGCATGTGAAGCAGCGGAACTGTTCCAGTGCATGATGTCAGTAAATCAGAAACTGGAGGACTGGCAGAGATTTAACCACACTTTGGAGATGCATCTGAGAAGTGTGGAATGTGAGAAAATCCATGATATCTGTCAGGCAGTATATGGAATGAAACATCCGTCCAATGAACTGGAAGGATTGTATCTGGCAAGGGAGGATGAACAGATATGCCTGCTGTACTATCAGGTATTTGTGGGTATGCTGGAAATCAATATTACTTCAGCCGAAGTGCTGTACAAACAGAAGGAGGAAACAATCAATGAGTAAGATGGAGTATATGCCGGTAGATTGTTTACAGGTGCCAAAGATGCTGTTCCAGATGGATAAATACAAGAATCTGTCAAATACAGCAAAGATTTTATACAGCTTATTTCTGGATCGTTTAAAATTTGCGGTGCAGAATGGCTGGGTAGATGGTGAAGGGGATTTGTTTGTAATCTATCCGAAAAGTGAAATGAAGAAAGACCTTAATACGACTCGATATGGCGTAGATCAGGCAGTACAGGAACTGGTTCAGATTGGTAATTTGGTGCGTATCATTCCAAACAATGGAAAGGCGAACCACTTTTATATCAATGATATTTATGAAAATGAGATGGAGGAAGAATCAATGATGACATTAGATACTATTATGGCAAATATGACGCTGCTTGAAAGAGATATTATCATGGACAAGATGGTGAAAGCATCCAGAGATATTTTGGAAACTATTGCGGATATGGGATATATTGATGAATACGAAACGTCTTTAACTGCAATGGAAGAGAGAGGATACCAGGATGAACTTGGAGAGATGGATATTGATCAAATCCAGGCTGATGGATATGAGTTTGGCATGGATCTTGCATTTGGAATTTTGGAGGAAAATGAAAATAATCCTGCTCGTGTGTTAGATATCCAGAAATATGTGAACAGACAGTATGATAGCTGTTCAAGAAAGAAGTTTATGAAAGTCTTGGAAACCCTTGTTCATGCGATGGGGAATGATGAAGGCTTTATTGGTGATATGTATGCTTGCAACAAGAAGGCTAGAAATTATTATTTGGACGAAATGATTCAGTCATTCAATTTTGTGTTTGATGAGATGTGCCATGGTACGGGCAGTGCGGCAAATTGTGATTTCGATGTAGAAGAGTAGGAAAATATTATGGCAGATTTTGAATATTTCAGAGCAGAAGAATCTGACCAGTTTTCTTTTTTTCGGATACCAAAAGCTCTGTTCACAGAAAAAGAGTTTGCAATCCTGTCCACAGACGCAAAGCTCCTTTACGGAATTCTGCTTGATCGAATCAGCCTATCCAAGAAAAATGGATGGATTGATAGTGATGGTTATGTCTATATCATTTACACGATCGCAGAATTGCAGGAACTATTGCGAATGTCGCATACGACAGTGACAAAGCTTCTTTATGAGCTTGACAGTGTGCATGGGATTGGATTGATTGAACGGTATCGGCAGGGGAATAATCGTCCTTCTGTCATATACGTGAAAAATTTTGTGAAACGGATTAGAGGAAAGCCAGTAAGATACTTTGCTTCTGGAACGCCAGAAACTGGAAATCCGGACTGCAAGGAATTGGAAATCCGGATTGCAAGAAACTGGAAGTCCGGAACGCAAAAAAATAGAAGTCCGGACTGCAAGAATCTGGATGGAAGTAATACTAAGATAAATAAGACTGAAAAGAATCATACTGATAAGAGTAAGGGCAATACTCCCGCTCTGGAAGAAAAATTCAGTCAGTATGGTAGATTTAAAAATGTTGTCCTGTCAGAAGCCGAACTGCAGGAGTTGATGACGTTATTTCCATGGGATTACCAGAAACGGATTGATCATCTTTCTGTTTATATGAAATCTAGTGGAAAAGAGTATCAGAATCATTTTGCAACAATCTGTCTTTGGGCAGAACGAGATGGAGCCAGGGCAGGAATGGATAAATATGAATTTCAGGAAGGAGAAAGCCTGTGATGGAAAATAAAGTAACAGCAGATTATCTGGATGAAGAGGGATGTCTTCATTGTGGTATCTGTGGAAAAAGAAAACAGATGAAAGTTAGTCTGATGGGATTTGAGCATGTAGTGTCCTGTTTGTGTGAATGCGAGGTAAAAGCCAGGCAGGAACTTGATGAGAAGATGCATCGGGAAGAAGCACAGCGGCAGCTTTATCAGAGAAAATCCGTCGGACTTCGGGAAAGAAGATTCTGGGAATGGAAATTTGAAAATGACAATGGAAGCAACCAGAAGATACTAATCGCCAGGCAGTATGTAGAAAACTGGACAGATATGAAGAGAAAAAATGTAGGACTGCTTCTGATGGGACCAGTTGGAACCGGGAAGAGTTTTTTTGCAGGCTGTATTGCAAATGCACTTTTGGAACAGGGAGAACGTGTCATGATGACAAATTTTTCCAGGATCTTAAATGAAATGACCAGCTATCAGGCAAATAAGAACCAGATCATACAAAATCTTGTTGATTATCCGTTGCTGATTATTGATGATTTAGGAATAGAACGAAATTCTGAGTTTGCTTTGGAGCAGGTCTATAATGTGATAGACAGCCGTTATTGTAAAATGCTTCCGCTGATCGTAACAACGAATCTGGGACTGAATGAAATGAAATCTACAGATTTGGATACTGCCCATCAGCGCATTTACAGCAGAATACTTGAAATGTGTGTTCCCATCTATTGTGGTGGGGAAGACAAGAGAAAAGAAGAAGGGACAGAAAAACTCGTACAGGTGCAGTACCTGATTACCGGTTAATCTGTCCTTTTTCATTGAAGGGGGTGATTGCCATGATTACAGATCTGGACAGCAGTTGAATCGCTGAAAGGAGGGAAAAGTCATGCAGGAAGAGGTAACTCAGAAAACGGTCATGTTCTGTATTCGGGCTACTAAAATTACGGCAGACCTGTTGAAAAAGGTTCTTGCTGCGTATCTGCGTCATCAAAAGCAGAAATCAGTAGAGAAGAAAGCACAGAAAAATCAGCCGAAACAGGGAAAGGTCACGGTAAAAGAGCTGGCAAAACAGAATGCCGGGATGGTCAATATCGAGATCACAAATAAGAATATCAAGTCCTTTGAACGGTATGCCAGAAAATACGGGATCAATTATGCTCTGAAAAAAGACAAGAGCAAAGATCCGCCGGTTTATCTGGTATTTTTCAAGGGACGTGATCAGGATGCCCTCAATGCTGCTTTCCGTGAGTTTTCCCAGAAACAGATTCAAAAAGCGAATAAGCCTTCCATTCATAAGCGTCTTGCAGCTTACCGGGCAATGATGCCAAAGAAGACGAAGGACAAAGTAAAGAACCGGCATCAGGAGCAGAGTCGATGAAAAAGAAAAGCGGCAAAACTCTGATGCAGAAGTGGAAGAATAAAATCGGGGGTAAGCTGTCCGCCCTGGATAAAAAAAAGCTGGTTCTTACAAATATCCCTTATGCTCTGGCTGCTTTCTATGCAGACCGGGCATTTTTTCTTTACCGGAACAGTCCGGGAGAAGATATGGGGAATAAACTTTTATATGCAATGGAACACGCAGACCGGATTTTTGCTGGTTTTGTGTTAAGCAATAATTGGAAAGATCTGCTAGCAGGTATTGTTGTTGCAGTCGTTCTGAAAGTGTTGGTCTGGCAGAAACAGGCAGACGCAAAGAAATTACGGAAAGGCATCGAGTATGGTTCAGCTAGATGGGGAACCGCAGAGGATATCAAGCCTTATATGTCGGAAGATCCATGGATGAACATTCCATTGACAGCAACAGAAGCACTGACCATGGAGAGCAGACCGAAGCAGCCGAAGTATGCAAGAAATAAAAATATAGTGGTCATCGGCGGCAGTGGTTCCGGTAAGACACGTTTTTTCGTAAAACCATCGGTCATGCAGATGAACTGTTCCATGGTCATTACAGATCCGAAAGGCACTTTGATTGAAGAGTGCGGGAAGATGTTAGCAAAGGGACCACCTAAGAAAGATAAGAATGGAAATATCATGAAAGATAAATCTGGAAAAGTAGTTCATGAGCCGTATGTGATTAAGGTTCTGAATACCATCAATTTTTCCAAGTCCCTTCATTACAATCCATTTGCTTATATACGGTCTGAAAAAGATATCCTGAAGCTGGTTACAACAATCATTGTTAATACCAAAGGCGAAGGGGAAAAAGCTTCCGAAGATTTTTGGGTGAAAGCAGAGAAATTGCTGTACACAGCATTGATTGCGTTTATCTGGTACGAGGGGAAAGAGGAAGAAAAAAATCTCAACACCCTTCTGGATCTGCTGAATGAAAGTGAAACCCGTGAAGAGGATGAAACTTACCAGAATCCGGTGGATATGTTGTTTGAAGAGCTGGAGGCAAAAGAACCTCAGCATTTTGCGGTCAGACAATATAAAAAATACAAAATGGCCGCCGGCAAAACTGCAAAATCGATTTTGATTTCCTGTGGAGCCAGACTTGCCCCATTTGACATCGCAGAGCTTCGTGAGATCATGTCTTATGATGAAATGGAACTGGATAAGATTGGGGACAGGAAGACAGCTTTGTTTTTGATTATGTCCGATACAGATACAACCTTCAACTTTGTGATTGCCATGCTGCAGTCACAGCTTTTCAATTTGCTTTGTGACAAGGCAGATGATGAGTATTGTGGAAGATTGCCAGTTCATGTGCGTGTCATCGCTGACGAGTTTGCCAACATCGGACAAATTCCTCAGTTTGACAAGCTGATTGCAACCATCCGAAGCAGGGAAATCTCTGCTTCTATTATTTTGCAGTCACAGAGTCAGCTAAAGGCAATGTATAAGGATAGTGCAGATACTATTCTGGGTAACTGTGATACCACACTATTTCTTGGAGGAAAAGAGAAAACTACCTTAAAGGAAATGAGCGAGCTTCTAGGTAAGGAAACCATTGACCTGTATAACACTTCGGAAACGAGAAGTAATCAGAAGTCTTTTGGATTGAATTACCAAAAAACAGGTAAACAGTTGATGACAGAAGATGAGATTGCAGTCATGGATGGAGGAAAATGTATCCTGCAGATCCGTGGTGCCAGACCATTTTTCTCGGACAAATATGATATCACGAAACACAAAAACTATCGGCTTCTTGCAGATGAAAACGAGAAGAACCGATACAAAGTAGAAAAAGAGTTAAATCCGCAGTACACACCGAAACCCGAAGAAGAGGTGGAGGTAATTCAGGTGGATCTGTCGGAGTAACCTTGGGAATGAACGAAAAATAATGAGGAAAGGAATAACTGACATTGGGTGCGCCGGCTTTTTAGTCGGTGTTTTTTCATTCCCGTAAACACCTGAAAAAGGTCAGTTTTGGTGAATGTATATGGCATTTTTTAGCAGCGCAATTACAACTTTAAAAACTCTTGTAGTCGCAATCGGCGCAGGTCTTGGCGTGTGGGGTGTCGTAAACCTTCTGGAAGGATATGGAAATGACAATCCCGGTGCTAAGAGCCAGGGCATCAAACAGTTCATGGCTAATTAAAGGGAACAAAAAGAAAGGAAAAGCACAATCCAGACGGTATCAGCGGCAGGCTACAAGAATAAATTGTGATTACACAAGATTGGTGTTATAATAAGAGAAAAGTTCCTGCCGGGGCAGCCGCCCCGGTGGTATGGATAGAAAGGCAGGAAAAATATGCACATCAGCTATAAACCACTCTGGCACACACTGTTAGAGCGTGATATGAGGAAAGAGGATTTAAGGCTTGCCGCTGGTATGACAACGAATATGATTGCCAACATGAGTAAAGAGGGAAAGCACATCAGCATGGACACATTAGCCCGTATCTGCGAAACGCTGAATTGTGAGATTACTGATGTAATTGAGTTAGTACCAGACGAGCCTGCTTCCACAGGAGGTAAGGAACATGAGCGAATTAAAACCAAGAATAACGGAAAACGGAATTGATTATATCCTTGTTGGAGATTACTACATCCCAGACTTGAAGCTGCCGGAGGAACACCGCCCCATCGGAAAGTATGGACGGATGCACCGGGAATATTTAAGAGAAGTCCACCCAGCCCGATTGAACACATTGACACTGACCGGGGAGTTATGGACATATCTTGCAGACCTGAATGAACAGGCACAGGAACGGTTAGACACTATCATGGAACAGATGAAAGCTACCGAGGGCGTGACAGAGGAATTAAAGCGTACCTGTCAAATGGAATGGGTGCAGCGTTGCAATAACATTCACAACCGGGCAGAAGAAATTGTTTTGCATGAGATGATTTATTCATAACGGTATGGATAGAGTGTTTTTTATTCAATCGGAAGTTAGTGAGGTGTTGAATCATGAATGAAAGAGAAAAAATTATTCAATTGTGGTTTGAAATGTGGCTTACAAAACAGGATTTAGGTATTGATAATATTTTTACAGAAGATGTAATTTATACCGAAAGTTGGAGTCCTCAATATAATAATCGTCAAATCGTAAAACACTGGTTTCAGGAATGGAATACCCGTGGCAAAGTCGTTGTTTGGGAAATTAAACAATTCTTCCACAAGGAAAATACGACGATTGTAGAATGGTATTTCAAAAATGAAATGAACAATGGGAATATAGAGGAATTTGATGGGATTTCTCTGGTTGAATGGACAAAGGATGATAAAATAAAGTCATTGAAAGAGTTTGGTTGTAATTTGAATAATTATAATCCTTATGAGCATAGCGACCAACCCGAATTTAGGGAAGAAAGAGCAAGTTGGTTTTAATATTAGGAATAGTTTATTTGAGGTGGTATGGAATGGTTAAAGTGATAAAAGAAAAATTTGTTGTCATTGGAAAAGAGGGGTCAACATTAGATGGCGAAGGATTTATTCAGAAATTATGGGATGATGCCAATAGTCATTTTAGTGAGGTAGCACATCTGGCAAAGAAAGACGCAAACGGTGGCATTGTAGGAATATGGGGTGCCATGTCTGATATTTCTCGCTCATTTAAACCGTGGGAAGATGGCTTTAGTAAAGGCTTGTATCTGGCAGGAGTGGAATGTGTTGATAATGCAGAAGCACCTGATGGATGGATAAAATGGACAATACCAAGTTATGAGTATATAGTTGTTGAAAACCATAAAGGAATGTTTGAAGAAACAATTGGACAAATGAATGAGGATGGTATTTCTCTTGTGGGAGCAGTTCACGACTATACCGACCCAGTAACAGGAAAGGGCTATCTGTATTTCCCGATAAGAGAAGTTTAATAAATCAGAATTGAGGTGAAGTCATGGCGTCCAGTAAAGAATATTTAGAATTTATTTTAGGACAGTTATCCGAGTTAGAAGAAATTACTTATCGAGCTATGATGGGAGAGTTTATCATTTATTATCGTGGCAAGATAGTAGGCGGTATTTATGATGATAGATTGCTTGTTAAACCAGTGAAAGCAGCAATTAGTTATATGCCGACAGCTCCGTATGAATTACCCTATGAGGGAGCAAAACAGATGTTGTTGGTAGATGAAGTTGATAATAAGAATTTTTTAGCAGGCTTGTTTAATGCTATGTATGAGGAATTACCAGCCCCAAAACCGAAAAAGAAGAAATAAGTAAATTAGAAGTTGAGGAAAAGAAAGAATGGAAGATAAAAAGATATTGCTTGATAATATTGATAAAATTCATACAACCGAAATGGGAATTGATAGAATTAAAAGAAACCTAAAAATAGATACAGCAGATGTTGTTGAGTATTGCAAAAATAAGGTGTTAGATAAAAATTGCAATATATACAAACAGGGTAAAAATTGGTATTGCGAAGTTGAAAATATCAAAATTACTATCAATTCATATAGTTATACAATTATCACAGCACATATTGTTAAGTAAAATCGGACTTTGGAGTGAAATTATGGACTATATAATACGAGAAATGAGAAGTGAAGAATACTGTTTATTAAGTGATTTTTTGTACGAAGCGATTTATATTCCAGAAGGAATTGAACCGCCACCTAAATCAGTAATAGAATGTCCAGAATTACAAGAATATATTGTTGAGTTTGGAAATCGAAAACACGATAAAGCCTTAGTCGCAGAAATGCAGGGAAATGTGATAGGAGCTATTTGGGTAAGAATTATGAATGATTATGGACACATTGATAATGATACTCCATCGCTTGCTATGTCTGTCTACAAAAAATACAGAGGATTAGGCATTGGGACTTCATTATTGAAACAACTATTACAGGTAGAAAGATTGGCTGGATATTCAAAAATATCCTTATCCGTTCAGAAAAGTAATTATGCAGTCAAGATGTACGAGAAAGTGGGATTTACTGTTGCTGATGAAAATAATGAGGAATATATTATGATTGTAAATCTATAACCGAAAGCTACAGTTTAGCGAACTAAACTTTCAACTGAATAACCACAGCACAAACCGCTGCTACATGGAAGCCAACAAACCATGCAACAGCGGTTTTTCTTTACCGTTTTTTCCTCTGGCTGATAGGTGTTCCCATTTTCTTTGATTTTTGTAGAATCCGAATGAGCCAGCGAAATTCTTCTTCAGATAAATTTTTATAGTTGATACCGAGCTGCTTGCAGTAAAGCACTGCCAGTTTTTCCAAACGACTGCCCTTGAAATTTTCGACCGCTTCCAGATTTTCTTTCAGTTCATCGGCAACGGTGGTCTGGGGCGCACTCTCGCTGTCCTTTTTGTGGGTTTCCCGAATATCCCGGATAATGAGATTGAGGTCATCCAGAACCATATGGCTGAAATATTCATCATCACTGATATGGGCAGCTTGCAGCACTTTCAAATGCGGGTCATCTTCGCCGGGGCGATACCGTTCAATGATTTCATGCCGGACAGTATCGACAAGGGCGTTGAGGTTTTGAATCTGCATGGTGGCAATCCCATCCACATAAATCTCAATGTCCGCAAGAAACTTGATAAAGTCCTTATGGGTGGCAAGTTCGCAGAGCAGACGGTTGTTAATCCGACCGCTTTTCAGAAGTGCCACCATTTCATCGTTCAAATGCAGCTCCGTCAGTGGCGTGTTGATCTGCTCCCTGTTCTCTGTCCGGCACAACAGATAATCAACAGAAACCCCATAGAAGTCTGCCAGCGTGATGAGGTTTCCATGATTGATTTCCTTAAAATCTTCTTTTTCATAACTGCCAAGGGCTGATTTAGAAATACCCGTCAGCTTTGATAGTTCTTCCAGATTTAAGCCTTTGTCCTTGCGGAGTTCCCAAAGGCGTTCCTGTATGCTTGTTGCTCCTTTCATGGGCGCACGCTCCTTTCCGGTGGTTTTATTTCTGCCATTTAACTGGATTATATCACACTTTCCGTAATCGTGGAAATTTCTGATTTTTACCCCTAATTCCTACTTTGTGGACATACGGCACAGGGCACAAAAATGTTCTATGATACAGGTAGTTCATCGATGGATTATTCCAATCGAATGACCAGCCTGTGTGGGATATGCTTCCCCGGCGATGTAGCGCCATGACTTTTGGCAGGGATGTGGAGGAACCCTGACCGAAACGAGCGTACCAACGGGAGCGATACGCCGCTGTGAGATTCAGGGGAGGAACGACACCGGGGAGAACTGGCGAACTGACACCGAAATGATACCGAAACACGACAATCTGACAGGGGGATAGTCTACCCTATCGCTGATACTTCGGGAGATTTTAGCGGCTCTATGACCGTAATTTTGCCGAAAATCGCCCCGAAACCATACACGAAAACGGGAGGAAGCGCAATATGCCGAGAATGAGCAAAAAGCGGAAGCAGGAGCTTTCCTTTTACCTCAATGACCAGGGGCGTGTCACTTACAACGAATTATGCCGGAAATGCCAGCATGGGTGCACGCAGAGCTTCCGAGCGGTTGTGGTTGACTGCCCCCGTTATTTATCCAAACGAGCAAAGAAAAAGGAGGAACACACCGAATGAATTTTGAATTTATGACGATAGACACACCCTTGCCGCCCTGTATGCCCTTTCCCAGAGCGTTGACAGGTTTTCCAGTCAGCAGCACTGCAAAGGTCATGTACTGCCGGATGTTAGACGCTATGCTATCCAAAGGACAGGAGGACGAGAATGGAATCCTGTTTGTCTGCTTCCCTGTTACAGCCATTGCGGCAGTCTTGTCCCGCAGCCCCATGACGGTCAAGCGTTCTCTGAATGAACTGGAAACCGCCGGACTTATCATGCGGGTGCGTCAGGGCGTGGGGGAGCCAAACCGGATTTATGTGCTGATACCGGGAAAGGAGGACGCTGCCCTTGCCTGATACCTCAAAGCTGGAAAAACTCAACCGGGAGCTGGAGAAAAGCGAAAAGAAACTGCGGAAAGCTATCAATGATGAAAAGGCATTGCAACACCAGTTAAAGCAGCTTACCCGAAAAGAACGGACACACCGGCTCTGTACCCGTGGCGGTATGCTGGAAAGTTTTCTGCAAGAACCGGAACGCCTGACAGATGATGATGTCATGCTGTTGTTGAAACTCATTTTTCACAGGCAGGACACGCAGGAACTATTGAAAAAACTGCTGGAACGGGAGAAGCCGGAAACCCCTTAGTTTACTAAGGGCGCAATTATACACCACCCAGAGGATGGTGCATTGCGTTCTCCGAAGGCTCCTCGCCGGAGGGCTGTGATTTTCCGCAGTCATGGTCTGCTCCAAATCATACAGGGGACACTACGCTTCCCCTGCGCTGGCTGCCGCCAGCTACCCTTTTGTGGACTTGCCATCTAGGAACACCTTGCCTTGCAAGCTGTTCCCAGCCGACAAGTTTTATAAAATATACTATCTTTTCGATAGGCAATGCAGTATAATAAAGACAGCAACAAATTAGAAGGAGGTATTTTATATGTTTAAAAAGGCTTTTTGGGTTCCTTATGAGGATAGTACCAATTACCCAACTCTTGCAAAAACTATGGAAGCAATTTCAAAATATTGTGAAGAAAATGGCGAGTCTTATACATTTATTAACGATGACGAAGTGGAGATAAATGGAAAAAGATATGAAATATATCGGGGCTACGAAAATGGTAGTAGGGGAAATTACGGTATAAAATGCAAAGAAAAATAATTTCCAGTTTTTCATTCCCTACACATCGGGTCAACTTGTCCCGAACTTTTACAACTAAATACCCGCCGCCCATACAGCGGCACACCAAGCAGGAAATCTGAAAAAGGTCTCCTGCTTTTTTTCTGCCCAAAATGAGGTGGTAAAACGCCACCCCATCCACCAATTACCGAAAGGAGGAACACGAAATGCCCTGTCCACACAACGAAATCTCTATTGTGCAGCGCAGCCAGCGGCAGTCTGCGGTTGCCGCCGCTGCTTACCAGAGTGGCGAAAAGCTGTTCTGTGAATACGACCAGCAAGTGAAGCACTACCCGGAAAAGCGTGGTATCGTCCACAATGAAATCCTGCTTCCGGCAAATGCCCCGCCGGAGTATGCAGACCGCAATACTTTATGGAACGCTGTCGAAGCGGTGGAGAAGCAATGGAACTCCCAGCTTGCAAGGCGGTGGGTGCTTACCATCCCCAGAGAGATCCCGCCTGACCAGTACGCTGTCCTTGTCCGGGAGTTTTGCCAGCAGCAGTTTGTTTCCAAAGGAATGTGCGTGGATTTTGCCATTCATGACAAAGGGGACGGAAACCCTCACGCTCATGTCATGCTGACCATGCGGGCGATGGACGAACATGGGAAATGGCTCCCCAAGAGCCGCAAGGTTTATGACCTTGATGAAAGCGGGGAACGGATAAAACTTCCGTCCGGCAGGTGGAAAAGCCACAAGGAGGATACGGTTGACTGGAACGACCAGAAGTATTGTGAAATCTGGCGGCATGAATGGGAGGTCATCCAGAACCGCTATCTGGAAGCCAATGACCGCCCGGAGCGTGTGGACTTGCGTTCCTATGCCAGACAGGGGCTTGATATTGTCCCTACTGTCCATGAGGGGGCTGCTGTCCGGCAGATGGAAAAGCGTGGTATCCAGACGAATATCGGCAACCTGAACCGGGAAATCAGAGCCGCCAACCGCCTGATGAAGTCCATCCGGCAGCTTATCCAAAACCTCAAAGGCTGGATTACCGAGCTGGGCGAAAAACGGAAAGAGCTGCTTGCACAAAAAGCGGCGGAGGAAGCGACACTTCTTCCCAATCTGCTGATGAAGTATCTGGAGATACGCAAGGAAGAACGGAAGGACTGGACAAGGGCTGGACAGAACCGGGGGACTTCACAGGACTTAAAGGCAGTCAGTGAAGCCCTGTCCTATCTCCGGCAAAAGGGACTTTCCACTGTGGAGGATTTAGAAGCATTTCTGGAATCTTCCGGGAAATCAGCCGCAGATTACCGCAATCAGATGAAGCCCAAGGAAGCCCGCAGCAAAGTGATTGACGGGATTCTTGCTGCCCGGACAGCCTGCAAGGAATGTGAGCCTGTCTATGAGAAGTACCGGAAGATATTTTTTAAGAAAACTAAGGAGAAATTCAAGCTGGAACACCCGGAGGTTGCCCGGTATGAGAAAGCCGCCGCCTACCTTGCCAAGCACCCGGATGATAAGGACAGCACCCAAAAGAAACTGCAACAGGAGCAGGAAACGCTTTTGGAAGAAATCACAGAGCTGAAAGTACCGCTGACCGAGGTACAGGAGGATTTGAAGAAGCTGCGGGACATCCGCTACTGGGTACGGAAAGCCACCCCTGGCACAGAGGAAAGCAAAGAGCCGCCCAAGAAGCAGCCTATCAAGGAAGCCTTGCAGGATAAGGCAGATGAAAAGAAAGCCCAAAGAACTGTCCCAGCACAGGCGAAACACAAACAACAGGATATGGAACTTTAACAGGCACTTGCCATTTTCAATCAGAGAATGTCAGGTGCTTTTTTCTTTTTAAGGAGGGATAGATTTGAATGTATTTGAAGCTGTGAAGCAGTCCGCCACAACAAGACAGGCTGCGGAGCATTATGGAATCCATGTAAACAGGAATGGGATGGCTTGCTGCCCGTTCCATAACGATAAGACCCCAAGCATGAAGCTGGATCGGCGTTACCACTGCTTCGGCTGCGGTGCAGATGGAGATGTGATTGATTTTGCCGCCACCCTGTATGGGCTGGGAAAGAAAGAAGCCGCCGTACAGCTGGCACAGGACTTCGGGCTTTCCTATGAGGACTGGAAGCCGCCGGGAAAGGCAAAAAAGCCCAAGCACCGGCAGAAATCCCCGGAGGAACAGTTTCAGGAAGCAAAGAACCGCTGCTTCCGTATCCTTGCCGATTATCTTCACTTGCTTATGGCATGGAAAACGGACTACGCCCCGCACTCCCCGGAGGAAGCCTTTCATCCCCGGTTTGTGGAAGCCTTGCAGAAGCAAGACCAAGTGGAATATCTGCTGGATGTGCTGCTATTTGGGGAGACAGAGGAAAAAGCGGCTTTGATTACGGACTACGGAAAGGATGTGATACAGCTTGAACAGCGAATGGCAGAGCTTGCAGCCGCAGACGCAGCAAGAACTAAAAAATACCATGAACGCCATGCAGCCGCCCCAGAGCGTTGAGGAAATCAAGGCGGGGCTGGAAACCACCGAGAAAGGCGGTGTCCGTCAGAGCATACGGAACTGCCTGACCGTATTCCAGCGTGACCCGCTGCTTTCCGGGGCTATCGCATACAACATCCTGACTGACCGCAAGGACATTATAAAGCCCATCGGCTTCTACAGAGAAAGCACCGCCCTGAACGATACGGACATGAAGTATCTGCTTCTCTATCTGGAAGAAACCTATGGGCTTACCAATGAGAAAAAGATTGATAACGCCATCGGGATTGTGGCGAATGAAAACAAGTACCATCCCATCCGGGACTATTTAAGTGCCCTTGTGTGGGACGGTACAGAACGAATTCGCTTCTGTCTGCGGCACTTTCTGGGGGCTGACGCAGACGATTACACTTATGAAGCGTTGAAGCTGTTCCTGCTGGGTGCAATCTCACGAGCCTTTCAGCCGGGGTGCAAGTTTGAAATCATGCTCTGTCTGGTCGGCGGTCAGGGGGCTGGCAAGTCCACCTTCTTCCGTCTGCTGGCAGTCCGGGATGAGTGGTTCTCCGATGATTTGCGGAAGCTGGACGATGACAATGTGTACCGCAAGCTGCAAGGTCACTGGATTATCGAAATGTCGGAAATGATGGCAACCGCCAACGCTAAGAGCATTGAGGAAATCAAGTCATTTTTAAGCCGGCAGAAAGAGGTTTACAAGATACCCTATGAAACCCACCCGGCAGACCGCCCCCGTCAGTGCGTGTTTGGCGGCACTTCCAATGCCCTTGACTTCCTGCCCCTTGACCGTTCCGGCAACCGCCGCTTTATCCCGGTCATGGTGTACCCGGAGCAAGCCGAGGTTCACATTTTGGAGGACGAAGCCGCTTCCAGAGCCTATATCAAGCAGATGTGGGCGGAAGCGATGGAGATTTACCGAAGCGGCAGGTTCAAGCTGGCTTTCAGCCCCGCCATGCAGCGGTATCTCAAAGAACACCAGCGGGATTTTATGCCGGAGGACACCAAAGCAGGGATGATACAGGCGTATCTTGATAAGTACACCGGGAGCATGGTCTGCTCCAAGCAGCTCTACAAGGAAGCCTTGAACCATGCCTTTGACGAGCCGAAGCAATGGGAAATCCGGGAAATCAACGAGATTATGAACCAGTGCATTGACCGCTGGCGGTACTTCCCGAACCCAAGGATGTTTTCTGAATATGGCAGACAAAAGGGCTGGGAGCGTGAAAACCCGGCAACGGACTCCGGCAACCCGTCTGAAAAAACGATGGACGGTTTTGTGGAGGTCACAGAACAGATGGAGCTTCCATTCTGAAAATGACAGCCCGTTGCACCCCCTGTTGCTATCCCGTTGCCGAGCCGGTTGCCGGGGAAAATCCCTTATTTCCGGGCTTTTTTCCCTTATTACAACCAAAACAACAGAAAAATAAAAGAAAAGTATAAATAGTAACTATCGCCAGATTGAGATTGTTTGCAAGGTCTTTTGAAGCCCGTTGCCGGACTTCGTTGCCGACACCCTCTGTCTGGCTATTTTCATGTATGGAGGATAACTGCCTATGGCAAAAAACAAAACAGAGATTCATGTGACCACTGTATTTGACGGGGAGCTGGACGCAACTGATGTGTTCGTCAGCCTGATTTCCCAGAAATACGGCAAGACAAATGCGAAAGAATATCTTGCTAAAAAGAAAGATTTGAAGTATAATGAAGATGAGGTTCAAAAGAGCCAGATACCGTCTGGATTGTGTGGGTAAATGGCTATGATGAACGAAATGGAATATAGGACAATCGGAAAGGCACTTGCCGGGGGCTATCGTGCAGCGGTCTATTGCAGGCTGTCAAAGGACGATGACCTGCAAGGCGAAAGTGCCAGTATCGCCAACCAGCGTGATATGCTGGAAAAATACTGCGAAAGGCAGGGGTGGGAGGTTGTTGCAGTCTATCAGGACGATGGCTTCACAGGTCTTAATATGGAGCGTCCTGATTTACAGAGAATGTTGAGAGCCATTGAGCGCAGGCAAATCAACCTTGTCATCACGAAAGACCTCAGCCGACTGGGGCGTAACTATCTGCAAACCGGACATTTGATTGAGGACTTTTTCCCAAGAAACGGTGTCCGCTATATCGCCATGAATGACGGTATCGACACCCTGCGGGATAACAATGACATTGCCCCGTTCAAGAATATCCTGAACGAGATGTACAGCAAGGATATTTCCAAGAAAGTCCATTCCTCTTATCTTCTGAAAGCGCAGAAAGGACAGTTTACCGGGTGTCTTGCCCCGTTTGGGTATCGGAAAGACCCGGAGGACAAAAACCATCTGCTCATTGACGAGGAAACCGCCCCGATTGTGCGGCTGATTTTCGGATATGCCCTAAATGGTCATGGTCCGAACTATATCCGCAGACGGCTGGAGGAAGAAAAAATCCCATGCCCCACATGGTGGAACCGGGAACGGGGACTTCGCAATACCCGCACCAAATGGGAAAAGAAAGACCCGGAAAACGGGCGGTATATGTGGGACTTCTCCGTTATCAAAGACCTTTTGATGAATCCCGTCTACACCGGGGCGATTGCTTCCCAGAAAAAGGACTACCGTTTCAAAATCGGCACGATTGGGGAAAAGAAGCCGGAGGACTGGATTGTGGTGGAGGGACAGCATGAACCGCTGATTGACCGCATGAACTTTGACATTGTGCAGAACAAGCTGAAATCCCGCCAGCGTCCGGGGCAGACCAATGAAATCAGCCTGTTTGCCGGACTGATAAAATGCGGCGAGTGTGGGAAGTCGCTGACGATACGCTACACAAATGCAAAACATCCCCAGCGGATTTACTCCTGCAAGACCTACAATGCCTTTGGAAAGAACCACTGCACCCAGCACCGGATTGATTATGACACCCTTTACAGCCATGTGCTGCGGAAAATCCGGGAATGTGCCAGAGCTGCCCTGATGGACGGGGAAGCGGTTGCCGACCGCCTGACCAATACCTGTGAAGCCGAGAAGCGGGAACAGCGTGAAGCAATGGAACGCTCCCTTACAAGGGACGAGGAACGGATTGAGGTTCTGGACAAACTGGTCATGCGGCTTTATGAGGACATGGTTGCAGGGCGTATCAGCGAGCAGAATTTCAACACCATGCTGGAAAAGACACAGACCGAGCAGACGGAGCTTAAAGCCAGAGTGTCCGAGGGCAGAAAGCGGCTGTCCGATGAAGTCCAGCTTGCCAATGACGCAAAACAATGGGTGGAAGCCATTCAGGAATATGCCAACATCACAGAGCTGGACGCAGCCACCCTTAACCGCTTAATCAAAGAAATCGTCGTGCATGAACGCATTGACGAAGATAAAACAAGACACATTTCTATCGAAATTCATTTTAATCTCAAACCCATCCCGGAGGTGGAACAGGTCACTGCCTGACCTGTCCCGCCGGGACAGTTCTCTTAAAAACACCATATAGATTTTTGTACGCCGCCGCCCGCCATCGAGCAGAGTTTTACACCTAATTGGGGATAAAGCAGCTGATGGCTGGTGCCGGAATCATGCTGCTGGGAACTGCCCTGATTCCACAGCTGGCAACATTGTTCTCTTAAGAGGAGTGGTAGATGAACACCATCATTGAGAGAATTACGGAAGCGATAAAGGATATCCTGATCGGGCTTATCAAGTCAAGTTTGGATAACATGTTCACGTCTGTCAATGAGCAGGTGGGAACCATAGCCGGGCAGGTGGGACAGACACCGCAGGGATGGAATGCAGGGATTTTTAATCTGATTCAGAATATATCCCAAACGGTGATTGTCCCCATTGCGGGACTGATCATCACCTTTGTCCTGTGCTATGAATTGATCACGATGGTAACACAAAAAAACAATTTCCATGAATTTGAGACTTATAACATTTTCCTCTGGATCTTCAAAGCGTATGTAGCCATTTATCTGGTGACAAATACGTTCAATATCACGATGGCGGTCTTTGATGTTGGTCAGCATGTGGTCAACAATGCCGCCGGGGTGATATCAGGAAACACTGCGGTGGATGCAACAGAAGCAATTTCACGGATTGTGGATGCCCTGGAGGATATGGAGTTAGGGGATTTGTTCCTGCTATCCATGGAAACGATGTTGATCAGTGTTACCATGCACATTCTGTCAATTATCATTACGGTAATCTTGTACGGAAGAATGATAGAAATTTACCTTTATACTTCCATAGCACCAATTCCGTTTGCCACCATGACCAATAAGGAATGGGGTAATATCGGAAACAACTATTTAAAAGGCTTGTTCGCACTGGCATTTCAGGGATTCTTCATGATGGTCTGTGTGGGAATTTATGCAGTTTTAGTAAATGCAATGACCATATCCAGTGACCTTCATGCAGCAATGTTTTCAGTAGCTGCTTATACCGTGATTCTTGCATTTTCATTATTCAAGACCGGAAGCCTTAGCAAATCAATATTCAATGCCCATTAGCGGGCAGGAAAGGAGCGCATACCATGGCGTATGTACCAGTACCAAAAGACCTTACCAAGGTCAAAACAAAAGTAGCGTTAAATCTGACAAAGCGGCAGCTGATTTTCTTTTCACTTGCCGCAGTTGTGGGAATTCCGTTTTATCTGGTCATGAGAAAACCAATCGGTTCCAGTATCTCAGCCATCCTGATGGTAACGATCATGCTTCCGTTTTTCTTCATGGCAATGTATGAAAAAGACGGTCTTCCCTTTGAAAAAGTGGTGGCAAATATCATTCGACAGAAGTTTATCTGTCCGGCAGTAAGACCATATAAGACAGAAAATTTTTATCAGGAGATTTCCACCCTTGTGAAAAAGGAGGGTGTGCCGGATGGCAAAAAAGACAAAGCAGGAGGCTCAGCAGGAGCGTCTGTCCCTGGCGGAAAAAAGAAACCGTCAGGAAAGAAGAAACAAAAAAAGCAGAAAAGAAAGAGAACAGGAAAAGCGTAGAAAGAAGCAGGAACGGGATCGTAGGAAACAGAAAAACATCCCTACAACTGCACAGCAGAGTATTCCGTATATTCGAATGCTGCAGGATGGTATTTGCCAGGTGACAAAGACCTTTTTCTCCAAGACGATTCAGTTTTATGACATCAATTATCAGCTGGCTTTAAATGAGGATAAGACCACGATATTTGAAAATTACTGTGATTTCTTAAATTACTTTGATTCTTCCATCAGTGTGCAGCTGTCCTTTATCAATCAGCAGGTGGATGTGGCAGAATTTGAAAAAAGTATTGATATTCCGGATCAGAACGATGACTTCAATGCCATTCGTGAAGAGTACCGTACTATGCTGAAAAATCAGCTTTCCAAAGGAAATAATGGTCTGGTGAAGACAAAGTATATCACTTTTGGAATCGAAGCAGAAAGCTTGAAGGTGGCAAGGCCAAGGCTTGAAAGAATCGAAACAGATATCTTAAATAACTTTAAGGTCCTGGGAGCACAGGCACATTCCCTGAATGGTCTGGAAAGGCTGGAGATTCTGTATCATGTGTTCAACCAGGATCGCATTGAACCATTTAAGTTCCAGTATAAGATGCTGCCGGAAACCGGATTAAAGACCAAAGATTTTATTGCACCGACTTCCTTTAACTTTTCAAAGAATCAGACATTTTTGATGGGAAGAACGATGGGAAGTGTGAGTTACCTGCAGATTCTGGCACCAGAGCTTACAGACCGGATGCTTGCAGACTTCCTGGATGTGGATGACAGCATCAATGTCAACATTCATATCCAGTCCATTGACCAGAGTTCTGCGATCAAGATGATCAAGAGTAAGATTTCAGATCTGGATAAGATGAAGATTGAAGAGCAGAAGCGAGCAGTACGTTCCGGTTATGATATGGATGTGCTTCCGTCGGACCTTGTGACTTATGGAGAAGAGGCGAAGAACCTGTTGGAAGATCTGCAGTCCAGAAATGAGAGGATGTTCCTTGTAACGGTTCTGGTAATGAATACCGCAAAGAAGCGTCAGAAGTTGGATAACAATATTTTCCAAGTACAAGGAATCGCACAGAAATATAACTGTTCCTTAAAACAGCTGGATTATCAGCAGGAAGCTGCACTTATGTCCTGTATTCCACTGGGAGTCAATCGGATTGAAATCCAGAGAGGACTTACCACATCTTCAACAGCGATTTTCGTGCCGTTTACGACACAGGAACTGTTTCAGGAAGGGGAGGCTCTTTATTATGGATTGAATGCATTATCCAACAACATGATTATGGTTGATCGGAAACGTCTGAAGAACCCGAATGGACTGATTCTTGGTACACCAGGTTCCGGTAAGTCCTTCTCAGCAAAGAGAGAGATTACAAACTGCTTTCTGATTACGGAGGACGATATCATTGTCTGTGATCCAGAAGCCGAATATTCGGCACTTGTGCAGGCACTGCATGGGCAGGTAGTTCGGGTTTCGCCAGTATCTGACCAGTATATCAATCCGATGGATCTGAACCTGAACTATTCTGAGGAAGATAATCCGCTGTCATTGAAAGCAGATTTTATTCTGTCTTTGTGTGAACTGATTGTTGGAGGAAAGAATGGATTGGAGCCGGTAGAAAAGACCATTATTGACCGTTGTGTGCGGTTAGTATATCAGGAATACCTTGCCGATCCAGTACCTGAGAAGATGCCAATCCTGGAGGATTTATATAACCTTCTGAGAAAACAGGAAGAGCCGGAAGCACAGCGACTGGCCACATCATTGGAGATTTATGTTACAGGTTCTTTGAATGTGTTTAATCATCAGACAAACGTGGATATCAATAACCGCATTGTATGCTTTGACATCAAGGAACTTGGTAAGCAGCTGAAAAAAATCGGGATGCTTGTAATCCAGGATCAGGTCTGGAACAGGGTAACGATGAACCGTTCTGCCCATAAGTCCACCAGATATTATGTGGATGAGTTCCATCTTCTTTTGAAGGAAGAGCAGACCGCAGCTTATAGTGTGGAGATATGGAAGAGATTTCGTAAATGGGGTGGTATTCCAACTGGAATCACCCAGAATATCAAGGATTTATTGTCTTCCAGGGAGATAGAGAATATATTTGAAAATTCAGATTTTATTTATATGCTCAATCAGGCATCTGGAGACAGGCAGATTCTGGCAAAACAGCTGAATATCTCACCAACCCAGCTGTCCTATGTAACCAACAGTAATGAGGGGGAAGGACTTTTGTTCTATGGAAATGTCATTATCCCATTTGTAGACAGATTCCCGAAGAATTCCCTCTATAAAATCATGACAACTCGCTTAGAGGAGACTTCCGAAGCAGGTTAAATTAAAGGAGAAAACAATGTTACGAGCAATTTCATATGTATTAACTTTTAGTGGCGGTGCTGTTTTCGGCATCGCTTTTCTCTGCTTATTACAGGCAGGGAAAGGGGTATCCGAAGAAGGAGGAGTAAGTAGTGGCAGAACAGAGAATGAAAGTCAGGGACAAGAAAGTCCAAAAGATGACCAAGGATGGTCTGGTGGAAGAAAACCTGACGGATAAATCTTCTGTTCGTGTCAGTAACCGTGCCAGTGATGTGCAGATGGGAGGAAAACAGGGGGAAAAAGAATTAAGCCTTGTGGATAAGTCTTCCCGCCAGTCTGAACGGAGTGGGAAAAATATCCGTCCCTCTGTGCAAAAATCCAGAGATGCACCGGAACTGATACGGACAGAGAAGCAAAGTGAGGATTTTGGACAAAATAGAAAGCAGCAAAACCGGAAAAGGATTCGTGCTGTAGTCGGAAAAGAATCCAGACTTGCAGAAAAATATGAATCCGGACAGTCAGGGAGACTGAAAGAAAAACGTGCTGATCTATCAGAAAACAGAGGAGACAGCCGGAGAAATCAGACCGGCGGCAGCAAAAAGCCAAAACAAAAACAGCGTTTGAAATTTGCTTATGAGGAAACTGGTGCTTCTGTGAAAAATGACAAAGATATGGAGAAATTGAACCAGATGGATACGGATGGAGTCAATTTCCGCCATCAAAAACAGAAGGAAAAAGCCAAAAAGTTTTCTTATGAGGAAGCCAAAAAGAAAAAGGAAGCTAAGCAGCATTCCAAGAAGGCACAGGTCTATCGGGCAAATGAAGGGGAAACTCCTGGAAAGAAGAAATCCCGCCTGAAGTTTGGCGAAGGGGAATCTGTAAAAACAGAAAACGCTTCTGTTGTCAAGAAAGCAGGAAGTGCAACTTCCGCAGCATTGCATCGTGAGATCAGTAAAAATGAAGACGACAATGCGGCAGTGGAAGGTGCCCATAAGTTGGAAGAAGGCGGAGAAAGTATTTACCGGCTGGAACAGAGAAGTGCCAGACGCAGGAAACAGAGGGCATCCAGAAAGAGAAGCAGACTGGAGAGACAGAAAGAGAAACAGACACAGGCGGCAGCCCGTCAGGAGCAGAAGAAACTAAAAAAACAGATTCAGAAGCAACAGATCAAACGGGATTATGCCAAAGCGAAGCGAAGTGAACAGACAGTAGGAACAGCTGCAAAAGGTACGATTGATTATATTAAGAAGATTGGCGGCAAAGTCACTAACTTCTTTAAAGAAAACCGGAAGGTGTATATCAGTGTAGCAGTTCTGATCGGATTGATGTTTCTAATCATAACAAATATCACATCATGCTCTGCGGTGTTTTTACAAAATGTGATCACTTACACGGGAACCAGTTATCTGTCATCGGATCAGGCAATCCGGGAAGCGGAACTGTATTATACACAGCTGGAAGCTAATCTGCAGGAGCGGATCAACAACATGGAATCTGAAGAACCGGGACATGAGGAATATCGATATAACATCGGACCTATTGAGCATGATCCGTTTATCCTGATCAGTTATCTGTCAGCAAAGTATGAAGAGTTTACCTTTGAACAGGTCAAGCCGGAACTGGATGCTCTTTTTGCATTGCAGTATCGGTTAGAAACAGAAGCAGTCAATGAGACTGTGACAGAGACAGCAACTGTAAGAGTTGGAGAATCTTTGGGACAAGTAGTGACCAGTGGATATTGTAACTGTCCGATCTGTTGTGGTATTTGGAGCGGAGGACCGACTGCCAGTGGAGCATATCCAACAGCCAATCATACCTTAGCAGTAGATGCTTCCAATCCGTTTGTTCCAATGGGGACAAAGGTGGTAATGAATGGTGTCGAATATACGGTAGAAGATACCGGAGCTTTCGCAAGATACGGTGTACAGTTTGATGTCTATTATGACAGTCATGCGGCAGCATCCGCACATGGTCATAAGACCTGGGAATGTTATCTGGCAGATGATAATGGAAGCCAGGAAGTGGAAGTGACCAGGACAAGAGATGTAGATGTGCTGAATGTTACCTTAAACAGTGGAAATCTGATGTCGATCTGTCAGGAAAGGCTGGGATTTTTCCAGAAAGAACTGTTCAGTGCCTATAACGATACGAAAGGTAATTTACAGATGTTTGCGACACCGGTTGATTTTAACTGGTATTCCAGTGTGACAAGCTATTATGGTTATCGGATTCACCCGATTTCAGGTGCAAACCAGCTACACAATGGTATGGATATTGGTGCACCGGAAGGAACAAAAGTGATGGCAGGACTGACTGGAACGGTTACGACTTCTGCTTATAATGACAGCTATGGAAATTACGTCATTATCAAAGACAGCAAAGGTTATGAGCTTCGCTATGCACACCTTAGCAGCCGGAGCGTATCTGCAGGAGCATCTGTTAGCAAAGGTGATGAAATTGGTCTGGTAGGAAACACTGGAAATTCGACAGGAAGCCATCTTCATATTGAACTGTTAAAAAATGGAGAACGGTTGAACCCGATCTTTTATCTGGAAACAGGAGAAGGTTCCAGTTTTGGTGGCAATGAATACACCAGTGAAGCGGCACAGCGATTACTAGAAGAAGCGGCAAAATATCTCGGAACACCGTATGTGTGGGGTGGATATTCCCCAAGTGGATTCGATTGTTCCGGATTTGTAAGCTACTGTCTGACAAACTCTGGTGTAAGGAATACAGGAAGACTAACAGCACAGGGACTGTACAACATTTGTACACCAGTATCCCAGTCGGAGGCACAGCCGGGAGATTTGATTTTCTTTACTGGAACTTACGACGCAGGGGAGCCGGTAACGCATATCGGAATCTATGTAGGCAATGGTCAGATGATCCATTGTGGACATCCGGTGCAGTATACGTCCATCAATTCCCCATACTGGCAGAGCCATTTCTATGGATTTGGACGATGGTAAGAAAAAAGGGCGGCTGCATCAGCCGTCCGGAAAGGAGAAGCGATGAAAAGTCTTGAAAAAGCAACGGCGGATTATGAGAAAGCCAAGGAAAAAATGGAAGTATCCAAAGCCAGGTATGAAGCAGATTTAAAGCGGTTCAAGGCTGCGGAGATTGCAAAAACAGAAGCGGAAAATCTGGAAATTGTAAGAATTATCCGTGCAATGGATATGAGTATTCCGGAATTGGAAGCTTTCAAAAAGAGAATGAAAAATGAACTGCCCGGCAGGGTAGAAATACAGAAGGAGGAAACAAAAGCCGATGATGAATCTGGAAAAAATGAAACAGAAGAAGAGAACAATTACTAAAAGCAGGGTAAAAAAGAGCTTGCTTGCAGCAACGACATTTCTTTGCCTGACAACACCTTTGCTCCAGATACAGACTGCTTATGCAGCTGAGAATACCACACCTGCAATCACGATTGAGAAACCGGATGGCTGGAAACAGGGAGAAACAACCATTGCTGTTACGGTAGATGCCAGCCATATGCCGGAAGGTTTCTCAATAGCAAAGATTGAAGCAAAAGCAGGAAAAGATGGAAGCTGGCAGGATGTAACTGGAAGTGGAAGTATCACGATCACTGGAAATCAGACAGTGTACGTGCGTGTGACAGATGGTGAGGGGAAGGTCTATGAGCAGAATCGCTCTATTAAGTGTTATGACACGGAAAAGCCGACACTCTCTGCTTCCCTGACAGATGGTGTGCTGACGATTCAGGGGAATGATACAGTATCCGGGATTACTGCAGTAACAGTTAATGGCACCACTTATACAGATCTGAAGGATGGAATGCTGAGAGTGCAACTGACACAGAAAGATTTTACAACAAAACAGATTGAAATCACGGTAACGGATGGTGCCGGAAATACTTCTGAGAAATATGTACTGCAGAATCCTTATTATGAATGGGCAAAGAAGCAGGCAGAGAAACAGAAAACTTCCAGTGAAAGTAATGGTGCAATGGCAACTACGACCAGTGCAGATGCAACTGGGACTGAGAAAACAACGACTTCACCACTTCCACAGGATGCACAGGCTTCTGAGCCAACAGATGCAAAAGGAACCGTGGATGATCGGACAGTAACAGGTATTGAGGAACAGCTTAATAAAGAAGGCGAGACAGCAGATTCTGTTACCAAAACAGCTACGGAAGGCACAAAAGAGTTTTATACCATTTCGACTAAGAGTGGTAAGATTTTCTATCTGATTATTGACAATTCAAAATCTCAGGATAATGTGTATTTTCTTACAGAAGTCAGTGAAAAAGATCTGATGAACTTTACACTTTCTGATTCGGTGACACTTCCGGAAGTAGATACGGTTTATGCAGAACCAGAGAAAAAAGCAGAGGAAGAAAAGCCGGAAACGACAGAGTCAGCCGAGAAAGATAAGGTAGAGGATGATATTCAGATGCCTGAAGATAAAAGTCCATTTGGAACGTATCTTTTGATTGCACTGGTTGCAGTCGGAGCTGCGGCAGGAGGATATTACTTCAAAGTCTATAAACCAAAGCATGAATATGATGACGAGGATGAGATGGAAGAGGATGAAGATGAATCCGAAGATTCAGAGTCAGAAAAACGGGAAATAGACGATGCAGATGAGCAGGAAGAAAGTACAGAACCGGAAATCCTGAGAGATGAAGATTTTGACGATAATGTGCTGGAAGATGAAGAAGAGGAGCAGGAGTAAATGAAATTAGTGATTGCAGAAAAGCCATCGGTTGCGATGGCACTGGCTTCCGTGCTTGGAGCCAGAACAAGAAAAGATGGCTACGTGGAGGGAAACGGTTATATCGTTTCCTGGTGCGTAGGACATCTGGTTGGATTATGCGATGCATCGGAATACGATGAAAAATATAAAAAATGGAGATATGAAGATCTGCCGATTGTGCCGGAATGTTGGAAACACAAGATTTTGGAGGGTACAAAGAAGCAGTTTGGAATCTTAAAGAAACTGATGAGAGATTCCCAAGTAGATGAGGTGATCTGTGCTACTGATGCAGGACGTGAAGGAGAGTTAATCTTTCGTTTGGTGTATGAGCAGGCAGGATGCAAAAAGCCGATGAAGCGGCTTTGGATCTCTTCTATGGAAGAACAGGCAATTAAAGATGGATTTGCGTCATTAAAAGACGGTTCGTGTTATGACAGTCTCTATCAGTCAGCACTTTGCAGGGCAAAGGCAGACTGGCTGGTGGGAATCAATGCGAGCCGTCTTTTTTCCGTTCTGTATAACCAGAATCTGAAAGTTGGAAGAGTACAGACACCAACACTTGCTATGATCGTGGATCGAAATCAGAAGATCAAGGAATTTACCAAAGAGAAATATTATATGGCTCATATCAAGTTTGACGATATGGATGCAGTCACGGAGCATTTTCAGAAAAAAGAAGATGCAGATAAAGTGGCTGAGGACTGCTTAGAGCGGATGTGCGAAGTGGAAAAGGATGATGTGAAAGAGAAAACGGTCCGCCCTCCAAAACTCTATGATCTGACAACCCTGCAGAGGGAAGCAAACAGAATGTTTGGTTATACCGCACAGCAGACACTGGATGCCGTGCAGGAGATGTATGAGCAGAAGCTTGTCACTTATCCGAGAACAGACAGCCAGTATCTGACAGATGAGATGGGAGAAAGCACAGAAACTCTGATTCAGATGTTACTTGGAAAAATGCCATATGCCGAAGGTCTGGGATATCAACCGGACGTGAGTAAGGTATTAAATTCAAAGAAAGTATCCGATCACCATGCGATTATCCCAACCATGGAAGTAGCAAAGGCAGATATTGGTGAACTGAAAGAACGAAGCCGCAAGATTTTGTATCTGATCAGTGCCAGGGTACTGACAGCAACTGCAGATCTTTATATTTATGAAAGCCATAAATGCCAGATCACCTGTAATTATCATACGTTTTATCTCACAGCAAAGAAAACAAAGCAGGAAGGATTCAAGGCGATCGAAAATAAATTAAAACAGTTCTTTGGCGTAAAGAGTGAGAAAGAAGAGCCGGAACTGGATATCTGGGCAGGCAAGCATTATGGTCCCTGTGATTCTTTTGTATCGGAGCATTTTACACAGCCACCGAAACAGTACACAGAAGATACCCTGCTTTCTGCAATGGAACGTGCAGGAAATGAAGAACTGACCGAAGATACGGAAAAGAAAGGACTTGGCACACCGGCAACAAGGGCAGCAATCATTGAAAAACTGATTCAGTCTGGCTTTGTGAAAAGGGAAAAGAAAAATCTGGTGCCGACAGATGATGGAAATGTGCTGATTACGGTTCTTCCTGACGAGATAAAATCTCCGAAGATGACCGCAGAATGGGAGATGGCATTAAACCACATCGCTCAGAATACAGAGACAGCAGATGAATTTCTAAATGGGATTACAGAGCTGATGCAGGAACTGGTTGCCAGATATCAGGGTATTTCAGAAGAAAAGAAAGATCAGTTTCAGAGAAAAGCAAAAGGAGAAGTCATTGGCAAATGTCCCCGCTGTGGAGCAGATGTCAGGGAAGGGAAAGTAAACTTTTACTGTTCTGACCGGAATTGTGCTTTTACCTTATGGAAGAATGACAAATTCCTTGCAAGCCAAGGGAAAAAGATGGATAAGGCGACAGCAAAGAAATTTCTGTCCAAAGGAAGAATCCATTATAAGGATCTGGTATCAAGAAAAACAGGGAGACAGTATGAAGCAACTGTGGAAATGGTTGATCCCGGTGAGGGAAATGTACAGTTTAATCTGATTTTTCCACAACGATAAGTAGTGTATTGCAGGCAGTCTAAGGACTGTCTGTTTTTAATACAAGTAATATGAAAGAGAGGACCTTAGCATGAAGAAAAAAGGTAATTTTAGAAAAGTAGTATCTGGCTTGCTGGCAGGCATGACAATGCTTAGTGCAGTGTTGTCTCCGATGACTGCATATGCAGCGGAGATCCAGCCAGAGGAAATACCTCCACTTTATGAAGAAGTGAAAGACCTTCTGGATGAAGATGAGGTGGTGACTGCCAAAGATTATGAAATTGAAACAGGCAGTGTATTTGATGTGAAATCAGACTTTACAGGACTGGAAATCAAGGATGATAACAAGGTCAAAGTCACATTTGAGGAAGCAAAGAATGATAAGAATGAGGATTTTACGACAGATCATGCGGACACTTACAAAGCGGTCTATTATGTGGAACCGGTAAATCAGGAGCATCCGAAGTACCAGATCAGCCGAAACCTGATTGTGCGTGAGAAAGAAACAGAAGTACAGACAGAGGCGGCAGGGAGTGAAGCAGTGATTGAATCCGAAACAGTTGGCAGTGAACAGCAGGCAGAGGAAGCGGAGGATTCCGAAGCAGACTCGGAATTGCTTCCAACAGAGGAAGTGACGGAAAGCGAGCTCGAAGAATTTGATTCTCAGGCAAGCGAATTATTGCCGGACATGGAAGAGGATACTGAAAATACAACGGATTCGGAAACAGGTCTTACAGTATCGGATGCAATGGAGCAGGCAGAAGAGGAAGGAATTGATTTATACGCCATGGAAGCTGGTGAAACAGTCACTTTTATGGCAAAGACAAGTGCAAGAAGCGTACAGAAAGTATCTGTTACCAGAGGAACACTGTATCGTTATGCAGATTATGGTTATGGTTCTTATCTGACCTATCAGTATACAGTTCAGTTTGGAAATGTATCTGCGACTGCTTACTGTGTACAGCCATCAAAACCGGGACCAGGAACAGGTAATTATACCATTAGTAAAGTCGGAGATGGAAAAACATTAGCTAAGGTATGTTATTACGGAACCAAGGCAGCAGGAGATGAAGGATTTTTTACAGAAGAGAATGGTTATGGAAATCTTAGTGCTGGAGCAAAATTCATTCTTGTCCATCTGGCGGCTTCTTATGCTAATGGAAGTGGCGATGCTTTTTCCGGAGCAAATAGTACAGCCAAGAATTTAGCAATGAAATTGTATAACTATTGTGTTTCACAGCCGGAAATCCCGGATGTAGCAATGTCATTTTCTGATGCGGATGTAAAAGCTTATGTGGATGGAAATTCACAGAGAACCAAAGATATTACATTCAAAGCAGATAAGCTACAGACAATTACGATGAAACTTCCGTCTGGTGTGAAACTTCATAATCTGAGCACAGGCACAACAAGTAAAGCCGGTGTAAGCGTAGAAATCTGTGGAGGAACAAAGTTTTATCTTTCTGCACCACTGACACAGGTGAGTGATGTGGCACAGAGCTGGTCTTCTATAATGAAGGGAAGTATTACAAAAGATTACTCTGCTTATAAAATCACCACTGGATCTGATACGCAGGATCTTGCGCTGGTATTTGGTGAAGGTGTGACAGAGGAAAAATATATTGATTTCAAAGTATCCTGGATTGAGCAGGCTACGATTGAAATCGTAAAGAAAGACGATACAGCGGATGTCAATCTTGCAGGTGCAGTATTCGGCGTTTACAGCGATGAGGCTTGTACAAAGCTGATCACTCAGATGCCTGCAACAGATAAGAATGGAAAATCCTCTGTTACGATCATCAAGACACAGGATACCGTTTATCTGAAAGAAATCACAGCACCACAGGGATATGTTGTAAATGCAACGGCAACAAATGTAAAACTGGTAGCAAGTAAGACTTCATCTGTGACCGTGGAAAATAAGGAACAGCTGGCAGAGCTTACCATTTACAAAGAAGGACAGGTGCTTACCAGAGCAGAAGTCAGTGAAAATGGAACGGTATTTCAGTATGAAAACCGCAGACAGAAAAATGCAGTATATAACGTGTATGCCGGAGCTGATATCGTAACTGCTTATGGCACAAAAGTGTACAGCAAAGGTGACCTGGTAAAAGAAAACCTGACAACAGGTGAGAATGGTTCTGTTACACTGAAAAACCTGCATCTTGGAACCTATGTAGTAAAAGAAGCAAAAGCACCGGACAATTTCTATAACGGCAGCGAAGAAAAGTCAGTGACTCTGACTTATGCCGGACAGAATAAAGAAGTTGTATTTGCAGATGTGACTTTTAACAACGAGAGACAGAAAGCAGATGTTTCCGTAGTAAAACAGGATAAAGACACCAAGAAACCACTGAAAGGCGGTATTTTTGCTCTGTATGCATCCGATGATATCAGAAATGCAGACGGAAGCGTTGTTGTGAAAAAAGGAACGCTGATTGAGAAAGTAACTACTGGCGCAGACGGAACTGCAAAATTCACAGCAGATCTTCCGATTGGATATTCCTATTCCGTAAAAGAAGATCAGGCGCCGGAAGGCTATGTAAGAAATACAGAAGATGTGTATACGTTCAAGTTTTCTTACACCAATGATAAAGAAGCAACCGTATTATTTGCCCATACCTTCAGCAATGACCGTGTGACAGCAAAGATCAATTTATTCAAAGTTGATAAAGAAACAGGAAAAGCAGTATCACAGGGAGATGCCACACTGAAAGGTGCAGTTTATGGTCTGTATGCCCGTGAAGATATCGTGCATCCGGACGGAGCAACCGGAACTATTTATAAAGCAGGAGAACAGGTAGCATCTCTTACAACAGATGACAAAGGACAGTCTTCTGTAAAAGGTTTATATCTTGGCAAATATTATGTCAAAGAGATCACACCGCCGACCGGATACCTGGCAGATACAGAAGAGCATGATCTTGTGTGCAGTTATGAAGGAGATATGACAGCAGAAGTAAAAAGAGAGTGCACTTCCAGTGAGCAGGTCATCAAACAGCCATTTCAGATCATCAAAGCAGCCAACAATGGAAAGACCGATGCAGATCTGTTATCCGGAGCCGGATTTACAGTTTATCTGAAATCTTCCCTCACAAAAAAAGCAGACGGAAGTTATGATTTTGATTCTGCCAAACCAGTAGTGAGTGGAGAAAATGGAACAACTGAGATTTTCACAGATGAAAAAGGTTATGCCTGCAGTATTCCATTACCATTTGGAAGCTATATCGTGCGTGAGACAACAACACCGCACAACTATAAGCCAGTCGATGATTTTGAAGTGAATATCACAGAACATCATCCAAATGAGCCGCAGATCTGGCGTGTGCTTCTGGATGAAGAGTTTAAAGCAAAACTGAAAATCGTGAAAAAAGACGATGAAACAAAGAAATCCGTCCTGATTGCGGGAACAGAATTTAAGATATATGACCTGGATAATAAAAAGTACGTGGAACAGGTAACAACTTACCCAGTGACAACCACTCACAAGTCCTATTTTACGGACAGTCAGGGATATCTGATCATGCCGAAGAATCTGAAGATCGGACATTACCGGATTGAGGAAGTCAACGCACCGGAAGGGTACACAATCAACAAGAACTATGTAGAGATTGCGGTGGATGCAAACACAGCATACCAGATGGATTCTGAGAGCGGAGATGCCATTATTACGGTAGATTACGAGAACCATCCGGTAAAAGGAAAGCTGACGATCTATAAAAAAGGTGAGATGCTGATCCGATTTAAAAAGGATTTTGTTTATGAAGAAAGATATCTGAAAGGTGCATCATTTAATGTCTATGCAGCTGAAAATATCTTTACGCCGGATTATCAGAAAGCTGAAAACGGAAACAGACAGCTGATCTATGCAAAAGATGCACTGGTAACAACGGTAACGACCGGGGAAGATGGAAAAGCAGTTGCAGAGAATCTGCCGCTTGGTTCTTACTATGTGGTAGAAAAGACTGCACCGGAAGGATTCGTTCTGAACCATGACAGATCTGATGTCACATTTGTCTATGCAGATCAGGATACACCTGTGATTGAACAGGAAGTGACTGTTGGCGATGACCGACAGAAAGTTGCAATCCAGGTAGAAAAACAGGATACAGAAAATGGTGCAACCGTAGCAGGCGCTGTCTTTGGTATCTATAACAAAGAAGATATCAAGGCAGATGGAAAAGTAATCGTGAAAGCAGAGACACTTTTACAGGAAATGACTTCTGATAATGATGGTCTTGCAGTATGTACGCTGGATCTGCCACTTGGACAGTATTATGTGAAAGAGTTAAAAGCACCGGCTGGATTTGTATCCTCTGATGAAGTTCTGAATCTGAATGCTTCTTATCAGGGACAGGATGTGAAGGCAGTAAAACTGAAAACTGTGAAAAAGAACCAGCCAACAACAGTTGAAATCACAAAATCTGATGTAACAACAGGTGTGGAACTGGATGGGGCAAAACTCACCGTTCTTGATAAAGAAGGAAATGTTGTGGATCAGTGGATTTCTGTAAAAGATCAGCCACATGTGATCAAACGACTGACAGTTGGAGATGAATACACCCTTCGTGAGGAAATGGCACCTTATGGTTATCTGAAAGCAACGGATGTGAAGTTCACGCTGGAAGATACCGCAGAGATTCAGAAAGTAGAGATGAAAGATGAAGTACCGACAGGACTTCTGATCATCAACAAAAATGGAGAGTTTTTGGATAAAGTGACACTTCTGGACAATGTAAAAGGTACTGTGGAGCATCTCTTTGAATATGTAACTGGAAGTCTTACAGATGTAACTTTCGATGTATTTGCTGCGGAAGATATCAAAGCGGCAGATGGTGTCAGTGAAGATTATTTCAAAGCAGATGAAAAAGTAGGAACCATTACTACGGATTCCAATGGTATTGCACAGATGGGAGATCTACCGGCTGGCAAGTACTATGTGAAGGAAGTAAAAACTGCCCATGGTTATGTGCTGGACGGAGAGCCGAGATATGTTGACCTTTCCTACCGGGACCAGAATACACCAGTCATCACTTATGATGAAAAATGGCAGAATGCCCGTCAGAAAGTAAAGGTTACGGTTCTGAAGAAAGAAAAAGACACAGAACGTGTTCTTGCAGGTGGTGTCTTCGGTCTTTATACCAGTGAAGATATCAAAAATGCAAAGGGCGAGGTACTTCTTGAGAAAGACAGTTTGATCGAGCAGCGAGTAACAGATGAAAAAGGACAGATTACTTTTACGGCAGATCTTCCGGTAGACGGAAAATACTATGTGAAAGAGATCTTTGCACCGGACGGATTTGTTACAACAGAAGAAGTACAGGAGTTTACCTTTGAATATGCCGGAGAAGACCAGACAGAAGTAAGCTACGATTTTACTTTTGAAAATCAGCCAACCACAGTGGAGCTGACCAAAACAGACCTGACAACAGGTAAAGAACTTCCAGGTGCACACCTGAAAGTGACGGATTCAGATGGCAATACAGTAGATGAATGGACTTCTACGGAGGAATCCCATGTGATCAAAGAACTGGTTGTTGGTAAGGAATACACCATGACAGAGACAAAACAGGCAGATGGATATGTCACTGCAGAAAGTATTACTTTCACAGTAGAGAATACAGCAGAGGTTCAGAAGCATGAGATGAAAGATGATGTGACAAAAGTGCAGATCAGTAAGACGGATATCACAGGAGAAACTGAGATTCCAGGTGCAAAACTGACGGTTCTTGACAAAGACGATCAGGTAGTAGAGAGCTGGACTTCCACAGAGGAAGCACACTATATCGAAAAACTGCCAATCGGTAAATATACCTTACGTGAAGAGCAGGCACCGAAAGGATATCTTCTGACATCTGATGTGACATTTGAGGTGAAAGATACCGGAGAAATTCAGAAAGTGGCTATGAAAGATGATACTGCCAAGGGAAAAGTGATTATCAATAAGACAGATAAATCGTCAGGAGAACCACTGAAAGGGGTAGAATTTGAACTCCGTGACAGCAAAGGAAAAGTTCTGGAAACCTTAAAGACAGATGCTGCCGGTCATGCAGAAAGTAGGCTGTATGAGATTGCCACATTTAAGAACGGCAAATATGATACCGCTATCAAGTATTATCTGGTGGAAACAAAGACACTGGATGGATACACCCTGGATCAGACCAAGCATGAAGTGACATTTGCTTATGCAGATGACAGTACGCCGGTCGTGGAAGTCACTTTCAATCTGACAAATGAGAAACCGGAAGTTCCGGAAACACCGAACACACCGGATACGCCACAGTCCCATGAAGAGACGAAGGTATCAAACGCACCGAAAACAGGTGACAGCACGAATATCTGGCTGCCGATTCTGCTTCTGGTAATCTCTACAGGAGGTATGGCAGGACTTTATATCATCAGAAAAAGGAAAAGCAAATAAGGAAACCAACCGTTATGATTGGGAGCTTCTATGTGAGGCTCCCTTTTTCATACAAAAAATCACAGAAAGGAACAGAAAACTATGATGAAAGCAATGGAAAAAAGACAGGAAGCACGAAAAAACCAGGAGAAAACTTTAAAGAGAATGATGGCTTATCAGAAGAAAGCCGAGCAGATGGTCAGCAGAAAGAGAATGAATCATCACATGATCAGAAAGGGGTAAAAGCGTATGATGAACAGAAAAGAATTTTATGAATATGTCAAAGACAATGTAAAGGAGTATCTGCCAGAGTCGTACAAGGACGCAGAAATTAAACTGCAGGAAGTAGTTAAGAATAATGGGTTAAAGCTGACAGGAATTACCATTCCAAAAGGGAACCAGAGAACAGTGCCAACGGTATATCTGGATTCTCTTTATCAGAAATATGTAAATGGAAAAGATGCCGATTCCTGTGTGGGTGATGTAGCCGATATGCGTATTGAGGCACAGGATAAAGCAGAATTTATTGACATGGGAGTACCTGATATTTTCGATTATGAGAAAATGAAGGATAAATTGCAGGTGAGAATCTGTGACCGAGAATGGAATGAAGAACGCCTGGCAGATAAAGTGGTTACAGAACACGGAGATTTCGATGCTTATTATGCAGTAAATTTGAAAGAAAATGAAAATGGAATCGGCAGTATTCCGGTAACTATTTCGCTGATGAATGAATGGGGAGTATCTGCCGAACAGATTCAGACAGACGCAATGGCGGCAGACCAGAATCGTGGTGTTGTTCTGATGGACATGAATGAAATGGTAAAATCTATGATTTTCGGTGGAGAGTCGGAAAATCTTCTGCATGAAAAACTGGATATTGAAGCAATCGAAAATCCAATGTTCTGTCTGACAAATACACAAAAAATGAATGGTGCTTCACTGTTATTGCAGGAAGATATTCGTAAGCAGATTGGCGAGTGTCTTGGCAGTGATTATTTTGTTCTTCCATCTTCAATTCATGAGGTGCTGATTCTTCCGGATAATGGGATGCTTGAAGTACCAGAATTAAATGCCATGGTAAAAGAAGTCAATGAGACGCAGGTAGAAAGACAGGAACAGCTTTCAGATAAGGTTCAGTTCTGTGATGGAAAGACAGCAGTCATGGAAAATGCGGAACGCAGGGAAACACGTCTGGAGAAAGCGAAAGAAGCAGAAAAAGTAACCGCAAAAACCGAAGCAAAAGGTGGAATCCATGGAAAGCTGGAAAAAGCCAAGGCAGAGATCAAGGCAAAAGGGGCAGATACAATCCCAAAGGATAAGGCGAAAGACCTTGCCACAGTATTATAACGAGAAATAACGATAATTTAAGGGGACTGTGTTGAGCAGTCCTCACTTTTATATAGTAGGAGGAGAAAAGAATATGGATTGGTGTTTATATGGTGATGACAAACGAAAGGAAATGGATAGAGATTTAAAGCCGGAATATCTTTTGGATGACTTGCGGAGATATCAGGATGTATTTGGCGAAGAGTTTGGTGTAAAAGAGCTTCTTATGCTGGAGGACATCCGGGTAAAGGCTATGATTGCCGGAGCACTTGCAGATGTGCCGGAATTTCTTATTGATCAGATTGGAAAAGCAAATAACAGCAGTAATTTTCCTTCTATGACAAGGGCAATGGAACGGATTGCTGATGTTGTAGAAGAAAAATGGGAGGAAGAAAAGGAGTAGCACATGGCAAATAAATTATATGCAATGGAACAGCTGACGGAAGAGGTGGCAAAAGATGTAGCTGCCAGTCCGCAGGAATGGATGCGGTTCCTTGACACTGCATCCAGACTGTACAAATACACTTTTCCAGAACAGCTTTTAATTTATGCACAGCGACCGGAAGCAACTGCCGTAGCATCCATGGAAATCTGGAATCAGAAGATGTACCGCTGGATCAAAAAGGGATCTAAGGGGATTGCCTTGATTGACAATACTTCCGGACCGAAAACAAAACTTCGGTATGTATTTGATGTGCAGGACACTTATAAAGTGCGGAATCTTGGAAAGGATCCTCAGTTATGGAATCTTCCAGTAAAAGGAGAACATCTGGTGGCAGATTATCTGCAGGAGCAGTTATCACTGGAAGATACAGAAGGAGGACTTGCTGAAAGTCTGCATCAGGCAGCGAAGGAGAGTATGCAGGAATGGCTTCCAGATGCATTGGAAGAACTGAGACTGGATGTAACAGGGACACTTTTGGAAGAACTGGACGAACAGAATCAGGAAGTAGAATTTCGGGAACTGATGACCAATAGTGTTTGGTATGTATTACTAAACAGGTGTGGACTGGATGTACAGGAATATCTGGATGCAGAGGATTTTCGGCATATAACGGACTTCAATCAGCTGAAAGTATTAGGACATCTGGGAAGTGCAGTCAACGAGATCAGCAGACCAGTCCTGATGCAGATTGGACGATATGTTCTGAATGATCTGGAAAATGACCTGAAAACGGTTGCAAAAGAAAAAGAAGTAGCTTATAATGAATTTAACACGTTAATTCGTGAAAGTAATACGGATAACACAGAAGATAGAGAAGAAAAAAAGGAGGAAACAGACTATGAGAGAGATCAGTTACAGCCAGAACGGAGAGTATCAGATTCCGGATATCAGCCTGGAAGAGACGAGAGGAACAATCGGGAAGTACGGAATGATGAGGAAAGAGTATCTGAGAAATCACAAGATAGCCAGGTTCAACATTCTGACACTGCAGAACCGTCTGGACAGTCATCTGATGGAGATCGACGGTCAGGCAAGACAGAGAGTAGACAACCTGATGAACGAACTTCTGGAGAAAGATCCGGCACCGGACAAGATGGCAGACACAATGGCTTGGACCAAACACATGAACCAGATCAAAGCACAGGCAGAGGAGCTGGTAATTCAGGAGATTATTTACAGTTAAGCCTGTTCCCAACAGAAGAGGAACAGTTAGGAGAAATAAGGAAAGCGGCAGCTGCACTTACACAGCCAGCCGCTTTTTTGATTTCAGATGATATTGTAAATGATATTCTTCGTACCGGAAGTGGAGGCAATAATACGCTTTTTCATATTACAGCAAAACTGATTGAAGGATTAGATCATGAAGAAATGCGAAAATTTCTGATCAGTGAGTATGGTACGGGTGGAAAAGGTTTTACCATCCGTGGACAGAAAATCAGTATCTGGTATGACAGCGATGGTATCCGTATCCGCCGTGGAGATTCCGCCAGACGTAATTTTGACCGTATGGTTACATGGGAGGAAGCAGCTGACCGCATTCGGGATATGTATGAGGAGGGGAATTATGTTTCCAACAGCATTTCCAATAATGCTATCGAAAAAGAACGGGAAGGAACAAGTATTCAATTAGCATTGCATTTTCGGGATACTAACAGAAATCCAGACGAGCGATTGTCTTATCAGGAATGGCAGGAAACAATCCTAGATTGCTTGCTTGAACCGGAAGCTATTCAGGAAATCTATGAGCGGTTTGAATATCTGCAGAAAGACATGGATGAAAATCCAGGGGAATATCATCAATGGGAAATTCAGAACAATCCAAAATTTTTTAGCCGTTTCCGTGACCTGCAGCGGGATATGTCCTGGCGGGATCAGAAACAGCAGGTAGAACGTCCGGAACTTTCTTTTATCACACAGGATGAGATTGACGCAGTATTAAGAAAAGGCGGCATTACGGCTGGTGGTCGTAACCGTATTTATGAATATTTCATGGAACATCATGATACAAAAGAAGCTGCGGATTTCCTGAAAAATGAATATGGGACAGGTGGTTCCTCACCGGGAATCATTGGAGCCTATCAGTCGGATGCGTTTCACGATGCGAAAGGCTTGCGATTGAGTAAAGGGAAAATCGGAAATCCGGATGTGACGGTTTTATTGAAATGGAACAAAGTTGCAGAGCGTGTTCGTCAGCTGGTTCGTAGTGATGATTACCTGTCACCGGAAGAAATGGAAAAGTATGAGGAAAGACAGGAAGCACAACGTCTGGCTGATCTGGAAGAAGCACAGCAGGCTCTTAACTCAGAAAATGATTTGGAAAGTCCGCAGGAAGAACCAGTCCATGAAGTGCAGGAACAGGAAGATACCACAGAATCATTAGAGGAAACAGTATTCAATGAATCGGAAGCAGAAACGGAGTCTCCAATACAGCAGCTAGAAGAAATGGTTCCGGCAGGAAATTTTCATATCACGGATGACGAGCTTGGACAGGGAACACCGAAGGAGAAATTCCGAGCAAATATCATGGCTATCCAGTTGTTAAAGAAATGTGAGGATGAGAAACGCAATGCAACATCGGAAGAACAGGAAATCTTATCCCGGTACGTTGGCTGGGGAGGTCTTGCAGATGCATTTGATGAGACAAAAGCTGCATGGGAGACAGAATATCTGGAATTAAAGACGGTTCTTACACCAGAGGAATATGCTGCAGCCAGAGCTTCCACCTTAAATGCTCATTATACACAGCCGATTGTGATTGAAAGTATGTATCAGGTGTTGGAGAATCTGGGATTTACAAAAGGAAATATTCTGGAGCCGTCTATGGGAGTCGGGAACTTCTTTGGAATGATTCCGGAGAATCTAAACCAGTCCAAACTCTATGGTGTGGAATTGGATAGTATCAGTGGTAGAATTGCAAAGCTGCTCTATCCAGATGCAAATATTCAGATCAAAGGTTTTGAGAAGACAGATTATCCTAATGATTTTTTTGATGTGGCGATTGGAAATGTGCCATTCGGTGCATACAAGGTCAATGACCGTCAGTATGATCGTTACAATTTCATGATTCATGATTATTTTCTTGCCAAGACGATAGATCAGTTACGTCCAGGCGGTGTAGCGGTACTGATCACAACGAAGGGAACCATGGATAAGGCGTCACCGGAAGTCCGAAAATATCTGGCAGAGCGGGCAGATTTGTTGGGAGCAGTCCGACTGCCGAACACAGCTTTTAAGGCAAATGCAGGAACAGAAGTCAGTGCGGATATCCTGTTTTTCCAGAAGAGGGAAAGCCTTACGAAAGAAATGCCGGAATGGATAAATCTGGATAGTGATGTCAATGGTATTACAGTCAATCAGTATTTTGTTCAGCATCCGGAAATGATTCTGGGTGAGATGAAAGAAGTGTCCGGTCCGTATGGTATGGAAACAACCTGTGCTCCAATGGAAGGAGCTGATTTGGAATTACAGTTACAAGAAGCTGTGAAACAAATTAAGGGAAGCATGGTACCGGCAGTAGATGTGGAAACAGAACTGGATGAGATGCCAGAGAGTATTCCGGCTGATCCGAATGTTAGAAATTACAGCTATACGGTGGTAGATGATCAGGTATATTATCGTGTCAACTCTTTGATGAATCAGGTGAAAATGCCTGCAGCCACTGCAGAACGTGTAAAAGGCATGGTTGCAATCCGTGATACCGTTCGTGAGCTGATTGCCATGCAGATGGAAGAATTTGTCACAGACGAAGAAATCCAAAAACAGCAGGAAAAACTGAATCAGAAGTATGATACCTACACAGCAAAGTATGGAGTTATTGGAAGTAATGCTAATAAACGGGCATTTTCTGATGACTCTTCTTATTGTCTGCTGTGTTCCCTGGAAGACTTGAATGAAGATGGAACATTGAAGCGGAAAGCGGACATGTTCACCAAACGAACCATCAAAAAGGCGGTTGCTGTGACAAGTGTGGAGACAGCCACAGAAGCACTTGCTCTGTCTTTAAATGAAAGGGCTAAAGTAGATCTCCCATATATGGCACAGCTGACCGGAAAGACCGAAGAGAAAATTACAGAAGAGCTGGTTGGAGTTATCTTCAAAAATCCACTGACAGACCAGTGGGAAAGCGGAGATGAATATCTCTCCGGAAATGTTAGGGATAAATTAAATACTGCGAGAACTTTTGCAGAGAATCATCCGGAATTCACATCGAATGTGCGTGCACTAGAGGCAGTTCAGCCGAGAGATCTGGAAGCATCGGAGATTGAAGTGCGTATTGGAGCTACCTGGATTGAACCTTCGGATTATCAGGATTTTATGCAAGAAACATTGCATACACCATGGTATCTGCTTCAGAAAGAAATACAGGTGAAATTCTCTGAGGTAAATGGTGAGTGGAGGATTACAGGAAAGAATGCCGACAGTCCCCAAAATGCGTTTGCCTATGCAACGTATGGAACTGAGAGAGCAAATGCCTATAAGATTCTGGAAGATACCCTGAACCTGAAAGATGTACGCATCTATGATAAGAGTGTCAATGAAAATGGTGATGAGATCCGTGTCCTTAATAAGAAAGAAACCATGCTGGCATCACAGAAGCAGGATGCCATGAAAGCAGCATTTAAGGACTGGATTTTTAAAGACCAGCAGAGACGAGAGAGGCTGGTAAAAGTGTACAATGAACGATTTAACAGCATCCGTCCCCGTGAATACGATGGCAGTCATTTAACTTTCCCAGGAATGAATCCGGAAATTGAACTTCGCCCACATCAGAAAAACGCTGTCGCACATCAGCTTTATGGAGAGAATGTGCTTCTTGCTCATGTAGTAGGAGCTGGAAAGACCTACGAAATGGTAGCGGCGGCAATGGAGAGCAAACGCCTGGGATTATCTCAGAAAAACCTCTTTGTCGTTCCAAACCATTTGACGGAGCAGTGGGGGGCAGAATTCCTGCAGTTATATCCGGGTGCCAATATCCTGGTGGCAACGAAGAAAGATTTTGAACCGGCAAACCGAAAGAAGTTCTGTGCCCGGATCGCTATGGGAAATTATGATGCTATTATCATTGGACATTCCCAGTTTGAGCGTATTCCAATCTCTGATGAACGTCAGGAAGCCATGTTACGGAAGCAGATTGATGATCTGGAAATGGCAATTCAGAGTGCAAGGTATGAACAGGATGGCGGACATTATACCGTCAAACAGATTGAAAAGACCAGAAAGACACTGCAGACAAGGCTGGAAAAACTGAATCAGAAAGAGAAAAAAGATCAGGTAGTTACGTTTGAAGAACTGGGAGTGGATCACTTGTATGTAGATGAAGCACACAGCTATAAAAATGCGTTTCTTTATACAAAAATGAGAAATGTAGCCGGGATTGCACAGAACGAAGCACAGAAGTCGGCAGATATGTTCAATAAATGTCAATATCTGGACGAGATTACCGGAGGAAAAGGCATTACTTTTGCTACAGGCACACCAATCAGTAACAGCATGACGGAATTATATGTTATGCAGCGGTATCTGCAGAACAGTAAATTACAAAATATGGGACTTGGATTGTTTGATTCCTGGGCTTCCACTTTTGGAGAAGTTGTCACGAGTATCGAACTTGCACCGGAAGGAACAGGTTATCGTGCAAAGTCCAGATTCGCACGGTTTTATAATATTCCGGAACTGATGAATGTGTTCAAGGAGATTGCAGATATCAAGACTTCCGATCAATTAAAGCTTCCAGTGCCGGAAGCGGAATATGAAACAGTGGTGCTGAAACCAACGGAACAGCAGAAAGAAATCGTAGAAAGCCTTGGAGAACGTGCAGAAGTTGTCAGAAACGGAGGGGTAGATGCCTCGGTCGATAATATGCTAAAAATCACCAATGACGGAAGGAAGTTAGCATTGGATCAGCGTTTGGTGAATGAATTATTGCCAGATAATCCAGAAAGTAAAATATCAGTTTGTGCAGAGAAAAGCTATGAAATATGGAAAGACACAGCAGCACAGAAATCCGCACAGTTGATTTTCTGTGATTTGAGCACACCAAAAGGTGATGGCAGTTTCAATGTTTATGATGACTTGAAGCAAAAACTGATGGAGAAAGGTGTACCGGAAAAAGAGATTGCTTTTATTCATGATGCAAATACAGAAGCAAAGAAGACGGAGCTGTTTGGAAAAGTGAAATCCGGGCAGGTTCGTTTTTTGATTGGCTCAACAGCAAAAATGGGTGCAGGAACCAATGTGCAGGACCGTCTGATTGCCCTGCATCATTTGGATATTGGCTGGAAACCGTCTGACTTGGAACAGAGGGAAGGACGTATTATCCGTCAGGGAAACCATAACAAAAAGGTTCATATCTTCCGGTATGTAACAGAATCCACTTTCGACAGTTATATGTGGCAGTTGATCGAGAACAAGCAGAAATTCATTTCCCAGATTATGACGAGCAAAGCACCGGTCAGAAGTTGTGAAGATGTGGACGAAGCGGCGCTCTCCTATGCAGAGGTCAAAGCACTTGCAACCGGAAATCCGGCAGTAAAAGAGAAGATGGCATTGGATGTGGACGTGGCAAAGTTGAAACTTTTAAAGGCCAATCACATGAATAATCAGTACCGTTTGGAAGATGATATTGCAAGAAATTTTCCGCAACAGATTGCAAAACTGATGGAGATCATTGACAGCTACAAGGCAGACATCGCTCATTTTTCTGAGCATAAAATCACAGATCCAGAGCAGTTTTCTATGGAAATCAGTGGCAAAGTGTTCACAGAAAAGAAAGAGGCAGGTATGGCACTTCTGGCGGTCTGTAAAGACATTAAGTCTGTAGATGCAGCTATGGACATTGGAAGCTATCAGGGATTCAACATGAGAATCCAATTCGACAGCTGGAGCAAAGAGTTTATCCTGTCTGTAAAGCATGAATCAGTAGCTAAAGTTCGGTTGGGGGCAGATGCCCTAGGAAATATCACTCGTATCAATAATCTTTTGGAAAGCTATCCGGAGAAACTGGCAGAAGCAGAGCAACGGCTGGAAACGGTACAGGAGCAACTGGCAAATGCCAAAGAGGAAGTCGGGAAGCCATTTCCAAAAGAAGAGGAACTGAACCAAAAACTGGAGCGTCTGTCAGAACTAAATGCACTTCTCAATATGGATGAACGGGAAGATACAGAAACAGAGCAGTCGGAATCAAAAGAGAAAGAAGAAAGACCGGCACGAGGTTCTATCCATGAGAAGCTGCAGATTTATAAAGAAAAGAGTCAGCGGGAAAGTGGCAAGGAAACCAGAAAACGGGACTTCGGTTTGGAATAAGTAAACAGGAAAGATGGCATAATTTGGTAGAAGAAGGTTCTGCCGGTTATGCCATTTTTTAGAACACAGGAGGAATTTGAATGGCGAGAAATATGATAACAGGAAAAGAAACGCAGAAAATGCAGGAATATACGCAGGAACAGATAGATCGTGCAGAACACATGGGAATAGAGATTCCAGCGGATGTAAAGGAACAGATTTTTGAATATGCAAATCTGATTGGCGAGGAAGAGAAAGTAAGGACGTTGGTAAGAAATCTGACAGATGCAATCAATCAGGCAGATGAAGATAAAGTAGAGGAACTTCTGGATGATGCAAAAATGGATATTCAGGACTTACCAGATCCAACCATAGGCAAGCTGGAATTACGTGACTATGGATATACAGCAGAGGATATGGTACCGCTCAGAAAAGAAGCAGCCTTGGATTATCACAGGATGGGTTCTAAGATTTATTGCCTGGGCAGCGATGGCGGTAAGGGAGAGTATGTAAGTAAAGAAATGATACAGGCGCATGAAGGTCTGTTTGGCATGGAATTACAGATGTGGGAACGGATTAGGGATCAGGATCTGGATTATGCCGATGAAGATTTTGGAGCATTTCAGGAGCCTATGAGTGTCATTGACCAGGAAGAAGCACTGAAATTATATGATGCCGGAGCAGATATCTATCTGATCACTAATTTTTCGTCACCAATCTATGTCACGGAACGCATGGAAATTGAACGAGGACCGGAGCATTATCAGATGTCCATGGCAGAACGGGAGCGTTTCCGTAACCTGGAATGGGAAATGCAGAAATATCCACAGATTCAGTCTTTGAAAGAGGCAAACCTGTTGTTAGGAACTAGGCGAACCTTTGGTATTTATCAGATCAAGGATGATTCACCGGGCGAAAACTATGCATTTATGAATATGCGCTTTATTGAAAGTCATGGTATGCAGATAAAAAAAGAAGATTATAAGCTGGTCTATGTTGGAGACTTATCGGGAAATATGTCACTGGAAGATATTTTTGAAAGGTTCAACATTGACAGACCGGAAGACTTCCGAGGACATTCCCTGTCTGTCAGTGATATCGTAGTTCTGAATGACGGGGAAAAAGTAACAGCTCATTTTGTAGACAGTATCAGTTTTGAACAACTGGATTCTTTCCTGAATCTGGAAGAACAGGTTCTTAGTGAACTGGCATATGAGGTAGGAGAACGTTACTTTGCTATTCAGAGAACAGAAGAAGGATACGATTATTCCTTTTACGATGAAGATTTCCGTCTGATGGATGGTGGCGTCTATGAAAATGATGAAATTTCTATTAAAGAAGCGGCAGAGGAACTTCTGGAAGACGAAGGCTGGACTGGAGAACGCATCCGTGGAGATTATGATCAGCTGATGGAAAAAGTAGAAGAAATGGATGAGGTTGTAATGGTGGAGATTCAGAACAGCCAGGGAGAATATAAGCCGTTGGCAAAGGTGGAGGAACTGGAAGAGGTGAATTATAACATGATTGATAATGTCCTCAATAATATGCCGCCGAAGAAAGAACCGTATCTGGAATACTTTGCGGCAGAATGCGATGAGTTCCATGATATGGGGGCTTATGAAAAAAGTACCGATGTTAATCAAATTGCTGCAGTCTATGAAAAATATAGGGAGAATCCTGAAAATGCCTATCGAGTATGCAGTATGGGGATTATCTATCGTGATCCGGAAGACAGCTTTTATGATGAGGCTGAATTTTCTATTGTAAAGGGAAATACGGTTCACGGTGATTATATGGATGATATTCGATTCTTTGGAGAACTTCCAATAATTCGGGAAGGTATAGAGAAGATTCATGAAGCATTGCCGGACTATAAATATGTACCCATGCGGGATGTCAGGGAAGCAATGTATCCAGAGAAAATGAACACAGAACAGCTGGCAGAGGCACTGGATGAGATCGCAGAAGCTTTTGATCCGTATGAATATCGGGATAATGTGGAGCCGGGAGAGAACACGGTACAAGAGGTAATGCTGGATTTGCAGAGTGGTAATACGCATTCTTATATTTCTTATTTGAAGGACATTGTAGAGGAAGAATGTGATCTGTCAGTCCGTGCTGGAGTATTGGTCGAGCGATTGAAGTCCTATGAACCGGAACTTCCAAAAGATATGGAGCCGATGGTGTATGTGAATTATTGTGAGAAAAGTGAGTTGGGGAGTCCAAGATGTCAAAAGTTATCTGATCTGGATTCCAAAACCGTAGAACAGGACAAAGCCTGGTATGCTGACCGTGATCCAAACACCAACGAACCAAAAACGACAGCACAGATGTTTTTTACAGTATATTATGCTGAGAAGGGTGATAAGATGCTGCACCATTTTCAAGGTAAGATAGAGATTGGTACCGGAAACGGTGGTATCATCAGTCAGTTAAAGATGCAGAATGAAATGAAATTGACAGATGAAAGCTGGATTAGTTATCAGCAAGGAAAAGGTAATGAAGAGTATCAGAAGTATATGGAAGATCTGACGGATATGCAGAATCATGTTCTGCCGTATTTGCAGAGCTTTTGCAGTCTGGAAGAAAAAGGTGTGAAGGAGAGACGAGAACAGCAGGTGACAGAGAAAAATGAGAGCAGAGAAGCTGTGTCAAGAGCCGGCGTTGAAGCAAATACAGCAGTTAAGGACGCAGGGAAAGCTGAAAGAAAGCCAGTAGCACAAAAGAGAGCAATGACGGGAAAAGAGAAGAAACCATCAATCCATGAACGCTTGGAAATCAATAAGAAAATTATCCAGGAAAAGCAGGGAAAAGATAAGCTGGAGAGAGGGGCTGATTTGGGTGTAAGATAAACAATAAAGCCTGGTAGATGATTTTAAAAGATTATTTACCAGGTGTTTTTGTGAAAATCTTAGAAAACAATAACAAATCAAACAACCTAGAAGAAAACTTAATTTTGGTTGAAACTATTCCGATAAAAGAATATACTTATAATAGACTTGTTGTATCGTTTGGAGGAAAATTATGGATTATATAACAACGATCGAAATGTCAAAAATATGGGGAATTTCATCTAGAAGAATTTCTCTTTTATGTAGCCAGGGAAGAGTGCCTGGAGCAGAGAAAAAGGGAAAGACTTGGCTAATACCAAAAGATGCGGTAAAGCCAACAGATCCTCGAAAGAAAAACAGATGACGTATTGGAGGTTATAATGCTTATGGGAAGACCAGAAGATTCCAGAGTGAAGATTCCAGCGCTTGTGCACTTCACAAGACTTGGATATACCTATATGTCAATTAAAGATGAAGTAGAAAGGAAAGTACCATGACAAAGGATGAAGTAAAAAAACTCTGGATGAACAGTCCGGAATCACTACAGTTTTTAAATAATGCTACAAAATTTTATAATTTAATGATGATGTATCGTTGTGCTATTCGGGAGATACAAACTAAACTTGAGGTTTTGGATGATGAATTTTCAGTTGAGAACAATCGAAATCCTATTTCTTTTATAAAAACAAGGATTAAGAAGCCCAATAGTATTTACAATAAATTGCAGAAAATGGGACATGATTTTACAACAGAAAATATACAGACATATTTAAATGATGTAGCAGGCGTTCGAATAGTTTGTGCGTTTATTGACGATATTTATATGATATCAGATTTGATTACCCAACAGGATGATATTAAAGTTATTGAAATAAAAGATTATATAAAAAATCCAAAATCGAATGGTTATCGAAGCTATCATATGATTGTTGAAATACCAGTATTTTTTGCTAAGGGTAAAACACCTATGCGTGTAGAATTACAGATTCGAACCAATGGTATGGATTTCTGGGCAACATTGGAACATCAACTTCGCTATAAAAAAGGAATTGAAGAAATGCCTGGCTATGATGAGATAAGTGAAGAATTACTTCATTCTGCAAGAGCTATCATTGAAGCAGATAATGAAATGCAGAGAATAAAAGACAAAATTGGTATGTTCCACGAAATTTAGGGAGAAAACTGAGCAAGTAGGAAGGTGGAATATATATGAAACAAGATACTTTAGAGGGCAAAGCAAAAACAAAAAATGGGGTAAAACGGCTGTGTTTTTCCATAATCTGCATTCTTCTGGAAGTGATTTTTATTATTACTATCGTAACACGCTTGAATGAATATGCAGAAATCATAAATTTATTTACAAGGATTTTGAGTGGGATCTTGGTTTTGGGATTGTACGCATCAAATAAGACATCCTCTATGAAAATGCCTTGGATCATCTTAATTCTAATTTTCCCAATTATGGGTGTAGGCCTGTATTTGTTGATTGGTTTGAATGGTGGCACACATAAAATGCGTGAGCGATATGCAGAAATTGATAGCAAATTGTTACCAATGCTTCCGGACAGTCAGGAGTGTTTGAGCAAAATAAAAGAAACAATTCCGAAAGCAGGAAATATAGCAAGTTACATACAAAGAAATTCGCAGTATCCAATCTATCAGAATACGGATATTGTGTATTTTGATGAAGCAGTGAAAGGATTAGAGGCACAGCTTAAGGATTTGGAGAAAGCACAGAAGTTTATCTTTATGGAATATCATGCGATAGAAGACGCTGAAGCATGGCATAAGATTCAAGATGTTCTGGAAGAGCGAGTAAAAGCAGGTGTGGAAGTTAGAGTATTCTACGATGATATGGGTTCTATAGGCTTTATTAACACAGATTTTGTGAAAAAGATGGAGGCAATAGGAATTCATTGCCGTGTATTCAATCCGTTTATGCCAGGTTTAAATCTGTTTTTGAACAATCGTGATCATAGAAAAATAACAGTTATTGATGGAAAAGTCGGATTTACAGGTGGATATAATCTAGCAAACGAATATTTTAATTACACACACCCGTATGGACAGTGGAAAGATACAGGTATTCGTTTAGAAGGAGATGCTGTTCAGTCGCTTACGGTGACATTTTTGGAAATGTGGAATGCAGTAAGTGATAAGGATGCTAATGATTCTGATTTTAGTAAATACCTTTTCCACTATGATTATGCGGCACAGCAAACTGGGTTTGTTCAACCTTATGCAGACAGCCCTATGGATAATGAGCAAGTCGGAGAAGAAGTTTATATCAGTATGATAAATAAAGCTGAAAAATATTGTTGGTTTATGACTCCATATCTAATCATAACAGATGAAATGACGCATGCGTTATGTCTGGCTGCTAAGCGAGGGGTAGACGTAAGAATTATCACACCTGGTATCCCTGATAAAAAATTCATTTATAATATAACTCGTTCTTTTTATCATGGATTAGTTAAACATGGTGTTCGTGTTTATGAGTGGACTCCTGGTTTCTGTCATGCAAAAATGAGTGTGGCAGATGACTGTATGGCAACTTGTGGAACAATTAATCTGGATTATCGAAGTTTATATCACCATTTTGAAAACGGCTGTTTTATGGCAGATTGTCAGGCAGTTGTGGAAATAAAAAATGATCTGATAAGAACGATGGGAGAATGTCGTGATGTGACAGACCAATATCAAACCGGACGAAGTGCATATTTGCGACTGGGACAATTATTTATGAGATTATTTGCTGGATTGCTATAAGAATCTGATGAAAGGACCTTTCAAAAAAAAGTTGATTTAGAAGTTAACTGTTTTTGAAAGGCCGTTTTTGCTATATCTAACAGTCTGTTGTACAAAGAAGATTTTGCATGGATGAAAAAACAAACCTTGTTGAGGTTAAATTGAGTTTTCCATTGTATTGTATTGCTAATGAATAAGAATAAGAAAAAGAACAGACAATGCTGAATGCACTGGAAACAAGAATATCTGAGTATAGTATGTAAGTTCGTAACAGAATAAAAGGAGCGATTCAAATGAGCAATTTGGAAAATTATATGAAACAGCAAGCAATTTTTTGTGAACAAAATGATAGCATTAGTAAGAATCTGTATTCAGAGTATGGTGTAAAAAGAGGCTTACGAGATGAAAAAGGCCAAGGTGTGTTGACGGGGCTTACAAATATTTCTGATATAAAAGCTTTTGAATATCGTGATGGAGTAAAGAGTCCATGTGATGGCGAGTTATCTTATCGTGGTTATAATATAAAAGATTTAGTAACAGGAAGTAAAGGAAAAAGGTTTGTCTTTGAAGAAGGAGCATATCTTCTTTTATTCGGAGAATTGCCAACTGATACACAGTTAATGGAATTTCAGGGAAGACTATCTGATTGTATGGAACTACCGACTAACTTTACCAGAGATGTCATTATGAAAGCACCTACATCAGATATTATGGGTTCTATGACTCGAAGTATTCTTACATTGGGCTCTTACGATAAGGAAAAAGAAAGTCTTGAAATTCCGAATGTGCTAAGGCAGAGTATGCAGTTGATCGCAGCATTTCCTATGTTAGCAGTATATGCATACCATGCTTATTGTCATTATGAAAAAAACGAAAGTATGTATATTCATAGACCTGAAAAAGATTTATCTATTGCTGAAAATTTCCTGCGCCTATTAAGACCAGATACAAAATTCACAGAACTGGAAGCAAGAGTACTGGATATAGCATTATTGTTACATATGGAACATGGTGGTGGTAACAATTCTACATTCACTACACGGGTAGTAACATCTTCAGGTTCAGATACTTATTCTGTTATTTCAGCAGCAATGTCATCCTTAAAAGGAAAAAAACATGGCGGTGCAAATCTGATGGTAATGAATATGATGGATGATATTAAAAGTCATGTGAAAGATTATGAAGACGAAGAGGAAATTGCATCATATCTGAGCAAGATTTTGAAGAAAGAGGCGTTTGATCAGAAAGGACTTATTTATGGAATGGGACATGCTGTATATTCTATTTCAGATCCGAGAGAAAGGGTGTTCAAAGGCTTTGTAGAACAACTCGCAAGGGATAAAGGACGTGAGAAAGATATGACCCTTTATAACAATATTGAGAAGATTGCACCTAAGTTGATTGCAAAGCAGCGTCAGATATTCAAAGGAGTAAGTCCTAATATAGATTTCTATAGTGGTTTTGTGTATGACATGTTGAATATTCCAAGAGAATTGTACACGCCATTATTTGCGATAGCAAGAATTGCTGGTTGGAGTGCACATCGCCTGGAAGAATTGATAACTACAGATAAGATCATTCGCCCGGCATATAAGAGTCTAGTCAGCAAAAAAGAATATATAGAAAGAGAGGAACGATAATATGGGAGCAGGAACCAGTGCAGAGGAGTTTTTTTTAAAGAGCATCAATGTTGAAAGTATATTTGAATTTGTCGAAAGAACAGATTATTTGTTTCTTTATAGTATAAAGGAATGTGTTGAAAAATCAGACTGTCATGAAGGAGTATATCTTTCAGAAGTGGCAGAATACATGAAATTATCGATTCCAGAAACATCTAAGATGGTAAAAAGTCTTGAAAATAAAGGATATATTATCTGGAAATTAGATGAAAAAAAAGAAAGAACATACCTTGTTTTGACGAACAAGGCAATTGAATTAAGTAATTGTCAGAAAGAAAAAATGATAGAAGCTTATGAAAAAATCATATCGAATATACAAGAAGATGACCTGGCAGTTACACGGTGTACATTGAGAAAAATCCGACAGCTTATGGAAGAAATAAAATAGTGATTAATACAACGGAGTAAGAAAAGCTCCTTCATATATTAGAATAAAAATATGACTGTTTCTTTAAAAAGAAGCCGGTCATATTTTTTTATGAAAAATAAATTTTGTTGAGGTTAAATTGAGATTGACTTTGTATTGTATAAGTATGAAATAAAAAGGAATCAGGTGATGTACAATGAAAAAGCATAAAATATGTAAAATCCTTCTTGTTATACTGGCAATTTTTTTATGTGTGGCTTTTTATGAATTGCTCGGAATCTGCGTTGCATATAAAAAGCAGCCGGAAGTGTCCAATACAACCAAAAAAGAAACAAAAAATGGGTCATGGAACGAATGCAGTGAAAATACAGAACGGGCAGTAATCATAGAAAAGAATCCAGAAGCGCTTTTACAAAGAGTGCGTTTGATCAAGAATGCAAAAAAGGAAATTATTCTTTCTACTTTTGCATTTCAATCCGATGAAAGTGGAAAATTGATTTTAGGAGCACTGCATGATGCGGCAGACAGAGGTGTACATATTCGTCTGTTAGTAGATGGAATGGAGAGCTGGATTGATATGGAAGGAAATCCGTATTTCTATGGATTATCTTCCCATGAGAATGTTGAAATTAAACTGTATAATAAGGCCAATCCGTTGAAACCGTGGAAAATGATGGGTAGAATGCATGATAAATATTTGATTGCAGATGGAAAGAGATATATTCTTGGGGGAAGAAATACATACAATTATTTCCTGGGTGATTTTCCGGGACATAAAAACTATGACAGAGACGTGTTAGTGGTTTGCGATGAACCTGAGAAAGAAAATTCAGTTAACCAGTTGTCAGAGTATTTTGAAACCATATGGAATCAGGAAGACAGTGGTTATTTTCATAACAATAAAAAAATGGCAAATAGAAAATCTGTAAAGAACGCAGTTTTAGAGTTGCAGAACAGCTATCAGAAATATTTTGAAGAGAATAAGGAAAGAATCTGCGAGACCGATTATACGGACGAAACTTTTGAGACAGAAAAGATTACATTAGTGTCAAATCCTATTCACACAGGTTCCAAAGAACCAGTAGTGTGGTATCAGTTGGGAGAATTGATGAAAAATGCAAAAAATCGTGTGAAGATCCACACGCCATATATTATCTGTAATGATATGATGTATAATACATGGGAGGAGATTGCAGAGAACGTTTCAGATTTTTCTATCATGACAAATTCAGTTGCGAATAATGGGAATCCATTTGGGGCTGCCGATTATGCGAAAAACAGAAATAGAATCTTAAGTACAGGAATTAATATCTGGGAATATGAAGGCGGTTATTCATACCACGGAAAAAGTATTCTCATTGACGATGATCTGTCTGTAATCGGTTCCTTTAATATGGACATGAGAAGTGCATATCTGGATACGGAACTGATGCTTGTAATTCGCAGTAAAGATATTAATAAACAGTTGGAAGAGGGCATGATGGAATATGAAAAAGTGTCCCGCCAGATATTAGAAGGCGGAACTTATAATGATCCATATCATGTAGAGCCAATCGAATTAACAAAGAAACGTCAGAGAAAAATATTTTTGGTACAGCATCTGCTTGGATGGGCAAGGTATCTGTTTTAATAAGGAGGAAGGAAAACGTGTTTCAAATATTGATTGTAGAAGATGATAAAGAATTAAGCCAGCTATTCCAAAAAGTGCTTGAGAAGAATGGATATCAAGTCAAAAGTGCATCGGATGGAGCACAGGCATTAGAAGTATTGGATAAGGAATATATTGATCTGATCATTTCTGATATTATGATGCCGGTTATGGATGGCTATGAACTGGTGTCAGAACTTCGTTCAGCAGGATATCAGATACCAGTGCTTATGATCACTGCGAAAGGTTCCTTTGATGATATGCGCCAGGGATTTCTTTCGGGAAGTGACGATTATATGGTAAAACCGGTAAATGTGAATGAAATGGTTTTAAGAGTCGGAGCACTGCTTCGCCGTGCACAGATACTGAATGAACACAAAATTGTGATCGGTTCAACAGAGTTTGATTATGATGCAATGACGGTTACAACTGATAAGGAAAGTCTTGTTTTGCCTAAAAAAGAATTCCTGCTTTTATATAAGCTTGCAGCTTCGCCAGGCAGAACATTTACAAAACAACAGTTGATGGATGAAGTATGGGGATACGAGACGGAGGCAGACCCACATACGATAGAGGTACATATAGGAAGAATCAGAGAGCGTTTTAAAGATAACCCTGATTTTGAAATCGTAACAATGCGTGGAATTGGATACAAGGTGGTGAAAAAATAATGGAACAAAAGAAAGAAAAAGGATTGCGGATCCGATCCTGTCTGACTGGTGCAATCTGGCTGGCACTTGTATTTTCAACAGTCATATCTGCGTTATTATTTGCTTTTTTGAATCATTTTTTTAATCTGCCGGGCAGCATACCTGTGCTTGGCTGGCTTTTGATTTTCAATACATTGATTGCAGGGCTGATCACTTCCTTTATCAATGCAAAGTTACTGGAACCAATTACCAGACTTAGTAAAGCAATGAAGGAAGTTTCTCAGGGAGATTTTGAACAGCATTTGGAAACGAACAGCCGTATAGCAGAAGTTGGAGAATCTTATCAAAGTTTTAATGTTATGACAAAAGAACTTCGTGCAACAGAGGTGCTGCAGATGGATTTTGTATCTAATGTTTCTCATGAGTTTAAGACCCCGATTAATGCCATTGAAGGATATACAATGCTGCTTCAGGGAGAAGAACTGTCTCCGGATCAAGAGGAATATGTAGAAAAAATCTTATTTAACACCCAAAGACTTTCCGGATTGGTTGGTAATATTTTGCTGTTATCCAAGTTAGAGAATCAGAATATACCAATGAAAAAAACAGAATATCGTCTGGATGAACAGATCCGCCAGGCATTTCTTTCATTGGAAACAAAATGGACAGAAAAAGAAATTGGTTTTCAGGTAGAATTGGAGGAAGTTAAATATACTGGGAATGAAGGACTTTTTATGCATATCTGGATAAATCTTTTGGATAATGCGATTAAGTTCAGCCCTTCAAAGGGGACAATTACGATGTTTCTGAAACAAGAACAGGATTCTGTTAAGTTCATTCTGGAAGATGAAGGACCAGGAATAGAGGATGATGTAAAATCCAGAATATTTGACAAGTTCTATCAGGTAGATGGATCTCATAAAGCAGAAGGAAATGGCCTAGGTCTTGCACTTGTAAAACGGATTGTAGATAGTGTCGGAGGAACAATCAAAGCAGAAAACCGTGAATATGGTGGATGCAGATTTGTTATAGAGCTGCCAAAGCAGAAAGATGAGATTATATAGTTTTAAGATAAATTAGAAGATGGGAGGATTTATATGACATTTTATCAGGAGTTGCAGTTAAATCAGACAGGTTCTAAAAACCTGTTGAAAAAGAGTGAAACACTAAAAGAAAAATTATATCATATGTGGGTATATCTGGTGAAGATAGCTGTTACAATGGCATTTTGTTTTTTCTTTGTTAGTATTTTCAGCATCCTATTTGGAAATGAGAACAGCATTGTAGGTGTAGTAGTCTTATTATGTCTCATGGTGTTTAGAAATGCGGATCTGGGGATCCACACCGGACAATCTACGATGCTTTTGGCTTTGTTCTTTGTAATTATGACTGTATGTCCGCATTTAGCAAATCAGTTTTCACCGGTATTGGGAATGCTGTTAAATATTGCGGCACTGGCTGTGTTGATTCTGTTCGGATGCCATAATCCATTCATGTTTAATCAATCTACATTGGTTCTTGGGTATCTGCTGCTATATGGTTATGATGTTACGGGAAAAAGCTATCAGATGCGATTAGTCGGAATGGCTTTAGGTGCAGCACTTACCTGCTTCGTATTTTATCGAAATCATAAAAACAGAACTTATAAAAGAAATCTGAAAGATCTGATACACGAATTTGATATCACTTCTTCCAGAACAAAATGGCAGATATGTCAGATTTTATGCGTACCGATTGTCCTTTGCATTGCAGAACTTTGTAATATGCCACGTGCAATGTGGGCTGGTATTGCGGCCATGTCCACGATTTTGCCGTTTATGGAAGATATGCACTACAGAGTCCGTAAAAGGATTGTCGGAAATATTGCAGGTGTTATATGTTTTACAGTATTATATTTTCTGCTTCCTTCGTCAATCTATGCATATATAGGAATTCTTGGTGGAATCGGTGTAGGATTTTCAGCACAATATGGCTGGCAGGCAGTATTTAACACATTTGGTGCTTTAGCCATTGCTGCAGAGACTTATGGACTACAAGGAGCGGTTAGTCTTAGAGTGATTCAAAATGTTTTTGGTGTTGTGTTTGCTTTAGCATTTTGTGTTATATTTTATTGGTTTATGTCTAAAAAAAAGGAAAGTGAGGTGACCGTACATGCAGAGTGAAGTGAATCAGGAAGAAAATTTGAATAGAATTATTACGGTTCCTAATCTTCTTTCTTTTTTTCGGCTTTGTCTGATTCCGGTAATTATATGGAGTTATTGTGTAAAGAAAAATCCTCTGTTAGCTGGTGAAATCTTATTGCTGTCTGGTCTTACGGATCTTGCTGATGGATATATCGCAAGAAGATTCCATAGAATTAGTAATTTAGGAAAAATACTTGATCCGGTGGCTGATAAGCTGACACAGGCAGCGATGTTAATCTGTCTGTTTACTCGTTTTCCGCATGTGCTTCTTTTAATCGTAATAATGGCAGGTAAGGAGCTGTATATGGTAGTCAGTGGATGTCTTGTGATACAAAAGACAGGAAAAGTACATGGTGCAGACTGGCATGGAAAGATAGTAACCTTTTTATTATATGGAACTGCAGCGGTGCATATTATATGGTTCCACATTACACCGATGGTATCAGATCTGTTGATTGGTTTGTGCGCTATAATGATGGTCATATCGGTCGCTCTGTATATTATCCAGAATACCAGGACTCTTAAGGGAGAGACTGTATAAGCAATTTTATATTGCAATGACTAGAAAAATATTTAGGAGAA
>SKDZ01000077.1_pt1 | contig 86010 bp, 68 predicted proteins | sample 4826551 | NCBI WGS metagenome assembly SKDZ01 (sample SAMN11008822, study PRJNA524170) | human gut metagenome | biome: Human fecal sample; material: Feces; isolation source: fecal sample from pouch patient p12, p15 | host: Homo sapiens | place: Israel: Tel-Aviv | collected 2016-02-02 | reverse complement strand
CGAATCCATTCATGCGGGATTTCCGAATGTCAGATTTTTTCTGGAAAGGACGCTGGTTGATGTCCGCTACGATCTTTTTGACCGCAGCATTCAGAGCTTCCAGAGAGGTATAAGTATCTTTCTTTAACTCTTCTACCAGATGCGTCTCCAAGAAACGCACATGATTTTCAACTGTTGGTTTGCCTTTCGGTTTCCTTGGTGGCGGCGGCAGAACGATCGTATCATAAAAAGTTTCCAGATCTGAAAAAGCTGACTGCAGCACAAGTTCATCTTTACTATGCCTGGTAACAGCTGTTCTTAGATTGTCCGGGACAAGATATTTAGGAACTGCCCCATAATAAGACAGTGCATGTACTGTACCGGTAATAAAATGTGGAAGTTTTTCATCCGGAAAGATCTCTGCATAAACAAGACTGCTAAAACCAAGTGTAGTTGTAAAAATGTGAACTTTCCGAAGTTCGCCAGTTGTTGTGTCCAATAGCAGTTCCGGCTGGTCGCCTACCCAGTCTTATGAGAAGAGAAAAGTTATGAGAAGAGATGGCGCTAATTCACGATTTTCAATCTATTTCTTCGTATTTTACTTCTCATAACTTTTAAATCAAATATACCTGCTATACTGAATGTACTTGGCAAATGAAAGGAGAAAATTATGAACAGCGCTAAGTACATCGAAATATTTAAAAATGGACAGAAAGAAGGAATCAGGGATGTGACTGTCAAACGAAAACTCCAGACCGTGAGAAAATTCCTAAGTTATCTTGAAGACGCTCAGACAGATGATCTGCTGAACATTGATAGAAAGAATGTTTATGAGTTTGTGAACAGTCTGGATTACAGATCTCAAACCATCAGCGGGGTTCAGTTTACTCTCAGGCAATTCTTTAATATCATGTATGAACAGAGGCTGTCGTCTTTTGATGGATACCAACTGTTTCCAATGATCACTACTGACAAAAGAGATTCTATCCTACTATTCGCCAGAAGAGATTAAAATTCTGGTCGAAAGTATTGACACTGCAAAAAAATGTGGCATCAGGGACAAATGCATGATCTTTATCGCTGCGGAATGCGGTCTGAGGTCAAGTGATATCATATGGCTGAGATTTGATGAAATCAACTGGGATAAAAAACTCATCAGCAAAACCCAACATAAAACCGGCATCCATGTGAATGTCCCGTTTACGGAACAGGTACAGTTTCTCCTCCTGGACTATCTGAAGAATCACAGGCCTGATGTGAGATCGGAATACATCTTTATAAATACTGTCACTAACTCTGCTTTTACTTCAGCCAAGATACTCACACAGATTGTTTATAAAAATTTTGAGAAAGCAGGTATCGAACGGAGATACCGGAAACGTGGTGCCCATACATTAAGGCATTCCCTGGCGACTACGATGCTCGCAAATAATACTCCTGTGCCCGTTATTACCGGGGTGTTAGGGCATGCCAGTTCCAGGACAACACAGAAATATCTTTCCATTGACGTAGACGGACTCAGGAAAGTATCACTGGAGGTGCCGGAATGAAAGAAATCACAAAGAAGGAATTCACCGGCATATTTAAAGAAGAGTTTGAAAACTTCCTGCGATATAAAAACGCTTTGGGATACTATAAGAAAATAGAGGGAAACCTTCTCTACGACTATCTGGCATTAAACCGGTTCCTTGACAGCTACAAGCTGGAAGAAATTGCCCTTACGGAAGAAATGACATTCGCATATGTGAAAACAGCTGAACATCTTTCACAGTCGACAAGGCATCACCGTGAATGCAATATCAGGCAGTTTGCGAAATTCCTGAAAAGCCAGGGCTATGAAAATATCTATATCCAGTATGACTGTACAGTAAAAATGCCAAGAGATTATATTCCATATGTTTTTTCTAATGCTGAGATGAAGAGAATCTTTTCAGTCATAGATTCCAGGGAAAGCGCCTATGACCGCTATGACTCACGGCTTTTTTATCAGACGCTTATCAGGCTGCTGTACTGTACAGGGCTGAGACTGGGGGAGGCATTGGAACTTAAGATCAGTGACATTGACTTTACAGATAACATTATCATTGTCAACAGCGGAAAAGGAAACGTATCCAGACTGGTTCCATTCAAGGCTTCCCTTGGCAAATGGCTCATAAATTATAATAGGAAAAAATCAAAGCCTGGCGATACATATTTTTTTGAATCTCCGTCAGGGGGCCGGAGATGCAACCACAGCATAACAACAACATTCAGAAAAAACATCCTTCCTAAGGCAGGGGTCAGCCTTGCTTCTGCCAATGGACATAGCAGAGGCCCATGTATCCATTCATTGCGCCATACGTTTGCATGCAACGCCCTGGATCAGATGATAAAAGAAGGAAAAGACCCTTATTGCGCTTTGCCATATCTGAGTGTATACCTTGGGCATACGGATATAACAAATACAGAAATATATCTCAGGCTTACCATGGAAAGGTATGACGAGGTTATAAATGTCGGGCATTATATTTACGAGAGGGTGTTGGGAGGAGGCAGTGATGACTGATTTTGCGAGACTTATGAGTGATTACTTTGTTAAATACCTTGCAGGACAGAAAGGCTCCGGAAGCAACACTATGAAAACATATCGTGATACTTTCGTGCAGTTGTTGGAATTTATGGATGAGAAGAAACATATCAGGGCTGACTGTATCGAAGTGGACAGTTTCAGCTACGACATTATTAATGAGTTTCTGGAGTATCTTGAAAAAGAGAAAAGAGTATCCATATCTACCAGAAATAACCGTCTTGCTGCGATAAGATCATTTTTCAAGTATACGGGCTACCATGAACCAAAGTACCTGAATATTTCGACTTCCATCCGTGAAATATCCAAGAAGAAAACAGAGGGCCGACAGATGAACTATTTGTCAGTCAATGCAATGGAACATTTTCTGAACAGTTTTGATAAAACTGACCATAAGGAGCTGCGATGCTTCTGCATTGTGCTCCTTCTTTACGAGAGTGGTGCCAGGGTTACAGAATTATGCAACGTGCGCAGATATGATCTCCATCTCGAGAAACCTTACACTATGATTCTGCATGGGAAGGGAGATAAAATAAGGTCAGTTCCATTGGATGGGCTTGTAGCTGACGTGATAAGCAATTATATACAGAAATATAGAGTAGATGACAACGACTTTCTTTTCTTTAATACCAGAAGGGAAAGGCTGACCAGAGAAGGTGTAAATTATATCGTGCATAAATACTTTGAAAGAGCCAGGCTGAAAGAAGCATCGATTTACCCCGCCGCTATTTCGGCACATTGCCTCCACCATACGAAAGCAATGCATCTTTTGGAAAATGGGGTAAACCTGATATACATAAGAGATCTCCTCGGTCACACATCCGTGACTACGACAGAGATCTATTCCAAAGCAAATCCGGAAGTAAAAAGAAAACACATCGAAGATGCATCCCGAATACGGGACATCAGCCTTGATTATTCCACGGAAGAAAAAGAAGAACTTCTGGAATGGCTCAAAAATAGTATTTAAAAAAATAAGTTATGAGAAGTGAAATCAAAAAACAGAAGGAGAAATAAAGAAAACAGAATATACTTCTCATAACTTTTCTCTTCTCATAAGACTGGTTATGACATTCTACTCATAACCAGTCTACCTCCATTGTTTCCCCAGGTTTGCGCTTGATTCTGAGAGTTGCCTTCTTTGATGCAGCATAGGCATGATATTTGTCATTAAACTGTGAATGCTGATACGGAATCGTATGCTCAGCTTCGCATTTTGCACAGTATTCCGCCCATAAAAGTGAGAGTGTTACACCGGGCTTGGCCAGTTCATTGTAAACATACTCATAATCAGGGAGTCTTCTTCCCTCATTATTGCCCCTGCCTGGATAAAACAGATGCCCAATATCTCTGTTAGTCAGAGTTTCCGGAATAGGCCATTCCAGAGAATGTGTTTCAGCAAGCTTAAGCACCTCTGAAACTGTGTTGCGTGAACAGCATAAGCTGTTAGCAATGGCTACATTGCTGAACTTCAGACTATGCAGTCTGATGATTTCTCGATAATCAGTCATGGTTATCGACCTCCTGTAATGAATTTACACAATTTTATGTGCATGGATTCATTATAGGCGATTGCACTATAGAGCGGAAATGCCTGCTCTAAAATATCGGATTTAGGTGCTCTGAATTTCTGGAAAAGATGCACTACTTAAATGGAATATACATTTTGGCTTGCGACACCATTCTCAATATAACATAAGAGGTTTTTTTATTGAAATCCTCACCGTTTCCACTTACACTATTCTCCCCAGCATAGCTGGGGATTAGACCTTTCATTTATTGGAATATAATACCAGTAAGTCATATAAGCACAAAAAATCCAAGCAAAAATACGTAGACTTTTTGCTTGGATTTTAAATCCTCAAGTTTTGCTATTTGTTATCCCAAACCTTATTCTTTTGCATATATTTATATAAAAATCCCCAACCTAATACGCAAATTATAACTTCCAGAAATCCACCTATCTGCATATGTATATTTTGATTAAAGTACAAAGTGTTGCTTACACATATATCTTTTATATTGATCATATATATAGGCATAAGTTCTAATATCTTTTCTATTATTGGGCAAACACTTGACATATCAAAAAAAACAGGAAAATAATATATTAAAATCGACATAAGTGTAACTGAGACACTGTTTTTTAAAGTGGCTGAAATTATCAGTACAGCAATTCCCATAGCAATACACGAAATTATTCCAATTATAAACATAATCATCAATAGCTGCCCATATGTGATATTATATATAGAATTTATAAATATCACAGATGACTGAATATGGCAATCTAATCCTTTAAATCCATAAATCATTCCATATAGCAACAAATTTAGAACAAATAATATAATATATAGAGAAGCACAATATATACTTGTTGCCCCCAACTTTGCTATTGTAAGTTTTGTTCTCCCATTTTCCGTACATCCAATAATATACATCATTTTTGATTTTTTTTCTTCATTATATATATTGGCAACTCCAACAATTAAAAGAAGTCCCAAACTTAACGCCATAGTATTAGAAAAACTCGTTACGAATTTTTCTTCCCCTTCACAGTATCCCATTTTCATTCCATTTAGCATGTCACCATCCTTTTCATTGTACTTTTTTATCAGTGCTATCTGATTTTTAAATTTATTCAAAAGCAATATCTTTTGATCTTCATTATAGCCGATATATCCGTTACTAATTTTTTTAATTTCTTTTTTCATCTCTTTAACGTTTTTAGAATTTATTTCTCCACTAAAGAAGTTTCCTATTTTTTTCTTAATTTCAATGCTCTTTTTACCTTCTACCGCAACAACACTCTTTCCGTTTCCACTGGTCACATAAACATCATCCCACCTATAGTCAAAGAAATAAAAATATGTTAAATTTATAAACACAACTAACAAAAAAGTTGCTATTACGGATTTTCTACTCAATAGTTTACGCAATTCTATTTTTAACAATTCTTTTGTCATGATTATACCTCCTGTTTTATAGCTCCTTATAACTTTCTAAAGCATTAAAATATAAATATACATCATCCAAACAAGGAGAAACTTTTTTAGCATTTTCTCCTGGACACTCATTTGATATTACTCTAGAAATAATTTTATCATTTTCATTCCTTTGATTACAAATAATCACATGATTATTTTTTTCTATATCATCGCATTCCCAAATTTTTTCTTCTACACTTTTTAATATATTATTTCTACTTCCAGACACTAAAATTTTTCCCTGTTTCATTATTATTATTTCATTTGCTACATATTCTATATCTTGTACAATATGTGTAGAAAGTAAAATTATTCTATTTGAAGAAATGTTTGTTAATACAGTACGAAAATTTCCTCTTTCTTCTGGATCCAGCCCTACGGTTGGTTCATCTAAAATCAGTACTTGGGGATTATTTAATAACGACTGTGCAATTCCTACACGCTGTCTCATACCTCCAGAAAGTTCGCCCATTTTCTTATCTTTTTCATTTAACAAATTAACAGCCTCTAAAACATAATCAATTTCTTTTTCTATTTTCTTTTTATTACACCCTTTAAGAGTACCAATAAAATGTATAAAATCTTTTACTAAAAAATCTTCATAATATCCCATATTTTGTGGTAATACACCTATTATCGATCTATATTCACTTTGTTTTGCAAAAATATTTTTATGGTTCCAAAATATTTTTCCCTCTGTCGGTTCTAAAATTGTACTTAACATTTTTAACAAAGTTGTTTTTCCAGCGCCATTAGCTCCTAAGATTCCGTATATTCCTTCTTTAAATTCATAGTTGAAATTGTCTATAGCTACTTGTTTTCCATATATTTTTTTAACATTTTTGAGTTTTAATTCCATTGTATTTTATCTCCTTTTATGTAATTGACTGTAACACTATATCGGACTATTATTATGCTTCCTAATTCGCACAATATATACATCATCTGTTTTCAATTTCTTCAATAAATGATATAACACTTGTTTTTTCTATTATTGACAAATATTCTGAAACATTCTCCAGATTTATTAACTCCATTATCTTCTTTATTTTTTCATAAGAAAAACCGTTAAAAATATTATATTCTCCATATAAAAATTCTTGTTTATTATATAATCTAAACATGGGAATAGTAATTCCATTCCTTTGGTATTGCTTAAAATAATATTTAATTTCATTTTTAATCTTTTCCAATATAGAATTATTTAATCTTTTCTTTATTATTTCTACAAATTCTACTATATTAAAAATACTATTATATCCTTCTTTAAATTCTATATCTATGACTATATATCTTAGAGAATACGTAATATACTTATATGATATTTCAATATTTACTATTTGTTTTTCACCTAGTATAATATCTTCGATAAGCTTATCTGATAAAATTTGAACCAATTTATTTTTAATATCTCTTACTTCATATTTATATAGACATACAATTTTCTGCTTCATATTTTTTATAAAAACTTTATTGTAATTACACGTAATTTCATTACCGATACTAAAACCTGCGTTTCTTTCTTGTTCACATTTTTCTTTTATCACGTTAGGAATAAATGATACAAAACTTGCATAATCAATTTCAGTAACAGCTAGCAATAAAATTTTACAATTATCCCAAAATTTTTTTTTAAATGCTTCTATCTTTTCTATAGAAACATTTTCAATAGATGCCTTCTCTCCCAATGGTATTCTCTTTACATTCCCTGCTGAAATAATTTCAGAAAACTCAGAAGTCATTTTTTTACGAGGATTAAATTTTTTAATCTCATTTAATACTTCTTTTTTAGCTTGTCTTAACACTGCTTCTGTAATATGCTCTTCTATAAATATTCTCTTTATATTATCGAATATATTTATATATATATCATCTCCACTATTCTGAAAAATCAAAAAATCGAACTCTACATGATCAAACTCTGTATATGCCTGTAAAGTACAATCTTTCTCTAATCTAAACATTTCTAATAAGCAATGCTCCAACAAATGTGTATATCCATATTCTTCTTTTAGCTCATTCACTGACCCTCGATTAAATATAATTGATATATTTGAATCACTTCCTTGTGTTTTTATGTAATTTATATTCATTGTAACCTCCGTCCTACATTTCACATACATTTGTACGTCTTTAACATATCACTATAAAAACCTTTACATAAAGATAACTCTTTAGGTGTTCCCTTTTGTACTATTCTTCCTTTATCTAATACAATAACTTCATCTATTAAGTCAGGATCAATATAACGATGTGTAACAAAAACGCTTAAATTGTTCCGATTTAATTTCTGAAGATTGTGGTATAATTGTTTCTCTGCCATTATATCTAATGACGCAGAAGGTTCATCCATAATCAGAACATTAAAATCTTTCATAAAACATCTAGAGACTGCTACTCTCTGCCACTGTCCTCCTGACAACTCTATCCCTTTAGTCCATTCCCTTTTCAATTGTGTATCATATTTGTCAGGTAACTTTTCTATATATTGATCCAGTCCCACTTTTTTAGTGACTTCTTTTATCAATGCTTGATTTTCCTTCTCTTGAATATTAGAAATAGCTATATTTTCTTTTATACTAAGTGGATATTTAACAAATTCTTGAAATACACACCCAATCTTACTATAAATTGATACAACGTTAAACTTTTTTATATCCTGTCCATTGATTAGAATTTTTCCTTCTGTTGCAAAATACAAACCACATAGTAGTTTAATTACTGTAGACTTTCCGCTACCATTTTCCCCTACAATTGCGTAATTTTTTCCCTTAACAAATTTCATATTTAATCTATCAATAATATTTTTCTCAGTTTTCGGATATTTAAATGAAACATCTATAAACTCTATACTGTATATTTCTTCATTAAAATCTGGTTTTTCTGTTACCCTGTCCTTTTGTTCATATATATTAAAAAAGCTTTGCATGTATAGGCAGTCTTCACATGCTGTAGACAACACAGATAATAAATTCTTCAAAGAATTTTTTACACTATCTACTGCAGATATGTTCATCATGATAGTTCCTATCATAACTTTATTCTTTATTCCAATTGCAATTACAATTCCTTTTAAAAGAATTGTGCTTATATCGTCAAAACACAAAACTGCTGCATTCTCAAGTGTAATTTTTTTTTGAATTTTCTTATCTTCAACTATATTCTTTTTAAAAGTTTTTTCTATCTTTTCTAATAAATAATGTCCACTACTAAAAATTTTTATTTCCTTCATAAAATCAGAATTTGTTAAAATTTTCTTTATTGCATTAATAAATCTATTTCTCTCAAAACGTCTATTATACACCTCATATAGTTTGTTCATAATTCTATATCCCACATAAAATGCTGGAATAGATGTCACAATACATCCTATTACAACGCTCTGACTATATGGCAATAAAATTATTGCAGTTCCAATAAAAGCCGCAATATATTGTATCGAATTAACTAATATCTGCAAAATACTAAGACTTCTTATTGCTGTTTCAGAATTTGCTTTTTCTATTTCATTATATATACTTGCATCATCAAATATTTCTAATCTATACGATAATATTTTCTGAAAAATAAGCTCTGCAATGTCTTTATTAATGTAATCATTGTAAATATTTTGCACATACTGCATTAATGCCATAGCTAAACAATTAGCTTGTTTAACAACCAAATAACTTATTATAATTTTAAAAAGTATATCAATATCTTGAATTGATACGTCACCTACTTTAAGTATAGATTCAATCGAGTTAATCACATCTTTCCAAATATAAATTGTAATCGGAGTCGATATACCTACAATTAAACTTAGTACTACCGTAAAGAAAAGATATGGAGGTGATATTTTAAATAGCAATTTTACTGTTTTGCAATATGTCAATAACCAATTATATTTTTTTTTCATAAGTGCTTTAAAAGGGGAAGCTTACGCCTCCCCTTAACATTCCTTTCTTAGCTCTGCTGAGCATGATAAACGTTGCTATTTGCATTCTTATTGTCTGTATTACTACTACAAATACAACCACAACCAGGAATAAGTGGTACCCAAGCTCCGGCTTGTCCAACACCATGTGGTGCAATATTTTCATTACAAACACATTTGCAACCACAAGCTTTTGATTCCATTTCATCATTAGTTCTGTTGATTGGATTTACTACTTTTGTCATGCTACATACCTCCTATGTATTTAATAATTTATTTACAATTCCATCATGGAAATTGTATCTATGCCATAATCAATTCATTGAGCTTAGCCAATTTACCAGGATTTTTTTCCAATACTTCATGATATAGTTTTAAATTTTCTTCAACTGACTTTCTAATCATTTTGCATACTTTACATTTTTCCTCTACATCTATACCATTTTTATTATAACACTCAGCATAACACACCCTACATAATCGTATTGCCCAACACTTCTTACACTCATCTATTGATTTATCAGAATATTCTTTAACATAAAACTTCTTTATTGCCTCAATATTTATTCCGTCCTTTATGCTGCCAATGTTAGGTGAATTCTCTATTCTTTCACATAATAAAAACTCACCTTTAGTATTTACATAAATTCGTCGTGCTCCTGGAATACAACAAGCATTAAAAGGATAGTTTGCTAAGGGAATGTCATATATGTATCGCTTTTGTATAGTTGTCAAAGCATTTTCGATTTCGGATAAAAACAACCAACTTTTTTTATCTTCCTCTTCCGGAAGTGCCTTCTCTTCGTACTGTTTTTTTCCCCATGACCACATTGGATTTTCTAAAAACTCATTTTCTACTTTATTCTTTTCTTGTTTATTTTTTACTGGTAATGATCCAAAACGTACTGGTTCAAATTGAATACCAACATTTTCAGGTAACCACCCTAAATTTTTGAAAAAATTATATATTTCTTCAACTTTTTCTTCTGTATATGGCGGACAAAATACACCATTAATAGCTAATTGTTTCTCTACATTATCTTTATTGTTTTGAAATGCTATAACTAAATTCTTCAATCCTTTTATAGCTCTGTCAAATGTCCCTTTTCCATTAACATCTTTTCTATGTTCATCATGAATATATTTTGGTCCATCTATACTACACAAAATAGATATTCCTTTGATTCCCGAAAAATATTCTGCCATTTCTTTACTCATCAATGTGCAATTAGTAGTAAATGAATAAGTAACTTTCTTCTCACTTAATACTTTTTGAGCATATTCTATGCATTCCTTTATTAAAGAAAACCTTAACAAGGGTTCCCCACCATAAAATGCTAACGCAACCTCTTCTGATCCATGTTCTGCCAAATAATCAATCGCAACAAAAGCCGTTTCTTTGCTCATATTTTCTGAATTAAAATTTCTATTTTCCTCATAACCTTCATTATAAATGCAATACTCACAACGCAAATTACAGTTTCCTGTAACTTCTAGAATAACCTGTTGCACATTTTGATTAACCTGATATGGAAGTTTTTCATAGAACCCCCTATCATATAATTGCGTAATTTTAGGTGCTTGAAAAAGATGCTCTTTTGCAGACACCTCTAAAAATTCAGCTAATTCCTCGCTTCTTATCAAAGTTTCATTCTTTCCAGCAAAAAACTTTTCTAATAATTCATAAACTATTTGCTCCATTTGCACGACCTTACCAGTTCCGGTATCGTAAAAATAACAATTCGAATTAGTTCTAAATAACTTTCCTATTCTTGATAAATCATCGTCTTCTTTTAACTTGATTAGTCTATTTAACAATTCTTCTCCGGACTGTATAACACTTTCCATACTTCAAAATCCTCCTTCGTCGATTTCTTGTTTTCAATTATAATACTTAATTTTTTTTCTTGGCACTTTTGGCTTTTATTACTATATTTTGTCCTTAACTTTAAATATTGGTTCTCACTATGCCTAGAGCAAGTTTCGCCCTGAGTAACTTAAAACTCACTTCGTGGCTTTTTCCTACTCGACAAACTTGATGAGGATTTCGCTCCCCATACCCTCGACGTCATCATATTTTTCAAATATATACATTGGCTCCTATCTTGATAGGCGCAGCGTGATTGTTCCATCACGGTAATAAAAAAAGATGTTTACTACTACACTTTTCGTAGCAATAAACATCTTTTTTCTAAATCACTGTTCTTCTTTCTGATCTTGGGATTTTAATATCGCAAGAACATCTTCTACTGTTCTTCCCGAAGCAACTACTGCCCGGAACAATGTTTCTTTTTTCTGCTCCTCAATTTTCTCCTGAATTTCTTTTCTCTGTGAACGAAGCTGCTTCAAGTCACTCTCTACTTCCTGAATTCTTTCGTTTACTGTTACAAGCTGCTCCTCCAAAGTAAGCACATTCTGTTTTCTTCTTCCTCTTGGCATAGTAGACCTCCATACAATTATTTTTTCTATTGTACCAAGACGCTAGCGCGTCGGCTAGCCCTAAGTACGTGAAATTTTATACTTTTTCTTAAAAACCTTAGTTTTTTTCAAATAAAAAATAGCAGTTTTTGTATTTATGTTGTATTGTTGAATTACCCCTAACTCACAAACACATATTTACATCAACTGCTATGCTTATGTTATCATGGATCTTTAAACTCGACAACTACATTTTTAAATTTTATGGATTTCTTTACCGCCCGCCTCCTGGGAATGAGACTATTTCTGTTTCTTTCAGATACATCATTCCATTTATTTTAGGAGGTTCCATTATGGATGAATATTTAAAACAATACAGGGAAATGATCTCCCTGCGCGGTCTTACTGACCATACCATCATATCTTATTCCACTTATATACATGCCTATCTCAAATATCTTTCAGAAATCCTGCATAAACTGCCAGAGGATGTCTCCTGGGCGGAACTGCGTGATTTTATCCGCTGGCTTCAGAAAGAAAAACAGCTTTCTGACCGTACGGTCAACCACTGTATCTCCCAACTGCGCTTTTTTACCATGTATGTCCTGCACAGACCATGGAATCCTACACAGCTCCCCATGCGCAGGTTTGATACTTATCTTCCTTATGTCCCTTCCCAGAAAGAAGTCTGGGATTTTATCCAGTCTTTTTCAAACCTTAAACATAAGGCTGTCATTTCCCTCATGTACTCCTCCGGCCTCCGGGTCGGGGAAGTCTGTGCCCTGCGTTACGAAGATATCAGCCGTTCTTCCATGCGTATACATATCTGCCATTCCAAAGCGCGTTCTGACCGGTATGCCATCCTTTCACAAAAAGCTCTGGATATCCTGACTCAGTACTGGTTTCGTGCCGGAAAGCCTCGAGGCTTTCTTTTTCCTAACAGAAACGATCCACAACGCCCTATGGCTGCCTATACCGTCAACCAGTTTATTTTTGCAAAAGAAACAGAACTCGGCATGGAACACCGGTTTACCTGCCATACTTTCCGACATGCCTTTGGCACACATCTTTATGAGAACGGTACGGATCTTCTCACGATCAAGGCACTGCTCGGACATAAATCCCTAAATTCCACCACGATCTATGTGCATCTTGCTTCCAATGGTACCGCAAATGCTGTCAGCCCTTTTGACAGGATGGGAGGTGTCTTACATGAATAATTCCAAAATACACAAGATCTGGAACTCTTCTTATGCGGATTACTGTGCTTCTGGTTCTTTCCAGTCGGATATCCAGAAAAAAACTTCCAGAGCTATCATGAACTGTAAGTCTGGCAGACTGGGTATGAACATTTCCCAGTGTCCGGACTGCGGTCATCTGGAATTCCATAACAATTCCTGCCGTAACCGTAACTGTCCGAACTGTCAGGCTGTCAACAAAGAGGTCTGGGTAGACAAACGCAGGGCTGAAGTCATTGACACCCCTTACTTTCATGTGGTCTTTACCCTTCCTCATGAATTAAACTCTTTGGTCTACTGTAACCAGCAGCTCCTCTATGCGCTCCTGCACAGATGCTGTGCCCAGACACTTTTGGAACTTTCTTCCAATGAAAAGTGGATCGGCGCAACACCCGGTATCATACAGGTCCTGCATACATGGGATCAGGAGATGGGATACCATGTACATATGCACTGTATCATTTCCGGCGGTGGACTGACTGCTGACCAGAAGATAAAAAAGAGTAAAAGTACATTTTTTATCCCGGTCGGGGTTCTAAGGGATAAGTTCAAAGGAAAATATCTGGCAGAACTGGATTCCCTTTATAAAGGCCACAGGCTAACTTTTTCCTCTTCCTGCGAAAAACTCAAAAACTCCTATGAATGGTCTGGATTCCGTAATGATCTTTACGAAAAAGACTGGTGTCCTTATATCAAGGAAACTTTCAACGGATTCGGCAACGCGATCGAGTATCCTGGCAGATATACGCATAAGGTTGCCATTTCCAACAGCCGGATCCTGAACGTTGATGACAAAGAAGTGACTTTTTCCGCACGTGGCAGGAAACCTGGTGATCCACGCAGGATCATTACGCTGGACAATACAGAATTCATCCGCAGATATCTGATGCATGTACTTCCGGCAGGTTTTCAGAAGATCCGTTACTATGGATTCCTGAATAACCGGAGCAAAAGCAAAAACCTGAAATTGATCTTCACTATTCAGGGACATCAGCGTTTCCGTGCCAGATATACAGGTCTGTCCATAGCTGAACTGATAAAAGCAGTCTGGAAAGTAGATATCTGCATCTGCCCGGAATGCGGATGCAGTCAGATGCACAGTATAGGAAGAACGTATGGCTCTTCCTGATCGTCTTATGCCTCTTACTCAATATCTTTTTAAAGACCTCCGAAAGAAGGTCTGCGAAGCATGCCCATTTTTCAAAAACAGCCCAAAGATCATGGTAATAATTGCAAAAAACACTTGTGTTCCAGCCTTTGAAAATGGCTTTTTCTCCAAAGAGAAAGAATACAATCCCCATATACATATCGGCTGAACGTCCGCGTCTTGGTATAATTGGAAAGAATCATATTCAGAGCAGTTCTAATTCATCTCAGAACTGCTCTTTTTATCTGCTCTGAATCTGATACTTTCCTAATGAATTGTACCAGATACTGAAACTATCAACAACTTAATTTATGTTATACCAGCACATTGTTGCATTAATAATTAAGTAATATCAAACTGTCAAAGGCATACCTTTATAAGTCCACTTAAAAGGCTTTGCCATAACGTTATATTGCTCTACAAAACGCAGGATACTCGCTTTTAGTTCCTCTATAGATCATCGATAGCTTTTTCTTTTAAGAAGACGTCGGTTTATAATGCCAAACCAGATTTCAATCTGATTCATCCACGAGCAATGTTTTGGTGTATATACGATCCGTATCCTATGGTCTTTATGATGCAGAAATTCTGCGCGGCTTTCCTGGTTTTTTAATATCCCGGATCTTCCTTTACTGCCAAGATCTTCGGATAATCCACACTGCCCGGCAACAAAACGTACCAGACTTTCGGATTTGTGTATATTTAAACCATCACAGACAAATGTCCATGATGCCTCAGGATCTGTTTCTATCAATGCACGTATGGCTTCAACGAAATCTTTCTCTGTACGTGTACTGTTTAAATATGGTTTTTCCATACGTCCTGTAGCAACATCAAAAAATCCGATGAGGCTGACCGTTCCATGACGGATATATTCAAATTCCATATGGGCTGCTTTCCCGGGAATTACAGGTTTATCCGGATATTTGTGTTCCAATGCCTGAATGCCTGTCATTTCATCCACGGAGATTGTATGTCCGCCATTTTCATGGACTGTCTCTGCTTCGTGGTAAACAGTGCAGATCTCATTCACTTTCTCCGCAAAAGTTTCCGGAGAATCTGTTTTCTCGGAGGAATGAAGCCAGTAACGGATGAGATGCGGGTGGATTTCCCCCATATTTTAAAAAACGGCTTACTGTTTTTGCAGATATGGACTCCACAATCCCTTCCTTTACTACGGCGTTCACCAGCAGATTGAGACTCCAGTGACTGACCCCATATCCAAATTCCTGTGGCTCACGGCAGGCAATCTCAAGGATCCTGATGATCTGCTCGTCTGTATAATGAGCTGGCTGTCCCGGACGTGGGCGGTCATTAAGGAAAGAAGAAACAGCATCTTCCAGATGGGAACGGTCCTTTTCAGCAATCTCCTGCAAAAGGGGAAGCGCTTTAAGGAAATGCCCCCGCCACTTGCTGACAGAATCCTGTCCAAGACCTACCCGAGTCGATATCTACATATTGTTCATACCATCAGCCGCCAGCAGGATTATTTTGGCACGTTGTACCTGACGGGCTGGTAAGGTCCTGCTTTTTGAAAATTTGGAAAGAATGTGGTGGATGTCTTCTGGTATTTTAACAGGTGCAGCAACAAATGGCATATGAATGATCTCCTTGATTTTTCTTTTGATTATGCCATATATTTTGAAAAATTTCCATAGGGATATTACTTAATATTTAATGCAATTCTGTACTAGATGCTTTTCAGGATCCATTCACAGATAACTTTACACCGGATGATATGCTCGAAGCATCTGAATCCCTTGCAAAAGATTATGCCGATTACGTAGATACTTTAGATTTGAAACTTGATGACGGAACTGACCTTACATCCGAAAATCTCCAGTCTGCAATTATCGATTTTCTCAATTCCAGCCTTGCTGATGCCGCAAAGAATGTTTGTGAAGAACAGATGAAAGAGGATCTTGCTGGAAACGCTATGTATTCTGATACCAATACAACAGAATTATATAACACAAACAGTGAAGACTGGGCTGATTTCCTTGAATTCGATGAAAATGGTGTTCCCACTATCACTGATTACGAACAGTATCTGTATTTCGTATCCAGAAACCAGCCATTAAAAGTAACACCTGCGTTCAGTAATGCAGGTCTTGGAAATGCACAGCAGAATGAAGATAACCTTTATGGTTCTGAAGACAAAGCTTACTGCCCATTCACCAAATATTTCTGGGATAATGATAAGGAAAAAAACGGATATGGACTTGATGAAACAGGTCTGACATGGGATGAATATCTTGCAACAGAGGAAGGACAAGAACTGACAAAACAGCTTGAAATGTCTTCACCTATCCCGTATCTCCGAAGTGACAAAAACGGCGATTCTGCTCCATACTGGTATGTTCGCCATGGAATGCGCGACCGTGATACTTCTTTTGCTTTGCAGACCGTATTGTATTATTCTCTGAAAAATGATGATTCCATCAAAGACATCGACTTCCTTATTCCATGGTTAGAACCACACTCTGGAGATTATGATGTACAGAGAGCATACGCATGGCTGGCAAGTATTCTGGCAGATGCTGACACCGAATAAATAATTTTTTATACTAATTTGGTACATCAAACTACCAGTTAAACTGATGATTTATTCAAACTGTAAACAAAGCTCTGCTATTGCGGGGCTTTGTTATTGTTAGAATTGCCATCCAGATATAAAAAGGGGCTGTCGCACTAAGTTAAAGCGACAGCCCCCTTAAACATCTTATTTTTCATCCAACCAGCGGATATTTGTCTGTAAGCTCTTTAACGATTGCTTTTGCTTTCTCTTTGCTTCCTTCTTCTTTTAAAGTCATAGCAATTGCTTCTGCAATCTTGTCCATATCTTCCGGTTTCATGCCTCGTGAAGTAACTGCTGCTGTTCCGAGACGTACACCGCTTGTAACAAATGGAGACTGGGGATCATTTGGAATTGCATTCTTATTGCAGGTAATGTTTACGTCATCAAGAAGATTCTCCATTTGCTTGCCTGTAACGCCCAGACTTCTGAGATCTACAAGCATCAGATGATTGTCTGTGCCACCGGAAACAATATCAATTCCTCTCTTCTGAAGCCCTTTGCAAAGTGCCTGCGCATTCTCAACGATCATCTTTGCATAATCCTTAAATTCCGGCTGAAGCGCTTCTTTGAAACATACTGCCTTGGCAGCGATCACGTGCATCAGAGGACCGCCCTGGATTCCCGGGAATACTGCTTTATTAAAATTGAATCTCTTTGCATTCTCTGCACTGCTTAAGATCAGGCCACCTCTTGGTCCGCGCAGGGTTTTGTGTGTGGTTGTTGTTACAACGTCTGCATAAGGAATCGGGCTTGGATGCTGTCCACCTGCTACCAGACCGGCGATATGCGCCATATCCACCATCAGATAAGCCCCAACTTCATCTGCGATCTCACGGAATTTCTTAAAATCAATAACTCTGGCATAAGCACTTGCACCTGCTACAATCAGCTTTGGTTTATTCTCAATTGCAATTCTTCTGACTTCTTCATAATCGATCACGCCGTCATCATTTACTCCATAATATACTGGCTTGAAGTAGGTTCCGGACATATTTGCAGGGCTTCCATGTGTCAGATGTCCACCATGGTTCAGATTCATACCCATTACAGTATCTCCCGGCTGCAGCATTGCAAAGAAAACCGCCATATTTGCCTGTGCTCCGGAGTGCGGCTGTACATTTGCATATTCACATCCGAATAATTCTTTCGCGCGTTCAATGGCAATAGTTTCTACCTCGTCTACGCAGGAACATCCGCCGTAAAATCTCTTACCCGGATATCCTTCCGCATATTTATTAGTAAGAGGACTTCCCATTGCTGCCATAACTGCTTTACTTACCCAGTTCTCTGAAGCAATCAGCTCAATATGAGAATTCTGGCGTGCAAGCTCCGCCTCGATCAGGTCTGCGATATCTTTGTCTGTCTTTGCTACGTCGTCGATTGAATACATCTTAGTAATCCTCCTTTGTTATACGCTCAGTAATTATTCCGATTATAACCAATTCTATCCACCGTGTCAATCCTCAAAAGACATTTGTCCGTGTGCCAAAATATTTTATGATATAAATTAGGATACTACATATTATGTTTCTCTGCTGAGCTCTGTAGCAAATAACAGATTCGATTCCATCAAAACGCTTTTTTTATCTGTTTTACCAGTGCATCCACATCTTCCGCTTTCACAAGAAATCTCTCGGTTCCATTGATTTCCAGACTATCATAAGTATCATCATATGCAAAATATTTCAGAGTTACTTCCGGAGCTTCTTCTGTGTTTCTGTGGAATGTTACAGTCAGCACTTCTTCCTTATCTACTGCATCTTTTGTTTCTTCAACTTCCGAATCAAGCATTATACTTTGAAGCGCCTGATACAATTCAGTAAATTTCTCCTTCTTTACAGTTTTCTTTCCGAATTTATAATCGCTGCCATCCAGCTTCATGGTATAGGTTTTCTTTCCAATGCTCATATCCACACTGTCAAGTGTATCAATATTTACCAATGCCGGAATCTTCAGAATCAAATTAAATGGTTTCAGCTCCAGAAGACTGTTCACTGACTCTTTTGAAAGCATATAAACAGCCTCTTCGTATCCTTTTACACATGCATAATAGTCACCATTCTCATCTGTATTTCCTATAAGAATTGTTGTTGTTGCATCTGCATCCTGCGTTTCTTTTGCAGTGTCATCGTTAACTGTATTTACAAAATCTACTGTAAAATATGTCTTTGTATTATCCAGTCCGGTATCTGTATTTGCTGCATCGACGCCGTTGCTGAGATCAAAAGCAGCCAGCACTCCAAACATTTCATACATATTCTCTGTGTTTACTGTTGCAGTCTCATCATACGGATTGGTAATTTCCCAGTAGTCGAAATCCATCTTATAATCTGCCGGTTCCTGTTTGATCTGAAATACTTCTTCGCCGTCCTTTACAATGGAAAATCTGCGAATGGAATAGACAGACATTCTTGGATGTTCTACAGTTTTTAAATCTGTATTTTCTGTTTTATCATCTGTCTGATCAGCAATTTCTTCTTCCACAGCTGCATCTTCTGCTTTTGGCTCTTCTGCAGTCTCAGAGTTTTGTTCTGCTTCATCTGCCCATACAGGACAGGATATAACTGCTGTGCCTGCTGCACCGGCAGTAAACATGGCTGTCATTCCAAGAAGTAATATTTTTTTAATTTTGTTTTTCATGTCTGTGTTCCTCCTGTCCATATATAATATGGTTTTTATTTTATGTTACTTTTCGCAATTGAAACAGAATACTTACTCCGTTCGGTTAAAGTGCAATTTCTACCTCAGCAGGCTTATGTCCTGTCAGTTCTGCACTTCTTGTATCCGGCTGGGATACTCCTGCAAATAAACGGAAATGTTTTCCTGCGATGTAACGATTTCCATCTTCATCAACTATATTCATTGCTTTATTAGAAATTGTAAATTCTACAGATTTCTCTTCTCCCGCTTTCAGAGATACTCTCTTAAATCCGCAGAGACTGTAGTTACGAACTGCAAGCAGAGAATCAAGGTCTTTGATATACACCTGAACAACTTCATCTGTATCTACTGTTCCATTGTTCTTAACAGTTGCTTTTAACACGATATCGGACTCTGCTGATACTTCACCGACAACCTCTGCTTCTGTTACGCAGGTATCACTGTATGTAAGTCCGTATCCAAATGGATAAAGTGCCTCTTTTTCCATATAACGGTAAGTTCTGTTTTTCATAGAGTAATCTGTGAATTCCGGCATTCCTTCCAGGTCTTTATAGAAGGTTATCGGAAGTTTTCCTGATGGAGATTCTTTTCCGAAGAGAAGATCTGCTATTGCACGTCCGCCTCTTGCTCCCGGATACCATGCAAGAAGGATTCCATTACAGTTATCCTGCGCATAATTCAGGTCAATCGCACTTCCTGCCATCAGAACTACGATGGTAGGTTTTCCTACTGCTGTTACTTTCTCGATCAGTTCTTCCTGTACTTTCGGAAGATGAAGATCAACTTTGTCCCCGGATGCATCACTGTTTCCGGTATCTCCTTCTTCTCCCTCCAGAGTCTCATCAAGACCTACGCAGAGTATGACTACATCGCTGTTTTCCGCTGTAATTACTGCCTCAGAAATTCTGTCCTGATCCCATGCCAGATTTTCAACTTTGTCTTTATATAAATCACATCCCTGAGAGTAAAGGATCCTTACATCGTCACCTGCTTCTTCACGGATTCCTTCAAGAACAGTAATATATTCTGAAGATGTTCCATGATAATTTCCAATAAGAGCTGCACGGCTATTTGCATTCGGGCCGATGACACCAATAGTATTTACTTTTGTTTTATCAATCGGAAGAACTCCATCATTCTTCAGAAGTACGCAGCTCTTTCTTGCCATCTTAAGAGCTTCATCAATGTGCTCTTTGCACTCTACCACACTATACGGTATCTTATCATATTCACTTCCGTCAAACAGGCCCAGCAGATATCTGGTTGTCAGCAGTCTTACTGCGGATTCTGTAATTTTCTCTTCTGTTACCAGTCCATCCTGATAAGCTCCCATCATATGAAGATATGTATTTCCACAGTTCAGGTCACAGCCTGCATTTAATGCCATAGCAGCGGACTGTCTTGGTGTGGAAGTTACCATGTGATGTTCATGAAAGTCACGGATTGCCCAGCAGTCAGAAGTATAATGACCTTCGAATTTCCATTTTCCTCTCAGGACATCTTCCATAAGATATTTATGTGCACAGCAGGGTTCTCCGTTTGTCCTGTTATAAGCACCCATTACAGCCTCAACATCCGCTTCTGTTACAAGCGCTTCAAAAGCCGGAAGATATGTTTCCCACATATCCTTCATGCTTGCCTGTGCATCAAATTCATGTCTGAGCGATTCCGGACCGCTGTGCACTGCATAATGCTTTGCACATGCTGCCGCTTTCATTACAGGTCCGTCACCCTGGATTCCTTCTACGAATTTCACGCCAAGTCTGGACGTCAGATATGGATCCTCACCATAGGTTTCATGCCCTCTGCCCCATCTCGGATCTCTGAAAATGTTTACATTGGGGGACCAGAAAGTAAGACCCTTGTAAATATCTCTGTCTTCTTTTGCAGAATATGCATTGTATTTTGCTCTTCCCTCAGTTGCAATGATGTCGCCAACTTTTTTCATCTCTTCATCGTCAAATACTGCAGCCATCGCAATTGCCTGCGGGAACATGGTTGCCACACCTGCTCTGGCTACTCCATGCAGTGCTTCATTCCAGTAATTATATGCCGGAACACCCAGTCTTTTCACGGGAGCAGCATCGTATTTTAACTGGGAAGCCTTCTCCAGAAGCGTCATCTGTGATACCAGTTTTTCTGCTTTTTTTCTTGCTTCTGCTCTTTCTTTTCTGTGATCTTTCATTTCAGATCCTCCTGTTTATATAATTTGATAATTATTCAGCAGGTATTAACAAAGCCTCAGCGCAGCCCGCTACTCCTGCATTATGTATTCTGCATTTCTTCTCTGTATTTCGTCGGAGATTTTCCTGTATGTTTCTTAAATGCCAGTGAGAAATAATTCGTATCTCTGTATCCTACCATCATAGCAATCTTTCCAGTCTTGATGCTGGTAGTTTCCAGAAGGCTCTTCGCCTTCTCAATCCTCTTTCTGACAATGTATTCATTACATCCTTCACCTGTAATCCGCTTAAATAATCTGGAAAAATAATTCGGTGTGATATAGAGACTTTCCGCAATGCTGGAAACCGAAATATCCTCTGCAAGATGCTCATCTATATAGTGTCTGGCATTGGAAATGGTATAATGTACATCCTCTTCATCATTTTCAATAAGCTGCTCAATAAACATTCTCGTAATCTCACAGGCCTCTTCTTTTCCTGCTGATGACAGACTCTTGGAGAGTGCATCCAACTTTCCTTCTTCCACCTCACACGATTCTTCCATGTAGGAAAAAATCAAAGAGGAGGCAATCTCGAAACAACATCTGCGCACAGCAGAAGGAGAAAGATTATAGGATTCCGTTGCCTTAGTAAAGGTATTAAATGCCTTTAGTACATAATCTGGAGTTCCTATATTGGAAATCATGATATTTCGCAGTTCTGCATAGATTTCCCAGAAGATTTTCTTCTTGTTCTGAGCCCCCATCGTCTGTATAATGTCCTGAATATTCTTTTTTTCATGTTCCAGAAGATATCTGGCATCATTGTAGGAAATTGCCAGATTTTCAAATCCTTGCACAGCACTTCCAACCGTAATCTTTGGTTTATATTCAAATTCATCCTTCAGCACATCCGACAATTCTTCAATCTGTTCCAGAACGCTGTCGTCATCATCCTTTTCAAAACAGACAATCGCAATCGTACCGTCATCATCTACAAATGTGATTCCTCTGTTTTGGGAATCCACCATGCTCATGCAGACATTTTTAACAGTCATTGCACGGAATTTTCCGTCATTCTGCTGTTCTGTATACATTCCCTGTTCCAGAAGAATCAGGCTCATTTTCTGCTTAATATCAAACTGAAAATCTTTCTGGAGAATATACAACTGCATCTCTTTATCTGCTTTTGTATGCACCAAATTTCTCATGCACTGCTCCAGTCTCATCTGCACTACAGAGCCTTGAGAGCGCCACACTCTGGCCTGATTCTGCTCTTTGTTTTCCTGCTCTTTCAGTTCTTTTATCTGCTTTTCTATCGCATTGAAAAGATCATCTTCATCAATCGGTTTCAGGAAGAAATCCTGCACCTGAAGCCGCAGGCTCTCTCTTGCATACTCAAAATTATCAAAGCCTGTAAGCACGATCACACGCAGTTCAGGTACTGATTCTCTGGCCGCTTTAATCAGTTCCAGTCCTGTCATTTCTGTCATCTGGATATCTGTAACCATAATTTCAGGACTTTCTTCTTTAAGAATCTTCAAAGCCTCGTTTCCTGACGCAGCAGTAAATACGCCATCTACTCCCAGTTTCTTCCAGTCTATTGCATTTTTCATCCCCATGCGTATCATCTTTTCGTCATCAACAATCAGTACTCTATACACACGTCCACTCGCCTCCTGCTGTGTTCTTTTTGATTTCTGTCTGATATGGCAGATGAATCACGACAGTTACTCCACCCAAATCATTCTTCTGGTAATTAAGACCATATCCCTCCCCAAAAAGAAGTTCAATCCTCTTGTTTACGTTTCGCACTCCATATCCAAAGGAATCCTCGTATCTGGAGAGCTGTTCATTCATTTCATCTATCTGTTCCTGACTCATTCCTGTGCCTGTATCTGATACCTTTATGATAACTTCATCCTCATTTTTATATGCTGTAAGATAAAATGTACCTGTTTTTCCCTCTTTTACTTTCATTCCATGATAAATGGAATTCTCTACCAGTGGCTGCAGGGTCAGCTTCGGTATCAGGCTTTCTTCCACCTGAGATTCTACAACAATCTCACTTCCGATAATGTTGTCGTATCTCATGTTCTGGATAATCATATAATTCCTGATGTGCTCTACTTCTTCTCTAATCGTGATCACATCATGCCCTTTGCTGAGACAGATCCTGTAATATTTCGCCAGCGCCTTTACCATTGTGGAAATCTCTTTATTTCCTTCGGCAATCGCCTGCCAGTGGATACATTCCAGTGTATTATAAAGAAAATGTGGCTGGATCTGCGACTGAAGGGCATTAAAACGGATCTGCTCCAGCTGATGCTGTTCCAGTTTTACCTGTTCCATCAACACCTCAATTTCATCCATCATAGAGTTAAAACCAATTGCAAGCTTGGCAAAATCCTCGCCCATATTGTCAACATTGATTCTTGTTCTCAGGGAACCTGTTGCAACATAATCCATATTAGATACTACCTTATTAAGGGGCTGATACATTTTCCTGACCAGTGCTCTTATAATAATGCTTACTATGATCAGCACTATGATCAGAACCAGAATCACAACAACCATTATATGGAATCCTGATTCCATCAGTTTATAAAAAGAAATCGAACTGACTACATAATAATTCCAGTTCTTAATCTTCTGGCATACATACATATTCCCATTCTTTGTAAATATCTGTATCCCTTTTTCCATCTCATCTATATAATTTACGTAACGGCCTGTCTCCTCTTTATCATTCGAAAGCAGTATCATTCCACCTGTGTCAACTACTCTTGTTTCTGCTGAAGAATCTCCTACAGCCAGCATCCTCTGTACTGCCGGATCATCGAAATTCATGCACAGAAGCCCTCTTGCATCAGATACTTTTCTGGTATCATATAATGGATAATACAGACTCAATGTATATCTGTTCCCTTTATAATAATCGTTATAATAATCGTTATTATAGGAAACTTTCAGCGTTCCTTTCTGCGCATATTTGCTTCTCTCATATGCCTGGGGATACACTTCTTCAAACTGCGTAACTGATAAAGAACCCTTTCCTCTGTAGTAGTAACTTTTATAATCCGAACTGACAATGGCAGCAAAGTTCAGACTCTCATACATATTATTCAGATTCTCCAGCTTGCTGTAAACTGCATCAATGTCTGCTGTCTTCAGCTCATTTTTCTGCACCTGCCTGCAGTAATTCTGCACAGAATCATCCATGATCGTACCCAATACGATTTCTTTATATGAATCCATTGATCCCTTAAAAGATTCCGCAACTGTATTATTCTGCATCTGCAGAAGTTCTACAGACTGCTCTTTCATCGATGCTATAGAAAAAGTCAGAGAAACACCAGCAACCGTCAGCGTTACAATAAGAATACTGACGGTCACAAGTAAAAGTATTTTTTTATCAAATTTCCAGTAGCTGAATTTTGTTTTCCATTTGTTCATGTTGTCTTTCCTCATCTGTCACATAATTTCACATATACCCACATGATCAGGGGTGATTTTATCTCCCCAATATCATACCATGTTCAATGGTAAATGGATACAACAGATTTCGCAGAAAGAATCAACCCTTTACAGCACCTGCAGTCATACCTTTTACCAGTTTATCCTGGAAAATAATAAACATGATAACCATTGGTAAAAGTGTTAATGTAAGAACCGCCATAATCATTGGTGTATTCATAGAATACTGTCCCTGAAATTCCCAGATTGCCAACGGCAGGGTACGATTCTGGGCAGACTGTGTCAGTGTATTTACAAATGAGAATTCATTCCACATATTTACACCATTGTAAATTGCCAGTGTCGCCATTCCGGGTTTGGAAAGCGGCAGGATCATGGAGAAGAACATCTGAATCTTTCCACATCCGTCAATTTCAGCAGATTCTTCGATTTCTCTCGGAATCTCTTTCATAAAGCTGGTCAGGATAAATACGGAAATCGGAACTGCGAATGCGACATACGGTCCGATCAGTGACCAGATTGTATCATAAAGTCCTGTTGACTTTGACATTTTGAATACAGGGATCAATGTAATATGTACAGGAATAGACATACAGGCTACAATGATCGCATAAATCGGCTGTGCCATTTTAAACTTAAATCTTGCCAGAGGATAAGAAGCGCATGCTGAAATAAACAGCAGCAGGATCAGGGAAATTGCAAGAACGATCACACTGTTCTTGAAGTAATTTGCAAACCCTCCTGTAAGTACCTCAGTGTAATTGGACCAGTTCAGTTGATCAGGAAGCTGGAATACACCCTTGGTAAGCATCTCAAATTTCTCTTTGAATGAGTTCAGCACCATGAATATAAAAGGTGTAAATGATACAATTGCTGCACCGATAGCAAGAACAAAAGCAATGACCCAGGCTATGATGCTTTTTCTTCTACTTTTCTTATAGCTGTCCATCCCTTAATCCTCCTGTTTTCCGTTTATAAGTTTCATAGTAATCATAGATACCATTGTAATCAGGATAAACATACCTCCTGCAATGGCTGAGCCATAACCCATGTTAAAGTTCTTGAATGATTCTTTGTACATATAGGTTGCCATCAGCTCTGTAGCAGTACCAGGACCGCCACCTGTCATAACATAGATCAGATCGAAGTATTTCAGAGATCCAACCATTGAAAGGATAGCTGCACTCTTAATTGACGGAATAAGAAGTGGAAGTGCAATCTTCCAGAAATACTGTCCTCTTGTAGCACCATCGATTCTTGCTGCTTCAAATACATCATATGGGATGTTTGTATAACCAGCCATAAAGTAAACCATGTAGAATGGTGTAAACTGCCATGCAATGATAAGAATAACTGTGAGCAATGCTAATTTCGGATTACCAAGAAGGTCAATGTTGCCCCCTCCGAACCATCCGGAAATTGTGCTGACAATACCTCCGTTTGTTGCAAGTGCGTATGTGAAAAGGAAACCAATGGCAACAGAAGACATAAGCATTGGAATAAACCAGATAACCTTGAAAATTGTAAGTTTCTTACCGCCAAAGTCAAGGAATGTTGCCATTGCAAGTCCTAACGGAATCTGGATAATGATAGATAGGATCATGATAATAACGTTGTTCTTAAATGCTATCCAGAATTTTGTATCTTTGATCAGTTTTGCCCAGTTTGCAAGTCCTACCATCTTCTTGTCTGCGGAAATACCATTCCACTGGTATCCGCTTGTAATAAATGTATCAATAATCGGATACGCGATAAATACTACTAATAAAATGATAACAGGTGCCAGAAAAAGTGCTGCTGTCTGACGTGTTTTTCTCTGTCTTAACTGAACCAGAGATATCCCTTTTTCATTCATTTTGGTGCCTCCTTTTTAATACTTTCTGAGATTTGATCATCTGACCTAACGTATGCCAGAGTATGTTTGAAAAATGCTTTCGGAATATGTTAGAGATATATTTCTGAGATGGTTTTTATATATTTTCTGACATGCTGTCTGATATGTAATTTGACATTGAAATGATTTTTCAAGCACGCTCTGTGTACTCACATATTGTTTTTCAAGATAAAGGGTTCTACACTTTCAGCATGTGCAGAACCCTTCTTTTCTACCCTTACTCAGGTCAGAATGAATGCCTGCTTTCCTTTAAAGATTATTCAGCATCATCTGCTGCTGCATCATCTGTAGCTTCTTCTGCAGTATCATCTGCTGCGCCGGAATCAGATTTGGTACTTAAATATTCGTCCATTGCTTTCTGCATTTCTTCCTGTGCTTCCTTAGGAGTCTTTGTCAGACCAAATACTTCCTGTAAGCCATCAAGATGTGCAGTTGCAACAGATGTTGGCAGATACTGGTCATACCACAACTGGATAGAAGATGCTTCCTGAGCTGCATCAAAAATTTCCTTTACAACAGGGTCTTTGATGTGGTCTCCTGCATCTTTTACAGGAACAATCTTGTTGTTAGAGTATGTAATGTCTGCAACTTCATCAGATAAATGATCTGTTGCACATTCAAATGCTGCTGCAAGTTTATCACCTTCACAGTTGAAGGAAATGAACTGATCACCTACAGTACCGATCTGGATTGTAGGATCAGCATCGGAATCATCAATTGCAGGGAATGGGAACCAGCCGATCTTCTGATAGAATTCCTCACTGTCAGTCTGGAATGTTCCTGTATACCATGAGCCACAGAGAAGCATACCTGCTGTCTCCTGATACATTAACTGTTTTGCCTGTCCGTCATCTTCGCTTAAGGAGTTTACGCCATCCGGGAAGTATCCGTTTTTAACCCACTCCTGAATCTTCTCACCTGCTTTGATGAAGCAGTCATCTGTGAATTTACCGGTTCCTGCAACTGCATTCTGGAATGGTTCCAGTCCGCCATAACGTGCTGCCAGAGACATGAAGTACATGGAACCTGTCCATTTGGAAGCATTAGCAAGTGCAAAAGGTGTAATTCCGTTTTCTTTTAATGTTGCACAGATATTTTCCAGATCAGCTAATGTCTTCGGTTCTTCAAGTCCGTACTGTTTAAACATATCTTTGTTGTAGAAGATACCTGCCAGAGAAACATTCAGATATGGGATTGCATATACATGTCCGTTGTAGCTTCCCTGTTCAATAGCTGCATCCAGAAGTTTATCTTTAATATCGGACTGATCAAGAAGATCATCAATCGGCTGAGCAAATCCGGAATCAATATATTCATACATCGGACCACCGGACCAGCTTGAGTACATATCAGGACACTCACCGGAGCTCATCGCGATAACAAGTTTTTCCTTGTATGTATCGTTCTGGATGGCTACCTGATTTACAGTATAGCCTGACTTTGTTTCTTTGTTAAACTTGTCTACTGCTGCAGTAACAATATCTTTGTCCGGGCTCTCTACCGCGATATTCCAGTAAGTAATTTCTTTGTCGTCAGCTGCAAATGCAGTTGTCTGCGCTGCCATCGGTACCACCATAGCTGCTGTCATGGCAAGTGCCATAATCTTGTACATTCTTTTTTTCATTTCTTGTTTCCTCCTTTTTTATTCACTTTGTATATTCAAGTGTATTTATCATAGCATTCCATTCACATAATGCCCATAAAATATTCTGTCCAAAATCTATAAATTTCTGTCTTTCCGTTTTCTGTGTGCAGAAAATTATAGATATCTGTACTGGAATCTTTCCAAAAATGTCTTCTGAGAACCAGCAAAAATTACTTTCAAATTTTAATTTTTTTATTATTTTTTGACTATTTTTCCATTATTTGCTTTAATATAAAAAGGAAGTCCCATCTACTGCTCATTACATTTTACAATTAAAGCAGAGGACTTACCTGATTCAGTTAACCTTTCAATCTATAGGAGGTCGTTTACATATTATGAGAAATTTTGAATATTATACACCAACACAGGTTCTCTTTGGCAAAGATACCCACCTTCAGGCAGGTTCCCTGCTGAAGAAGTATGGAGCAAAAAAAGTTCTGATCCATTATGGAGGTCAGAGTGCTGTCCGTTCCGGACTGATTGATGAGATCACTTCTAATCTGAAAGAAGAAGGTCTTGAATACATCACCCTGGGTGGTGTCATTCCTAATCCACTTCTTTCCAAAGTCCGCGAGGGAATCGAATTATGCCAAAAAGAACATGTAGACTTTATCCTTGCTGTAGGAGGAGGAAGTGTTATTGACTCTTCCAAAGCCATCGGCTATGGCGTTGCCAATCCGAACAATGATGTCTGGGATTTCTGTCTGAAAAAAGCTGTTCCAACCGGCTGTCTGCCCATTGGTGTCATCCTTACAATTGCAGCTTCCGGAAGTGAAATGAGCAGTTCCAGTGTTATCACAAATGAAGAAACAAAAGAAAAACGTGGATGTGCAAAGACAGATTACTGCAGGCCGAAATTTGCCATCTTAAATCCACGTCTCACCTACACACTCCCACAGTATCAGACAGAAAGCGGATGTGTAGATATCCTCATGCACACCATGGAGCGATATTTTGTAAATATTGAAACTATGGAGATTACAGACAGCATCAGCGAAGCTCTGATGCAGACAGTCATTTACAATGCCCGTATTCTTATGAAAGAACCAGACAATTACAGCGCCAGGGCAGAAATTATGTGGGCAGGAAGCCTTTCCCACAACGGTCTGACCGGATGCGGTACAGGCGGTGGTGACTGGGCATGCCACCAGCTTGAACATGAACTGGGAGGTGTCTACAATGTAACTCACGGAGCAGGTCTGGCAGCTATCTGGGGAAGCTGGGCACGATACGTCTACGAGGTGAACCCTGAACGTTTTGCTCAGTTTGCCACCAATGTATTTGACATTCCATGTGGAACTGATTATAAAGAAACAGCCCTTGCAGGAATTGAAGCAATGGAAAATTTTTTCCGGTCTGTAAAAATGCCCACCAGTTTACATGAACTGGGTCTGGATCTCACAGATCAGCAAATTCATGATCTTGCATTCAAATGCAGTTTTGAGGACACTCGCACCATTGGAGTCTTTAAACAGCTCAATATGAGAGATATGGAAAAAATCTACCTTATGGCAAGATAAAATAAATTTTTGTTATAATTTTCTCTTTTTTCGCAAAAATCATAAAAATTACTTGCATTCAAACAATCAATATGCTATTATAAGGTTTGTGATACACAACAGTTCACAGACCAAATGCCCAGATAGCTCAGTTGGTAGAGCAGAGGACTGAAAATCCTCGTGTCGCTGGTTCGATTCCGGCTCTGGGCATTTTTTATTTTCTTTTTTGCTCACGGCTGGTTAGAAAAAGCCTGGGCATTTTTTATTTTCTTTTTTTGCTCACGGCTGGTTAGAAAAAGCCTGAGCATTTTTTATTTTCTTTTTTTGCTCACGGCTGGTTAGAAAAAGCCTGAGCATTTTTTTATTTCATTTTTTAATATTGTCTTCTCTCACTTTCAGCAGTATAATTTTTCCAGAGTATGTTTGAAAAATGCTTTCCGCAAGATGTGCGTCACAATTTGTGGGAATGATTTTTCAAACACGCTCTAGAGTGTGTCTGAAAAAGGCTTTCTGCAAGATGTGCGTCACAATTTGTGGGATATTTTGCCCGGATGAGGGCGCCGTAGCGGGCTACGGCAACTGAATTCGGGTGAAATATCCCGCAAAGTGGGGCGTGCAGATTGCGGGAATGATTTTTCAGACACGCTCTAAGACTATCATGAAATTTTGTATCAATATCATCACAATTTTCCCAATATTAATACAATATTTTATTGAAGCAATATTTCACATAAGAAAGGAACTAAACTCATGAGTGACTTTAAAGTCGAGACTAAATGTCTCCATTCCGGTTACACTCCATCTAAGGGTGAACCATGCGCACTCCCGATTTATCAGAGTACCACTTATAAATATGATACTACTGATGAAATGGGACAGCTCTTCGATCTTAAGGCAGAAGGATACTTCTATACCCGTCTGCAGAACCCCACAAATGATGCTGTAGCAGCAAAAATTGCAGATCTGGAGGGTGGTGTTGCCGCTATCCTTACCTCTTCCGGACAGGCTGCCAACTTCTATGCAGTCTTCAATATCTGCGAAGCAGGTGATCATGTTGTGGCGGCTTCTACTATTTACGGAGGAACCTTTAACCTCCTGGCTGTTACCTTCAAAAAGCTTGGCATTGACTGCACTTTCGTTGACACCGATGCTAGCCCTGAAGAAATTGCAGCTGCCTTCCGTCCTAATACAAAGGTACTTTTCGCAGAGACCATCGCAAACCCGGCCCTGGTAATTCTTGATATTGAAAAATTCGCAAAGGTTGCTCACGAACATGAAGTTCCGCTTATTGTAGACAACACCTTCGCTACTCCTGTAAACTGCCGTCCTTTTGAGTGGGGAGCTGATATCGTCACCCATTCCACAACCAAATATATGGACGGACATGCTGTGCAGGTTGGCGGAGCTATCGTTGACAGCGGTAACTTTGACTGGGATGCCTATGGACATAAATATCATGGACTGACTGAACCGGATGAATCTTATCATGGTGTTATTTATACTAAACAGTTTGGAAAGAAGGCTTATATCACAAAGGCAACCTCTCAGTTAATGCGTGACCTGGGCTCTATCCCGTCTCCTACAAACTGCTTCCTGTTAAACTTGGGACTTGAAACTCTTCCTCTCCGCGTGGAACGTCACTGCTATAATGCACAGAAGATTGCCGAATTCCTGAATGCCCATGAGAAAGTATCTCATGTAAACTATGCAGGACTTCCTGATGACAAATACTATCCACTTGCTCAGAAATACATGAACGAAGGCAGAACCTGCGGCGTTATCTCCTTTGAACTGACAGGAGGCCGAGAAGCTGCAGTCCGCTTTATGGACAGCTTAAAGCTTGCCACCATCGCAACGCACGTAGCAGCATCCAAAACCATGATCCTGCATCCTGCAAGCCATACTCACCGCCAGATGAACGATGAACAGCTTGCAGAAGCCGGCGTATCACCGGGAATGATCCGTCTCTCCGTTGGTATTGAAAATGTTGAAGACATCATTGCTGACATCGAACAGGCATTAAAAAACGCATAAAAGATAATTTCAAAAAATCCGAAAGAACTTCTGAAATGATCACAGCTATAACAGATCATTTCCAGATTCTTCCGGATTTTTATTTTCAGGTCAAACGGATATTCGCAATCCGCTTTGCTACTTGATTCGGTTAAATTCTTTCTTATTTTCTACTTTAACAAATAAACATCTGTATAATATACCCCTTTGTCCTCCCCTTCCTGATGGGTAGCAACATAAATATCTATACAATTATGTTTAATCGCACCACCACAGTCCTCTGCAACATAAACCTGTCCATTGATCACAACCTTAGATCCATATGGAATCTGTGTAGGGTCCACCGCAATCGTACGGTTTGTCGTAGCAGTCACCCCTGTAGAAGTAATGCCATTTGCCCAAGGGCCACAACAAATACTGCAGGGACAATAATGAGTAATCTTAAAGGTTCCCAGCGGAACCAGTGACGCATCTGAAGACACAGCTACCGGAGTTCCCACCTTCACTCCATCCACAGACTCTCCCTTTGAAGCAGTTACACCATCCACAGCCTCTGCAAAAACGCCTTTGCCCTCACTCTTATGAATCGTTCCAGCTTCTTCGCCGTCTACTTTAGCGACCTTTGACTCTTCCGTATTCTCCTCTGCTGCTGTATTCTCCAGAACACTGGTTGGAATATATCCAATGCCTCTTTTTCCATTCTCTTTTTTATAGTAAATCTGACTCCAGATGCCGTTCACTGTAGCTAGGCGCTTCACTTCATCCTCCTGAATGACCTCACCTACTATCTGTCCATCCTTCTTTCCCGGATAATCCAGAATATCACTGTCCTTCAGTGCTGTAAAAGTTCCCCTTGCCTGAGCAACCTGATCACTATCATTGATATGTTTTGTGGGCACATAGCCACTGATCTTTTCCGTACCCTTTTTACCCTTTTTTTCATAAGTCACTTTACTCCAGCCATTATCACATACGGCCACTCTCTCTACACCGGTACCAAGATACACTCTTGCAAGCTTCTTTCCGTTTTTCCCTGGCATAGAACGTATATAAGTCGCCTTTGCAGAAACAGAAACCTTATCTGACTTGGCAACTGCAGTTACCTTCTCTCCACTTCCATTATCAATCTCAAAGGTCTGCGGTGTCTTATTATCCTGCTTATAAGCATTAATTGTCCCCTCATAATCCAGAATATCCGCAGAAACTGTTGTTGATAAAGTAAGCATACTACAAACTAATAATGCTAAAATTTTTTTCTTCATAAACTGAGCCTCAACTCCTTTATCGTCTCTCTCCGTCTGTCCTATCATAGCACACCCCCTCCCAATTTGCAATTTTCCACCCCATCCTTCACGGAATCTTCATAAACTATATTGCTTCTATTATTTCTATATGCTATAGTAAAATTATCAGAATTCTATTCTGCCTTACGAAAGATAAGATAAAATATAAATATTTTTTCGTAAAGGAGTGTGATTTTATGACTGCTGTTAAAGAACGTATTATAGGTGCTGTATCAATTATGAGTGATAAAGATGCTAATATCTTCTGGCATATTATTCAAAAACATTTTAAACTGCCTGATACATTCGCAGATATAGAAAAAGTTGAACCCGATGAAACAGATTTAATAATGTTAAAGGAAATCGAAAACAGCCCTGACTGTCACGAATTCATTTCTCAGGAAGAATTAATGAAAGAACTTAATATGTAAGTATTGTTCCCTGAAAAGTGCCAATTTCAGCACTTTTCAGGGAGTCATAATTTTTCAATAAAACCATTATATAAAATTTCAAAATAAATAAAAAAACATTTGACAAACTCCACTGCATATAGTATCATATATTTTGTCGCTGAGGTAATCACTCAACTGACATCATAAATGCGATAGTGGCGTAGTTGGTAACGCGCGACCTTGCCAAGGTCGAGACCGCGGGTTCGAGCCCCGTCTATCGCTCTCAGAGCATCAGCTAAAGCTGATGCTTTTTTCGTCCCCTTCTATGACTTTCCATAACTATAGCAATCCCATATCCGCAAATAATATCTATATCCAATGTCCTTGATTAACATCCCTGAATCAAGTGAATATTCGCAATTGAAGCAGGGAACTTGCTTGATTCGGTTAAATCAATAACCAGCGCAGGACATTATATGTTTTTGCCCGCATTTGCAGGAGTCTTAGAAAAAGTTAGCGCCAGGAAATCTGCGTTATGTAAAAAAATTTCACTGTCTGAGCCGCATTTGCGGCGAGTTTGAAATTTTTTTACATGTTTTTAGCAGATTTCCTGGCGCTTAGTTTTTCTTAGGCTCCGAAACCGCGGACAAAAACATATAATGTCCTGCGCGTCCCCATACCAGCACCTTAGTGATGGAACAATCTGATACCAGTAAAACTCATCACCATTCCATATTTATTGCAAGTCTCGATCACAGCATCATCACGCACAGATCCACCCGGCTGCGCAATATACTTCACGCCACTCTTATGAGCACGCTCAATATTATCACTGAATGGGAAGAATGCATCAGATCCCAGTGTAACATCCGTCATCTGATCCAGCCATGCACGTTTCTCTTCTTTTGTAAATACTTCCGGTTTCTCTGTGAAAGTTTTCTCCCACATACCATCAGCAAGTACATCCATATATTCATCCCCGATATAAACATCAATGGCATTGTCACGTTCCGCACGTGAAATTGTATCTTTAAATGGCAGATTCAGCACTTTCGGGCACTGGCGAAGGAACCAGTTGTCTGCCTTCTGTCCTGCAAGTCTTGTACAATGTACACGTGACTGCTGTCCTGCACCAACACCGATAGCCTGTCCATCTTTTACGAAACATACAGAGTTGGACTGTGTATATTTCAGGATGATCAGAGAAATCTTCATATCTCGTTTTGCTTCCTCTGTAAGCTCTTTATTCTCTGTCACAATATTGGAAAGCATTGCATCATCGATCTCAAGCTCCTGACGGCCCTGCTCAAAAGTTACACCAAATACTTCTTTGTGTTCCAGCGGAGCCGGTACAAAGTTCTCATCAATCTGGATCACATTGTAGTTACCTTTTTTCTTCTGCTTCAGGATCTCCAGTGCTTCCTCTGTGTATCCAGGTGCAATAACACCGTCAGATACCTCTCTCTTGATCAGAAGTGCTGTATCTTTATCACACACATCAGAAAGAGAAATAAAATCACCAAAAGAGGACATTCTGTCAGCACCGCGAGCTCTTGCATAAGCGCATGCTAATGGTGAAAAATTCTTCCAGTCCATATCATTTACCCAGTAGATCTTTGCCAGAGTCTCTGTAAGAGGAAGTCCTACAGCAGCACCGGCAGGAGATACATGTTTAAAAGATGTAGCTGCAGGAAGTCCTGTTGCTTTCTTCAGATTGGATACCAGCTGCCAGCCATTAAAAGCATCCAGGAAATTGATATATCCCGGTCTTCCGGAAAGGATCTTTACCGGAAGCTCAGATCCGTCTGCCATATAAATTTTTGCAGGTTTCTGATTCGGGTTACAGCCATATTTTAATTCGAATTCTTTCATTATATAAATCCTCCGTATGAACCAAATAAGTATTTTAAAATTAATTCCTGTAAATAATTTCTTACTGCGAAAGCATCGTCTTATGTTCACAATAATCTATGAGCACTATCTGTACTCAGTAAGTGACTATTATTTATTCTTATTAATGATCTTGCTTTCGTACTTACCTGTCTCAATATCAATATATCTTACAAACAGAGATACTTTGTTATCTTCGTTCAGGCTGTTCCAGAGAAGTTCTGCAAACTCATCCATATCATCCGGAATTGCTACCAGTTTCGGTTCGCCTTCAAAGCTTGGAAGTGGATTTCCGTCACATTTATAAGTATGGATGAAATGTCCCTCTCCTGCAATGGCATTCTCGTATGCAAATGTGTATCTGTTACATGCATCCGGATTTCCGTTGTTGCTCTTGAGAATTGACATTGCATAGTTGAATTTTCCGTTCTCTACGTGCATAACACCGGAGATACGAGGTGTATAGTTCGGACCGTCCGGCTCGAATTCTCTGCTTCTTAAGGACTGCTCAAAAGTAAGCTGATGATCCATTCCCTCATAAATGGTATCTGTCTGATCTCCGTTAGTTACGATTGTTTTGTTTCCCAGTACACGTACAGGTGCATAGATGATCAGACTCGGATCTGTAAGTTTGGACGGATCAAATGCCTGGGTACGGATTCCCTCACCATCCTCTACAAATACTCTGTTTCTGCTGTTCTCGCTTCTGCCCATGATGAAATAAGCTGTCACTGCTTTCTTACCGTCTGCGGAACGTCCAATCACAATTCCTCTGCCAGGATAGGAATTCTCTTTCAGTTCTTTTTCCAGTGATAACATTTCCATAATTTTTCTCCTTTTCGTTAAAAATAAGGTAAAAAAAAGCCTGGGAAACCTATTTATTCATTGAATAATTTCCAGGCTGCCCAGGCGGTCGGCTCATATACTCGCTGCACTCCCTGTAGGTAATCCTACTTCCGCCAGTCATGCAGGCACTGTCGTGAAAAAAAATCACACGTTGTTATTATAGTACAATACTTCTTTGTGGATTTCAAGGCAAATTTTTTTGTACTGTGCTGAATTTTCGTTTTACTGAACATCCTGCAAACCATAATCAACATCAATCTGCGCCGCAATATCCGATTTCATCTGTATCCATGCATCCGGATTCTCCACATAATATTTCGGACAGTTTTTTCCGGTAACATCATAATGCCGGATCACGTTCTCTGATGTAAGCCCAAACCGCACGCACAACCACGCAGAAAGCTTCACTGCCGAATCATAAGTTGCCTCATTAAATTTCCCCGTCTCATCCGGATGACAGCACTCGATGGACAAAGTATCTACATTACGTGAGTTCGTCGCATAGGACATCTCTGACGTAGGAATACACTGCACCACTTCCCCATCCAGCCCCACTACAAAATGACTGCTCACCTTTGTGTCATGAGTAGTCGCCAGATTCTCGAAGTAGTTCCTGTTTGCAATGGCTGTTGCCCCCGGATTTGCAGTATAATGAATGGCAATATACTGTACACTCTCAATAGGAATCTGCGGTCTGGAATATTCATTCGGTGTCAGCAGTTCCACATCTATGTACGGCGCCCCTTCTTTCTGCCATTGTTCCGGTCCGCCTGAAGAATCCGCATTATCTGTTCCTGACTGTTCCGCATCAGAAATCATCGTGTCAGAATTATGTAAAAAGTCCCCAATACTCCATCCATTTTCACTGGCCCGATTTATTATGATCCACCCGATCAGAACTATGATCACGAGCAGCATAAGGCTCATAAGAATTCTCTGATTTCTCTGCCTTACTCTGCTGCTCTTTCGTCTTTTCGACCTGCTGTTTTTCTTTTTTGCTGCAGTTTTTCCTGTTCTGGTATCTGTTTTTTTCTTTTTGTTTGTATGCTTTTGCATTTTTACCTTCTCTTACGGGATTTTACTCCCTGCCAAAAATACCCCGGCCGGCATGCCTGGAAATCTTATTTCTTTCCATCAGCAGCCAGCCGGGGCATATATTACACCTGAAATTTATTATTTGTCATCTACGCTATAGTTCGGAGCTTCTTTTGTGATATGAATATCATGTGGATGAGATTCCTTAAGAGATGCAGCAGAAATCTTGATGAATCTGCCTGTTTCTTTAAGCTTCTCAATAGTTTCTGCTCCACAATATCCCATACCGGAACGGAGACCGCCCATGAGCTGGAATACAGTATCCTCAACATGTCCTTTGTAAGCAACACGTCCTTCTACGCCTTCCGGAACAAGTTTCTTCGCATTCTCCTGGAAGTAACGGTCTTTACTTCCGTTCTCCATAGCTGCGATAGATCCCATACCGCGGTATACTTTATATTTTCTGCCCTGATACAGTTCGAATGTTCCCGGGCTCTCGTCGCATCCTGCAAACATGCTTCCCATCATGCAGACATTCGCACCGGCTGCGATTGCCTTTGTGACATCTCCGGAATACTTGATACCACCGTCTGCAATGATCGGGATTCCGTATTCTTTTGCAGCTTCGTAGCAGTCCATAACAGCAGTGATCTGCGGAACACCGATACCTGCAACAACTCGTGTGGTACAGATAGATCCAGGTCCGATACCAACCTTAACTGCATCTACACCGGCCTCGATCAGAGCCTTTGTCGCAGCACCTGTTGCTACGTTACCTGCGATCACCTGCAGTTCCGGATATGCTGCCTTGATCTCGCGTACAGCCTTCAGAATGTTCTCTGAATGTCCATGTGCAGAATCAATTACGATCACGTCTACAGATGCCTTTACAAGTGCATCAACACGTGCAAGTACATTAGCAGTAATTCCTACCGCAGCACCGCAGAGAAGACGTCCCTGCTCATCCTTTGCAGCCAGAGGATATTTGATCTGTTTCTCAATATCTTTAATAGTAATTAAGCCTTTTAAATTAAAGTCATCATCTACAATAGGTAATTTCTCTTTACGTGATTTTGCCAGAATCTTCTTGGCATCTTCCAGTGTAATTCCTTCTTTGGCTGTGATCAGTCCCTCAGAAGTCATGCACTCTTTGATCTTCTTGCTGAAATCTGTCTCAAACTTCAGATCACGATTAGTAATGATTCCGACCAGTTTTCTGCCCTCTGTGATCGGCACACCGGAGATACGGAACTTTGCCATTAACTCATCTGCGTCCTTAAGTGTATGTTCAGGAGATAAATAGAAAGGATCTGTGATAACACCGTTCTCAGAACGTTTTACCTTGTCTACCTCTTCTGCCTGCGCTTCAATGGACATATTCTTATGAATAATACCAATACCACCCTGTCTCGCCATAGCGATCGCCATGCGATGCTCGGTTACTGTATCCATTCCTGCACTCATCATAGGAATGTTCAGTTTAACCTTCTTTGTTAAGTAAGTTGTGACATCTACCTGATTCGGAATTACCTTTGAATATGCCGGAACTAACAGCACGTCATCAAAAGTAATGCCTTCACCAATGATAGTACCCATTGCATTTCCTCCCTTGCGTATATGAAATTAAATTACTATTGTAATGTAAAAAGGAACCAGCAACTGGTCCTTTTATTTTCAACAAGTGTAACAAAAATCAGATTCTATGTCAATCCAAAAAAACTTTGCTCGGTGCTGAATTTTTCATAGCCTGTGCAAGTGCCTCATCCGGTTCCAGGATGATCTTGCATAAATTTCCGTCCAGTCTTGTGATAACGCCAAAGCGTTTATGCTCCGGATTTCCTGATGAAAAGTCCAGTACTTTCATGTTCTGGTTTCCGTTGTAATAGTCCATTCTGTGGGAATCCAGCGGTGCTGCCAGATCTGCTTCTGATAATTTGAAGCTCTTTACTTTCTTTCTTTTTGTCTTTGACATGATCATGTCGATGTCAAAATCGCCATTGATAAACAGATATTCATATTCTACATCTGTTTTCGGGATTACAAAATAGCATGCAATTCCAAGCGCTACGGCAATGATCAGTGCCAGCGGTGTGATGATAAGTCCGGCAAATACTGCCAGCACTGTCAAAACGATCAGACCGTATTTGAGCAGGCTATCTTTAGCCGTCTTATCTTTCTTTACCAGTAATTCTGAATACAAGTCGCCCATTGTTTTGTCTCCTTTTCATTTGTTCAGCTGTTGAAAGCAGCTTTTTTTTGCACAGCATATTTAACAATTATATTTTATTCATCATGCTGTTTTTCTGCATTATATCACAAAACGGAACCATCGTCTATGACGACGGTTCCGTTTCACATATTTCCGCCTGCGCTGTTTTTATCTATAGCAATCCTCGTAAATAATGCATTTAAGACAGTTCAGCAGAGTGCGAAAGACAAGGAAGATATCTGCAGGCGTGCTGACACATGGCAAAGATATCTGACGCAGGATTTCACACTCTGATGGGCTGGATTAAGATGCATTATTTCAGAGAATTGCTATAAGCATACTGCGGTATAATTTTATCGTTTATTAAAGATTACATCATTCCCATTCCCGGGTTAGCAGCCGGTGCAGGTGTGTCTTCTTTGATAATTGCAACAGCAGATTCTGTTGTCAGTAATGTAGACGCAACGCTTGTAGCATTCTGAAGAGCACTTCTTGTAACCTTTGCAGGATCAAGGATACCTTCGCTTACCATATCTACATATCTTTCGTTCAAAGCATCAAAGCCGATTCCCGGTTCGGATTCTCTTACTTTGTTGATGATTACGGAACCTTCAAGTCCTGCATTTGCAGAAATACGGAACAGAGGAGCTTCCAGAGCTTTCAGGATGATGTTTGCACCTGTCTTCTCGTCACCTTCCAGAGTTGCTGCAAGTTTTGCAACTTCTTTGGATGCGTGGATGTAAGCAGATCCGCCACCTGCGATGATACCTTCTTCTACTGCTGCTCTTGTAGCTGCAAGAGCATCTTCCAGACGAAGCTTAGCTTCTTTCATTTCTGTCTCAGTGGAAGCACCAACACGGATAACAGCTACGCCGCCAGCCAGTTTTGCAAGTCTTTCCTGTAATTTTTCTTTATCAAATTCAGATTTTGTTTCTTCAATCTGTCCACGGATCTGAGCAACACGGTTTGCGATTGCATCTTTGTCACCCATACCGTCAACGATAACTGTGTTCTCTTTTGCAACTTTAACAGATTTTGCACGTCCTAACTGCTCCATAGTTGCGTCTTTCAGTTCCAGACCAACTTCTTCGGAGATTACCTGGCCGCCTGTAAGGATTGCGATATCCTGAAGCATTTCTTTTCTTCTGTCACCATATCCCGGAGCTTTGACAGCTACTACCTGGAAGGTTCCTCTTAATTTGTTTACGATCAGAGTTGTAAGAGCTTCACCCTCTACATCTTCAGCAATGATAAGAAGTTTCGCACCAACTTTTACGATCTGCTCCAGTAATGGAAGGATTTCCTGGATGTTGCTGATCTTCTTGTCTGTGATCAGGATATATGGATCTTCCAGATTTGCTTCCATTTTTTCCATATCTGTTGACATATATGCGGATACATATCCACGATCGAACTGCATACCTTCTACAAGGTCAAGTTCTGTGTGCATTGTCTTGGATTCTTCTACTGTGATAACGCCGTCTTTGGAAACTTTTTCCATAGCATCTGCTACTAACTGTCCAACAGTCTCATCGCTTGCGGAAATAGATGCAACGTTTGCGATCTGTTTCTTGCCACTGATTGTCTGGCTCATGTTCTTGATTGCTTCTACAGCTACATCTGTAGCTTTCTTCATACCTTTTCTGAGGATGATCGGGTTAGCGCCTGCTGCCAGGTTTCTCATTCCTTCGTGAACCATAGCCTGTGCAAGAACAGTAGCTGTTGTTGTACCATCACCTGCTACATCGTTTGTTTTGGAAGCAACTTCTTTGATCAGCTGTGCACCCATGTTTTCAAATCCGTCTTCAAGTTCGATTTCTTTTGCGATTGTAACACCGTCGTTTGTAATAAGCGGAGCACCGTATGGTTTGTCAAGAACTACGTTTCTTCCTTTCGGTCCTAATGTTACTCTTACTGTATCAGCTAATTTATTTACACCAGCTTCAAGAGCAGCTCTGGCTTCTGCGCCGAATTTAATTTCTTTTGCCATGATAATATGACCTCCTGATTCAAATTTTGATCTCTATGAATTCTTTCTGATACCTGTCCGATATTTCATGTTACATCCTGCAAATATTATCTTACCTGCAAATATTATCTTATAAGTATCTTCATTTATGTTTTCTATTTTGATATTGCTTATTTAACAATTGCAAGAATATCATTCTGTTTTACAATGATATATTCTGTGCCATCCATCTTTACTTCTGTTCCTGAATATTTGGAGTAGATAACTTTATCACCTACAGCTACTTCCATTTTTACTTCTTTGCCGTCAACAACTCCGCCAGGTCCTACAGCTACAACTTCTGCCTGCTGTGGTTTCTCCTGTGCCTGTCCCGGAAGAACGATTCCGGATTTTGTTGTTTCTTCTGCTTCAACCTGTTTTAATACAACTCTGTCACCTAAAGGTACTAATGTCATGATCTATATCCTCCTTTATTCTCCAACTAAAGCTTTCCTGTTACCGTACTCTTTCCGTTATCGCAAAATATCCGGCAACTGTTTCGGCACTCTGTCTAATTCTGCCGATTTTTGCTAGCACTCATTTACTTCGAGTGCTAATCACTGTCCTTATATTATTGAAAATGAGTCGATTTCGCAAGTGCTTTTATCATTATAAAATAATCTATATTCTCTTTTTTACTTATATATACTCTTTTTTTCTTTTGTTTTCTTAATTTACAAATAATTTTGTCATATCTTCCTTGTCTTTCGCATTCAGTTGAATTGTCTTCAAATACATCAATTAAGAGGCTTGCTATAATTCCTGTAACATAATAAAAAGACCGTCCACCATACAGCAGACAGCCTTCTTGCATTCATTATTTATGGAAGCTTCTATATCAGGATTTCTTATTTCTCTGAGCTTTAATCTCTTCCAGTTCATCAAAGATGACTTCATTCAGCACTTTAATGTAGGTTCCTTTCATACCGGAAGATCTGGATTCGATCACACCGGCACTTTCAAACTTCCTCAAAGCGTTTACGATAACAGATCTGGTGATTCCCACGCGGTCTGCGATCTTACTTGCAACCAGGATTCCCTCATCTCCGTCAAGTTCATCAAAAATATGGATGATCGCCTCCAGTTCGGAGAAAGATAAAGTATTAAAGGCAGATTTCACTACCTGCTGCTTTCTGTCCTCCTCAGCATTCTCCTCATGAACCGCTCTCATCATCTCAAGCCCTACAACGGTTGTTCCATATTCACTGACAATAATATCTTCAATGTCATATGGTTTCTCATAACGATACATAAATACAGTACCCAGTCGTTCCCCTGCAATATCTATCGGATTAATGATTCCCTGATAACTGCTTGATACATGTTCAAATCCCAGTGTCTGAAGATTTACATTCTCTTTTGTTGACAGGACACCCAGAAATCTCTCGTTTAACAGGGAATCTACATATCCGCCAACCTTGTCCTCGATCAGTTCAGTGATTTCCTCTACTCCTGGGCATAAACTGACACCCAGAACCTTTCCTTTTTTACTGAGAACCAGAATGTTGGAACTCAGTGTCTCCATCAGAACCTGACAGATGTCATTAAATACCACTTTGCTGGAACTGCTGTTATGCAGAAGTTTATTAATTTTTCTTGTTCTATCCAGCAGCTGAACACTCATATTGTCCTCCTTTCACCCTGTACATATCCGAAATCTTTCTGTCATTATTTCATAAATGAGCAGTCACTTTCTTTTGCTCGCAAGGAAGATTCAGACACACATGGTCATTAACATTACTGATACTTTGATTTTACACGTTTTAAAGTCAAATTACAAGACAAATTTTACTATTTTTTTATTTATTTTTGCTTTTCTGAAAATAGATTCCTTTTATAATATTATTCAATAAATATCATCATCAAAAATTCAAAGGATTGAAGACAAAAAGTCAGAAAGTCACTGACTGTAAGACAAAAAACGGAACTGTTGCATTAATGAAATTCATTTTCAACTGCTGCAACAGTCCCATTTATAACATTTACAATCCGTTATTATTCTTTCTCGTCCTTTGCCTCTACATATCCACATGTCTCCTGGCTGCAGACAAGCTTATTCCCCTTTTCCACCATATAGCTTCCACATTTCGGGCATTTCTTTGCTGATGGTTTCTGCCAGGACATGAAATCACAATCCGGATTATCCTCACATCCGTAGTACTTACGTCCTTTTTTGGTTTTCTTAAGCACAATCTCTTTTCCACATTTCGGACATGCCACCCCGATCTTCTCAAAATATGGTTTGGTATTTTTGCATTCCGGAAATCCCGGACATGCAAGGAATCGTCCATGAGGACCATATTTGATCACCATATGTCTGCCACAGTTTTCGCAGATCACATCTGTCACTTCATCCTGAATATCAACCTTTTCAAGTTCTTCCTCTGCAGCATCTACATCCTTCTTCAGATCCGGATAGAAGTTGCTTACTACTGTCTTCCACTTTACAGTTCCTGCTGCCACACAGTCCAGAAGCCCTTCCATAGTCGCAGTGAAGTTTACATCTACAATACTCGGGAAAGCCTGTTTCATAATATTATTGACAACTTCCCCCAACTCTGTAACATACAGGTTCTTCTGTTCTTTTGCAACATAACGGCGGCTGATGATCGTTGTGATCGTCGGCGCATAGGTACTTGGACGTCCAATCCCCAGTTCTTCCATAGTCTTGACCAGAGATGCCTCTGTATAATGTGCAGGCGGCTGCGTGAAATGCTGTTCTGGTTTCAGTTCCTTAAGACTAAGCTTCATTCCTCTTTCAAGACTCTGATTCAGAACATTTCCTTTTTTCTGGTCCTCTTCATCTGTGTATACAGACATAAATCCGTCAAATATGATCTTGGAGGCAGAGACTGTAAAAATATACTGGTCTGCACCAATCTTTACAGATGTTGTTTCGTATTTTGCAGGAGCCATTCTGCTGGCCGCAAAACGTCTCCAGATAAGCTGATACAGTCTGAACTGATCTCTTGAAAGAGATTCCTTCAGTACAGCCGGTGTACGGCTGATGTCTGTAGGACGGATCGCTTCGTGAGCATCCTGGATCTTCTGTCCCTTTTTCACAGCTTTCTCAGACTTTGAAACATAATCCTCTCCGTACTGAGCAGTGATATATTCTCTTGCAGCAGCATCTGCTTCCTCTGAGATTCGGGTGGAATCTGTACGCAGATAAGAGATCACACCTACCGTTCCATTTCCTTTGATATCAATTCCTTCATACAGCTGCTGTGCCAGACGCATTGTCTTCTGTGTGGAAAAGTTTAAGGTCTTGGCTGCTTCCTGCTGTAAGGTACTTGTAGTAAAGGGAAGCGGTGCATTCTTGATCCTCTCGCCTTTCTTTACTTCATTGATCTCATATTCTTTATCTTTCAGAGAGGCCAGAAGTTTATCCATTTCCTCTTTGCTGTGGATATCCATCTTTTTATCTGTTCCATAAAACTTCGCCTGCAACGGTTTCTTCTCACCCTTCACCTGAAAATCTCCCTCCAGGCTCCAGTATTCTTCCGGAATAAACGCATTGATCTCATCTTCTCTGTCACAGATGATACGAAGCGCAACAGACTGTACGCGCCCCGCACTTAAGCCTCTCTTGACTTTTGCCCAGAGAAGCGGGCTGATGGTATAACCTACCATACGGTCAAGCATACGTCTTGCCTGCTGTGCATCTACCAGATCCATATCCAGGTCTCTGGCCTGTTTGATTGATGATTTTACTGCTGTCTTGGTAATCTCGTTAAAGGTAATCCTGTGCATCTTCTTCGGATCTTCTTTTAATGCCTGCATCAGATGCCAGGAAATTGCCTCTCCCTCGCGGTCAGGGTCAGTTGCAAGATAAATCTTATCTGCTTTCTTTGCAGCCTTGCGAAGCTTTGCAAGCAGTTCTCCCTTTCCTCTGATCGTTATATATTTGGGTTCAAAATCATGCTCAACATCAATTCCGAACTGACTCTTCGGGAAATCACGGACATGTCCGTTAGAAGCTTCCACATCGTAATTCGCACCGAGAAATTTCTTTATTGTTTTCACTTTTGCAGGTGATTCTACTATCACCAGATATTTCGCCATGCTACCTCTCCTAGTCGTAATCTGTTATTCTTCACAGTGTCCCTGAACGGGCACATTGCCTGACAACGATATTGTTACATATGAAAATCGCCCTGCGCCGCAGAAACGTGAAGCACAATAATCATAAATCGTCAACTGTCTTTTACATAATAATGTCTCCCGCTCTCTCTTATGAGCCCCCGCAGTGTCAGTTCCACAAGACAGTTGCTTACCTGTGCCGGGGAAAAGCCTGTTTTTCTCACAATGTAGTCGGGATTTTTTGGTCGTAAATCGAGACAACTATACACCATATTCAAATCTCTTGCAAGTCCCAAGTTGTTTTTTTCACCGTTTTGTGTTACTTTTTCCATCGAAATCCCAAGTTCTTCCAGCATAATTTCCGGACAGTATGCAATCCCTGCGCCGTCGTAGATCAGCTTATGGCAGCCTCTGCTGAGTTCATCTGTCACTGCCCCCGGAATCGCATAGACCATCTTTCCCTGTTCCAGTGCAAATCCCGCAGTGATCAGCGAACCGCTGTTTTCTTTTGCTTCCACTACCAGAACCGCGTCTGACAAAGCACTGATGATCCGGTTTCGCGCCGGGAAATGCCAGGAAACAGGTCCTGAACCCAGTGGACATTCACTGATGATCCCACCATTTTCCCATAAGATCCTCTCATAGAGTTTTCTGTTAGATTTCGGATAGCATACATCAACACCACTTCCAAGCACCGCAAATGTAGGCATCTTTCCTTCCAGTGCGCCTTTATGTCCTTCTGAATCAATGCCAAGTGCCATACCGCTGATAATCTGGACTCCAGCTACACTTAACGCTTTCGCATACCGGAATGCCTGCATCCTTCCATAAGGACTGCACATTCTGGCACCGATCACTGCCACCGTTCTTCTCTTAGGATCAGGAAGTCTGCCTTTTACATAAAGCTTTGCCGGCATGGAGGAATACTGCTTCATTATCTGAGGATATTCCGGATCTGATTTCTCAATACATCGTATCTGACCTGTACTGTATTCTTCTGTATGATTATTTTTCACATCAGTTCTTTCCATATAAAATACCTCACTGACCTTTATTTTATGACAGAATCTTTGTCAAATGCCCTGTACGAAAGTGCTTCTCCGATATGATGACCGGCAATCATTTCTTCCCCTTCCATATCCGCAATTGTTCTGGCTACCTTCAGGATCCTATGATAGGATCTGGCACTGAATGCGATTTTTTCAAAGGCTCTTGCCAGAAGTCGGGATGCGCTGTCTGTAAGAGGGCAGAATTTATCGATCAGACTGCTCTTCAGCTGCCCGTTAAAATTTATTTTCTCATCTTTATACCGTTCTTCCTGGATTTTCTGTACTTTTTCCACTCTTTTTCTGATAGCAGCGGAATTTTCTCCCTTTCTTCCACAGTGAAGCTGTGAAAAAGAAACCGGCGGTACCTCAGTGCTGATATCAATTCTGTCCAGAAGGGGGCGACTGATTTTTCCCATATAATGTGTGATCTCACCTGCTGTACAGGTGCATCTGTTTAAATCCGGATAATAACCGCAGGGACAGGGATTCATCGCTGCACATAACATAAAATCCGCCGGAAAGTTGTAAGTTCCGCTTGCTCTGGCTATCTGGATCACTTTATCCTCCATGGGCTGTCGCAGAAGTTCCAGACTTGCTCTGGAAAATTCCGGCATTTCATCAAGAAAGAGTACACCTTTATACGCAAGAGTGATTTCGCCCGGTCTGGGATTACGCCCGCCTCCTGCAATTGCCTGCGGAGTACTTGTATGATGAGGGCTGCGAAATGGTCGCTCATCGATCAGCGGATGTTCTCTTGAAAGAAGTCCTGCAATACTGTAAATTCTGGTAAGCTCCAGCTTTTCTTCAAAGCCAAGCCCAGGCATGATCGTCGGCAGTCTTCTGGCAAGCATGGTTTTGCCCGTTCCCGGAGGTCCGATAAGGAGAAGATTGTGAAATCCGCTTACTGCAATTTCCGCCGCTCTTTTTGCCCCTTCCTGTCCTTCAATGTCTGAAAAATCCATTCCCATATCTGTATTTATAATAGAAGGAATTTCTTCCTGTATTTCCCTCTTCAGATAGGGTTCCGGATTCTTAAGACACTCGACCAGTTCCCGTAAATTTTTTACTCCTGCTACCGGCACATCCCTGATTAGTCTTCCTTCTTTCAGATTCTCATAGGGAACTACGCAAAAACGACTGCCCAAACTTCTTGCACACAACACAATCGGCAGGATTCCGGATATCCCATGGATTTCTCCGTCCAGACCGATCTCCCCTGCCATCATAACTCTGCTGACAACCTGAGGGCTGATCATCTCAAAAGCAGCCAACACTGCTGCTGCCACCGGTACATCAAAACCAGCTCCCTCTTTCTTCATGTCTGCAGGAGCAAAATTGACGGTAATTCTCTTTGGTGGAAACTGATAACCATTATTCTTGAGTGCTGTGCGTACCCGTTCCTGCGCTTCCTTTACCTGCGCAGAAGGAAATCCTACCATGATAAAGGAAGGAAGTCCGTTACTTACATCAGCTTCTACCTGCACAGGGCATACTTCCACCCCAAAAATTGCAGCTGATAATACACTTGCAAACAAATATAAACTCCTTTCTTCCGGCATAAATCTCCCCCGATATTTATGCTCACCAAACAGCGGACGACTGAATAGTTACATCACTTAACTTGTATTGGAAATTATTTCAGAAATCAGATTAGAAAAAAGATTATTTTTATAATAGACCATTTTGCTCTGTTTTGCAACCGTTCATTTTGTTCTGTTTTATACTTTTTTCAGTACATAATCTGCGAAGGCTTTTCACAGATCATGTTTGGGAGTACACTACAAAACAGAGAGGTGAACTATATGAAATTTCAGCGTATTCAGGATTTACGTACAGATGCTGACATGTCACAGAAACAGCTCAGCGAAATTCTTCACATCAGCCAGCGTTCCTACTCTCACTATGAGACAGGTTCACGCAATATCCCGGTTGAAATGCTTATCAGACTGGCAAATTATTACGATATAAGTGTTGATTATCTGGTAGGACGCACTGATAAAAAAGAGATGAATAAATAAGTAAAATCACTTTTTTTAATATAAAAGGATTCCTGTAACTGTTTATGTTACTGAATCCTTTTATATTTTTTGTATCTTTTATTCTTTTATCATAACAGTATCCACAGAAGGATGGACTTTTGCACCCTCCGCTTTTGTTTTTGTCTTAATATTCACATAAAGACGACCATTATCAAAGGTAAGATAACCCTTTGCTACATTTCCCAGCGAGTCTGTAAACGAGAATCTGGTCGCATTTCCTGCGACGGATTTCTTTACTTTTGCCTTACAGGAAGCTGTCTTTTTCTTATTTGTCTGCCAATAAGTGAATGTGATCGATTTCTGGCTGAGTTTTTTAATTTTGATCTTAACCCTGCCATTCTCACTGCGCCAGGTTCCCAGATAATCCTCCGGGTTAAAAACATAAGCCCGTTCCAGAACCGGTGTTGGCGTTACCGTAGGAATCGGTGTTGGGGTAGGTGTGGGCGTAGCTGCAGGTGTCGGTGTTACAGTGGGAACTCTTTCCAGTGCCGCGATCGCTTCTGCTTTTCTCTGCTCTCTGTCCACATTCTTTCTGTGTTGAAGCAGCAGAGTGCCTGCCAGCATAAGCAGGATAAACAGGATAATTACAATTATCAGAAGTTTTATAAGTCTTTTTTTCTTTTTATTCCGTTTCTGTTTCCCGTTGTTTGTTACCGACAAATCTGCATCTCCTCTTCTGTTTCTTGTTCGTTACTTATTCTTTTCCATCCCAGCAATAGGTACAGAGTTTACATGGTGAAATTCCAATGGAAGCTTTCAGATCATCAAGTCTGTGGAATTTCAGTGATGTGAAATTCAGCTCCTTACGGATTTCTTCCAGCATTTCTTTATAATTTGTTGAATTTGGATCTGCATAGTCTGCCAGGACTTTATCATTGACATTCTCTCCCTCGCGTTTGGCGATCACACGTCTTGTGATCAGATCCATCTCCGATTTAGAACGTGAGAAATTCAGATATTTGCATCCATAAAGTAAAGGCGGACACGCAGGACGGATATGTACTTCCTTTGCACCATTTCTGTAAAGAAATTCCGTTGTTTCTCTTAACTGTGTTCCACGTACAATAGAATCATCGATCATCAGAAGGCTCTTATCCTTGATCAGACGATGTACAGGAATCAGCTTCATTCTTGCGATAAGATTTCTCTGACTCTGCTGTGTAGGCATAAATGATCTTGGCCAGGTTGGTGTATATTTGATAAACGGACGGGCAAAAGGCACACCGGACTGGTTCGCATATCCGATTGCATGGGCAATACCGGAATCCGGAACACCGGCTACAATATCGGGATTTACTTCTCCCCTGTCTCTCCTGGCCAACATATCACCGCAATGATAACGCATTTCTTCTACATTCACACCCTCGTATGCCGAAGTAGGATATCCGTAATATACCCAGAGGAAAGAACAGATTCGCATCTCTTCCCCTGGTTTCTGCAGGGTTTCCACACCGTCCGGAGTCACTGCAACAATTTCTCCGGGGCCCAGTTCTTTCAGGTCTTCATATCCAAGATTCAGGTATGCAAAGCTTTCAAAAGATACACAACAGGCATCTTCTTTCTTTCCCACGATCAGTGGAGTCCTTCCCAGACGGTCACGTGCTGCCAGAATCCCCTTTGGTGTCAGGATCAGCATGGTCATGGAACCTTCTATCACTTCCTGCGCATAACGGATTCCCTCAATCATGTTGTCTTTCTGATTGATCAGTGCAGCTACCATTTCTGTGGGATTTACGCTTCCTCCACTCATTTCCAGAAAATGAGTGCATCCGTTTTTAAAACAGTTGGCAATCAGTTCATCCATGTTATTGATCTTTCCAACTGTGGTAATTGCAAAGTTACCAAGATGAGAGCGCACCAGAAGAGGCTGAGGTTCATTATCTGAAATACATCCGATTCCCAGATTTCCCTCCATCTCACCAATGTCACCATCAAATTTGGTCCTGAACGGCGCATTTTCAATGTTATGAATCACGCGGTCAAAACCACGTTTCTTATCATACACTGCCATTCCGCCTCTGCGTGTTCCCAGATGGGAATGATAATCAATTCCGAAGAAAAGGTCCAGAATGCAACTGGACTTTGATGCTACTCCAAAAATTCCACCCATTATCGTATTCTCCTTTTGTTCATCATCTTCAGGCAACTTTTATCATAATCCTCTTCGATAATCCATTTAAAAAGATTACTATAGCCCGTTTCATAACGTTTTCCTTCACTATAACAGTTCTTATCCTGCCAAATTGCTGTAAAAACAGTTATATCACACAACACTCCCATTATATAGAATGAAAATTTAGAAGTAAAGAGTTTTAATCTTATTTCGTTACTGTTCACTCCGTTCACAGTAACGTAGCCAAAATTCATTCCAGATTGCCTGCGGCAATGGAATTTTGGCTTGTATGTCTCGGGATTTTGGCATATTCATGCCAAAACACCTCGCGGGATAGTGGTATGTGAACAGTAACCTTATTTTTTTTCCTTGATGATACCTGTTCTGTATGCATCCAGCAGCTGGATCAATTCCTGTATTCTCTCTTTCAGCGCATGACCTGTATCTGTATCACCCACAAGCTGGCGTCTGGACATGTAGCTGACTGCCACGCGGTTCGATACAATATCAGTCTCTCTTGCCACAGCATCTGCTTTGGACGTAAACGGTTCATGAGCAGTAAGATTCAGTCCATAGGAATTATAGATCAGCGTATATCCGGCAATTCCCGTTACTTTCTGATATGGCTTGGAAAAACCACCGTCAATCACGATAACCTTTCCATCACATTTTACAGGACTTTCTCCTTCACTCTGGTGTACCGGAACATGGCCATTGATGATATGCCCTTTTTCCGGATCCAGACCAAATTCACGAAGCATATTATCTACCACTTCTTCATTCTCCCAGAGGCGGTAATAAGCATTCTTCTTCTCTTCATGTGTAGAAGGATCCTCTATGAAATATCTTTCAAAAGTACTCATCTTGCTCTTGCCAAACAATGGTGAATTCGGAGCTGCCCAGATATACCACATAATATCTCTGCCCTTCTTCTGTTCTTCTTTTCCTACAGAATAGAATGCTCTGCGCACATAGGTTTCCAGTACATCGTACAGTTCTTTTCCCTTGTAGCTTTTTCCATAAATCTGTACTTCCCGGAATGTTCCGTCTTCATTCAGAGGAATGCTTCCATGAAACAGAAGATTTCCGTTATATACTGTATAAAGCCCACCTTTGTCAAGTAGGAGACGGATGTGGTTTTGCAGTTTTTCACAGTTTCTGAATGCAGAGGACAGTTTGTCCATAACTTCTTTTTCTCCGGCTGTAAGTTCGTATGGATGTTTCCAGTCAATAGTCGGAAAATTATTGTCGCGAAGCGGATATTCTTTTCCGTCAGGCAGTGTGATCGTCCCTTTTTCCGGATTGATCCGATGAAGAAGTGCTCTGTCTTCCATCTGGAATTCTTTATGTCTGCGCACCAGTTTACCTTCTAATTTAAACTGGATCACAGCAATAGCCTTGTGCATTTTTTTGCCCAGTTCTTCCTCAAGAACATTATAATTGGAAGCACCTTTCATAGCAAAAATCTCGCAGGGATCATCCTTATACGCCTCCATCACAAAGGTCGCCAGAGGAAGCATATTGATTCCGTATCCATCCTCAAGAATATCCAGATTTCCGTAACGGATACTGTTTCTTACCACTGTTGCAATACAGGCTTTCTGTCCTGCTGCCGCACCCATCCAGACAACATCATGGTTTCCCCACTGAATATCCAGGGAGTGATACTGCATCAGGCGATCCATAATGAAATGTGGAGCAGGACCTCTGTCATAAATATCCCCCAGAATATGTAAATGATCCACGACCAGACGCTGGATCAGTTCTGCAAGTGCTATGATAAAATTCTCCGCACTGCCAATCTCAATGATCGTATTTACAATGGAATCATAATATGCCTCTTTATCGAGAACTTCCGCTTTCTCTGTGATCAGTTCTTCGATCACATAGGCATAATCTGTGGGAAGAGCTTTTCGTACTTTGGACCTGGTATATTTGGAGGCTGTTGTCTTACAGATTTCAATAAGACGGTAGAGCGTGATCTTATACCAGTTTTCCATATCTTCTTCCGTATCTTTGACAAGATCCATCTTCTCTTTCGGATAATAGATCAGAGTTGCCAGAGAACGCTTATCATTGTTACTTAATGTATGTCCAAACACATCATCAATCTTCTTCCTCACTGCACCGGAACCATTTCTGAGCACATGTGAAAACGCCTGATACTCCCCATGAAGGTCTGACATAAAGTGTTCCGTTCCCTTCGGCAGATTCAGGATTGACTGAAGATTGATAATCTCCGTAGATGCCTTTCCGATTGTAGGATAAATTTCTGCAAGTCTCTGTAAATATCTAAGTTCGTCTTTCTTCATATCCATCTCCTGTTATCATATATTATGATGTCAGGGCATTTTATGTTGCTGTCTGCACCATGCCCTGCAACACACTTTGCGGTCACAGAATTTATGCTCATCCTGTAAAGTCAAATAATGACATCTGGTTCGACTGCGGGATATCTCCGAATAATTTCAGATCATCCATCAGATCAATAACCGTTTTGCTGACCTTTGTTCTGTCGCGGAAGTCGTCTTTTGACAAGAATTTTCCCTGTTTTGCAGCATCAACCACTGCATCTGCCGCCTTATCTCCCAGTCCGTCAATAGTTGCAAGTGACGGCATCAGTTTCCCATCCACGATCTGAAATCTCTGTGCCTTGGCAGTATAAAGATCAATCGGTACAAATTCAAATCCACGTGCGTACATTTCCTGTACAATACGCATATCCTTCAGGGTATCCAGTTCTTTTTTAGATGCTGAATCACCTTTTTTGCGAATTTCTGCCATATAATACTCCAGGCGTTCCTTTCCCATACACATCATCTCATAGGAGAACGCTGTGGCGCGGATACTGAAATATGCCGCATAGTATGCCAGTGGCTGAAACACCTTATACCACGCAATTCTGTATGCCATCATAACGTATGCTGCTGCGTGGGCCTTCGGGAACATATACTTGATCAGCTTACAGGACCAGATATACCAGTCCGGAACTCCATGCTCTTTCATGGTCTCGATCCACTCATCACGAAGACCTTTTCCCTTACGGACACTCTCCATGATCGTAAACGCAAGGCCACTTTCCACTCCTTTTCCGATAAGGTAGATCATAATATCGTCTCGGGTACAGATAGCTGTGGAAATGGTTGCCTTACCCTCCTGGATCAACACCTGGGCATTACCCAGCCATACATCCGTACCATGAGAAAGCCCTGCAATACGGATCAGGTCAGAGAAGTATTTCGGCTTGGTGTCAATAAGCATCTGCATGGCGAAATCTGTACCAAATTCCGGGATTCCCAGACATCCGAGCTTACATCCGCCAATATCTTCCGGTTCAATTTTCAAAGCCTTTGTACTTGCAAACAATGACATGACATCCCTCTGATCCAGGGGGACATCCCTGGCACTGATTCCCGTTAAATCCTCCAGCATTCGGATCATAGTGGGATCATCGTGTCCAAGTATATCAAGCTTCAGCAGGTTTCCGTCAATAGAATGGTAATCAAAATGTGTGGTGATAATGTCACTGTTCACATCATTCGCAGGGTGCTGGACAGGAGTAAATTTCTCAATCTCCTCACCTACAGGAAGTACGATAATGCCTCCCGGATGCTGTCCTGTTGTACGCCGCACGCCTGTACATCCCTGTACGATGCGGTTGATCTCACAGTAACGTTTATGCACACCACGCTCTTCAAAATAATTCTTCACATAACCAAATGCAGTTTTCTCCGCAAGCGTACCGATAGTCCCTGCCTTGAATGTCTGTCCCTTACCAAAAATAACCTCTGTATATCTGTGTGCATTAGCCTGATACTCTCCTGAAAAGTTAAGGTCAATATCCGGTTCCTTATCTCCCTTGAATCCAAGGAATGTCTCAAAAGGAATGTCAAACCCTTCTTTTTTCATCCTGGTTCCACATTTCGGACAGATCTTATCCGGCATATCACATCCCGCCATACCTGCATACTGCTTTACTTCCGGTGAATCAAAATCACTGTATTTGCAGTCCGGATTAGGACAGAGATAATGCGGCGGCAGAGGATTTACCTCTGTGATACCGGACATGGTAGCTGCCAGAGAAGATCCTACAGAACCTCGCGAACCTACCAGATAACCATCTTCATTTGACTTCCATACAAGCTTCTGTGCAATGATATACATTACGGCATACCCATTGGAAATGATTGAATTCAGTTCCCTGTCAAGCCTGCTTTCCACAATCTCCGGCAATGGATCTCCATACATTTCATGCGCTTTTGTAAAACAGATATTCTTCAGATCCTGGTCGGAATTCTCAATGACCGGCGGGAATTTGTCCGGATGAATAGGTGATATCTTCTCAATCATATCTGCGATCTTATTTGTATTTGTAATGACAACTTCTTCTGCTTTCTCGCTTCCCAGATAGGCAAATTCTTCCAGCATTTCCTCTGTGGTACGCAGATACAGCGGTGCCTGCTCATCTGCATCTGAGAATCCGTTTCCGGCCATAATGATCCTTCTGTAAATCTCATCCTGTGGATCCATGAAATGCACATCACAGGTTGCAACTACCGGTTTCTTAAACTGCTCTCCAAGCTTAACGATCTTCCTGTTTATCTCCTTCAGGTCTTCTTCGGAACTGATCATATCATGCTTATCATCTGCTATCATAAATCTGTTATTTCCAACAGGCTGGATCTCCAGATAATCATAGAAATTTACCAGTCTGGCTATCTCAGTATCTGGTGCATTTCTCAGAATTGCCTGATACAGTTCCCCTGCTTCACAGGCACTTCCCACCAGAAGTCCGTCTCTGTACTGCTCCAGCACACTTTTGGGGACACGTGGACGTCTGTGATAATACTTCAGGTGCGACTGGCTCACTAATTTATACAGATTAATGCGCCCTGTCTCATTTCTGGCAAAAATGATCACATGGTAGGTCGGCAGTTTCCTGATAGTATTTACAGAAACAGCTCCCTGCTCATTCAGCATATCCACATCCCGGATATCACGCTCTTCCAGCATCTTTACAAACTTCACAAAAATCTCTGCAGTACATGCGGCATCATCTACTGCCCGGTGATGATTTTCCAGTGAAACCCCAACTGCTTTTGCTACCGTATCCAGCTTAAATCTGTTCAATGCAGGAAGCAGGAAACGGGCCATACCGACCGTATCTACATAAGTAAAATCATGTGCGATTCCCAGTCTGTCACAGTTTTTCATAATAAATCCCATATCAAAGTCCGCATTGTGTGCAACCATAACCGCATCCTTGCTGAATTCAAGGAATTTCGGAAGCACTTCTTCGATAGTCGGGGCATCCATGACCATACTGTCATTGATACTGGTCAGCTGTTCAATGCGAAAAGGAATCGGTACCTTTGGATTTACAAATGTGGAAAAACGGTCCGTAATCTCACCATTTTCTACCAGTACAGCGCCAATCTCTATAATCTGACAGGTCAGCGAAGAAAAACCTGTTGTCTCAATATCAAAGACCACAAATCTACCGTTCAGCTTCTGACCTTTTCCATTGGTCACCATACCTTTTAAATCATCTACCAGATAGCCTTCCATTCCATAAAGAACTTTAAAATCAGAATCCTTCGGCACACATCCACCCCAGGCATCGAAACAGTGATTTGCCTCCGGAAACGCCTGTACAACCCCATGGTCTGTAATGGCAATGGCAGGATGTCCCCACTCATAAGCACGTTTCACCAGAGATTTGGCATCCGTAACCCCATCCATATCGCTCATCTTTGTATGACAGTGAAGCTCTACTCTTTTCTGTGGGCTGGTATCTACTCTGGCAGTTGTAAAATTGGCAATTTTCTTAATCCCGGCTATGGATGCAATAGTCAGTTCACTGTCAAAACGGTCTACTGTTGTCACACCGCGAAACTTCAGAAAAGCCCCCTTCTTTACATGTTCTGTCACTTCCGGCACCTGTTCATTGCGCAAAAACATCTTCACAACAATACTGTCCGTAAAGTCTGTGATCGGGAAGATAAGAATTGTTTTTTCATTACGGATTTCTCTGGCTTCAACCTCCATAACCTGTCCGCGGACGATCACCTCACCCATCTCACCGGTAATCGTCTCAAGTGCAACAGGCTCTCCTTCGAAATCTCTTCCATAGATAACATCCGGATTGCTGTCCCTTCTGAATCCACCCCGGAAATCTCCCTTCCTGTTGTCTTTGCGGTCTGCAAATGCAGCTTTTTTGTCCTTCTTTTCCTGCTGTCCCTTATCAGTCTTTTTCTCTGCTGTTCCTGCTTCTTCAGACTGAGCCGGCTCTTCATTCTTACTGTTTAATTTCGCATGACGGATTACATTTTCCACTTCCTGAGCGATCTGCACTGCTGCATTCTTACGGTACTTACTTTCCTGCGTCTCCCTAAACTCAAGTTCCACCTTTAAGTCCATTCCGCATCTTTCGCAGAAAACCTTCTGCAGATATTCGATCAGGATCCCGCTCTTTTCTCTGGCTATTACAGAATCAGGAAGGATCATATGAAGATCATTTTCTCCGGGAAAAGAAATCTGCGCCTGTCTGAACATATTGTATTCCAGCATATTGTAGCTGCGCAGTTCCAGTTCCATGCTGGATCTGTAAGTTTCCAGAAAGTTCTGAGGATTGTACTGACCGGAAAGGCGGAATTTCTCAATAACTGTAACTGTTACATTCAGTCCTGCAAAAATCTGTCTCTCTATCTGTTCTTCCAGTTCAAAGATATGCTTCTTATGAATCCAGCGTTCACTTTTTATATACACCCATATATGAGTTCTGGAAGGATTGCAGGACACTCTGGTCACAAAAACCATGTCCAGCAGTTCTTCCAGTTCTTTCTTCACTTTTAAGCTGGGAAATACGTCAAAAAAGTCTTTTTCCAAAATAAAATCTCCTCGTTGATCTGACAGGAAGTCTTCGTTCCAAATGTTACTTCCAGTTCAGAAGTTCTTCCCGCAACGTATCCAAAAGCTGATCTTCCGGAACTTTCTTTATGATCTCACCATGTTTAATCAGAAGTCCCACACCAACTCCGCCTGCAATTCCGATATCTGCCTCTTTTGCTTCTCCGGGTCCGTTTACCACACAGCCCATAACTGCTACTTTAATATCAAGCGGGATATCCTGCACCATGGTTTCTACCTTATTTGCAAGACCGATCAGATCGATCTGTGTGCGTCCACAGGTTGGACATGACACAACTTCTATGCCACCTTTGCGAAGCCCCAGAGTTTTCAGGATACGTTTTGCGGATTTAATCTCTTCTAAAGGTGCTCCTGTAAGAGAGACACGAATGGTATCACCGATTCCCTGATTCAGGATGATCCCCAGTCCGATAGCAGATTTAATGTTTCCGGAATAAAGAGTTCCGGCTTCTGTGATTCCTACATGAAGTGGATAATTCGTCTTCTCCGCGATCAGTTCATGAGCCTTTGCACACATAAGGACATCCGAAGATTTGATGCTGATCACCAGATTGTCATATCCCAGGTCTTCGATGATATGAACTTTATCCAGCGCACTCTCCACCAGTCCCTCTGCAGTGACTCCATGATATTTCTCCACAAGTTCTTTCTCAAGAGAACCACTGTTTACACCAACACGAATGGGTATTCCTCGCTCCTTTGCCACATCAACCACTGCTTTGATTCGCTCTGTACTGCCGATATTTCCGGGATTGATCCGGATCTTATCTGCACCGTTTTCCATGGCTGCAATAGCAAGACGATAATCAAAATGGATATCTGCCACAAGTGGTATATGGATCTGTTTTTTGATTTCCTTCAGTGCTTTTGCAGCTTCCATAGTCGGTACTGCACAACGGATAATATCACAGCCAGCCTGCTCCAGTGCCAGGATCTGAGCTACTGTCTGTTCTACATCTTCAGTTTTTGTATTTGTCATGGACTGGATTAAAATCGGGTTGCCGCCGCCAATCTTTCTGTCTCCGATCTGAATCACTTTTGTATGATCTCTGTACATAATTTTCCTCTTCTCTCATTTATAGCAATTCCATAAATTACTGCTGAACAGTTATCTGATTTCCAGAAGTTTTCTCTTCAGTTCTTCTTCCATGCGATGCATTTCCATCTCTGCTGCCTGTCTCTTCTGACGGCCTTCCATCTGGATCCGCATCACATCATCCAGAGTCTGGATCAAATCTGCATTTGTCTTCTGGAGGGTTTCAAGGTCAACTATTCCACGCTCTGATTCTTTCGCTGTCTCAACCGTTGCCATATGAAGTGTCTCTGCATTCTTTCTGAGAAGTTCATTGGTAATATCTGTTACCTGTCTCTGTGCCTGTGCCGCTTCTGCAGAGTGAGCAATTCCCAGAGCAAGCACCATCTGACTTTTCCATAATGGAATTGTGTTTACGATCGTTGTCTGTATTTTCTCAACCATTACCGTATCATTATTCTGGATCAGCCGGATCTGAGGCGCTGTCTGCATGGCAATCGTACGGGTAAGTTCCAGATCATGCAGTTTCTTTTCAAATCTGCTGCATTTCTCATCCAGGTCTCTGGCTGCCTGCGCGTCTTCGGGAAGCCCGCTCAGAGCTGCCTTATTTTTCATTTCTGCAAGCTTTCCGTTTCTGGTTTCTTCCAGTTTCTTTTTTCCGGCAAGGATATACATGGTAAGTTCTTTAAAATAATTCAGGTTCTGTTCATACATCTTGTCCAGCATAGCAGAATCTTTCATAAGGCGCACCTGATGCTGCTGAAGAGAATCTGTGATCTTCTCCACATTGGCTTGTGCTTTGTCATATTTGTTTTTCAGATTTTCAATCTTAGAAGTCTGCTTTCTGAAAAATCCAAAGAATTTTCCTTCCTCCTGTACATCGAAATCTTTCAGTTCTCCCACAACATTACTGATCAGTTCTCCAATCTCACCCAGATCCTGTGTCTTTACATTCTCAAGAGCTGTATCAGAAAAGTCCGCCATTTTTTTCTGGGTTCCTGCACCATACTGAAGAATCTGATTAGTATTCTCAATATCAATCTTTACAGCAAAATCATTTACCATTTTCCGTTCTTCCGGTGTCAGTACAGGCACTTCTTCCTTCTGTAGCTGCTTTTTGGGGATCACTTCTTCTTTCTTTTCAAGCTCTCCAAGATCCGGCTCCAGTGTTAATGATGGTGTTTCCATTTCAAAATCTTTAAATTCGTTTCCCATGTCCTCTGCCGCTCCTTTTTATCCTTTTTTATTTTCAGTTCTTTTTCATTTTTGCAAAGTCATCATCTGTCAGACCTTCCTGTGCAAGCAGCGTATGAAGCACTGAAATATCACTTGAAACATCCCACGCAGTATCCTGAAAGACAGAATCCAGAAGTTTTTCAAATGCCTGATTCAGTGTATCCAGTGTATCCTCTATCTCCTTTTTGGATGCCTGGATATTCTCTCCCTGCACAGGCTGCTGATCCATTTCTTCATATGCATCCAGCAGCTTTACTGTCATGGGCAGATAATAATTCATCAGTTTCTTCAGATCCGGAATAATCTCCGGATGCTTCTGCGCCCGTTCAAAAATCTTCTCCACAATCAGTTCCATTCTGGATATTTTTGCAGAAATCTCCATTCCAGGAATCGCATCGTTGCTCCTGTGGATCTTATCCAGAAATTCATTTCCTTTATCCTGCACTTCCTGCACTTCAGGCGGTGTGTTCTTTCTGTTTCTCTCCTGTTCAGCCTGATATTTCTCTTCTTCCTGTTTCTTCTGCTCAAGTGCCTTCTGCGTCTGCGTATATTGCAGATAAGTCTCATTACTGGTAATCAGACAAGTTTCCTGCTCATCAATATGTCCCTGACGGAACCATCTGTCATCAATCATCTTTTTAATATCTTTTTTAACGAATTTCACCGGCTTATTTACTGCTGCAGACAATTGTTCAAAATTACAGTATGTGTGATTTCCCAGTGTGTCAATATACTTCTGAAAACGTTCCAGTTTACCCAGTTTTTTAATGCCGCCTGCGAGAAGTCCCACTCCTGTCAAAGCTCCGACTGCCATAAAACAAGTTCCACCGGTCACAAGGGAACTCATATGTCCCACTGCGCCAAAGATGCTAAGGACCAGAGTTCCCAGTCCCATTCCACTGGCAAGGATTCCACCTGAAACAGCAATCATCATACCTTTCATTCTTCCCCCGGTGTTCCTTTCATAAAGAGTCAGCATCTTCTCTTTTGCTTTCTCCTTCTCAATCCTCTGACGTTCCTGCTCCTGTTCACGCCTGCGCTTTTCTTCAAATTCTTTTGTTTTATTGCGGTATACCCCGGAATCACCGGACTGACTGTTTCCGGTTCCAAATACATTATTCAGACCATTTTTGATTACCTCGCTTCCGGAATCTACAGCAGAATTTACTGCGCTGTTAACAGTCTGTCCCACCGTCTGCTTAATATCCTCGGTCATCTGGCGGTAATCTTTAGTAGAAACTGCTGTGTCTATGATCTTTTTTATTTTGTCTCCAAGTTCTCCTAATTCATCAAAATTCTCGCTCATATTTTCCTCCATTTTCTATTCCATATTATAGCGAAATCCTCTATAAAAAACAAGACTGGCGGATTTTTTGTTACTGTATGTGAACAGTAACACGATTTTTCAATTTTTCATTAAAATTGGAAATTTCCCATTGAACTTAGCAGACAAAAGTTTTACAATGGTAAAGAGATAAACAGTAATCACACTTGTAAATACTGTAAATATGTGTGAACGGAGGAAAGATTCATTATGGAAAAAAAGAATATCGACTGGAGCAGCTTAGGCTTCGGTTACGTACAGACCGATTATCGTTATGTATCTAAATTCAAAGACGGCGCATGGGATGCCGGAGAACTGACAACAGATCCTAATGTAACACTGAACGAATGTGCAGGTGTTTTCCAATATGCGCAGACAGTTTTCGAAGGAATGAAGGCTTACACTACAGAAGACGGACATATCGTTACTTTCCGTCCTGACTTAAATGCAGAACGTATGGCAAACTCAGCAAAGAGACTTGAGATGCCTGTATTCCCGGAAGACCGTTTTGTTGATGCAATTGTTCAGACTGTAAAAGCTAACGCAGCATATGTTCCGCCATACGGTTCAGGCGCAACTTTATATGTTCGTCCATATATGATGGGTACTAACCCGGTTATCGGTGTAAAACCTGCTGATGAGTATATGTTCCGTGTATTCACTACACCTGTAGGACCATACTTCAAAGGCGGTGCTAAACCAATTACAATCCGCGTCAGTGATTTCGATCGCGCTGCACCTCATGGAACAGGCCATATCAAAGCAGGTCTTAACTATGCAATGAGCTTACATGCAATCGTAGATGCTCACAAGAACGGATTCGATGAGAACATGTATCTTGATGCAGCTACACGTACCAAGGTAGAAGAAACAGGCGGTGCTAACTTCATTTTCGTTACAAAAGACGGCAAAGTTGTCACACCGAAGTCCAACAGTATCCTTCCTTCTATCACACGTCGTTCCTTAATCTATGTTGCCAAGGAATACCTGGGATTAGAAGCTGAGGAAAGAGAAATATACTTCGATGAAGTGAAAGATTTCGCTGAATGTGGTCTCTGCGGTACTGCTGCAGTTATCTCTCCTGTCGGAAAGATTGTTGACCATGGTAAAGAAATCTGTTTCCCAAGCGGAATGGAGAAAATGGGTCCGGTTATCCAGAAACTCTATGACACATTAACAGGTATCCAGATGGGACGTATCCAGGCTCCGGAAGGATGGCTAAAGGTTATCGAATAATTTTTTCTGTAAATAGCAAATCCTGCAGAACACCGTTTCTTGTTTCTGCAGGATTTTTTGTTTAAACATTTCTGTAACTATTCAGCAGTCTACTATCCCGAGACATACAAGTCAAAATCCCATCGCCGAAGGCGATTTTTAATGGATTTTGACTCGTAACTGTGAAGGTACTGAACAGTTACACATTTCTTTTGTCTCTCAAAGCCGGCTATTCTGATTTTCTTTTCCTGGCTTGCTCGTTATTGCCGTCAATCTTTTATTTTCTGTCTTATTTCTTTCTCTCATACTTCACAAACTGGTATTCCAGGTCAAAATATGTCTGCTCATCGCTCTCTGCCGTAATCTCCCATTCATCATCTTCATCCAGATTCGGGAAGTGGCTGTCTGCTTCGTAAGCGAAGTCAATCTTTGTAACGTGTGCCACATCACAGTATGGGAGCATCTGTTCATAAATACTGTCACCGCCAATACAGTAAACATCTTCTGTCGGATATTTCTTTATTTCTTCCAGTGCCTCTTCAATGCTGTGTACTACGATCGCACCTTTTGCGTCATAATCTTTATTTTTTGTGATTACAATGTTAGTTCTGTTTTTCAGAGGCAGGCCATTTGGAAAGCTTTCCAGCGTTTTTCTGCCCATTACAACTACTTTTCCACTTGTTTCTTCACGAAACATTTTCATATCTGCCGGAATACTTACCAGAAGCTTGTTGTCCTTGCCAATTCCCCAGTTCTGATCTGCTGCTACAATAACATTCATTATAAATTTTCCTCTCTTACTTGTTTTCTATAGTTTCGTTCTTTTAAAGGTATTTGCTCCAGTACTGTAAGCTATCTAATAAATAAAACTACTATCTCTTTGTATTTCATAAATCAGTAACAAAATTAAATAGCCACTGGAATATTCTTAATCTGCGGCCATGTCTCATAGTTCTCTACAATCAGATCATCCGTTGTAAACTGATAGAAGTCTTTCACTTCCGGATTAAGTTTAACGATTGGTGCCGGATAAGGTTTTCTCTTGATCATTTCTTTTACCACAGGAATGTGACGGTCATAGATATGGCAGTCAGCAACTACATGAAGCAGCTCTCCAGCTTCCATATCACATACCTGTGCGATCATCATAAGCAGAATTGCATACTGGCAGACATTCCAGTTATTTGCCGTAAGAATATCCTGTGAACGCTGATTGAGGATTGCATTCAATGTCAGTTTCTCATTTCCCGGTGTCTGAGTTACATTAAATGTCATAGAGTATGCACATGGATACAGGTTCATCTCATGCAGATCCTGATGCACATAAATATTTGTCATGATCCTACGGCTGAATGGATTGTTTTTCAGATCATAGATGACTCTGTCTACCTGATCCATCATGCCTTCTTTATACTGATGTTTCACTCCAAGCTGATATCCGTAAGCTTTACCGATAGAACCATTTTCATCTGCCCAGCTATCCCAGATATGACTGTGAAGCTCATGGATGTTATTGGATTTCTTCTGCCAGATCCAGAGAATCTCATCCATGGCGCTCCTTAATGCAGTACGTCTGAGTGTCATAGCCGGAAATTCTTTTCGAAGGTCATATCTGTTTACCACACCAAATTTCTTAATTGTGTAGGCAGGTGTTCCGTCCTCCCACACCGGGCGGACCTTCTCTCCTTCTGTGCTCGTACCATTCTCCAGGATATCCTGGCACATTTTTATAAATACATCATCTGCGTAACTCATTATTTTCTACTCTCTCGCTTTCTTATTTTTTATATTCTTCTATTATACAAGTATGTTCCCTTGTTTTCTTATTATAGTTGATACCTACCATCAAAAGATTACCTTTATATTCTTCCAGACTCGCGCAATATTCCTTATTTTTTATCTGTGAAATTGCACCCTCTGCGCTTTTATTCCACTTTAACTCCACAACCATTGCTGGTTTATCCGGAAATTTTTTTCTTGGAATAAATACAATATCTGCAAATCCTTTCCCACCAGCCAGTTCTCTGTGCATTGTATAAAAATTGCGGGCCGCATAGAGTGCCAGTGAAATCGTGTAGCTTAATGCATTTTCATCATTATATTGAAGATGTGATGTCTCAAAATGAGCCTCTTTTATCCCTTGTGCAACCTGCTTTGGTCTCATTTGCCAGATTGCCTTTAAGGTGTCCGCTGAATTTTTCAGTGCTTTTGATACTTCGCCCCAGTCAGCAACCGAAACCGTATTAACATATTCCTCACGTATTTCTGCATTTGGAATTGATACACACCGATTTTCATAATCATATGTCAGATATCCCAAATGCACCAATAATGTAAGAACATCATCTTCATTTCTGAACGTTGTCATATCATTTGTAAAGCTTCCCGTATTCACCGGAATGCTTTCACCTGCAATCATGCTTAACACATCATCCTTCAAACCTTCAAAATTCATTTCTATGTAAACTTTCAAAGCTTCAAAGGTCTCTGTCTGATTCCAGTAATTTCCAATCTCACCCAGTCTCATGCTGCTCACAACAGAACGCGGACTATATACAGAGGCAACTCCCTTAAATGAATAGCCATCATACCAGTTTTTAATCTCTTCCATATCCATCTGATACTTTGCGCACAATGTCTGAACTTCATCCTCAGTAAATCCCACATACTCACCCAGAGGTCCTGGATTCAACATAGAAAATTCATCAAACATATTCAAAGCAGAATGTGTTCCGTACTTCTTAACAGGAAGAATACCTGTCATATAAGCCAGATGGATATAGCCTTTATCCTTTAGTAAATCCCGTAAAAAGTCAAGATATTTCTCCTGTGCTTCTTTATCCTGCTTATACTCACGAAAAATACAATCCCATTCATCAATAATAACCACAAAAGGACATCTGCTGTAAGCATAGACATCCTGCATAGATTCAATCAAGTCATTTTCATCAAAAAAATCCACGTCCGGATAAGCGCTTCTCAGCTCTCGCAATACAATTTTCCTGACTCGTTCCATTAGCTCCTGAATATTATTACTGCGACTCAAAAAATCCTGCATATTCAAAAAAATCGTATCATATTTATTGAGATATTTTTCAAAATCTGTGTCTTTTGCAATTTTAAGATTAGAAAATAACTCTTTTGAATCGCACCCTTTACTGTAATATGCTGTCAGCATATTTGCAGCCATAGACTTTCCGAAACGTCTTGGTCTGCTGACACATATGTTCTTCTGTAAAGTGTGTAAAACAGAATTTGTATACCGTATCAAACCCGTCTTATCTACATAAATATCAGAATTGAGTGCTTCCTGAAATTTGGAGTTATCCGGATTCAAATAATTTCCCATTTAATCCCCCTCTTTTTCATGCAACAGCCACAGTCTCTTCTCCAGACATCTGAATTCTACCCTTGTTACATCTCCGCAATATTCTCCATCTGCATGAAGAACCATCGGTTTATCAAGCAGCACTCTGAACCCGTTTTCTTCCCTGATATTGAATCCGTTGATTCTCTCCTGCTTCGCTGCAACCAGAAATGGAAGGAGAAAAAAGGTCTGCCATTTTGCGATACCGGAAGCGCTGCTCAAAGACAGTCTGCCATCCTCCGGCGAAGCCTTTGGCGCCATTGGGACACCACCACCTTCTGCCGGCAGATTCATGGCAGCTGCGAAGATCATTTTCGGCAGGATAAATCCTCCATATTCTGTTATCACTTTTGCATTTGCAGTTTCGATTGTAAAAAGTGACTGGACCGTTAATGCAAGATATGTAAGTTTTCCCAGATGAAAGCGGTTTAAAACCTGTTTCAGTCTGGAATGCAAAGCTTTCTTACACACCAGTGCATCCAGTCCAAGTCCTGCACTGATGCCAAAAATTCTCGGCTTTTCACACCCTTCCCAGCTTACCTGACCAAGATCTATCCTGTAAAGTTCTTCTCCCCGCTGGTCTTTTCTGATACTGGCGCAGATTTGTTTCAGGCTTTCTTTCGGTGTTTTTGGCAATTTTAAGTTTCTGCCAAAATCATTTCCCGAACCTGTCGGAATTACTCCAAGCCGTACTCTGTCAAAATCTGTAATTCCATTCAGAACCTCGTTGAGCGTTCCATCGCCGCCAACTACGATCAGATAAATAGGATCATCACCCTTCATGGAAGAAATCTTCTCTGCCAACTTCGTCGCATGTCCCTGATATCTGGTTGTATGCGCCACATATTTTATTTTATACCCGCGAAGCAGACACTGTGTCTCATTCCATACCCGGTGCGCCTGCCCTGTTCCCGCTCCGTTATTTACAATAATCTGTATTCTTCTCATTTTTCCTCACAATTATATCTGTTTTCACTGCCCAAAATATTCTTTATCCAGATACTCTCTGGAAACGCTATAGTATTTATACTATACAATATTTGGCTTCCACATACAAGAGCACAGCCAACCAAAATCCTTGTGATCGTCACATATTTATTACCGTTTTCTATTCTATAGCAATTTCCAGGCAAGAAGTCAAAATAATATACAAATCCGTCAAAATATTGAAAGCATTTTTCTCAAAAAGTATTTATAATGTAGGTAGAATATGTTGTGGTGCAATTTCAGCACCACAGCAGTCAATAAAACTTAAACATAAAAACTTATAAAATAAATCATTTCAGGAGGTTTTTACAATGGAAAAAAGATGGTGGAAAGAAAGCGTCGTATATCAGATTTATCCTCGCAGCTTCTGCGACAGCAACGGAGATGGTATCGGTGATCTGAACGGTATCACAAGCAAACTTGACTACTTAAAAGAGCTTGGTGTTGATGTTATCTGGCTCTCTCCTGTTTACAAATCACCGAATGATGATAACGGATACGATATCAGTGATTATCAGGATATCATGGACGAATTCGGAACAATGGAAGACTTCGACCGTATGCTCGCTACAGCTCACGAAAAAGGCATCAAAATTATGATGGACCTTGTTGTAAACCATACTTCTGACGAGCACAAATGGTTTATCGAGAGCCGTAAATCCACAGACAATCCATACAGAGATTACTATATCTGGCGTCCTGCAAAAGAAGACGGCAGCCTTCCGAACAACTGGGGCTCCTGCTTCTCCGGTCCTGCATGGGAATATGATAAAACAACAGATATGTATTTCCTGCATCTGTTCTCTAAAAAACAGCCAGACCTCAACTGGGACAACCCGGTCGTACGTCAGGAAGTTTTCGACATGATGAACTGGTGGCTGGAAAAAGGTGTTGATGGATTCCGTATGGACGTTATCAGCCTGATCTCCAAAGAGCAGCCGGAACTCCCGGACAAAGAACCTGGAATCAACGGATATGCAACATTTAATGTATCTGCAAACGGTCCTCATGTACATGAATACCTTCAGGAAATGCGTCAGAAAGCATTAAACAATGCAGATACCATCACAGTAGGTGAATGCTCCGGTGTTACTCTCGAAGAAGCAAAGAAATACGCAAGAAGCGACGAAAAAGAGCTGAACATGGTATTCCAGTTTGAACATATGGATGTTGACAGCGATGAAAAAGCCGGCAAATGGACAACCAGAAAAATGGATCTTCGTGACCTCAAAAAAATTCTTACCCGCTGGCAGAAAGGTCTTCAGGACATTGCATGGAACAGCCTTTACTGGGAGAACCACGACCAGCCAAGAAGCGTTTCCCGTTTCGGTAACGACAGCGATGAATACAGAGAAATCTCTGCAAAAATGCTTGCAACCTGTATTCATATGATGCAGGGTACTCCTTACGTATATCAGGGTGAAGAGCTTGGTATGACAAACTGCCCGTTCAACACTCTCGAAAACTTCCGCGACCTCGAAAGTATCAATGCTTTCCACGAATTAACGGAACAGGGCAAAATGACCGAGGAAGAAATGATGGCAGCGATCGGCTACAAAGGTCGTGACAATGCCAGAACTCCAATGCAGTGGGATGACAGTGCCAACGCAGGATTCTCCGGTGCCGATGCTACACCATGGATCATGGTGAACCCGAACTACACTAAGATTAATGCAAAAGACCAGGTAAGCCGCGAGGATTCCGTATTTAAATATTATCAGAAGCTGATCAGACTTCGTCACGAAAGTGATCTGATCGTTTACGGTACCTATGATCTGATTCTTGATGACGATAAAGATATTTACGCTTACATCCGTACACTCGGAGATGAAAAACTCATCGTATATTGCAACTTCAGTGAAAATACCCGCGAAGTAGAACTTCCGGAAGAATTCACAGACGGAAAGATTCTGATTTCCAACTACAACGATGCTAAAGTAAGCGAAAAGATTACCCTCAGACCTTATGAGGCAATCGTAATCCAGAAATAATAAATGATTTTGCTTCTTATGAATCACAGTAATTCCCAGATTACTGTAATTTTCTGAAGAATCAGTGACTGTGAAAAATACTGAACAGTTACCGGAAATGTATTTTCTCATATACAACCTCAGAAGGATGCTGCCAGATTATTCTGGCGGCATTCTTCTATTTTATCCCCAAGGCTTATGAGCAACAGTGACAATTTTTTTGCATTTATTTCAAGTTTTTTTGTGCAATACTTGCGTTTTTGTATATCATTGTGCTAAAATATCCACATAACAGGATATAAGATTTCAAATACTTTTGCATTTTCACTCTTATATCTACAGACTTTTTTACATCGGGGTGTTTCAAATGATTACAATCAAAGAAATGGCAGAAATGCTGGGAATCAGTACCACAACGGTATCTAACGTCATTAACGGAAAAACCAGCGAAGTCTCTCAGAAAACTGCCGAAAAAGTCCAGAAGCTTCTGGATGAATATGACTATGTACCTAATATGAGCGCAAAGAACCTTGCGCAGAATCATTCCAGACTGATTGGAATTGTCCTAAAAGGACGCAAAGACAAATACGAAAATATTTTTGCAGATCCATTTCACGGAGAATTGCTTGGTGCCCTGGAGGCAGCGATCCGCGAACATGGATATTATATGATGCTTTATACATCCGAAGACATCAACGAAATCGTCCGCAATGTAGTAAGCTGGAACACCGAGGGACTGATTCTTATCGGTATGCTCCATGATGACTACCTGCGAATCAAGAGTAAATATAAGAATCCGGTTGTCCTCATCGACAGTTATACGCCAAAAAATATTGCCAAATATGTAAATATCGGTCTTGATGATGAGCAGGGTGGATATCTGATGACTAAATATCTTCTGGAGTGCGGTCACCGGAAGATTGCTTTCCTTGCTGATAATATGGAAGGTGTAGATTATGTCCGTTATACCGGTCATCAACGTGCTCTTCAGGAATATAACATAGATGTAGATCTCGACAATCTTATCGTAATCCGTCCATCTAAATATGAACGTCAGGGAAGTATGGAAGAGATTTACGCTGTCGCACACAAATTCACTGCATTTATGTGCTGCTCAGATTATTATGCAGTCACATTGATGAAATATCTCCGCGAAAGGGGCATCCGTTTTCCGGAAGACCTCTCTATCACGGGATTCGATGACAATCTGTATGCACAGGTAGTCTCTCCTCCCCTTACGACAATTCACCAGAATATCTCTCAACGTGGAACTATGGCTGTCGAGTATCTGCTCAGAATGATTGACGGATGGGCTCCAAAGTCTACTAGTATTACACTTCCGGTCAAACTTGTTGTACGTGACAGTGTTAAAATTCTGAATTCCGATAAACAGGATTAATTCATCGCATAACTATACATAAAAAGAACGAAACTCTTTCAAAATGCTTTTCTGGATTTTCGTTCTTTTTTCTCTATATCTATGTACCAAACAAGAATCAATTCACTGCTACATTAGATTTCAAAAACAAAAACAGAGAGCATAGATTGCTCCATGCTCTCCATCATTCTTTCAATTTTATATTGCTTTTTAACTATCTCATTTTCCTTATTACATTTCAATAACAAGGAACTGATAACCCTTCAACTCAATCTTATTTCCATCCATAGCTACATCATCATAGTTATTGACCAGAACTTTCTTGCACTCTCCTGCGAGCTCGATTGTCTGTGGCTCTTTCTGGTAATTACCAACTACAAGAAGATTCTTATCCCCTTTACGATAGTATGCCATCAGATTGTGTACGTCTTCCCATACAGGTTCCAGTTCTCCGTAAACAACAGTCTCTTTGTATTCCGGATCCTTACGCAGTGCGATAAGTTTCTTATAGAAACTTCTCACAGATTCCGGATCATTCATCTGGCTCTCTGCATTGATCTTTGTATAATTCGCATTGACCTTCAGCCATGGTTTACCTGTCGTAAATCCTGCATTCTCACCATCTGTCCACTGCATCGGTGTTCTGGCATTATCGCGGCTGAATCTGGAAACAGCTTTCAGCGCTTCCTCAGGTGTACATCCTGCTTCCAGAGCTACCTTGTACTCATCCAGACTGGAAATATCATCTACCTGATCGATAGATTCAAACTTCACATTCTCCATACCAAGTTCCTGTCCCTGATAGATAAAAGGAAGTCCGCGAAGCATAAAGTTCAGACCGCCAAGCATCTTCTTACTTGCGTCACAGCAGTCACCTTCCGGGATATATCTGCTGACACCACGAGGCTCGTCATGATTTTCAATAATATTGGAAACAAATCCGATATCACCAATTTTTCTCTGTGTTGTAAAGCAACATTTCTTGTAGGCATCCGGAGTAATCTGTTTGCAGTCATACCATCCCTTGTCAGATGCCCCCCAGATAGTCTCTTCGAAGTCAAACATACTGGAGAAATATCCATTATCGCCGATGAAATCCGGAATCTCTTCATCCTTCTCATCGAAAACTTCACCGACAGAGAATGCATCGTATTTTTTAAAGGTACGGTCTCTCATCTCGCCAAGGAAGTCACCGATTCCCTTTGCTTCTTTCAGCATCTTCCTGATACTGCAAAGACCGTCTTCACGATCCGGCTCATAGTCATGCATCGGAAGTGCTTTCTTGATATTGATAATCGCATCAATACGGAATCCACCAAGACCTTTATCCAGCCACCAGTTGATATTCTTATAAACTTCTTCCCTTACTTCCGGGTTCTCCCAGTTCAGATCGGGCTGTTTCTTATGGAAAACATGCAGATACTGTTTATTTGTTCCTGGAAGATCTTCCCATACAGGTCCGCCGAAATAAGAACGCCAGTTAGTTGGAAGTTCTCCTTCTTTCTTGTCACGCAGATAGAAGAAATTACCATATTTACCATCCGGATCCTCACATGCTTTTTTAAACCATTCATGTTCATCAGAACAGTGGTTTACAACAAGATCCATCAGAATGTACATATCTCTCTTCTTAGCCTCAGCAATCAGTTCATCCATATCTGCCATGGTTCCGAAGCGAGGATCAATATCATAATAATCTGAAATATCATATCCCTGATCAGCTAACGGAGAGCGGTAGCAGGGGGAAAGCCAGATAATATCAACTCCCAGATCTTTCAGATAGTCAAGCTTCTCAATAACACCTCTCAGATCTCCAATTCCATCTCCATTGGTATCATAAAAACTCTTCGGGTAAATCTGATAAGCAACCTTTTCATTCCACCATTTCTTTACCATTGTAAAAATCCTCCTGTGTTTTTTATTAACCGGCGCTATTGTCTGCTTTGTTCCCAGTATTATACCTCTTACCTTTAGCGCCTAAGTTCTCTGTTCTATTTAAAAATAATTATATCAACATCCACTCCTTCTGTCTTATATTTTTTTGATAAAAAAATACATAATCTTGACTTTTTATATTACCAGCATTCTCTGTAATACAAAAATCAGATAAGTAAACTTTTATTCTCATTACCATAAGCTTACTTATCTAATCGTTATTTACTGTGTTTCTTTTAGTAAATGTCTGCGGTACTGCAGTGGTGTTGTTGATGTATATTTCCTGAACTCCCTGAGAAAGTTTCCCAGATTATTATATCCACATTCCAGACAGATTTCCGTAACTGTCAGATCTGATTCTTTCAGATAATGGATTGCTTTCTTAATCCTGTACTCGTTCACATATTCCATAGGCGAACGTCCGATAACTTTCTTAAAGAATCTGCAAAAATACTGTTCATTCATTCCAATCAGATCCGCCAGATCACGAATATATATCTTCTCTTTATAGTTCTCCTGAATATAAGTCAGAGTGGTCTTGATCGTCTCAATCCGACGGTCATGATTCTTCTCCGTTACCTCAAACAGATTATTCGCAGACAGAACTGCCAGAATCCGAAGCAGCGCTGATTTAATAAACAACTGTCGGGTGATATCATCCGTAACCGCCTCGCCGTCATAATAATTCTCCCGAAAAGAATCTCCGCCAAACACATTACGGATTTCTTCATAAGATTTTCTTACCAGTTCAAATGCCGGTTCATTCTTTCGCAGACATCTCGGAAACTGGATACTGCCATTTTGTACCGGCTGGATCAGATTCGTCTGAATCTGATCCAAAGCATATGCAGAGCTTAGCATATCCATATGAAAAACCACCGCATTTTCCACACAGCCGCCGTTTTTTTCAACAGAAATACTGTGAAGTTCCCCGGGATTAATAAAATAAAAACATTCCTCTGAAATGCTGAAACGTTCCATATTTACTTCCAGACAGAACTCTCCACCCGAAAAATAAAGCAGTTCTACTTCTTCATGCCAGTGATGTTTCACCATATTCCCTTTTATCCTTGTTCCTGTCTGATAGAACGCACAGGGAAAGTCCTGTGTACCATGGACGCGTATTTCCTTTAAAGTTGATGGTTGTTGATTCTGCATGAAGCTGCCTCCTGTTGTCATTGTTATTGTTATTATAAATCCGGCATCAAAAATCCGCAACTAAAAAGGACATCCGAAGATGCCTTTTTAATAGTAAGTATTTATACAATTTTGTGCCTGCTCAAAGAAACTGTCCTCTTCACATTGCCCAAGAACATATCCCTGAAACAGTTTTCCCATATCTGAGACAGCACCCATGGAATTTTCACATAACGGACGTGCATTCAATGTATATTCCCGGAGATATTTCCGTATCATATCTATTCCTTCCAGATCAATATCCTCATTTTCGATCACATCCACTCTGGCAGGATAACTTTTCATTATTTTTGCATATTCAGTACTGCCTTCATAACCGGCTGCATACTGAAGAAATCTGACAGCTGCATCTTTATTTTCTGAAGCATTGTTCAAAACATACTGCCAGGTTGCAATATTAGTGGCTTTTTTCTTATGAAGCACGGGAAGCGGTGCCATATGTATTTTATTTTTCCCATATACATCAGCATCAAGAAATGTACCCAGAGCACTCGTATACATAAAAACACATCCATATTTTCCCCTGATAAATTTCTCTTCCATCTGCTCATACTGATCTACAAACTGTGCAGGCGATGTATTTTTCTCATCCAGCATACTTTTCATATATCTGGCTGCATCTTTGGTTTTCGGATCAGTCCAGTCGAAATAATCGCCACCCCAGAAATTCACAAATTGCGAAAGACTGTTATAAACATGTGTATTTTCCCATGCATCTCCATAAGCGTACTGATCCGGATTTTTCAAACTCTTCTGCAGAATATCAAAATCACCGGTATTCTTTATCTCATCGAGTCCTGCCTGTTTCAGCAACTCCTGATTTACCCAGAACATCATAATATCCATCTGAAAAGGGACAGAATATATATGTCCATTCTCTTCACAAATGCTTTCCAGATACTTCTGCGGAAAGCTGTCTCTTACTTCTTCTGTCATAACGTTTTTTTCCAGTGGTTCCAGATATCCCTTATGCTTAAACTCAGAAATCATCTCATCATTCACGGAAATCAAATCAATATTTTTGTCCCCCGAAGCCAGGATCGTGGATATTTTTGCCTGCCGATTATCCGCATTGGACGGACATTTTTCCACAGTGATTTCCATATCAAGTTTTTTTTCTGTTTCCTCGATAAAATCCTGAAATCTTTTATTATCTGCATCAATATGCATGATTGTCAGCTTTTGTTTGTCTTCGTGAAACGACGATGAGGGGAGCTTAGATAAGCTCCCCGTATCTCCACATCCTGTAATAAGCAAACATACTGCAGTTATGAAAATTACAACACTTTTTTTCAAGCATTTCACCTCTGTTTTTTATCTTGGCCATCTGTCCTCTTTTGACATCAATGGTGCAAACGGTGCATGTGGGTGTGTCTGATACCAGTAAGCCACGCTTGCCACATCATCCTGACGTTCAAATAATCCTCTGTAACCTACTCCAATCTGCTGAATGGTCACACGCAGATCCTCATCAAAACAAATCGGATCCTGAATATGCCAGCGATAGAAACCTCTCATCGGCGGACAGTCATCATTATGATAGAAATTATGGATCAGCTCATCATGAGCAGAATAGTATGGGTAGCCCAGATATGGTGTATTATAATTTTGTTCCACAGTCTTTCCGTCCACCTGCTTTGCAAAACTCCAGGAGCCTCCAAAATAATCTTCTGTTCCGGTTCCGCAGATTGTGGGATATTCATCATCACCGTCAATATAGAATTTCATTTCACCTTCGCCCCACCAGTAACGTTCCAGTGTGGTAAGTGCAATATAAGTTCCTACATAATGACCTTTTCCTTTTACTCCGTCAAGGATTGTATAATCTTTCTGCTTCTCTGTCAGTCGCTCTCGCCTCCACTGTGCATGGAAATAAGTAATATCATCCGGAAGCTCATCATACAGACAGTAATCTACCTGATAGAAAAATGCCGGAATTTTATTTGCATGCTGATTTTCCAGAGTAATTTTTGCTTTTTTCTTAAACGGCATCGGGAAGTAACAGTTAAATCCTCTGCTTGGCACCACTGCCATTGGGACAGAATTTACAATACACTCTCTTCCAAAACCACAGCAAAAGAAATCTCCGAGAGGACTTTCCACAGATGGTGTTTCCTCATCATCCCAGTACATACGGATGACCAGATCTCTCAATACAAAACAATCTGCATCGGTTGTCTTATTATCCACTGTGATCCAGATATGATTGATCTCACCAGGACCTTCCATCTCTGCAAGAGTTACAGTTGCACCTGGCTCAATATCATTCAGGCAGGGACTTCCTTTTCTGGACGGTCCCAGATGGCTCGCTGCCATTCCACCTTTACCTTTTTCTCCATGTGGATTCTCTGCATTGATTGCACGGCTTCTTCCATGTTTTGCCAGAGCAATTCCACCAAGTCCACCTTTAAATGACTGATACATAATGTTTTCCTCCAATATTCTTAGCATTCAGATAATCAGGCTTTTACTCCTCCTGCCATTATACCATCCATGATCTGTTTTTCAAAGACTGCAACAAAAATAATAATCGGTAAAAGAATAATCCATCCCATTGCACTTACCAGATCCCACGGAACTCCATACATGTTGTCACGCAGTGGAAGCTGTACAATGGAAACGGAAAGAACCTGAATACCATTTGAATAAAACAACGGTGTGAAGAAGTTATTCAGGCAGGTAATAAAGTTGATAATACATACAGTTGCGATTGCAGGTTTCATAAGAGGCAATACGATTGTAAAAAGTCTCTGTGAAAAAGTTGCACCGTCAATCGCTGCTGCCTCTTCCAGTGAAATAGGGATTTCCCCCACAAAGTTTCTCAGAATCAGAACCGTAAATGGGATAACAGTACTGATATAAAGCAAAATCAGTCCGGGATATGTATCATATAATTTTACTTTCTGCATGAACTCATATAATGGTCTTGCTGTAACAACTTCAGGAATTAACATAGTTGCAATAATAAATGCAAAAGCAATATTGATTCCTTTTGTAGTGAAACGTGAGAATCCGTATGCAGCCATTGCACAGAGTACAGTACTGATAACCAGTGTAAGACCTACGATCAATACTGTATTTCCCACTTTTGATAAAAGTCCTACGTTCTCGATCAGAAACTTATAGCTTTCCAGTGTCGGATGATCCGGCAGATAATCAATCGGTGTTTTGAATAATTCTCCGGAAGGTGTAATAGAGGAAATAAAAATCCAGTATACCGGAAACAGGATAATAAATGAGACAATTGCAAACAGTACCCATCTTCCACCTGCCATTACACCATGATATATGTTATATTTTCTTGAATCTTTTTTCATGGTATTTCCTCCTTTAGTTATCAATCTTGTTCATAACACGTATATTCAGCCAGCTGAATACTGCCATTACAACAAACAGTAACATTGCCAGTGCAGATGCATAACCGACATTCAGATTTGTAAACGCCTCTGTCGTGATTCTGTATGCGATCAGTGCCGTATCTTCTCCAGGACCACCTGAAGTCATAGAATATACAATATCAAAGGTTGTCAGTCTCCATAAAGTAAATGGAATAGATAAAGTCAGTACATTTTTCAGTATCAACGGTAATGTAATTCTGAAGAAACACTGGATTCCATTTGCACCGTCTACTTTTGCGGCTTCATAGATATCACCCGAAATAAACTGCAGACCGGATAATACAAGAATCGCAAAGAACGGAAGATCTTTCCACAGATCCACGGCAATTACAGCAGCTCTTGCAGATCCTGTATTGATCAGCCAGCTATTCTGGTATCCATGGACAAACAATCTGATAAAGTCATTGATCAGACCATAATCATTATTAAATGCCCATTTTGCAGCCATACCTACAACAACTGCCGGCATTGCCCAGGGAATCAGTACAATCGTACGAAGAAAACGACGTCCCTTAAATTTCATATTTAATATCAGAGCAAGACCTACGCCTAATATTACATGGAATATCATTGATACTACTACAAAAATCACTGTAAAACGTATAGATGTAAGCACTTTGGGATCTGAAAAAATTTTCAGGTAATTCTGAATTCCACAGAATTCATTAATTCCGGACAGAATTTTAATATCAAAAAAACTATTTCTAACTGTCATTAAAATCGGATACAAAGTCGTAAATCCACGAATAATAACCACAGGTAACACCAACAGCCACGGAATCCATTTCATTGATTTTTTACTGATTGTCACAGGTACTCCCTCCTTCATATCTTTAAGCACAGGTATAAAGCAGATTTTTCTGCTTTATACCTTCATTTATTATGTCAGTTTTTATGTGTCAGTATTTCAAAAGACTTTAAACGAATACCGTTTTTACTGATATGTATCAACGACTTCCTGTGCTTTTTTACAGAACTCATCTACTGTGATCTCATCTTTCATGCAGGACTGGAAGATAGTTCCCATATCACTGATGAACTCCATTGTCTGTGCTACCAGCGGACGTCCCTGTACGTTGCACTCTTCTGCATACTGGCTGTACATTTCTTTTGCAGGATCAGTATCCGGAACAACTTTTTCTGCAACATCCTTTCTTGCAGGATATCTGTCAAATGCTTTATAGGATGCTTCCATTCCACCTTCATCTGCCATATACTGCAGGAATTTAATGGCTGCATCTTTGTTTTTGGATGCACTGTTCAGCACATAGTTCCAGGAATCTGTAAAGATTGCTCGCTCTCCATTGCCGCTGAAATCAGGTACCATTGCCATGTGGATCTTGTCAGCTCCCAGCATATCTGCCTTTGCATAATCCGTACCTAAGCCCCACATAAACCAGCATCCGTATTTGCCATCATTGATTTTTGGATTCATCTGATCATATTTATCTGCGATCTGATCAACAGGTGTTTCTTTGTTGGCAACCAGATCATGAAGGAACTGAATTGCTTCTTTATTTTCTTCTTTTGTCCAGTCGAAGTAGTCACCGCCAAACATATTTACAAACTGTGCAATTTCATTAGATGCATATGTCTTTTCCCAGGAACCGCCGTATCCGAAACGTCCATCTTTTGAAACTGCTTCCATGTATTTCATGAAATCTTCTTTTGTATCAATGGATTCGATTCCCACCTCATCCATAATTTCCTGATTTACCCAAAATGCAAGATATCCTGTATATCCCGGAACTCCTACAATATTTCCATCCTTATCTGTGATCATATCCTGAATATACCCCTGCGCAAACTGATCAATGATATCATCTGTCATAACCGTGTCATTCAGACCTTCCAGCCATCCGGAATTCTTGAATGCAGCACTCATTTCATCGTTGATTTCGACAATGTCTACGGAAGAATCTCCTGTAGAAAGAATCGTTGTAATCTTCTGCTGACGTGTGTCTGTATCTGTCGGAGCTGCAATAACATTGATATTTAAACCCGTTGCCTCCTCTACATTTGCAAGCCAGTCATCAAAATCCGGGTCAGTAGTGTTAACGCTGTATAAAGTAAGATCATATTTCTCCTCTGCTGATACACTTACAACATTCCCCATCATTCCTGCCACCATTGTTGCAGCTAAAACTGCACTTAACACTTTTTTCCTCATATTCTCTCCTTTTCCGAACAGTTCTCTCGCATCAACTGTTCTGTGTTATTTGGTAATTAAAGAATAACAAAAACACTCTTTTTACTAAATACAATTTCTTTTGATTGATTTATATTATTTTTCGTTCTATTGTTTTTTTCATTCTGATTTTTTATAATACAGATAGCAGATGAACACTGTGTTGCATCTTTACAGAATTGCTGTATAATATGGCAATCTTCAAAAAGATACCTGATAAAATCAAACCTATTCATATAAGGAGTATTATGTGTAATGAAACTCAACTTGAAAAAAATAAATTATCATAAATGGATTCCTTCCAGATTTTCCTCATTTCAGGCAAAACTCCTGATTGCCTTTCTGGTTGCAACCCTGCTTCCTCTGACACTTGTTGCACTGGTCAGTTACCATGTTTCCTATAATCTTGCCAGAGACCGAATCACAAACTCTGCATTGATGTCTGATGAACAGCTTATTTTTCAGCTTAACAGCCGTCTGAACCAGACCGAAAACGTTGCTGACACCATCCAGTATCAGATGTACGCTTTTGAACACTCTTCCCCAGATCAGGTTGGCACCATGCAGGCATTAACATCCATGAGAAGCAATATTTCATTATATAAATCTACATTTGATTTCTTTCATATATATGTTTTTTTAAAACCGGAACAAACCGGAGCTGATGAGGGTATATATTTCTTTTCCACAGATAAACTTTTCAATTATGGAATCAGCGAATCTGAATTACATTCCATAGGTTCTTCTTCCCTGTGGCTGTTAAAGAAAAATACCACCTTACCCAGAGTTATATCTGCTTCCAAAAGAAGCGCAAATACACTGCTGTGTTTTCGTGCTCTTCAGGACAAATCCAGCAATGTTCTCGAATATGCTTATTGTATTGCACTTGACTGCGATGAATTTTCCCGGTATCTTCAGACTTCTGCTTCTGATACCGCAATTTCCAGTTACATTCTGACACCACAGGGACAAATTGCAGCTCACAGTGATTCTTCCCGTAATCAGACCTGGATTTCAGATTCAATAAAACAGATGTTTCTGGAAAATACCAATTCCTTCTTTAAAGACAATGACATCTACTATAACTGCCGCACTCTGGATAACGGTTGGCTGCATATTACGGAAATCCCGGAAAACTATATCAAAAGCAATACACAGGTACTGATCAAAACACTGTTGATCACTGTAATTATTTCTCTGCCGCTGACTATTTTTATTGTAATCCTTTTTTCCAGGAAACTGACAAGCAGAATTGCCGCACTGTCCTATGCCATGGAATCCTTTCATCTCGGACATGATCCGGAGCACCTTTCCATCATCACACTCCCGCATCCGGCTGATGCTTCCAGTTATGATGAAATAGACAATCTGGGGATTACCTTTGAAGATATGCAGCACACAATTGCCCAGAATCTGAAATCAATTGTCAGTCTCTCCATTAATGAAGAGCGACTAAAATATCAGTTGTTACAGTCACAGATCAACCCACATTTTCTCTACAATATCCTTGGAACCATCCGAACCTGCCAGGCACTTGGCAAATTGGATATTGCAGATCAGATGCTGACAAATCTGACTGCCTTTTACCGGCTGACACTGAGAAAATCAAAAGAACTGATACCGATCAAAGACGAGCTGGAAATTGCCCGCCTGTATCTGGAAATGGAGAAACTCTGCCATAAAGATAATCTTAACTGGGAAATCAATGCTGAAGACGGAATAGAAAATTTCATGATCTGCAAATTTACATTACAGCCATTCCTGGAGAATTCTATTCTGCACGGTCTTTCAGCAGATACACCTGAAGTTTTTATTTCCATTCAGGTGCTCTACGGTGATGATACCGTAGTGATATCCATTGAAGACAATGGAGCCGGAATGACTCCGGAGAATCTGGAACAGCTCCGATATGCCATAGACAATAAAGTCATAAATTATGAAAAACATTTTGGAATTTCAAATGTAAGTGCCCGCATTTCCAATCCTTTGTACGGTAACGGCTCTGTGCGTATTGACAGCAATCCCGGAAACGGTACCTATGTCACAATTGAATTTCAGCAAATGGAGGATACAGATGAGGAAAATAATGATTGTAGATGACAATTATCTGTCAGCAGAAGGAATTGAAAAGAACATAGACTGGGAAGTTCTGAACGCAGAAATCGTACATATCTGCTACAACGGAACTTCTGCGATCGAAGCTATGAAAAATGAACCTGTAGATCTGATCATCTCAGATATTGAAATGCCGGATCTGGACGGAATTTCCATGAGTAGGCAGGCACTGGATATTAATCCAATGGTAAAAATCATACTGATCAGTGCCTATGATAAATTTGAATATGCAAGACGTGCCCTGCTTCTTGGTGCATTGGATTATATTGAAAAACCTCTGGATTACGCATACCTGATCCAGAAAGTAAAAAATGCTTTTGCCCTGATGGAACGTGAGCAGAAAAATCTGCAGTTGCTTAAACAGAGCAGACCTTTGCTTATCGAGAAATTTTTCCGTGATATCACTCACAGTTCCAGACAGGAGGCTTCCTATCGTCTCAAACCTTATCTGAACTATCTGAACCTTAAACTGGATTATGATTTTTACAATGTAGTGATTCTTGAACTGGAAAATGCACAGTCTCTCAAGGATTCTTATGGCATTGAGAAATTTCAGATGGAATTGCTGAATCTCCGTGATCTGATTACAGAACAAACCTCAGAATTAAATTATATTTATCCCCTGCAGGATATTGATGGTTATCTGTGTGTGATCGGACAAAGTGGCTGCCAGTCCGGAAATTTTCGCCAGCTTACCTATAAAATCATTTCTGCAATTGTAGATAACTGCAATTCACAGGGACTGGTCCTGAATGCCGGAATCGGTGCCATTGTACAGGATCTGTGGGATCTGAACCGTTCTTATGAAAGTGCAGTTCATGCACTGGATTATCGTTTCTTTTTCCCACACCAGAACGTATTTGACGGACGTGAGGCTCTTGGACATGACTTATCTGCCACTGATTTCTCCGATTCCAGAGAGGAAGAATTAATCCGCCTTCTGTGCAAAAAGGATGTTTCTGCAATTGACTCCTGGTTTCAGGATTTCTCCAGATGGCTTACTGAGAACTTCCGCACCAAAAGTTTCGCATTTATCCAGATATACTCTCTGCTGGGAAGGATTCTGAAATTTTTCTATGAGCTGAACCTGGATACCCATGATCTGGAAGCAAAGATCCTGTATGTATACAATCATCTGGAAGAATTTCATACCACAGAAGAACTATGCGGCTGGCTCAACGAACTCTGCCGTCTTCTCTGCCGGAAACTGGATTCTTCTCTGAATGATTATCACCAGAAATTATGCGAATCTGTAACTTCATATATTGACGAAAACTATGCCAGCAATACTCTGTGTCTGAACGATATCGCCAGCGAAGCCAATGTCAGCCCGGCTTATCTGAGTGCCCTTTTTAAAAAGAAACAGGGCGTGAGTATCAGTGACTATATCACTACTCAGCGAATCAACGCCGCCTGCCGTTATCTTACAGCCACAAACATGACTCTGAAGGAAATCAGTATGAAATGCGGTTACGCCAATCAATATTATTTCAGCACAAGCTTCAAGAAAAAAATGAATGTCACTCCATCTGCATACAGAGATACTCAGACGTCAAAATCTTAGCTTTTACTTGTGTTTCCCTACGACTCCCTGTATAATAAAGAACAATGTCTGTTATCATGACATCTTTTTTATATGAGTGCGCAATCAATTACCTTTTACCGCCACTACATCTGTTTTGCGGAAAAACTGTCAGTGGCAGTTGTGGTAAATGTCAATATACTTATTATAAGGAGATTTAAAATGGGGGTAACTGAAAAAACAGCAATTCTTGTTATCAGCTTCGGTACAAGTTATGAAGAAACACGAAAGAAAACAATTGAACAGATTGAATCTGACCTGCATCATGCATTTGGGGAATATCCGTTATACCGTGCATGGACAAGTCCCCGTATACGCGCCAAACTCCGGAGGCGGGACGGAATCCACATTATGGATATTGATGAGGCAATGACCCAGCTGAAAGCGGACGGAATTCGAAATGTCGTTGTACAGCCAACCTATGTGATCACCGGATTTGAGAGTGATGCTATGAAAGAAAAAGTTCTTGCACATAAAAAGGATTTCGATTCTGTCATTATCTGTGATTCTCTGATGATTACAAAGCAGGACAAAGAAGAGGTCTGTCAGGCTATGGCACAGGAATATCACCCTGATTCTGATGAAATTATCTTATTTATGGGACATGGAACAGAGCATGTTGCCAATGAACTTTATCCTGAGATGGACGAACTGTTTAAGCATTTCGGCTATTCCAATATGCATATGGGAACGGTTGAAGGGGATTTCTCCATTAAAAGCTTTCTGGATGAATTAAAAAATCTGCATCCGGCTCATGTTCATCTGGCACCTTTTATGATCGTCGCAGGTGATCATGCTACCAATGATATGTCCGGAGAGGACGATGATTCCTGGAAAAGTATTCTGGAAAAAGAGGGATATTCTGTCAAATGTACTCTGAAAGGTCTTGGCGAGATCCAGGCGGTCAGAGATATTTTTATCCGCCATACCAGAGCCGGACTGGACAGACTTTCAGAAATCCAGGCTTAAACGCAGCAGGAAATCAAGTGTACATTCAAGTCAAAAATTACTGTTCACAACAACACGCTTCGCAGGATATTACCAGTGAACCAATGTCAAAAGGAGCATACCACATTAAGTTCTTATTAATGTGGCAGCTCCTTTTTGTCTTTCCTTTTTTGAATATGTATTTTTCCTGATTATTTAATGACTTCTTTTTTTCTTCTTTTTATTAGGATTATTCAGTACAGACCAGCAGAATGCCTGAACAAGAAGTATTCCGATAAACGCCCCTATACTGTCGATTCCCACATCCTTTACCGCCGGTGTACGGGCATCCACAAAAGACTGATGATACTCATCCAGCCCTGCAAATCCCACACAGACAATTCCCGCAAGAAGCATCAGCCAGCTTCCTCTCACACCATAGACATATAAAGGAAAAGAAATAGCGATAGCCAGCAGAAAATACTCTGTCATATGTGCCGCTTTTCTCACATAGTAGTGAATTCCATCTGCCTTATAAGCAATCTCTTCACTGCTCAGATTCTCTGACAAAAGCTCGCTCTTCGTTTCTATGATCTCATAACTTATTTTATAGCTCAGATTACCTGAAACTTCACCCGGCTGGGCTGAGAATGAAAAGATGATATACATCATCAGCAGTGCCGGTAAAAAAGACAACGGTTTCAGCAATGTGATCAATATTTTCATTCTTTCTCGTTTTCCCCGTCTTCCTCTTCGTCTTCCAGATTCTTAACCATATTAGCCCTTTCAGCAATGCTCATTGATCTGTTCTGCCCGGATGCATCCTCTTTCTTCAGTTCTCCGCCTGCGGCAGCTTCCATTGCCGCATTCTTCGCTGCTTTTGCTTTCCTGATCTTCTCTTCTGAGAGCATATTTTTAATGCCGAAAAACAGCAGACCAGCACCAATAGCTGCAAATGCAATTCCGGCAAGCATAAATCCCATACTGGTTCCTTCTTCGCCTGTCACATATCCCTTACAGAGACTGTAACTTGTATACAACAGATACACTCCCGCCAGACTCCAGAGTATAAATCTTCCATTGGAGACTTTCTGTTCTTCTGTATCCGGCTCTTCTTTCCCGCTCTTTGCAATTTCCGGCGTATCTTCCTGCTGAATCTCTGCCGGGCTTTGTTCCAGCAGTTCTTCGTTTTCGTTTTTCTCCATAAAAACCTCCTCATATTTATAACTGTTCAACACCTTAACAGATGAAACTATCTTATCATTTTTTCTGTGAACCTCACATGACTGAAGTCACGTGCTTCCAGACGCTTTAGGCGTCAGACTGAATATCGGCGGATACGCCTGTAACTTAGGTGCGCAGTTATGCGCATTTCCCATGCCAGATATGGCTGGTTCCCACATTACAGGTAGTCCGCTGTATATCTGCCTGTATCTATGCTGCTTTTAAGAATTCCATTTCTGAATGGAGTTTTCTCAGATCTGCATAGACGCATGAGGTTCTACGCTTTACAGGAGGGACTTTTGCCTCCAGCAAAGACCTTTCCGTTACCGGAAGGGCTTTTAAAAGTTCCCTTATAAAATATCTGGCTCCTATATTATAGGATGCTGACAGGTCACAATTATATCGTTTTCCTGTCTGGAAAGTACAGAGGCTGTAATCTTCCCAGTCACGTGTTACCGCCCCGGAACCATCATAAGCCAGTCTGCTGGTGTTCCATGCACAGATCCGGGATACCCGCATCCTTTTCCTGTGTGCCTGATGTTCACAGCGTCTTTGGATATCCCGCTTTCTCCACAGGTGCAGTTTCTGCTTTTTCTTTCCCGGTATCTTCCCCTGCATCTCCAGATACTCGAACACGATCACATCTGCATGGTTTTCTTCCGCATATCTTACGATCGCACCTGCAATCTTTTTACCCAGTTCTGTGTTCAGACGTTTCGTATACGTCCATCTTCCCTGTGTCTGCGCAGAACCATGTTCCCTCTGGAATCTGCGGATCCGTCCCAGCGCGCGGTACATCCGGTCTTTTTCACTGGGATGATCTATGAATTTTCTTCCCAGGACAGTTCCGTCTGCCCGCATGATGGTACAGACTGCAT